>JGI24158J21664_10000788_pt1 | contig 32011 bp, 24 predicted proteins | sample Ectturendosymbi3_FD_21664 | JGI IMG/M metagenome (IMG submission 21664)
TTTGTATTAACACTCCAAACAGAATTTGTGGCTCTCTCGTAGTTCTGCATTTCCGCACGTGGCTCTTTTATTGAAAACTTTGCCCACCCCTGTACTAGAGGTCCGTGACACACGCATGTTTAAGAAACGTTGGTTTATACTATCGCATTGAAGGACGTAGAGGATTTCTTGCGGCACGACGGTTGGAAATCACTGTGCTACGATATTACTGCTTTAGCATAGTGTAGCAAAAATGAGTTACAACATTGTTATTGCTATACACATTTGTGATTTAAAAATTTTTGACATGAAAGGAGCACCGTGTGAAGTCCAAATGGCTTTTAATAGCTATGAATGCAGTGAATTCAATATGTACTTGGTGGCAGTTGTCCAGATGGCTGTAGTTCTAGAACCCACAGTGTGTTTTCGCTCATGCAAAGTCTTGAGATTTACGGATCTGCTACTGTTTACGAAATTAGCCTTACTTAAGTTAAACTCGTGAAAATGAAAAACTGCTTCACGCAAGCGACAAGCAAAACCTGCACGTACGCATATAAATAAGCATCAATCCCAGTGTATTTTATGAACGTGCTTTGGAAACATTGCTATTTGCACGGTTCGCTTTTCTGCTTTCATAATATTAACACTCGTAGCACAATTTTTCCTTCACACAACTTTCCACTGCTGCCTGAGCATAGCCAGGAGAAAAATAGATATTGAGCATGTAAATGCAATTCAAGCCAACTTTTCTAAACTCATGTAGTTCTAGCACAGGGGCATATGAAATGATCGATACCAGCAATCCATCTCTGCAAGTACTTTAAATTATTATTTCTCACAAAGTTGCTCAGCTGGCTTTTTACCGAACTGTATCTGAGATTTGGCCAGGTCTCTGGAGTTAAATTCCGTGCCCGGGGAAACCGATATCTCGGACCCCCTGCTAATTTTGCCTGCTCAGGTGACAAGAAGTGGAGGGCCACCAGATTACCATGCCTTTACGTTCGACAGTATAGACGCTTTTCAGTTGAACTGACAGAAATTACATAAATTACCAGTTTTAAACGACAATGTCGCACATTTCTGAAAACTTTTGAAAAATGAAATGACGTGCATTATTTGTATGAAAAGATTAACACGAAAAATAGCACTTGTAACGACAGAGTGCTTAAGCCACAACTATTAACGGAGGCTTTATAAATGACCGTCACTGTAAGCGTACGTACAGTGACAGTTGCTCACTTTAATTGATGCTTCGCTGCGCTAATCATACTGGTATACGAGATTTCGCTTTGCCCCTTTCAGTAAACTTCGGGGTACAGAAAACTTATTCAGTATTTGCAACCACGATGTTGTAAGTGTAAGCTGCACTTTTCGCATACGTTTTACGAAAGTGGCGGTTGTCAGGGCTGCCATGCCGTCGTTATTTTGAAGGATTGTGCCTTAGAATATTTTTCTGTCCTTATTTCTAAGTTTAAGTTGAAGGCTGTCATATCGGGAGTCACTTAAAATTCAGGGAATTGTTACAGATGAATTGGTTTGCATGACATCACATTATGCAGCCGCTAAAGGAATGTATGCGCTTTTCAGCAAAAACTGAAACAGGTGACGTTGGAATCCAAGCTAAAATTAATGCAAAATATGCACGAGATGACTTTGCGCGACACCGAACGACGATGCATTTCGTTCACCAACTTCTCTTTTTATCTTGCTTTGTTTCCCTTAGTTTCGAGTCCAGATCGATGGCAACCCTGGCTGTAGTAAATGCTCAGTAAATTGCTACCACAAGTACGCTGTACGAGCTTTCCTTTGGTGAAACGATCGATAGTAACGTTATGATTCATTTTGCTGGCTTCGGTTTCTATTGCCGAAGACCCCAAACTTGAAAGGCGTTCTGGCACGCTGTGGGTCTTATTAATTTTTCACCCTTGCGAGAGTGCTGAGCGATCTTTAGCTCATGAATTGACAACCGCCTTGTCTCTCTGTGTACTATATTATGCTATATTGCCTGTAAAACCGCCTTGGTTAAGAAGCACTGTATTAGCCGTTTTCGCTCTCATGCATGCACACCAACGTGCGTGCAATCAGGTTGCGAAGCTTATTTTCGAGACCACTGTGACGTATCGTGAAAGATACTGTCAGATCACATCGAAATTCATTTACAAATACAGACAACAGTCACTGATGGAACATAGTGCCGCTTTGAAATTGCTCACGGTAGGCCGCAATTGCTTGCCAGTATAGGCTTTTGCATCAAAGAGTTCAAAAGACTGATCCATGGCGATGTTATACCAGATTGCTTTGTTCACTGATTCAAGTCCACCCCGTGGACTCATTTGTTTTCGATTCCTTCATCGCTGGTGTTTATTGCTTAATCTTTGTACAAGTCAATGTAATTTCCTGAAGATTCTGATGTGCTATGCCTTGCAGGCGTTCCTACGGATCGCATGGCATGTGCTCAATGCCTGGCGCTGAACGGAAGCACGGACGCTAAAGTCATTCAATTACTTATTCGGTTGCTACTGGAAACAGACCAAGAGGAGCAAGCCACAGCATTGCTGGTGCATGTCAGTGAGAATACGGTAAGCGAAAAAAAAAACAAAGCTTGATTTGTATTCTTTGTTTTTTTCGCGTAACATTGTTACATTATTTTCATTACTCGTATACCAAAATCCTGATTCGGTCAAAGTTAGGTTTGTGAGGTTATTCTCAGGAAGCAAATCTACCTTCAATTGGTGTTGTACCTGTGTTTTCCCCCAAGGCACCCAGGTGCTTTGACTGGTGCAGATTAAACACTTTTGAATTTTTTAAAAGGTTGACGTCTTTTGAACTGCTTAATTTTGTGATTTTTATAAAAGTGTTAAAACGATTATGTGTAGTGGGGTGGAAACGCAGAACAACGTCCTCCCCTAATTCATCTTAGGGGGGGCAGCGACTCCTTGCTTATTGATGTAGCACCAAGAGATAGGATCTTTAACTGGCTCTTTTTGTAAAAATCTCTACAGAAAAAGATCTTATATATCCTACTTTTACCAAAGCAGGTCTTTTTGTTTAAGAGCGTTACCTCACATCTTTTTTCAACTATGCTCCACTGGTTGTAAGCATTTTGTTTTTATGAGGTTGCAGGATTTGCGGCCTCATTCAATGTACATAAAAAAAAGGATGGCGAAATTGTCGTATATCCAGAAAGGTCTTTGTTTTATCAGCTTACTCGCGATTTAAACGTTTCGGTTTACATTGTTATTGCACAGCAGAACGCGGTTTACATTGTTATTGCACAGCAGAACACGGTTTACATTGTTATTGCACAGCAGAACACGGTTTACATTGTTATTGCACAGCAGAACACGGTTTACATTGTAATTGCACAGCAGAACACAACCGTCAGGCAGGAGCTTTTTGTCGCATGTAAAAATACAGGGTAGGTCCGAGTATGTTGTACACAAAATTTTCCGTCCCGTCGGTCCGTTTTTTGAGCATGGCACATCGAGATATGACTCTGTGGATAATAGCGATGTAAACTCCAAAACGTGACCACCACCGGTCAAGTCGTTTCAGAAGCTTCTACTCTCCCTGTTAGTGCGACCGTCAGGTTTTCGATTTGAATGCGCATTGCCCGGTGCAACAATTTCATCTGCTGCATTCTTTTCACAGTTACGTCATTTCACTGCTGTTTCAATTGATCAGTGCTTTCCGATGCTTGATAGAGTCCGATAAAAAGATCTAATATCACCTCATTCTACCAAACGTTTGCAAACTTTTGCGTTTTTTCCCTGCTCAGGAATCCTTATTTTACTATACGCGTCAGTAAAAGCAGGGTATAATGCTACCCATCATTTGCATACGTCTTCCTGGGACACGTGACATCCGTTATTTCCAGACCAAACTATTTTTTGCTTCCATATGTGCATGGTTAATCACTTTCGCAACAAAATTCTATCTTCCCAGCGAAATGTACATATCATACAAATTTTAGGCAGGATACCACCAAAAAAAGGACTTTTTAGAGGGGATTTTTTGTTTGTGCGTCGAAAACGTCATGCATGTGTTAGAACCGTTTTTTTCAAACAAAGTCATGGTGTTGGAAGACTCATCACATATAAGGTATTGGTGGTCATATCTGGCCAAACAGGTTTTGTATTTAAAATTGCATTGAAATGTTAACTTAGAAAAGTGTCCAAAATTGTCCACACATCAGGTATCCCTGGGTACTATAGTTCCCATACATCCTATATATAGGCTTTCAGGAACATTTTTGTAAAATAACTCTGGCTCTATTCCATTTGTCTCTGAAAATCAGGAAAAGTCACGGAAGCACAGGTTTCTAACGTTTTTCTAAGTATGTGAAATTAACAAAAGAAAATGCCTCCGGAGACGGGACGACCCATGATTGCTGAGCAGGGTTTTAACCACGGTCAGTTTCAATGAAAAACAACGCAATAAAAGGTTTTGCCACTTAGTGAGGTTTTTACGCTCCACCTGGTGTGCCCTAAAGAGTAAATACTGTTCTGTGTTACCAAAACCCTGCATGGCTGGCATTTTTTTGCAGTTACATTTTTTTCTGTGGCAGCGTTTGGTGCATTCCCTGTTGGCTGAGCAGCTTAACAGCTGCAATTGGAAAGACAAGGTCACAACGTGCAATGTACTTTCCCTTCTGTCTGGGAATATAAACAGAGACTTGGTACACAAGCTGTCAAACCTCATGTGGGAGGACTGGAGTTCAGAGGTTTGCTTCCCGACTTTCCTTAAGCATTTGCTGATATCAACGCTCCGTCTAACTTGCGGGAAGTCTTGCGTTTAAATCGCCTTCTTTCGATTGTTACTGATGCCCAGCTGGTTACAGGAGGTCGACAACAGTTATGATAGTCCGAGTGTTTTCCAAGCTCAAAGAAAGCGCTTATTTGTAGATCACACGTTCCAACAGAACCTTGTTCCGTTGAAACAAGAAGCGCAAGACTTGTTTCGTTTGTAAGACTTGTGTAGTTAGTAGAATACATTGGGGTAATATGAGCGATTGCAATTGTTAACTTGCAACCACAGTTTCGGACTTTTCATCCAGCTGGAAGGCAGTTGCTTGTCGTAACATGTGGATTTGATTGTCCTTTGCTTTATTTATTTCTTTCTTTGGTTTTGTGTTACTTGCATCTTTCAAGGCGTGTTAGTTACGCCACATCCCATTAGTGTAAATGGAAACTAACAGTTGAAGACCTACTTTTGTTATCACTGCAATGAAGGTCTCCGAGTCTGTGCATCTTCAGCAGTTCGTTTACTCTTTATTTAAGCTGTTTTTATTTTCACGCAGGTTCGCAAAGCGGCCTCGCGTGCCCTGGGACGAACTGGCCATGGTCGTGACGTCCATTTCGATCTGCGTGAAAAATTGTGTCGCGGCAACGAGAGAGTGAAAGCCGACGTTCTTCGCAAGATTTCCCATCTCGGCATCATGACGGCGACACTTCTTCCAGAGTTTCTCAAATGTTTTAGGTAATCGTCTTGTTTTTGTTTGTCTTTTTTGCGACAGGAGAAAGCGCTTTCTCCGTGCAAACACGACGTTAGACAATATACTAAATGAAGAAACGAAGATTTAGTGACACAGACCTGTTGTGTGCAATCGTTTTGTTTTTCATTTACAAGAAGAAAAATTTGCACGCCTGTCACACACTGCACTGTCCCCACTTCTCCCAATGCTGCGAAAGTGAATCTTTAGAAGATGCCAAACCGGTCTATTCAGTTAAATATAAAAATTATTCTCTCTTCAGTTCATGCAACCACTAAACAAAGCTACACTGATTTTCACACCGTGATTATCATCATTGTCAGCTTTTGCTTCTGATAAACCTATAACGCTATGCCTTCCCTTTTTGGCATTGTGCCTTGAGGTTTGCTTTCGCTCAAAACATCTACGAATTTTGAAAAACGTATTTTTATTAGGTTGGACAGATACTGGTTTGTTAGCGTAGGCTGGTTAAGTGCGTGCTTTTTCTTAATATGCGAAGTAGAAAGCCATGCTATGTTTGACCACATGGCTAGTAGACCTCTGAATGTGACCGAGTCGACGCAGCAAGCTAAGCGCCATGTCCTTTTCAGCGCCGAGCACGTTTCAGTGAGACTGGAGTGCTGCAGGACCACAGCGAAGCTGCAACTTGCTGAGGAGAAAGTTGTGGCCGAGTTGCTTCGGCTCACTCAGTTTGATCCCGCCTGGAAGATAAAGGCCTTCGCCATCAAAGGTGAAACGTTGTGATTCAGCGCCGTGATCGCTTCTTGTGTCGATTCGGTTGTGACTCAAGTAAAGTTAGTTGTTTAAAATCGAAAAACTTCCACTGCACGTCACTGCAACTACAGCATTCGTAGTTTAACGAGACGTTGGCGGAGATTTTTCGTTCGATGAATAGATTTCCCGGGAGAATGGACCTTTTCGAGGTTTCACGCCCAAATCTTCCCGAAATTGAACTTGCTAATCAAATAATCTTCTGTAAATTCCTTTGCTGACGCGAATGCAAATACTTGCCACGATTCAAAATTCCCTTGTAAGGATGAAGCACGCAAATCTGTTTTTTGCTTCAAAAATCTCGCAACTGAAACCTATACTACTAAGCCTGTCACAGCTGTGCTTCTGCTGAATCAGTGCCCGGCGATTCTACAAACTGTCTCATGTTATGGGATACTGAGCGAACTTTTGTGTTGTTTTAAAAACTCTGCGGTTTTCATCTCATAAACACGAAGTTTAATGTTTTTGTTGCTAAAAAATCGTAACTTTCTTTCAAACGCAGTGTTCAGCATTACTTAAAAATAACTTGCACAAACACGAACGTGTGTCTGTGCAGTTTGTGGTTGTCCTTTTCCTATAAGTTCAGTGTAACTGTGCATTTGCTCCTATTCTGGAAACCGGCGTTTGTTTTCTTGCAGCTGATTTGCTTTTTTCCGTGTGCCAATGAAACTCTGAGAATGCGAATTTCGATGCGTTTGGCATAAAACCAAAGTTTTATATGAAATGACGCTGGTTATTCGCAGTCATCCTTGCAATTTATCAGACGAGGGTGCGGCAGATGGAGCTGCTGTGCATAACTACTCCTAACAATAATAAAATACTTGTTTGTCGCTGCAGCTCTCACTGAAATAGGCATTGTGGACGTAAAGATACGTGCCGCCCTCGTGTGGGCGATGCGTTTCGAAGACGAGCCAGGAGTCCGGCTTGAGGCTTGCATCGCCATCAGAAAACTCAACTGCAACTCCAGCGAGGTTGTGAACATACTGCAGGATCGTGTCCTGGTTGAACCTGACCAAGCCGTGAAAGAGTAAAGTTTGCTTTCTCTGAACCTGTATTTCGTATTTAGAAATCTGTATTTCGTGAGACAACAGGACTGATAGGTTTTCTCTTGCATCGTGAACCTTATCCAACCCACGCAGTCTTTCACACACATACAACGTTTTGTAGACGTGAATGTACCTTATTTGTTCGTGGCATGGTCCCCAACCAAGCAAGTCATAAGGCTATGCTCGTGATTAGGGAAGGTAGAAGGTCTTCTTGCTCATTTTGTGATTTTGTTGGTTGGACTTCGCTGGCGCGTTGTCCCAGAGAGCCTGCTTTGTTTTGTTCTTATTTTAGACCAAGGGTTCCCAACCTGGGGTACATTTATTGGACAGCTGCAACAAATTAACTTTGAGACATAAAAACGGTGTCTACCTCTATACGTCTGAAAATCCGAAATTTCTGTTAAAAATTTAGTGGGTTTTTGTTATTTTACTCAGATTTTTTGTCACAAGAAATTTTAAGGCGTACATGCTCATCTGTCGAAATGCTGAAGGGGTACATGGCCAGAGAAAGGTTGGGAAGCCCTGTTTTAGACTATAATGGGCGGCGGTGCGTTATAAAACAGTCAGGATAGAGTGCGACCCTCAATCCTGACTGTTTCCGCCGCAGCTGCCGAAAAAGGCTGAAGACGTTCTTGTGGGTTTGACGTTCGAGTGGTTGAGATGACGTAGCGCGAGGCGCGCGATGTCTGAATCGCGGCGTTCCCTCGTTACACATGTGTAGCACTCGCTGGTAAAGTTTAGTAACGTAACAGCGAGCTGTAAGTTTTTGTTTGGCCGTCTTTGCTACTAGGCTGAGAAACACAACGTTGGTCGGCGATTTTTCCCATATTTTGTTTTCTCGATGCTACCGATTTCTCGCACTTCCTATTTTAGGATTAGGTTATTGTTGAATCGAGGAAAAGCGTCTTAATTTGTAAGTGTGGTCTTTTCTTGCCTTTGAGAAATCGCTCTGCACTTTCAAATTATCNTNTACCCAAAGTAACAATAATCTCTCTCTCAGTCAACGNTTTCAGTAATTATCACTTCAGTGAGAAATAATTCTGGGCGAAANTTTTTAGTTCGGAACCAACTCATTTACAAACTGCGAAATGAACTATATCCCACTTTGCGATTGAACAAACGCCTTGCTTGGTTCTTAGCAGAAACAGAGAGACAGCTGCGACAAAAGTTCGTCTATATTGTGACCTAGGTTTATTTTTTCGGTCATTTTTTGTCATGGACCGAATTTTTTATAGAATGATCGAGAACAATTAAGTCAATTGGTTCATATGTCCGTAAAGCAGGCGAGTGAATACTGTTTCGGCGAGTTTTAATACTATCACGGGACAAATATCTCAGCGAAAAAAAGCAGACTGTGACCATCCCGCTACGTCTACGCAGGTCCGCTGTCCTTGACAAAGTTATTTTTTACTTTGAAAAAGCATTGAAACTTTCACTATATTTTAGNGAAGTTCGCGAAACTTTGGACGTTTTCGGGTTGAGCGGTCCGGAGGACAACATGGAAATGATCAGACAGATCAAAAATGAGGTGCGAAGGCTGTGCAAGAAGAGCGTGATCGCCGCCAAAGTTGTGATGTACGAGCAAGAGCTTGAAAAGTACGAGCGAAAGGTAAGGTTGCTCGTCCAGACCGTTGCTTCGAATGAAGCAAAATTCTGACTGATATCGAAAAAAGCTCGTTTTTCACGAACACTTAATGCGTCACTATTTTTTTGTTGGTGGTGACGCAGGCTCATACCCACGGGGGGCAGTGCCCCCCGAAATTTTTTGTTCCTCTCTAAATTTTGTTGTGCCCAGAAAAATTTGTTTTAAACATACAATAAAAACAAAAATCTTGCCCCCCTAAAATGCATTTTGCTCCCAAACCTTAAAGCCTGGCTACGGGCCTGTGTTGACGGCAAAAGGTACTTTATGCTTTTTTTGGTAAATTCTTTTTTCCTACTTTTTTTCAAAACGTGTTTGACATTTGTCGGGTTTTATTGACATTTTGATGAGCACATGGGTGTCCAAAGGATTTTTTCCAAGCGTGGTGGCCAACAGCGGTGAAATTTCATTTTACCAACTCGAAACTAAGAAAAAAACATTTTTCTACTAAGAAGTTACTGGGAAAATATCAAATTTCAAGATACAGGGAGAAAGGCCCCTCCTTCCCCCCTTGCCGACGCCCATTGATAAGAACCACCTGTCTCCGGTTTTGACCGACGCTGTTTCGATGTCTTGCTGCGGCAGTATGATGACTGTCGCCCCCATGCACAAGGTGACTCATACAACGCCTTGAAAGTGCATCGAAAGCTCTGGTACCTGACTTTGTTGTCAAAAACCGCACAAAGCTTCATCCACGTGAACGCCCTTTCGGACATTCTTGAGTGCCTTCCTCTCCATCCTTACCGAGACATGTCTCTTTTTTGTGATTGCGGGTCCCACGAGCCTGATGACGAATCAGTAATGAAGGGGTTTCCTATCTGCGGTTGACTAATTTCTCCATGCAGGCGGAATACCTTGGTGGCATCCTGGACGATGTCTCCGATTTTGAATCGAGCGGAGATGAAGAAGAACCGGAAATAGCAAATGCTCTCCAGCATTCAAGAACTCCCGGTAAGATGGAAGGTTCGCTTCGACGAATTGCGTTCAAACGGAGTGTTCAGTGTCGAAACGCAAATGATTCTAGTTTGAACGTTTCCTAAATCTGTGTGCTTGCTTACTCCACGACTGATCCAAGCCCGAGAATGCTTGCGCACAGTCTTTAAAGAAAAGCACTATTGCGCATTTTTGTAACAGTCGGAGCAAACAGAATACCAATGCACTCAAGTGCATGACCGAGCGTTCCACGAACTTTACGCGCCGCTCTCCCACAAAACTGTTGCCATCGCTGCTGAGTTTGTTTATTGCAAACGTGCCGCGGTATGCTGAAAAAATGCNATCATCTATCTCAGAGGTTCCCAACCTTGGGTACATGTACCCCTTNGGGTTACATTTGCCTGTCCGAAGGGGTACATTTGNGGTTAGCAATAGAAGGGAAAAATATATTTGCATATCTTTTATTTCCAAATATTTATGCGTATATCAGTGAATATTATTCTCAAAAGCCATTATATGCCTATTGTTAAATACATCTATGATGAATCACGATAAAATGTTTTGCCGTAAGAAATTTAAGAGGTACACGTTCATCTGTCGAAATACTGAAGGGGTACATGCTTATCTTTCGAGATGCTGAAGGGGTACATGCTGTGCTAGTCTGTTAGAATGCTGAAAGGGTACATGGTCAGTGAAAGGTTGGGAACCCCTGATCTATCTTAATGCTTGCTAAAACTTATTCACGTACTGGTTTGAGGCAACGCTGCGGGTGGATTATTTACTGCACTCATTTGCGTGAAATAAGATTGTGCAGGATTTGAATCCCTCCGGTAGGTGGAGCACCTGAGCGATTTTGAAGTAGCCGAGTTTTGTACGGATTTGGGTAATCGCTGCTTCTTCATTGCATAATTCAAGTTTGTGACAAGTGTTCATCGATAGATAACCAGGCTCATCAATATGCTTTTCACGCAACCAGCATCAAGTCAGATTCGAAAGCGNTTCAGTTCAGTGAAATCGAAACTGGGTCAGAATCNACCCAGAATTAAAGACGCAGCTAAATTCTAAAGAACGTGTTGACCCGGTGTGAATGTAAGCAGACCAACCGAGATACCTTTTGCATATGTGCGCATGAGCTATGTTTCGCTTGTCTGCGTCGAAAGTTGCTTCTCGTTCATAAGCTTTGCAACGATAGTTTTATAGCAACGTGGAGCGTGCTCGTGCCCTTGCGACCGTGCTATTTGAACAATGCATTTCTTAATCACGGTATCTTCTGATGCTTGTGGCTTCTTTTCCATATGTATTGTTTTGAACTGTCATTTGTACAAGTGATATTGAATTTCAACGACACATTTCTGAATTGCCAAATCTTGAAGTTTGACTTCGTGATATAGCATTGCGTTGAAGCAACGCATTGCGCATTTTCTGTATTTTCAACTCTAATCACAACGCCAATTTCACACACTGCATATCTGTGAAATGGCTGGCGGTGTTTTTGATCACATGAAAATTATTAGTCACTGCACTGTATTGACCGCAAAACAGCGCGTAGTACCATCCGCTGCCAGGCCACTGACAAATCGACAACATTTCCTGTGCCAGGCATTGCATTGCGGCGTTTGTTTATAAGTCTGCTTTTCCATATCCGGGAAAGAGAACCATTTCAAAACCTCGTAGCAGTTGCTTGTGGCCCTGTGGGTGGGAAGACACTTATCCCAAATAATGTTTTGCGACTTTATGCAAGTTGCCTCAGGCAGGTTTTGCAAAACGTGGGGGATAACCCGATCATTTTCATGCATTCAGACACGTCTTGTGCCCAGTGCGTTATGAATGGACTTGAAAAAACCTTCGCTGCTGAAACTTTCACTGCACTCCTGTGAACACGTGGGCTTGATCGGCGTATAGCAGCTTTTGGTTTTCACAACAGTAAACCATTGATTTAATAAAGCGCAGTGTGACCGCATCACCGTTTTCGGCGTCGCATTCTGCAAAACGGTTGTATTTTCGTAGTTGCATCCACCACCGAACGCAACTGCACATCTCGGAGTTGTCCCCCCACTCATAGGTGTAGGAACAGGCAAACTTTTAGGGGTGCGAAGGATTTTTGCCCGAATATTCCCAGACTTGCCCAAAAAGTTTTGGTGTGAAAATTTTGTGTGACATATTTTCTCCCACAAAGATCACGAAGACCTTTTTTTGGTGTGACCTCCAAAAAATGTTGTCATGTGTTTTCCTGCAAACGCTGGGCGCCATTTTTGAAGTCAAACAACGTTGGGCGTCATTTTTGCCCAGATTTTCGGGGATTTTGCTCAGATTTTCAGAGATTTTGCTATGATTTTCGACAAATCAAAACATTTGGGGGTGCACTTGCATCCCGCCTCCTACACCACTGCCCCCCACTCTCTTTTACGCGCACTTTGAACACTGCTCCTGTGCCGATCTTTTCGTAGCTTGGAAAAATTTTGGTGACATCATGATTACATACATTCAAGCCATCGAGCAAATCGACCAAGGATCGTCAGCACACTTCCTGTTGTCTACCTTTCTCAGCTTTTGAGCAAAAGCATTAACTTCCTGAATTTTCAGCACGGTGTGCAAACGATTTTGATCGCTGTTTCTTGTCTGCTTAAAACAGATGCTTGTATTGTGTTTTGGAAGCGGTTTAGCATTTTTTTGCTTTGTTCTGGTGTTTTCGCGCCCAGCCACGCAGCTTATTTTTGCTGCGACAGCAGCAAACAAAAGGCATACTTTCAATGTTTAATTTGTGTGAGATCTTTTTCTCAACAGTTCAATGTTTACAACGCTGTTGAAAAAATATTCCAGTTGCTCAAATGTTTACTGACAGCAGTTTATCTGTAGCGCGTCCAGTGTTTTACCATTGCAATATGTGCATTGCAACATCAACAGTGTTTAGAGCCGGGGGCAGTCATGAGCTTGTCCTTTGTACTGTAGCAAAGTGCGCTGTACAGTTAGCCACAACAATATTTCAGCAAACAACCGCGCTTATACAGCGTTATAAGTCCGTTGTTTGCCAGCCTGCTTTCGTCATTTCAGGCCGCTGCGTGCGTAGAACGATCGATCGTATCTCAGCTGCTTGCCTGCTATCCCAAAACATCTTGCCATGGCGAGCAACACCCGGTATCTCTCTTTTAACTGAAGCGCAGTAAAAACGAAACGTGCGCAAGTCTTTTTCACTTTCTCCACACCTATCCTTTGTTCTGAGCGCAAACTTAGCGAGAAATCGGCGGTCGAAATTGAGCCAAATGCCCTTTCTTCATGTTACGCTGCGACAAGTCGACGTAACGAAATAGTTTTAATCCGCTGATAGTTTTATATTGCTCGCGGGCATCCGGTGACTAGTACCACTGTAAGTACAATTTGGTCAACAATTTGGAATGTGATACGGAAAAGTTCAAAGAGTTTGAACTTTCTTCTCAGGACTTGCATTAAATTTTCGCCGTGTGCTGTGTGTGTGCGCAGATGACCAGTTCCGCGCGTCACCAGTGAGGACACCAAGCGTCGTGATAACACCATCCAGGGGAAGACCAGCTACCATAGCAGGTAAAAAGCGTGACCAACGAAACAAGTTGGTTGTACTTCTTTAGAATATGACGCAACCTGTGCTTGCTGAAATATCTGAATGTCTGTCTTTTCCGTAAAAAAAACCATGGGCTTCGCCGTGGGAAATATTTTAGTCGACTCCGAGGGCTTCCGACAATATCAGCTTGTTACGGCCCTGATAGGAGCATTGTCACAGCGTATCCACTATTGGACAAGACGAACAAGAATAACTCTATTAGCGAAGTTGCGCAGCCACAGCTTGTACACAGTCAGCAAATACATACGGATGTAATAGAATGATACAGAAAGAGGTACTAGATATATGACTGTGCGGGGAAGTCTATGATACAAGAGAAAACCTAGGTCTGTCTGGAACATTCATATGTCTGCATCACATAAATAATGAATGACCCGTGACGGCGAACTTTGCTCAGACGAGAGCTCCAGAGCAGTCGCGAACTGTCTGGAAGCGAATCATCATGTCATGGGCGTCGCAAGGCATTTTCCATGGAGAGACCCAAAGGGTTTGTTCCAGGGTGGCCACTAGTGGTAACTTTTCATTTTGCCAACTCGAAACTAAGAGAAACATTTTTCAACTAAAATGTTAATAGAGAAATATCAAATTTCAAAATCTAGGAGGGCAAGATCCCCGTGCCCTCCTTCCGACGCCCATTATCATCACTGCACTGGGACTACGTAAGTAAACGTCGCTGCATAATCGGTTTCAAATTTGAGTGCTTTAACAGCACTGCGGGAGTCTGGGTCAGAAATTCTTTTTAAAACTCCAACTCCGGGAATAAAAAATCCTGAAATCGATTTACAGTAGGTAAAATTACCAAGACAATCGACGAATACCTGAACAAAATCACGAGCAAACCAGGTTTGAACGGCAAGAAATGTTAAATGCAAGTCTATACAAATTTAAACATCGCCGATGGGCAAAACTGGTCAAAAAGGGTGAATAATGCATGACAGAGACAAGAAACGGATTACAAATTTAATTTCACATTTTTCAAGGCTTAACGCCAACTTAACAAATATCCAGCTAACTTAGTTGAACGAATTTCAGTGAATTGACAAAATTTTCAGTGAATTAACAAAATTTTCGCAACTCAATATGCTTCCATCTTAATGAACTGCTCAACTATTAAGCATATGTTCATTCAAAAGCACAACTAGAAGAATGTGTCAATGGAATGATGCAAAACAACGCAAAGAATGTTAAAAAGGGAACTTTGAGACAGTATCGAGGGGGTCAGTTGCGGGCAAATGCACCACCCGAATCGCTGAACTATTTTAATCAGTTAGAAACTTACCAGTAGCCTGCTGTATTAGGAATGAGAGGGGATAACTTGAAAAAATCGCTTTGTTAGGAAGATAAGCTTGAAACTGCCAGCCCTATACGCACTTGACAGTAGTTCCCCATGCTGATAATAACCAGCCGAATTAAATGCGAAATAAGTAAACGACAGTTGTCCTGTTTGCAAAGATCATGCACCGGTACGGTTACCAAGTAGTGATGAGTCGAGCCACCTTCCTGCCTGCCATCCATCATAGAGAATATACTGTATCTTTAATGTTTGGCTATATATTATTTTGCAGCAAGCAAAACAAGCCGTCGACTGAGCGATGATGAACAGAAAATGTTAATTGTCAAAACGTACAATGGCCCTGCAGCTCATATATACACAGCCATGTGACAGGACCTGTCGGCCCTGAGAAAGTTTTATTATTCAACATAAATCCGACCACGTTCGGAAATTTGTCGTGAGTTTTCATCACCATCAATTTCACAGCTCTTTAGGTTAACAGCAAAATTGTGTGGCAGTTTTTGTGAACTTATTTAATTTTCCTTCGTGTGTGAGGAACGCTATAAGTTATGTTAACAATGCTTTCCAATCACTTCGTCTTGATGTGACCTACGTGTGTCTTGGCGGACTTTCTCCTTCATGTGGAATCCTTCAGATTAATTTCAAAGCAGACAAAATTTTGTTGGAAGGTCGACTACGACAAGTTAAATTTTTGCAGATTATATGCTTTTATTCAGTTTTGCTGTGCACAGGGTCGTCTTGATCCATGGCCCAGAGCCCGAAGTATATGAGTGCCAACGTTTCTGTGAACGCTAACACCAGGTGTAAAGTCACGAAAAGTTACATTTTTANAGGTTCAACTTCGCGAAAANCTATATTCTTATTTTTATGCGGTTCCTGTGAAGCCCCCAGTCCACTGGTTACCCCAGGCGCCCCTTATAATATCAATTCGGTACTTTCTCAGTGCCTGTTGAAAGATGGAAATCCTGAGTAAACACACACTTTCCGTATTATGAAAAAGATTTCGTTGATTTGTAATTATTAACCACTGTTGTCGAGTGCGAATATTTGTATCGGGTATAATGCTAGTATTCTTGCTCTCAAACGATAACTTTCCTCCCCGTGCGATACACTTCTGGCACGCCTTTTGTTGGAGTCAAACATTGACGTCATGGTGTCTTTATCTACATACGCCTTTCAAAGCCCTTTTTGTTCGAGGCGTTTCACCATCTACTATATCACTTGGTTCTTTGTTTAATAAGTAAACATTTCGCAGGTACACCTAGAGTACATGTCGGTGATATACCCGAAGAAAAGCTTATTACACCACCCATTGCCGCGTCTGTACGGCACCTGTCTCCAGAGAAAAGCTTTCGATGACTGCTGAAGCCCCCGCCCGCTTCAAAATTTCTCTTCTGTCTCCAAAGGCCTTTTGTTTCCGTGAACAGTTTGATGCGCGAGTTCGAAATGAAAATACACGTTTCCAAACAAATAATGGTAGTTGTGTATCAAGCCAGTCTTAGAAGAAAATTCTCGTACCACTTGGGCACCCCGTATCGCCAACGCGTACCACTTCTTCCAGAAAAACTAATTTGATCGAATCTTAGTTTATTCAGAAGAATAATATACATTAAAATAACAATGAAAGATCATAACTAAAATTAATGATGTTTTAGTTCAGGTTCCACCAAATGGTCGATGCGTGGCATAAATTTCCTACCAACGCATCGAAAGTCACAATGTTGTGATACAATAGGAATAGCAAGCTACAGGATAATTTATTTATTTAGAAACAAAGCCCGACACGTAAACTGGAAAGCTGCGAATCCAGGTTTTTGTGAACAAATGGAAGTTACGTACCGCCTGGAAGACCTTGGCGTACCACAGGTTGGGAACCCCTGTCTTAGATCATTGCAGCTGGTCGCAAATACCAAAAAGATGTAGGAAGGATGTTTGCGCAACATCATCAAACTTCCTGATGCGGGCCGCGTTTTTCTGTTACCCCTCTGCTGCTCCGGCGAAGCCTGAAAATCAACTTTTGTGTTACCGCATCTGCAAATGTGTAAACGAACTAAAAAATGGTGCGAACCTTACATAAACCTTGTTTCGGCTTGGCAACTTAAAACTGCAAGCGGTTTGATGGGGAGACGAGACCAGTGCTCATAACCCGGGTTGCGGAGTGGGAGGTTTTTGCGTGGAATCGGAATCGGATTCCTAACAACACTAGGTGTCGGATTTTTGTCCGAGTCCGGAAGTCCAATTATATCATTTTTTACATCACACTCCTAAGTTGGGTATTCCTGCTGAAATGGTGCAATTTCTTATGAAACTTTTGTTGAAACAGAGAATTCTTGCTGTGTACCACGATATCCATTAAGTGCTAGTTGCCACAAATCTCTTGACAGCTAAACTTGTTGTGTTTCTCCTCAAATAACACGTAACAAGATAAAAAAAAAACGTGACAAGAAAGTAAGATATAGCACAATTTTTTAGAATTATTGTAAAATGACAATACCCAAGAAAGAAGCTTTAGTTAAGATCATCAGAAGCACAAGGCATTTGCAACATTTTGAAATCAAAGCTTCTTCAGTTTTTACACTAAGCTCATTACTCTGATTACAAGTTTGGTCAAGACTCCCAAAAACGTTTGGCTAGGGACTTGAAGTTAGTTAATGAGATATGCGAGTAAAAAACATCTCAGAAAGTTAAAAAAAATAAGTTTAAAAAGACATTGAATCCCTTCTTTTCCGTTGTCTGGCAAGGTAACGGTCATTTACAGTACTAGGCAGTAGGCACGCCAGCTTGCAATTCAAAGTTACAAAATAGAGTTTGTATAGCTGCCATAAACTGAGTCTTGCCAAATGATTTTGGGCTGTCAACCAAGTAACGCGCTTGGAATAAGTCTTTGTTAAATTACGTCGATCGACACTTGCTTTGCCGTTTAGCTAAAGATCTGTGTGACTCGTGCTACATCACAACGTCTCGGTTGTGGTTTTGTTGTTGCTCGTATGTGGCGCTCCACTTCTCGGGTTTCTGCACGACGCCGTGTTGTAGTAAACAACTATCGTCTTTCATCCATTGTTTATCAGTATTTTATTGCCAGTCAGCTGTTCCTAAGACATTGTACAGTTATGGTAGCTTAATGAGGTTCAGTTGTTTCCCTGAAGTTTTTGAAACCTTATTTGGTAGAAACTATTCACAGACGACCTTTTCCCTCCTTCGAATGGTGCACATTGCGTGTAGCTGCATCGTGGAACAATAAAAAAATGTTCGATTACAAGGACAGAGCAAGTCATTCATAGAAATCTGCCTCGCAACTGCTTGCTAAGAATGGGACAGCTACGTGCTTTCATCCTCGTGCTGAAATTTCATCTGTTATTTTCACCGCAGCGGAGGAATGTAGCATCTGTTTCATTTCTGATTTTGCTTTTTCGACTTAGATACAGGCCTGTCCACAGCCCAAGTTTTTCCAGGGGTCATCAGGCTGAGCCAGGGCACAAAATCAGGAACAGCTTATTTGAGTTGATGGCCTTAAGCAATATCTTGTAAATTTGGGTCTTGATCCTCCAAGTACTCCCACAGCGACGGTTCGTCTTGGGTGTTGCTTCAANTCTTCAAAATCATCACTAATTACGCTGAACAATGGTAGATTCTAAGCAAACATAACTTTTCAAAAAAAGATTTTGAGGTGTTAACGTGACAAAAAAATTTTGCTAATGACACTACAAATTAAATTTAAAGTAGCTGCCAGAATAGTTTTTTATTGACAAAATGCATTGAACCGAGCAACGAGCATGTTGGATGTTGGCCGGGTTTCATTCTCCGAATAGCTGAGACGTGCAAAGATTAGGCAGCGTATCTCTTATTGGACCATTAAAGAAAATTTTCAGAACAATTTATTGCGAAGCCAAGGTTTCACACAAACCTCCTCAGCCACTTGGAAAATCACTTGGCAAGCTGTATTTGAAAAGCAGCCATGGTCTATCAACAAAAACATTTTGTGTAAATCAAAATGTTTTTTCTGTCGCTTATTTTAAAAATAGGATATCGATTTCACGTAACACTACGCATCTTCAGCCCTAAAATCTTATTTAAATAGAATCTTCATTAAAACATTATTTCAAAAATTACTCATGGATTCAACTCAGTCGCCTTGGTAGAGACTATACAGTTACTTGAAAGTAAAAGAACTTGCATAATTTAAGAGCACCCAAGCACTTTTGTTCTGTACTCACTAACTGCTACAATTTTTTTAACAATTTTTTCTGATGTTAACAGCTTGAGCTTTTCTTTGCGTGTGGCATACCATCACATGGTTTATTCTACCCTGCCACATCCTTGACCGCAACCATGCCTTCAGCCTCCGAAGGGCACTAAATGACCGTTCGGTAATGCATGTGCTACTTGGTGATACTAGCAATAATCTAGAAGAGTTTCTCTGCTTGAGGAAACAACCATCTGCTTCCCTTTCCGTGGACTGGATAATCATTCTGTACTCATAAGTACTCCTCCCACTGTGATAATAGTTTATACATTGTCAGTTCTGTTTCCAAGCTTAAAGGTCAACTCAAGATATTTCTCAACAATACTTTGAAGAGTTTCATGATCTGGAAGTTTATCATCCAGTAACAAAGCAGGTAGCTTTCCATAATCTTTAACCCTTTCAATCCCGCGAAACCATAGCCTAATTGGATTGCATATGACGTATAGAGCCGCCTTTCTCGGCTCGTCGATTGGTTACTTCCTTGTGTCCATTAGCACAGTTTGCGGCAGTGATTGCTGTACAACTTGTTTTGTTGTTGCTTCCCGTGCAAAACACGTCGTGAATTTGCCGATCCGCCTCTTTCCCAATTAGTGTCGTTTTCGGCTCCACGTATAGCCCAAATTCTGCCATTCGAAACAGCGAGCTTACTGAAATCTTAAAAACAGTAAACCTGAGCTGTGGAACTCACGTAGTTTCGGTACGTAGCCTGCTCTTTGTTTATTGCAGGACAAGGGTTCCCAACCTTTCTCTGACCATTTACACCTTCAGCATTTCGACAGATGAGCATGTACCCCAAAATTTCTTATGACCAAAAAGCTGAGAAAAAATAACCAAAATCCACTAAATTTTTAATACAGCTTTTAGATTTTTGGAACTATAAAGGTACATTAGACCAGGGGCGGGTCAAGCTCGTAAGTTTAGAAGGAGCGATCTCAGTAATATTTGGCAGTCAAGTCTCCGTTGGCAGCCAAGTGTCTTTCTGAATTGTACAACATCATGGTGAAAATTGCTACTTTCGTAAGTGTTAGGGGGGCGATCGGCCCCCGCGTGGATCCGCCCCTGCATTAGACTCCGTTTTTACAGAGGGACCTGTATCCCCACATTTTCAGATGGGGGGACATAATATGCTATGTTGCCCCACGTTTTTCATTTTAGGTTTCGCATTTGAAGAGGTTTCAAAAAATAACAGTGACGTATCTCACGTCTTCTGTGAAGTGTTTGTCATGTTAGATGTTAGAGATAGTAAATTTGATATTGAAACAGAGTTTGGTATGGTACTGCTGATTGTGTTATTTTTTATAAGTTTTTATTTATGTATCTTCCGCAAAGTTATGGTTCATATCACAAGGGTAATCGAATAACACAAGAGCACAAAAATGGTTAGTCATGGCGCATTACAGAGCAGGTGTTCGTGCACAATCAACACTGAGAGGAGCAAAACCACTAACAGCGCCCAAACCATAACTTCATTCAGTCATCGTCATACAGGGATCCGGCAGAGGGGGAGAGAAATGAAGACATTCTAACATCTGATTTTGAGGTAAATGACTAACAGAAAAAAATATAAATCGGACGGGGGTGTTTAGTGGCGCACAAAGGCATGTAAAATTGTTTCAAATAGACATTTAGCATGTGAGTGACAGGCAATTGTTTTCATTGAATTTAAAGCAAGATTTGTCGCTTGGTGTTTCACTAGTTATATATATTCACGTTTTACATTTTTGGCTTGCACACATCATCTGCATGCTGGAGGTGATAGAGGAACCACAAAAAGATACAGAAATTTTTTTGTTTTGATAAAATAATTTTTGGCATTTCGAAAGTTTCTAGATACCCCGAAAGATTGTCAAATGCTTCTGGCCGCCATTTAACCCAGCGTGGTATACTTTAAGAAAAGTTTGGAAACAATGAGAGTTTGACTGCTGCCCATGTGAGCGACCTTTGATATTGAAGAAGTATGCATGGGATTGCATGCGGCACCATCCACAACTGGCCATTCCCTTAGCGTGACCGTGACGAGTCAAAATGCATTATATACGACTAAGCTTGCTAATTAAGAATCTAAGAACCCAGAAATATGAAGGTGCGTGCCTCGAATATGTCTGGAATTCACATGCATGTCAAGCAGAAATTAAATCTTCAGCTGTTAGCACTGCATGTGCATTGTGAGTCGCATATCACACACTTAGTGACGCACAGATCCAAGACTCTTTCCTGTGCAACATATACTCATGATATCAGGAAAGACTACGCTATAGGACTTCTTTCAGCAGTGCCAGTGCTCTAATCACTTGANCACTTGAACAAAATTATACAGGAGTCAGATGTAAATGTATCAAGCAAATGTAATCAGGCACGCGGAAGAGTGCCCCCTAACCTTTCAAAAGGGGTGCAACTGGAGGAGTGGTGCCTTTCTAAAACAGTATCATAGGTAATTTTATGATTTACCAAAAACAATTTGAAGCAAATTTATTGCAGCTATTCGCGCACCCAGAAAATTCAGAATGGCTTTCTATCATTTCTGTTATTATTTTTGACGTCAAAATTGTTTCCGAACAGAAACAAGCATAATTGGCAACTATTTTTTTACGTTTACATTGCCCTCAACTGCCGCTGCCCCGGCGTCCCTGATTGCAATCAATTCAGATGGTGTAGTAAGAATCAGTGGCGTACGCAGAAAATTTTCATGGGGGGGTTTCATTCAGTGGCATATGGTGTCATTTGTATTTGGTGTGCGCTGTTTGTGATGTCACAATTTGACGTCATAGTCATGTTTCCAAACCAATATTTTCGCAAAGTTTGTTGACATCAGTGGCGTAGCCAGCCCAAAATTTGGGGGGGGGGCAAAATGTTTGAATTTAGGCGAACAACACTATTTTGTTTGGAGAAATGCCTCTCAAAGCACAATATGGCTACGTTTTCCAAAAATTTGGGGGGACATGGCCCCTTTGGCCCCCCTGGCTACGCCTATGGTTGACATAATGTGCATATTCTTCTACACGCACTCCCCCTATTTTATGTATCATTGCACTAAACATAGACTATCAGCGCTCCAAGGTGGGATATAGGAAGAAAATAAAGTCAATGCTACGACACAGCAATCCATAACTGCAAAAATATCAGGCTGCGCAATAAAACAGGGAAGTAACACACACTTATCATTGCGTCAGAGCAATTTACAACTGCAAAATAAGCCTGCGCTGATGTCTTGTCAAATACGAGCATTCAAGCTTAGAAAGTGTGCGGCTGGACTGGCTGGAGCACACCCCGGTTTGCAAGATCGAATCTTGCTGAACTACACAAGAATTGAGAATGCGCATAAAGTACGCAAGAAAATTTTCAATATTTTGTTATGCACAGAAGTACAGAAAACTTTTAGTTTTCCTTTTTCCCTGCTGAGACATTATCAAATACCTGAATGCTTTTATGTTAGCAACTGCTGTTTTTGAGCTCGTACAACAGTCCTATCATGCTGCAGAAATTGGTAATGTAGCCAATGCAGTCAGCGCTTACGCTGACCACCCATAGCAGACAAAATAAAGAAAATTGTTTCGGATAAAGCGAACTATCGCGGAACACAATCTTAAACATGCGTAGTAGGCGAAAGGTCTGCAATAAGTGGTGAGATGGTTTCTGGATGCAGACGATAACCCAGATTCTCACCAAAACTTAATTATTACTTTTTGGCCCATTTACAATGTTCCTTGTAATTTGCATGCAAATTCATTCCGTGGTATTTGCATTAGGTCGACAAATTAACAAGCAAAAAGTATGCGAATACAGTTAATCTCCTTTGCGCAGGTAACAAAATTTTTGTAAAATGTCAAGCTCAAGCGGGGGTTTAACCCCAAACCCCCTCCCCTTGCGTACGCCCTTGGTCAGAATACGAACACCTTCGTTCCGACGAGTTTTCCAGTACAATTTGCAAATAAGCAGAGAAACAAATCCTTGCATTGGATCTCTCTCCAATATTCATGCCTAGAAAAAAATGCCCAAGAGGTGCGTCACTGATGACGTCACGTTCAGTATGAATCCAATTGCAAGTCTGTATTACGCTCAGTATTAGCACAGACACGTAGCCAGTTTTTGACGTTTGGAGGGGCGAAGTACATTTTTTTGGGGGAAAGAGTTTTGCTTTTATTACTACGGGCCTGCATTAACACTGGATGAAACAGTGAACAGTCTTGAGTTTTGCTTCATTTAATATGATCTTAAGACGGCACTAAACGCACCAAATACTTTTGACCGTGGAAAGGACTCGTATTAAATTCGGCGACTGGTTTAAACACAGCGTGTAGCAGCGCCGTAAGGTCTGTTATGTCATGTCAACTCGGTTAATAGTCGCTGCGCGTGAAACAATATCTGTTTCAAAGTGAAGTTAAGACCTGAGGAATAACCGGCAAATCTGAACATAGACGCAAATGGTTGACGATTTAATGGACAACAGGAAAAAGAACCTCGATGCAGAAATAATACCGCTTCCATGGCCAAGTTTCACGACCTTGAGCTGCCATTGCAGGCGCTCATCCAACCAATCCGCGTTAATGTTTTCGTTACATCAACTTCAGCTCACGCGTTTCGGGAAATGCTGAAATCGAGCCTTTTTCTGTCCAAGTAAGGCGATGTTAATGTGATACTTCTCGGAACTGGGCTTTGCGGAAATGAAAATGAAGCGATTGACATCAAAAGTACGTGTTTACTTCCTACTCTTCTGCTCAACAACGGCAATGCACTGCGTGACATGCTGAAAAGCGAAGACTTGACGGTCACAATCCTCAGCTCCTCACGCGGACATGGAATGCAGTAATTAAATTTTTAATTTTGTTCAGTAAACAGCTTATTTTAGTTGCTGACGAAAGTCAAGTTGTTGCAGCGCTGCGAAATTATGCCCGCAGCTCGCGCTGTGACCAGCATTTGCAGCATACATCGGCGTGACTTCAGGTGATTGGAAAGAACTCAAATGAACTTTCTTTTCGACGCTCCATGGTACTGCACTGACTCGAGCGCCAAGAACGCAAACCGCGCTGGGACAACAAACCCAATAACCCGGGGATTATGGGTTTCTTGTGTGAACGAGTCGTTTCAAACGGTTGCTGCTGTATTTCAACATTTAAAAGCAAAACTGTCTGCATATGACATAGGGGCAAGGTTGTCACGCTTTCACTTACGAGCAACTTTCCGACAACCTAGTTTCAAGCTGTTTGCGTGTTGTGTGTTGACATCGACGCTTTACACCAGCCAAGCTGGCATGAGTACGCGTTGAAGATCACCGTAGCCGTAGTTTAATGCATAAGACAAAGCCAATCTGTTCTTCGAAAGCCCTTCAGGCTAAGCTCGTCAGTTGAAACTACCACATGGCACTAAATTTCGTTCAAAGGCAAGTCATTTTGAGCGGTGGTTTTCTGTAGTCAGAACTCTACGAACCAGGCAGTTGCATCAGGTATCACAGAGGGACGCTTGTGATTTGAAACGTCGAAAAAACGGCACGTGAAACCATTAATAAATAGATAAGGAATACTTTCTAAAAAATCATAAATAACGCGCGAGCTAGTACGCGAAGATATTAACACGGCGACAGTATTGTCAAGTGTTGGAAATTTGCGCAAAAGGCAGTTTAACCACCAAATCGAAATCTATATTATCCAAAAGTTTAAAACTTTTTAAGCTACGAACCCCTCCTGGCGTTCTCGCTTTCAGCAGTTGAAGTGCATTCTGCATTCGAACGAACGTAAACAAAACAGGCAATTTCAGGGCCGAGCAGAATATCAATCACAGCCCATCAACTCTTCCTGGATCATCCACACCTGCCAATCGTTTCACGATGCGCACCACTGAGCACGAATCACGTGACGCAGCGCCGGGTTGACCGCCCAAAAATCCTTAGAGCCATCAAGATCGCCAGAGCCTTATTTGCAAATGGTATTTGATGGCTGCTTCGGGAAGAGTCCGACGGGCTTCATGACGACATCAAATGTGTTCGTGTTAAATATTTAAATAAAAACGGCCAGCCGCAAGCTACTACAACGAAAACACGTCACGACATAAAAAGCAGGGACTGTTTTTGCGACTTGCAATGCGGCGACGTTTAACGATGAGCTCGCGCATACCAGGCGTTTTTACAAAACACAGAAAAACGTTCAGATTTAAAAAATCGAATCTTCGGCACTGGAAGAAACGCTCCAGAGAGAACCGTGAAAAAGCAAACAAACAAACAAGACAGCAACTAACCAAGTTAAAACAAGCTTCGACCAAATGTCATCGCACCATGTGTGTGATAGGAATGCGTTATTTTGAGTCACAGACACCCGGTGTGCGAGGGACGACATGCTAAAATGTATTCACATGCTAAAATGTATTCATACGCTGCAACCACGAAAATGGGTGGTCCGGCGTGTTTCACACAACGGAGCGTGGCCTTCCACGTACAAAAACTGAAGGACCGCTTGCCATGGAAAAGAGTAAAGCGCACAGTGCGGTAACGAGAACTCTGCAACGCTAAAGCACAAACAGATATGGCGACAGCAACTAAGCTTCACGTTGTCACCAAACTTCAACGAGCGTCTTATTGTTTTCGACACGTGGTAAGGACAAGGTCTTCCTCGCAGGAAACGCTGGTCTTGATCCGAAACTTCGCGCGGGTTCACTTGGCAACCTGCTGAAATGCACGTAATTCGAATGATGCAGATGGCGAGTGTGTCACGCGACGCGCATTCAAACAACGGGTCAAGCGAACGGAAATCAACGTCATCAATTGAAGATGTGCTCCAGCGAACGCGAATCGTCATTTAATACAAACATGCCAGAAACTATAAATGTCTTCAGTTGACACGCCTTGTAGTGCACGAATGGAAATGCTTCCATTCACTTTTGACCATTATGCTTGAACGGGGAAGAAATAAGGTTTGCGCTAGCAACACCGTGCGGTCACAAAAGGAACTGATTTTTAAATTGATAAAAATAAAATAACTTCCCCCTAGATCGGAAATGACACAATGCCGCGTCCACATCGTTGGTAACGTGTCGAGAAACACATTGCATATGTTTGACGCACTTCCGGACAAGCGATCGTGCTTGACAACAGTGATGCATAAATTGTGTGTTAGCATACGTCCACCACTCCCCACTCCTGCTGTACTGCATGTCACAAATCTCGTCGTATTTTCCCACGCAATCGGACCAGCTCGACTTCGACAGGTTCCTACTTACGCATCGAACGCTTCACCGATTCACTGGTCAGGGATTGTGCAGGCCAACCCCACAACCAGGGGAGTCACGGGGCAATCTCCCACCCAAATTTTTCAAAAAACATGTTTAGTGATTAGGTACAACAAGCTACAATCATTTTGCCCTTCCCCCCCGAAAATATCAGCTGGTTGCGGCCCTGTTGCAGGCGCTCGCGACTAGAACATATCAACACCCTATCGACTCCCCCTGTACCCTAAGCGCGTTGGTTTTTGAGTGAAACACGGAATATCTGATATGTGGCGCAACACGTACCTGAGCAGACTTGACACGTTGTGCCACTGCAGTGATGAGCGCCGCGCCTTTGCCACTCCCGTCGTAGGACAACGCGAAGTCGACATCGACCCCTGAACCTTTGCAGAGGTCGCGCACCTTCTGGTCCATCAGCTTGCTGAAGGTCGGATGCTTCTTGTACACAGTTCCGTCGACGCCCACAGTTATACGCATGTTGTCTTTTTCGGGATAGTTGGCTTTGATTTTGCGAACCACGGCGGCGATGCCTGGCAACACAAGAGGACGTGAAGCGAAACCGGAAGCGGTCGAAAGAATCATATGAACATCACACTGCCACGTGCATATTGCACAAACTCTTTCTTGACGAGGCTCAGAGCGCAATGGGTCTTAACTTTTAAACGTATATCACGTGACATCAGCCGACTGGCTTTAGAATGGTCGTGTGTAAGCACAAAAGCTTTCTTTCGGTAGGGACGTAAGCCGTTTGTAAGATTCTTCGTTCAACTGGAGCGCCAGAAACTAAAACACTTGTGCGAATTCAGCGCAAAGAATTGCGCGACTCGATCACTGGCTAATTTACCAACGCACAGCATTTACGGGTTATTTTAGGAAACAACACAACACGAGGTGGAATGCTGAGATAGGCTTTCACAACAACTACGCAGAAACAGGCACGTGAGTCCATTCACAGCACCAGCGGAAAGTCGCGTGCTAAATATAGTCGACGCCTTTGATAAGAAAGGACTGAGTGATTTCACAAGATCACGTGACGACATGTCAGCGTGACGCAATGGAAGGGAAATTATGTAACGCGACAACGACGCGCAACTGTCCCGTCCATCAAATAGTGCATAGAGTAAGTCGAGCTTAAAATAAGCTAACAGCGATTGCGCATCCCATGACGGTATTCACAGATGACGTCATAAACGGAAATCAGGTCACGATCCTTTGAAGTGCTTTAATGACGTCAGAAAACGTCAGCAACAAACGCTCCGCAGCGCACGTAGCTACTAAGCCTGGAATGCATTTCATCACACGTCGTAGCTTGCAACCGTAAAAGAGAGGTCGAAATCGAACGCTGCTGACAAGGATGGATTCCTTTCCACCGCAGGTTCTACGAGTAATGCGATAAGGGCGTCGCGGCTGAATCGCAAGACAACGCAATTAGATTTTCTTGAAAGCGTTTCGACCTTCTTAGAACAGCGCGCTAGGCCTGCGAATGCGTTTCACGGCGGGTCTTATCGCGTCGCATGTTAGACCGACAACGCACGATCACATGAACGGACGGGGCGTAGTCCCTGTGCAGCCAATCACATTCAGGCATCTGCGGGGCGCTGCCTCCATTTACGACACAGTAGTAGGAGCGGAAGGAGTAGACTAGCCAGCATGACAAAGCACGGTATGCCCTTAGCGGTTACGAACTAGCTCATGTGCAGTAGAGCTTCAGAATTTGTCTCGGCAACAAGGCTGAGTGGCGCATGCAACAAAATTCCTAGTTTTCATTGTTTTTGTGGTGCGACCACACGAACGAGCGCGCTGCTTAAAGCACATTAAAAAGTCAATACAATACAGATCACAGTATCGGACAAAACTAACCGCCTGGTGAAGCCTCCGCCGAGCCCTAGCAGTCGACATGCTCACCCACAAAGCGCCAGCAAACATTCATCATTGGCAATTTTCAGCTGCCGAGACGGACTACCGGCTATTGAACGTGTTAGACTAATTAACGCTGACGACTATCAGGTTTTCTTGCAAACCGGCTTTGCGTTTCTGGTAACAAAATCACCTGAATTGGAAAAAATGCAAAACCTGCGGTCCTTGACTGAACACTTTTGTAGCTCAAACCGCCAGGGGGCCGTAATGTCTTGCAACGAAATTTAAAGGCACCTGGCGAACGGGTTTGACCGGTTCAACTGGTAGCTCGAAAAGCGAAAATACTGCTACGGGCTAGCGCGCATGACCGGCCGTTTTCAAAACGGTTGGCACAGCCTGGTCTCTTCAGCAGTGCTATGCGACATATGGACTGTAAACGGCTTGCCACTAAGCATACACAGGTTGCGACAGCGAAACTTTGAAACGATAGCCACTGTATCGAAAACTGGAAGTGAAGAGTGAGCAATCAAGGATGCTTCTAAAACGTGCCATCGCCTCTGCAAACAAAGGTAAATCTGCCCTTCACGCACAACACAACAAATACTGCTACAAAGATTTGTGCTGACGGGGTTGACGGAAAAGTTTACAAGCCATGGAAAAGTTTTCCGGGCAAACCCATGGAGTGACACACGCGCGTACCGACGTGACGCACCTAAGTGTGCGAAAGTTCACTAGTCGCAGTAGTAAGTTGCTACAAACTTTCCAAGGTTTGTTAAAGAAAGCAGTCGATATAAACTCAAAGATGTTTTTTTGCAGCCTAGCGTTTCTAGGTCCAGCAAATTTTCAGAAAACAAAACTTATCTTTAAAGTCGACATTGCCAGATAACGAAGATTTCAGAAGAGCTGGAAACGTAAGATATACCGGATCCTAGCACAAGTTATACTCGTAGTACATATTTAGTCTGTACCAACTAAAGAATCTGTACCACAACGTAGAAACAACAACGGGACTTTTCACTCAAAGCTATTCACATGATCCAGCTTTAACATGCAAAAAAATCACATGATCTAGTTTAAACATGTAAAAAAAGTAGAAGATCTCACAGCACACCAGCTGACCTGCAGCACAAATGTGAGCAGCTCTTCGCGACACTGCTTCACAAACGCGTATAACAACTCCGCAGTCACAGTGGCGAGCTCCTATGTCGAGGTGGGTTAAGATGTTTTGGACTGCCAGGATTCCCTCAGGTACAGCACTGTAAAAAAACGTCAGTCATAACAGCCACTGAGCAGTGCTACAAAGCAAGCAGAGCTCGTGGCTGCTGGAATGTACGCTGCGTCATCGGCAGCGAGTGTTACGCAAAGCGGCAAGCACATCTATTATATGTGTCATCAATTTTCGATGATCCATCCTTCTAATAATGGTCTATTGCTAACGACAAAAAAGCGCACTGAAACGAATGGAACGCAAACCCCTAGTGGGGCACAATTGCAGATACACGACCGGACTGTTCTTGTTAGACTCTGCATACTACAAGTGAGGAGACATATTTAAGCTTCACCACAAAAAAATGTTCACAGCTGACCGCCGCGAGCACCACTCAGCAATCTCAGACAAGCATCAATTCAACTACGCTCAAGAACCAACAACTCTGTTTGAAGATGTGCTGCGCTTTGTAACTGAATAATCCACAATCACAACCGCACCAAAAGCCGAATATGTCCAAAGCAGGGATGTAGTCGTGTGATTCTCGAAGGAGCGAGAGCCGAACTTGGCAGTGCTTGCACAATTACAGGAAGTCAGTCGTTCCAGCATGGCCTAAGCCAAATTTTAAATAATTCACCAAATTCTTAAAGCAACAGGTAAAAACCTGCTATTTCATTCAAAACGTCAGAGAGAGGCGTCAACACACGACTGCATCTCTGCGCGCAAGTACGACAGCTAATCTAAGTGCAGATTCATGAGTCGAAGGGTCGGAACATGCACAGGAGCACACCAATCGTCGCAGGCAACGCAAATCGTGGTGTGGTGTTAGGCAACACACGGCTTGCCAATATACCACACTGCATGCTGCAGGACACCAGTGACTGAGGCGAAGCAAGCGATTTCGAGTTAGTGCTAGAAGAACTAAAAGACAGGTGCACACATGCCTTCATCACAAATAATAATAGGTCAACGATGCACTTACGGCTTCCCAACAATGCCATTCTTTGTCACTGAACTGTGCGCCGCACTTCAAATCAAAACACGAAACACGTATTAGAAAGACGAGCAGTGTTGACTGGTATCGGCGATATGCATGTCAAAAATTCAACACGGTCAAACGCACGAAGTTCGCCTTGCCGACGCATGCTTCGAAGAACGACAGAATATTATGGCTGCCACGAAGCCGGTGTTGCTATGAAATTCATAGCCCGAAGTTTTAGTTTTCCGATGTCGCAGCAGCACAACAGCTACGAATCAACACACTTGCGGGATGCTGACAGGCAACAAAAAGTTGAGACGCTCACCCTTCGATCAGAGAAACGTAGGATGTCTCGAACTTGCCGGGCTTAAATAGCGCATCGGGTAATGAGCCATCGAGAATGAACCCGCCTTTCGCCAACTGCAATAGGACGCGTCTCACGATTTCGCCCAAGTACATCCCGCTGATCATCTTCTCGTAGCTGCGAGCAAAGGTCGACACGTGGTCGAATAATTTGGGTTTTGCTGCGTCAGTCAATAACTGAAAATTTTTAAAAACTGGAAAGGTATTTTTCCGCCTGACAAAGAGCTGTGCCCATGGAACAGCTATGGCAGAACAAGGATATTTACATTTGTTTTCCCTTGTTAAGAGAATCTTCGTCGAGCCCCTTGTCGAACTCGTTTCTGAAGTCGTCGATCACGCCGTCATCACCGAACGCTCCCCACTCCATGTTGATGCACATTTCGCCCTCGTTTGCGTCGATCAGTTCGACGTTGGAAAGTTTTTCCATGTAGCAAGTATTCGTGCCCGTGCCTGAAGCGAGTTCAGTGAACAGTTAACGAAGCTGCAACAGCACCCTGTTCGCGCTGAATCAGACAGGAAAGAAAAAACGTGCTTGCATGGCAACCACAACCATTATTGAATGCAAAACCTCGATCGCTCAACTATTAAGATTAGCTACACTGAAACTTTTTAAGGCATCGAAGACGTTCGAGAAAGTTGTTTGGTCTTAAGCACATTCTTGACGCGGTTTTAATTTTCACAACGTTTCCGCCTTTTATTTCATAACTGCGGCATGATAAAAACAAAATTGCAACTATCAGATTTAACACGAAAGCTGCTGCCTCAAAGTACAGAAATACGTTTTTCGATCACAAGCAATTGCAGTTCAATCATTATCTTTTATGCATGCCCATTAGATCCAACTGCAAACTTCTTTGTTTAAATTTTGAAATGCTTANNATGNNAANAATAATGCAAATAATCAAAACATTTAAAAATTAACAGGAAGAAAAATACAAGACTGTGCCGGCAGCACACCTCCGCTGTGAAACGGTTATNGGCAAAACATTATCACGCTTTATCACCAAGACAAGCCATTGCTTTAAGTGTAATTACCAACGATCAAGCCAACAGAACAGCCTGCGTGATCAAAGGAGCAAGACATCATTGTTCCCACGGTGTCATTTACAATAGCAATAATATCCACCGCCATGTCCTGCAATTCGCCCAGATTAGTTCATGCAAAACAGTTTAAGAGCAGGATTCGCTTATGGTTGCCACCCACATGCTTGAGAGTTTAATCAGTTAATGCAGCAGTACAACCGATTACAGGAGAAGCACGTGATTTTAGTCGTTACATGCAAACGAATCAAAGCACTGCATGCAAATATGCTGAATCTGGCAGTGAAAAATCACGATATGCTGTTAAGTGGGCAGCAGCATGAAAGCAACTAGTCCGAAAGAAACTTCCCAAGCGAAA
>JGI24158J21664_10000789_pt1 | contig 31999 bp, 21 predicted proteins | sample Ectturendosymbi3_FD_21664 | JGI IMG/M metagenome (IMG submission 21664)
TAAAAGCGTTTAGTACAACTTGTTTTACACCGAGTCTCTCGTGGACAAGGGCACTGAGCTAGGTCACTGAGTCCAGCGGGACACTTCGGCCGTAAAAAAAGGCACGTCCTCACCACATATACCACATTCTAAGGATGGGAAGTTTTCACTCACCAATTACTCCCCGGGAAATGACATGAGCAAAAATTTATCCAATTCATCCAAAGATATTCTCCAGTTAGGATAACTCAAACCTCGCTGATCGTCAACAATAGCACTTTTTTGGGTGTTTCTCAGTGCTGGCTCGTTGAACAACATGCGGAATGATGAGAGAAGGCTATCAGAAATGATGTGAGAGGTAGCGTAGTCAGTAAGACCTGATGGAATTCTCATAATGTTTTTCTGCTGAAAGCGCCCAGTAATTGCTTGATTTGGCGCTAAAGCCTGCCAATATGCTCCATCTTTATGACGAAAGATCTGCTCATCATCTTACTCATCTTCAAAGTTCACATTATTTGGAGAAACAGCGGCTCCAGAATTTTAAAGTTTCGTCATTATTGGAATCGGAGGAGTCCTCCTCTGACAAAGCTGCTTGTACTGTACTATCTCATTTTCCACATCATTCATACCATCATTAAACTGTCCCCCCTCTGTACCTTTTGACGAAATATCTCGAAGCAATCCTAAAGCTTGAGTAGCGACAATGCGGAATGCTTCTAATCTGGGAGACTTGAAAATCATGTGTACGCAGCGATGCTTCAATATCCTCGTAAATGATAACCAGCACATTACTGCACTAACAGAAAAAAAACATACAGTGGTCGAGGAAGCCAAACAACGAGGGACGCGATAGCTCGCTGGTAAGAGCGTCCGCCTCTCAATTGAAAGCTTGGAAGGTCGATCTACTCCCATTTCGTGACTCTCCGTAGCGCTGATTGGGCAAGAGCGTTCACCTCAACCGCCCTTGATGTTTTTTTGTATCTCTTCGACAACGCGCTGTGGTTCTAACACTATGAAGCTAAACGATGTGTGGAAAATCTTTAACTACATCGTTGAGCCAGAAAAGTTTCAGAATGGGTTGGGTATCTTTGGAGATTTTAGAAGGCACGTAGTCTTGATGAATGGATCCTTCTAGGACAGTGCTCCTTTGCCGGGTGAATGCTTCACCCCAGGATGTATCCAACTTTCGCAAGAGTAAATGGAAGGAAAGGGGTGATTGACGGGTGAATGAAATTTCTACTCTAAATTTTTGCATCATCTGGTTACGTGCGTTTATCTCGTTCCTTTACCCAATATATATCAGCAATTGTGAATACAACTGCGAGTTTCAAGCATCTTGACTTTATGTCTGCAGCATTCAGCAACTTATCATTTCCAAAAATCCGTACTGCAAGTTGCGTCTGCGTCGAAGTTGGGATAGATTTTACCAAGAGATGCCATCTTTTCTGACTCGACTGACAGAAACTCCGCTGTGTTTTGCATGAGCGTCCCGCATTTCTGTGCAAATGTTATCTTCTAAAACCGCAGAATTTTCAAACGTTTCATTCTCAATCTGAAACGCATAATTTTCTGAAGCTTCGTTTTCAATCTAAGAACTGTCGCGACAGCTTGAGACAGTTGGAGCGCATGTTGCAGCTAGGAATGAACCTTCCGCCCTCCGTCCTGCAACCTGATTACGGTGAAGTGTTGTCGTTGTTTCCTGACCGATTGTGCTTTGTTCTGCAGACGGTAGTTGATATTTTTGCTAGTTAAAGCCTAGCGTAATAAGTCGCATCTTAGGCATTGTGTGTTACACCATTGTTCAACGAGTGTTCATCACGAACGCCAATGCAACACACAGCAGTAAGTTGCATAGGTGTACGTAGTGCAGAGATTCGTTAGGCCAACGGTCTCATTCATTTCTGCATAGTTTGGGCTTGCTTGTTCCCATCACCGTTGGATGTTCTATTCAAAAGTGCAACAAAACTCTTGACCAATCATCAACTAGTGGTCTACCACTTACGTCTTAAAAAACATCTGGGCCTACAGCAACGTGCATGCTTAGGAGACCCTACCGAATAACAGCGATGTGCCCTAGCCATTTTTGTCGAGTCAGAGTCACAAGCCCTTCCAGCCAGAGTCGAGTCAGTGTCATCTGAAAAATATTTGAGTCGAGTCATGATTGAGTCGAGTTAACACTAGGATTACCAGGATTGGCAACTTCTTAGACTAACCAAGCTCCTTAATTGACGCACGCACTCTTTTGTGAGTAAAATACTTAATCTCATATAGCGGTAAGTCTGCACGCGACATTTTTTTCCTTGAAAAGCAAAACAATTCATGCTATCAAGCAAAATTATCTGACAAGTGTGATTGAAAAGCCATGATGATCGACTAAAAATCAACAAAACACAAACCTACTTCTGTTTGAACCAAGGACATTCCTTCATCTACAGCAACATACACGTGATGTAAAACTACCTAGCTTCTGTACACTGACAGCTACAGTATGTGAATGCAATCTAAATGATGCCATTAATTCACGGAAGGACCATAAAAGCCTTGTCAAACAAAACAAATGTTTTTCTAGGTTTATGGTTTTCTAATCCAAGTAATCTCAAAACAGTAGCGCAGTTCACACTTTTCATCATTAAATTGCCTGCAGCGTCAATTGACGCGCTTGGTAATTGTATGTAGACGTGAGTTGATTTCTGTGACGGATGACAGAACTTTTCTGAAACTTTAACAGATTGTGTGCATTTACAAAAAAGGAAAAGTAAAAAAGTAAAAAAAAATACATTCTACGCTTCAAGAAACAAAGCTTTGAAAATGAAAATGCGTCAATTGACGAGTTAGGTAATTCTAGTGTTAAGTCAGAGTGGTGTCACAAGAACCGTCATGTCACTTCGAGTCATTGGTTTGCGAGCTCTAGTCTATGTCCAGACAAACGAAATTCAACGTTTTCTTCTGCTTTCTCGTTGCTAAGAATGTGGCGCACAACAAGCTAAAAACGGTGCCAAATGTTGTTTCAGGATTTTTGATTCCAGTTTATTTCGATCTAAGTATTTGTGTGAAAGCAGATTCCATTTCACTTCTCTCCTTCACTCAGTTATTTCCACAGGTATAGCTAAACCTTGATGCAAGAAATGTATTCACTTGTCTTTCACAAGCCTAGCAAAAGACCAGGGATGGATTGGATTTAAATTTAACCCTCGTCTGGCTGCAGAGTACAGTTGCAACTTTTTCGTTTTTTTATTGCTATAGGGTTTCGGGTTAGAATATGCATGCAAAATTGCAGAAAAAAATTACCCATTACTGTGGGAGGGTGACAGATTTTTTCAGCCACAGAAGACCGCAAATGTACAACTGTACATTCACCTCATGTCAGTTGCGTAACAAGGTTAGATAAAACGCAGGGTCAAGTTTGGCGCCCCTATGTTCGAACCTGAGGTTTTCGGATGCAAATGCACTGTATTGGAAAAAATACTTGCGATGTTGTTGGGACTTTTTTTCGATTGTTTTTTTCCAAAATTAAAAACGAAAATATTACTGATGTTTGTCCTGCAGATAATATTGATGTTTCACATCTCAACCAGTATCCCAGTGTTGCTGCCCCAGCAAAGTTCCTAACAGACGCCATGGTCAGAAAATCTCCAAATGTTACACCAGGATTTATACATTTTTGGAAATACGACGCTGACGTATACCCATGTGCCACGTTCCCTGGCGTGAGGTAAACGTTTGGTTTCGTTTTCAGAACATAAGGTTTGTGTGCAATCAATCCCCGACTCTTTGGATTACTAACGTATAGGTGTTGCAGTCCAATTGCTGTTTGCTACTCAAACGAACATACACCGCTTTATGTTGAGTTCTCTTTATTGAGATATATCTTTAGCGGTGACGAGCACATTTCAAGTTCTTTGTTTGTCAATGCCCAAGTGCGAATTACATGTTTTACGTTGTAAATCAAGAAATTCGAAATAATTTAACTGACAAATCGTTACATGATTCAAAAATATACTGGCTGAGAATATGCTTTCCTTTGAAAAAAAAGGTATTTGGTCCCAAGGCCAACCGCAGGTGCGTGATTAGCAGGATTGAATATTGGTAATGTTTTGTGTAGAGTTGAAAATGGAACAGACCCAGCGTTGCATTGCGTCGGTTCCGTTCAAAATCACTACACGTTTACAGGTCGCTGTGGGGATTTTGCTGGTAAGGATCGAATAGCTTTGAACATACAATAGTTTTGTAAAATTCGAAGCAACACAAAAGTAAGAAATTCGGACTTGAATAAAAATCTTAGCTAACAGAAACCGTAAGGAAAATCCGCGTAAGGAAATCCCATAATTTTATTTAAAAGAGGTTAAACAAATTCACGCGGTTGCATGTTTGGAATGACAATACAGTTTTTACTTACTCATAAAAAAGTCCAGTGCTTGATAGATCCGATGATGAATATCAAAAACTAAAAATTCTCAATTAACACTTGCTCAAAATGTCTTTTTTTAATAAAAATGCAGAAATACACAATACGTTTGACAAAGAAATGCTTTTTGTTTGATAGTAATGCCAGAAGAAATTCTGAATAACTAGCAACGTGTGTATGGCAATATTGGAAAATTTCCGATAGCGTTTAAAATAGCAAAATAAATATATTTTCGCCGGCAGTGAATTCTATTCCTATATGTGCTGACCGACATCGTGGAGCAATTACGAAATAAGCAAAAACCAATTTTCTTTTATTTCAAAAACCATTTGGAAATACTTTAAGTACCGCGATTGTCAAAATTTTGGCGCAGGCTTTGCAATGTTTCATCTCGCCAGCCGATTGAGCTAGAAAGCTGTTCAAACCATCTACGGATTTGTCAAGTCTTCTAGTTGAGATTGAAAAACACATTTTTCGTTTTGGGTTTGGGGTTCTCAGGGGAGGACGCCACAAGTTGGGGGTGTCCTCTGCTTTTTTTTGGCCCACTTTACGCAGTCCTGGACGCCAATCCAATGAACCGATTTATTTGCTCAAGTTTTTGTTCGAAACTAGGCTATCATCCGAGTCTTTAGAGCCATTGTTTGGCTTTCTACCATATCTGTAACCAAAATTATGCCACAAAACCAAAAAGTGGTCAAAATTTCTACCCCTACAAAAGGAAACCTGGGTTGAATAACACCCGGTTTGTATATGGCCATAACTCGCCGCCAGAATAGGCTAGAGAGCTATCCAAGCCAAAGATTCGTGAAAACTTGTAGCTTTGACTGCAAAAAAAATTTTTACCTTGAGATCTCGGGTTTTTTGTTGATGTTTACATAATGAGAGGATGTTTATGGATCTTTGTTTACATTTGGATGAAGCCATCATCCCCTGGGAGCCGACCAATCAAGCCGATTTTGTGGCCCAAGCGTGTTTGGATTCTAGGCTACAATACGAGTCTTTAGAGGATTTGATGGACTTTCTAGCGTTATTAGTTCAAACGTTATGCCCAAACTTCCGGAAATTAATTAGGAAAATTTCCCCACGATTTTCCTAGAGGATTTGCACAAGATTTCAGGTCTTTTGGCCATAACGTTTGCACGAGAAACGCTAAGAAATAGATCTAGGGCTCTAAAGATTCATATTCCAGNNTAGAATCTAACCAAACTTTGAGCAACAATTTCGGCTCATTGTCTGGGCGATGACGNCATAAAAAACAAAAAAAGCAAAACCGACCCTCACCTTGACGACGCCCACCGAAAACCGCAAACCGAAATCTCAAAAGTTTTTTTTTCAGTGCAAGCTACAAGACTTCACGCGTTTTTTGAGGGTTTCAATAGCTCGCTATCATGTTCTCCCCCTGGCGGCGAGTTATCGCTATCCGCGCAAGCCGCCAGTGGTAGACTCAAGCTTCTGCATTTTTTTAATATTTGTGCACAACGGGGTTTTTGGGCCATAACTTCGGTTCCAGACATGCTAGAAAGTCAGTCAAGGGCTCTAAAGACGCGTATGATCGTGTAGTTTTCACGAAAGTTTTGATTCATACGAATGACTCATTGCATTGGCACTCAGGGCCAGTCAAATTGGGTCAAACATTCAAAAACTTGTACTCTTTGTCACATCACTATGAAAAAACCCACACCCAAATCAAGTAATTTTTTTAAATCGAAACTTGAAGACTTTCTGAATCAGTAGATGGTTTGAACAGCTCTCTAGCCCAATCGGCTGGCGGGTTATAGCGTTTGAAAGCGTTTTGAACCTGCGCCAAAATTTTGCCCTGTCAATTCGTGGTTTTCTTGTGCATGGATTTCAGTTTTCTGTTGTGTTTAATGAATTCAAATTCGGTCCACAGTCTTTTTTCAAGTCTTTTGAACAACAAAAAGAAAATCTTGCAAAAATTGTAATCATATAATTTACCGCTGAAACTCAGTACTCATCCGTGCTTGGTGTTGCCAATGTATTGTGAAAAAAATAAATGAAAATCAACTGCATTAAAAAAAAAACTAAAAACGTTGTGTTTACTTGCATGTTTGCAGCCATAATCACTTTTTGCCAAACAGAGCGTCTTTACACAAAATTTAGGTTCCAATTTGGTATAAATTTGAAATAACAAACAGCAGTGTGAAACTCAATATCCTGTCAAAATAGTTTGACTGTCTGAACGCTGAAAGTAAAGAATGATGGTAAAAGTGCGAAAAAATATAATCCTGATTTTGTTGCAAAGGATCTGACCAGTGCATAATATCTTGCAGACGTCTTATACATTTTAATGCATTTTACAGCGTAGGACGACCTTCCATAGCACAGGGAAGCTAGGGTGCCTTCTGAAGATGACGTTATTGGCAATACAATCACTGACCTCAAATCAACAATCGTCGTATTTTCTAGATGAAAATATTACTGGAAAATTAGTTGAAAGTGCAGATGTCATTTTTAACAACAGATGCCATCATAACCTTTATTCCTTCTTAACATTCGCATTGTTGAATGATGGTATGTTTGCTTTTTTGATATATACATATATTGATCAATTCTATATAATTGGCTATGTTTTTGCAATTCGACGCTTTTTTGTTCAAGTTCTGATGTGCTGTACGTAAGCTCACGCTAACGGTGTTTGCCATACATTCGGTAATCTCTTAATTATGTGTTTGCTTTTCAGATATTCACCTATTGGCTTAGCAATGCAGTATGAAACTTTTTTTATGTTCGCTTCCGAAAATTTCGTCCAAGTTCCCTTGCCGAAAGTCACATATTATATTGTAATCCAGCTTTTCTATGAAACGAATTACACAAATGACACTTGAAAATTCATAGAACATTTAATTGCATTTCTGATTGACGAAATCATTAAATACATACCATTAAATTTTTAAACTGCATTAAAAACGGTACATTTGGATCACATTCGCAATTTCAAGCATAACATGAAAAGTAATTTTGTTATAATAATTTGGCCTCTGCGCAACCAATGAAGTGAATAAAAAGAAACATTTTCTTGCTTTAGTTGAAAAGAAGTGATTGTGCCCAAGTCAAAACTGTTCAGAATATAACAAGAATATTGACATTTCCAACTATCAAAAAGCAGTAACGCAATTTACTTTTTCCAGCACATTAATTTCGATTTTGGAGANAGNTAAAAATGCTTCAAAAAGTTTTGCACAATCACAAATCAAATNAAGCAAGAAAGAAAAACCGTTTCAAACTATGCAGTGATGTTTGTGTAACCGCTAAAAGATGGCTTAACCACGGGTTTGTCATCGTGTAAAATTTTCGTACGTTGTTGATTTATTCTTTATAACCATTGACTTTGCTCAAAAACAGATTACTTCCAAAGCGTTTTACCACACTAATTCCTTGTTTATCAAAGTACGAAGAGTTTTCCAAATACAATCTTTGCTAAAATAGCTGTTGACTTTCAACTTTGCTGTATATATTGCTTCGTTGAAAAAAATTCCAAGATCTCACTATTGCACTGATGTATCACAGACATAATATGAAAAGTAATCAGTCGAAACACTGCATAAAGACGTGTTTGATTTTAAAAGTATAAGTAAAGAATTTGCCGATGGAAAACTGCCAGATTGCCCACAAATGTTTGAAAATCTGATAATACTAAATTCTGCCTCAAATTATTGTTAAACATTGTTGGATCCTGAATCAGTATAAGAATCGATTGGTGTCGTTATGTATGTTATTGCAAAAGCGATGAATACAAATATAAACTGAACATTTTCACGAATACTTCACAGGTATTTAAGAAAAAGTATTTGAAATATTGAAAATGTTTGCCCGGACATGTTAGGAATCAGCACGTTGTGCAGTGTTAAACAATACAGTTCTTAGCAGGGTTGCGGAATCGTCGTAAAAGGGACACGGCTCCGGCTCCGGAACTCTTCTTTTCAAAAATGTGGCTCCGGCTCCAGCTGCGGAGGTCTTGGTTTTCATGAGCATGGCTCCAGCTCCGGGGTTGCTTTTTTCACAACATGGCTCCTGTTCCAGCTCCGGTTTATGTTAGTTTTTACATATTACGATTTTCAATTGTATTGGTGCGCCTCAAATTGAATTAAAAATAAAATATTTCATGTAAGCCAACCGAAAATTAAAGAACAAACCTAACTAATCTAAGCAGGTCAAACTGGACGTTTGTTACAAGCAGCGCACTTACTATGAGGAAATCAGCGAAAAAAACAACAATCACAGGTTCATAAGATTTAGAGAACAGTCACTACCAGAAGCGTTACATAAGATAACGGTAATTTAAACAAAATCTTGACAGGCAGTCGCCGGTTTTGCTGTTAATGCCTGGTGACCTTTTGCTATTTCTTTCAACTGGAGTCAGAAAAACGGCTGTTTTGAAAACTACCTTTGTGTCCTAGCATTTAGACACAGTCCAGTCCCAATCGACCTAGTGTTTTGAACTTGTTGCATACTTTCTCTGTTCCAGTGTTAGCGATTCCAGCTAACAGCTCTGCCCGGACAAACCAGGCAAAGAGCGCAAAACACACAGTCGATCGCCTCTCTCGTGTGTCTTCCTAACGTGCACACGTTTGCATTAACACAAATGTCAAGATGTGTTTTGAAACCCTGGGTTCAATGAAATAATATGGCTTCTGGTAAGAAATTCAACTTTGACTTCTTAAAAATAGTGTAAAACTTCTGATTTGTTATTTTGTGAACTCATAATTATCAGTGACGTAACGCAAAGTAAAGCACAATCTAACTTGCAAAGTTTAGGAGACAATAAGACTGGTTACCGTGCTGAAAATATAAAATGTGTTTCCACCGATGAACGGTTAGAAAAAAGTCCACTTTTGTTTACATTGCATTTTTATACCCTCCTGAAAATATATTGACATGCAAAGCAATGTTAGCTCGTTACCAATAATTGTCACTTTCACGTTATGCTCCTGCTAGGAAACGTAATGTTTCGTAGTTAAACTTGCTAGTAAACTTATTGATTTCTAATAAAAAATTTGTGTTAGTTAACGTTTTTTTTACTTCTGCAAGTAACACCACGCCTGTCCAGTGACGATGCCACAACCTTAGCGATAATTAAACCAAGGAAATATCAAAGACGCGCAGGTCCATACTGCAGTTTGTTGTCGTAACTTCTTAAAACCGCGTTTAGAACACTGTTTTAGGTAAAGTAAGTCTAGTTTTCACTCAATTTGGCAAAGTCATTGGTATCTAGGAAGGGAACCGGAGCTGGAGCTACGTTTCAAATAGCCATAGCTCATGCTCCTGATTTTTAAACTGAGCTCCGGATCCGGATCCACGCAAAATGCCCAGCTCCGGCACTCCGGCTCAGGGATCAGGTTCCCGTTCCGCAGCCCTGGTTCGCAGGAATAGGCGCAAACAAAGTTCCTACATACGGCACAATGAAAGTTTATTTGCGTTAGATATAGCAATGTGAAGTCTATGAAGCATACTGGAAGAACACATACAGTGCGGACTTAAAGGATTTCGTTTTTTGAGCACTTGCTGTGTACTTAAATTGTTTTTATCACCCGAAGGACCAGTTAATCAAAACTAGGGAGTCAAAGAGTTTCTCACTATTTTGCCATTCGTTGCCAACAATTCCGGTGGAATTACCGGCACTGTGAACTAAGTCTCAGTAAATGCAAAACAGCACATTGCAATGTTATGATCCTTTGCAAAATTTCGTTGGCTTCATAGCAGGCGTATCTCATCGTATCTGCCATTAAAATACAGAGAATACAACCGACTGCTTGCTTTTGAACCTTTTCCCAATGTCTCCACTGTTTTGGTACAATCTTTCGTCCCGTTATTTTCCGCTGACTTCGAAATCTTTGCTAATTACGCAAACGCATTATCGCGTGAATGTGTGTCAGTCAGAGTTTTTTTTTTAATTATATTTTTGGTGATGACAGTTAGCGGCAGACCGAAGCCTGAACTTTGCACTCTGCCGGGGCAGTTGAGGTGAACGCTCTTGCCCAAGTAGCACTACGGCAATTTCTTCAGTGGCCGTGGATCGAAAAGCCAAACTTCCAATTGGGGGGCGGACACTTTACTACTGAGCTAAAATTGGATTTGGCATGGAATGAATCATGCTCCTTTTATTAACATACTGACTAAGCAGCTTTTGAAGTAACTCAAAATTAAAACTTTCCAAGTTATTTCCTACAGAGACGTGAAAGGCATAAATGCAGATTGACAAGCAAGTGTTGAAAATAAGAAAATTTCCGAATTGAAGTAGTTGTTCCCACGTTATTGCCGAAGATATCTGTAAGATTAAGGCAATCATGCCAAGTGAAACACTTACAACATTAGTGCTGCTTGGGGAAAAAGTGGTAATGAAAAAGTGAGAAAACGGGCAGAAATATTTGCTAAGAAACCTTACACATTTGAAAGCTCTAGGTTTTCTGTAGGCTTTCGAGGAACCAGCCAATTGGGCTCTGCTTTCATGGTTTTGCGATGATTCAAACGTCCACATGCCTGTATTCAAGTAACATCTCTCCACTGGTGAGATAAGCAAGGAATATGTTGCAAATTTTTAATGGGAAATCGATTTCACGTAGCATTACTCATCGTCAGTCCTTACATCTTATTCAAATAGTATCATAGAAATATCAAAATACTTGCCTAAATAAACAAAGTGTGGTTCTTTCAGCTCAGATTATTATTCAAAAGACATTATACGGAAAGATAGTGGTGGAAGTTTCATTTGTACTTTACTTTGAGATCATGCAAAATTATAAAACTCAATAAAATAAATTTACACAGAGGTGTGTTTGTTGTCTACCCTTTCCAGAATTGTATGTATGCTTACATTAAGTGAACGTGTGGATTTCAGTATGACTGAGATATAAGATAAAAAAAAACTGGTTCTGTCGGTGGACAACTTGATCGGATAAACCTCTGTTTTGTTCAACAGTGTAAAAATAAAACCTTGGTTACAGCAAAACATTTTATGCAAACGTGGTTGCTGCAAATATTTTCCTGAAAAACTTAAATTAAAATGCACAGGCATTTCCAATTGAACAAAAAGACATATTCCATTGACAATGTTTCCAACTCGACGTGTCACTTATGATGGATAACTTTGAAAATGGGAAAAAAAATTCTGGTTGAATTTCATGACGTACGGAACGAAGAAACATAACTTTTGTTATTTAATTCCTTACATGGTGATACACAATTTCTTCGCTTGTTTGGTCTTATAACAAAATCACTGTTAAGACTAGTGGTATAATAAGGTTACGCCCTTGAAACTACAGTAAAGAGCAATTATTCACATCGCCATGATCTGCCAAACAGTTGAAAGCTATTTATGAAGTTTTTATCTTTGATATGAAAATTTGGACGACTACCAGCCTTTGGCTAGAATTAACAATACTTGCGTCCAACCACATGGTTAGATCTTTGACGCGGTAAGAAGCGTCATTGGCAGAGGCGCATTAGTTTTCATTCTGACGAAGCAATCACACTGGTCACGAACCGCAGTCATGCTCAGACAACAATATCCGATTGCTTATGGCATGATATCAGGCACATACACGCCCTACGTAAAATAGAGCTGGACATGTCACATTTTCTTGCCTGTTGCTAACAGGCCGATTATCAGCCTGCTAGGTCTGACTGAGTGCCGGCATCGGGTTTGTTTTAAAGCAGTTAGGTAGGTGTGTATATTTGACACTGTTGCCTTAGTTTGTTTATCCAGCCACTTTATTTATAACACAATCTTACTGAGACATGTGGACACTGGAGCATGTGCTGCGTAACACCATAACGATCCTATACTGCACACGGCCCACGCCTGATATGTCTGGAGGTTTTAGTTGTTGACTATAGTGTGTACATCTGCTTTGGCAACGGTAATGGTTCATTGTTTCATATGACTCAGCTAATAAGCAGAAGTAATACAAAAATCCATCGCACACTAGGTAAATCAACCGTCGGTGAAGATTGGATCAAATGAAAATACAACGGCATAATAGTTGATCAGTGTAAACAAAGAGTGGTAATGTGTCATATAGGATTGGTGAAGGACCATGACGGTCATCCAGTCAACCAACCCTGTTCATCACTATTTTAAACATGTTGAAAAACAACAGTTGGAGATCAAATAAACACAGTTAGAAAAAAAACAAAAAACAAACACGAACACGGTGAAGAAAATGTACAGATGAAAACGCATGGCTATGTAGACAGATGGATGGATCGAAATTGATTGAAGGAATTTGGTGTGGTTAAGAATATGTTTAAAAAACATATAAAAATCAAAAAGCTAAGAAAAAGTAACAAAAGCCAATTAACGAGGAGCAAAAGAAAAACAAAGCAGAAAACACAATGGAGTGTACTTTCATGCCAACAATAATGGGATGTGCACAGGAAAGAAAAAAGACAAAAAAGTAAATATACATAAAAACAAAACAGGATTACAAAATACTAGAAGTCACAGTATTTTGTTCTGGGTAAGTAAAATGTTGTTAAAATTCGTAATTGTGTATCTTTTGATAAGACGTAATATTGTCTGGTATTGAAGACCACACTTGGGCCAAAAATTTTAAGGGAGCATTTTCCTGAGGAAGAGTTAACTCTAGGTAGAAACAGGTTGTTAGAGGTTGGTANTCTTGTGGTGTGGGAATGTATTGACCTGAATGGAATAAAATAGTCANCANTACGGTTAGGAAGCAGTTTGTTGTGATAAGAGTGCATGAATTTGCCTACTNATGAGGTATATATTTAGGAAAGGCATAAGATTTTTAGNTGCTGGAAAGGTTCTTCTACAGATGCCTGCTTATTTGGTTTTATTTGATTGAAGTTTCCCTGTCACGCAGGCTAAGAAGTTCATTTTACCAGCTCGTACCTCCATACAGTTACAGGCTAGCTTTAGTCTTTTGATAATGTGGTTGAAAACATTCGGAAGTTGTTGCAAGGGTCATGTGCAGTGTTGTTCACAGTTGCGCATTAGCATAAGGTGAGCGAAAGAATTACTGTATTTATAACACAAGTGAAGCTTAGATTTTGCGTAGGGGTTAGGTGATAAAGCAAATGTCAACTATTGTGCATGNGACTGCTGCACTGATTGTATCCAGCATTAAGAGNCTACAATCATTTCTCAGTGCATGAGAAATTGTTAANTTTAGGTGCTATCCATATTTGCAATTATGAGTGTGATTTGACTTGGTTAGTCCAACAAGCAAATCATTGGACCCATCATGGAAAAATAGATGCTTTGCAGACAGGGTTGTGTAAGTTCGGTTTTGTGCTATTTGTGAAAACAAAATAGGCTGCAACATTTTTAAGTGTAATAATTGCAATATGGCAGTCCTGCCTCCTCTGAAAATCTGAGATGAATTTTTATATAGCTTGCAACTCTTTTGCTTTTAGTGACTAAATTGTGCGGATATTTTAATGATAACCCTACCAGTATAAATTGTTGCAAAATTGTTTCTTGATTAATAATCAGATTAATTGTACACCATGAAAGAATGACTAAATTGTAAATGGTCAATGCTTGAAATTTGGGTACGTATATGTTTTCACATTTGTTCATGATAAAATGGGTAATACGATTGTGGGTTATGGCTGTAACTTAAGAAAAACTGATTTGTTAAACAAAGTGGTTCAAGTTTTCTCAACCAAACTGACTGGAAGCCAACCAAAATTTTTATAGTCTGCATAAAATATTTTAAGGATGAATTTCTAAAAAGTGCTAAAATAATAAAATTAAAATTTGAAATGCAACCTGCTCCCACAGTTCACACAGAAGAAGCTTTAAAATGACCTTTAGAATTGCCTACTGCTTGTTTGTCAAGAAAACTCCTAAGCAGGAAATTTATTTGGACTGATCATAATGAAAGTTTCGACGATGGGCATTTTATCAAATCATCAAGTCATTTCAGCTGTTTGAACTCACCATCTGCTCACCTGAGAAAAAAAACAAATGCATGGGTAATACTTTGCGATATGGTTTGAAATGAAGAGACTGGCTTTCCGCCAATGCAAGAAACCAGATAACTTGATTAACTTTTGCATGTGCACCTACAGTTTTGCAGTTACCCATTAACACTTCCATCATGGTTTATTGATGGTCGAAATACAAAACTAACCCGGTGCAGAATGTTAGAAGATATTTCGCCATATTTGAGGAATTGTTTGACTAAGCAAAACATGCTATTTTTGTTTATTATTGTGAGTTATAGTGGCTCCGTGGTAGGTAAACCGACTTGTTTCGTGAAGAAACTTTTTTACAAACATTGCAGCCAGCATGGCAAGATCAAATACTCCATCTGTTTCGAATATTGTGAAGCTAAATGATTTCTACTGACATTTTGGTATAATTTAAAACAAGTGTGTTGTAGCAGAAGAGGTTGATTTCACTATTGCACAGAGTTGTATTGCATTTTGCTTGCTAAAAGATTGTCAAGCAAATGGCCGTGATTTGCAAGGTTAGGTGTGGTTTAGTAGTTTTATATACAGTAGTATAGCNTGCATTTTCCAGAATCGTAACATAATCTGCAACGCATAAATAAATACAAGCANGATTTAGAAAAGACCCGTTNACGTTAACGGCTGGTGCACTCAGAATTACTGTTGCAGTCATTAACTGAAAGTACNTGATCGAGTTTACTTGCATTGAGAAAGAAGCCGAANCGGCCTGCTAGCGATGGCCTGCAAAANGTGACATATCCGACNGTCTCTTAAGTTGGCCGTGGGCACATATATCAGTAAGATGACAGTGCAAGAATTTGTTCAAAGTTTAAACCAAATGCAAAGAAAACTTTTCTTCATATTTAATCGCTGATTCCACGTGTACAAACTCCACAGATCTAATTGCGCTAGTGCATAGGATAACTTTAGTCGGAATGTAACCTACGTGCAAGCAAAAGCGTTTTGGAATATTTTTGTATTTCGCAGTTGTTAAGGGATATTGTTCATAATGAACAGTGACGTTGTAACTTCCAGCTCGGAGCAGTGCAACAGCATTACTGGAGAAGATGATAGTAGCAACAAAACAAGAATTAAGCAAGGTAGGTTTTATGACAACGTTTCAATATTCTTCATAATAGGCCTCGAAATAACAGACATACTGTTGTAGGCGAGAATATGATAGCGCATTTTTGCTAACATCTTGCAGACTCTATCGCACTGAAATGTTACTGCAATTTTTATTAAAACAACAACTTAAATTCATATATTAATTTAACGAAAAGCCTAGTCCCAAAAACAGCTTGGAATCAACTTCTTCCACAGCATAATAATATGTGGTCAACAAAGTTTCCTTTAAACGCTGCTCAGATATGATCGATAAAAACAAAAAGCGTTGGTTTCATATGCCAAAATGATCAACATTCTTCCAAAGATTAATTCAGAAGAACAGGCGCCGCATTTGTCAAAAACTCAGCAATTATTTTCAAGCTCACCTGAACCGAAAAACAAACGTGCTGTAATTAGAAACACATGCATTCAATGACAAATATATTCCCCTCAAATGTATGTTGAACGTATGCATAACGAAAGCACCATAATGCTAGAAAAATGCACAAATTCTGCCAATATCCTTTGTTGGCGGTCGGTTGTAGATCAAAACTATATTTTTCTAGAAACTTGTGATTGTACACATAGCAAAATTAAGGACGATGAGACATGAAAATCTGTTGTTTTCATAAGTATTTTGTAGACTTTATGTCAATAATGTTCCTCTAGCCAAACAGGCAAAATTAATTTCACAGGTTATGCATGCACAACCGAGATTATCCATGAAGCAAATAACTTCACTCTACAGGTGAATCAAGCAAAGCATATATCGTACATTTTTAAAAGGAAGTCAATTTCACGTAACAATACGCATCGTCAGTCCTTACATCTGCAAGCAATGCCTATTCAAAGAGATTTGAGTATATTTCAATCTATTAAAAAAAAGTAATATTATTTCAGTGTTACTGGAACTACGTTCACTGCCTTCAAAATTTTGACGCGTGAATATCTTCAAATTTCGGTGTGTTTCGTATGATATTTCACATTCATGCATTTCTCTCTCTATTCAATTGGGAATAAATTTTGCACAAAAACATTGAAATGTTTTTTCAACGCTCATCACACCATTGCCTGAATATGTTTTAGTGAACTGCAAGAAGCATCTGTCGTAAATTATTGAATAAATCCCTCTTTTGATTAAGAAATTCATAATTTCAAAATTATCTTTCCCAAACAAATTATGCTATGTACTTTCTTGAAAAATTGTCTTGTGAAGGTATCTTGATTTCTTAACCTGTGAAATTGTATATCGGAAAGCATTGTTGCGTGATAGTTAGTTTGTAGGAAAAGCAAACGTGAGTGAAAACATGCAAATATCGCAAGATTTATCTTTGGAATAAAATACGAATGAAAGACTAAATTCAGGAACTTGTGATCGTAATCGGATTTTAGTAGGTGTTATGTAAACAGGTTCCAAATGAACAAATCACAGTTAATGTTTTACTCGACTCGTTTTCGACTAGCATTTTAAGATGATGAAGAGGTTCTTCGTCAATTTCAAGAATCTTCATAATACGCCAATATNTTCAGAAGCATTGATTGACAANATTCAATTAATTCATCCTTTCACATAAAATACACCCCTACTGGAGTAATTGTCTAACGTTTAAAGTTGTCACCATGTGCTTAGTCACATTTTGAAAATGCTTTTTCGTAAGGCTGCGTTGTGCTGTGTTTCAAAATTCACTCGGATTGGAAGTTATCTATAGCTCAGTTTCCCGCTGAGTGATGGCTGGAATAAGAACTAAGTTCAGCTGTCTTTGTGCCACATATATTTGTGTCGAAGCACACCTCCATTTGGTCCGTTCTTCCACATTGCCAATAGCGATTCACAACTGATTAACCAAAGATATAACTATTTTTTATAGCGTTGGTACGAAACTGTTGCTCACTCCCTTATTTTGTAGTCAGGTGTGATTTATGATAGTCAGACTTCATCATAATGGAAACACATTGAACAACTGCGTTTTTTAACACTCCACTTGCTTAGCCCAACGCCTAGGTCTTTTGGCAATCACTATTATCTAATGTGGGTCCCTACTGACCCGTGACGTATGTACTGGCAAGCGAGCAGACGGACATCGCCAAACTGGAAGTTTTTTGAAATATCATGAATATCACCTACAAACGTCATGAAACAAAGCTCAGAAACGAGGAAAACGTAATATATTCAACGAATTTCTGAATTTCACGAAGAGTTTGGCGAACAAAAGTTCAAAAACGAAAACAAGTGAACTCTCTATACAGGTAAGAACAGCACACAAAGTCAGTAACACGTTGTTCGGTTACTCTTTGCAGTACGAAAAAAGTACTGTGACGATTTCATGTTCGTTGCAACATGGTTCACCACAGTTTTTTTTAATTAAAAAATGATGAAAATTTTGCTAAAAATTTTTAATTGTGTGGCTTTCTGGCCATAACGTTTGACCGAGGAACGCTGGAAACTAACCAAAAGCTCAAAAGACTCGGATTATAGCTAAGCTTCCAATTAAGGCCTCAGTAAAAAAATGGCTCGTGCGGTTGGTGCCCAGGGTCCATGACCTCGGCCAAGAAGTCCTAAATCTACCCTATACATATTGTTACACACAAAATTCACGAAACCTAAAACCTTCAAATTTTTTGAAATCCCAATTAGAAGATTAGCCGTATCTTTTGAGGTTTTGATCAGCTCTCTAACTCAATCGCCTGGCAAGTTATGGAGTTGATAAATGACGCAAGAAACGTGGATTTCTGTTATGAAGTTGCTAAGTGACGCAAGAAGCACGGTATCTACCGGTTTCATGGTGGAATCTTGAAAAGGACCGCTATTGAATTATTTCATATGCATTTGTTGAAAAACTCTTTACGTTTCTGTTGCCCGCAGTTAATCAGTGTTTACAGCAAGGGTCTCTAAAGCATTTGGTGGGCTAAAATGTAGACATCGAAAGACTTCATGTATCGACTACGCGACGTCACAAATTCGGTGGCTACGTCAGACCAATTTGACTCTGCCCAACTAATCAGTTCGCGGACTTCACGGAAACACCTCATGGGGCGCAGGTGGCCCTCGGGCCGCATGTTTGACTTCGATTGCTCGTACGACATGTTCTTGTAAAAAAATGTTGCACTTTTACCTACCACTTTTTTGGGAAAAGTTTAATTTTTCGGCAAATTTCCCAAACGAAAAACGTGGTGTTTGCGAAAGCAGTGCTAAGGAGTAACTTGAGGAATACATAGAGTGTCAAAGTAGCGTATCTTTGATATGAGCAATACGCACTTGAAAAATTCGGCTCGGGTCGCTAGCAACACACATGGGGCATTTGATGGCTACTGTGGATTTGTTTTGTGAAATAAAGATGCAGAAAACCAACTGAACGTTGCAGTGCCTCGGCGTTAAGTGACCCAAACGCCACATCGCTGCGTTGTGATTCAAGTAGCTGATATGAAATTTGAAACGGAAGAATGGCTAGTCACATTTTTCATTTCTAACTACGCTTATCAAATGCTTCTGAAGCAAGTTATTTGAACTTATTACACTATGTGCTGCCATTTCATTGATAACAAGTCTCTGCATCAAGCAAGTCATTTAACGCATTGTTTACGACAACATATTTTTAATGTCACGTTATTGTGCCTGGTTCAAAACGCCGCAACTCATCAAATCACGCCTGCATCATCAGCTTTTAATTAAATGTAAAAGAAAACAGCGGGACTGCAACCGCGGATGTGCGGCGATGAGCAGAAAAAGCACCAAAATCTCATGCAAATTTCTTAGTCAATCTTTCACAGCAGGGATAATAATCATTATTCAGTTTTTTCCCATGTGGTATGCTTGAATCCGAATCAAAAGATTGAAATTTGAGAACAAAAGAATGATTATCCCTTAAGCAAGACACAGTAGAATATATACTTGGAAACGTATCATAACTGTTATAAATTCAGTTGTTTGATAATACTTTTCAAAGAATAGTACGTTTAAAAAAATAAAAAATGCAAATGCAATTCAGTTGTTTTTGCGCACTCAATTTTGAAAGCTCTAAGACTGCGTCGCGTCGGAAGTTGGCGATGAGGAGATGCACTGTAGCTTGTTAACATCTGAATGCCGAATCTAAATCAGCAAATGTCTTACTGAAAATATTTTCCGTCTGTTATTAAGATTATTCTTGAATTTCATTTACGCTATGGAAATATTTTGTTAACATTTTTGCTATTTGACACACCATGTAGCTGCATGTTGTAGCTCCAGCTTNTTGCAAAGGCAGTGTATTATNTTGTTAGCGACAACAAGTGCTTTAGGATTGCGATANTTTTCTATGCTTTTTGAAAAATGCATTTTTTACAGAACAAATATATTTATCTATTTCAGGTGCCACCAACCCAACAAAANTACAAAATCCAAACNGAAGAAAGGATACGATTATCTTTGCGANTTTAATTGCTGCATTCTTCTTACTTCTCAGCATCACTATTGCGTTTGGAATTGCCAATCAAAAGGTAAAGCCAAATCTTTTAAGAAAAACACATTATGAATATCACTTAATTTCACAATGCAGTCCAAGGTAAATAAACGGAAAAAAAAAATATTCCAATAGAAGAACGCCACATACGACGGCATTGAGTGCAGCAATCTGCAAAGTGTTGTTAAGAATCAACATCGTTTGCAATGAAAATGGAGATCAAATAGAAATTTAGTTCAATTTTGCTGTAAACACAATCTGCTGAAGCGCGACAACGGTCTACTCCAAATCAATGTTTCTCAACCGGAGGTCTATGGAGCCACAGGGACTCACAGACAGATTTTTAGGGGTCCTTGACCGTTGCGGGTATAAAATGAAAGCAAAATAGCAAAATGTCAAACTACCCGCCGCGGTGGTCTAGTTTGGAAAAGACAACGGATCGAGCGGAACTCAAAAATCAAGGCTATAGTGCAACATGAGGTCTGGCTCATGTGAAACACCACATGTTCATTCACTTTATCAAAGGTATCCAAGTTGCAATTATCGCGCCTTTAGCAACGCTTTTTGCACACAATTGCTTTTATTACACATTTCGATTGTTACGCAACAATACCAATGTGTTACCTGATAAGTTCCATGAAACATTCGTGATTTTTGGCGCGCTAATAGCAGCGGATGACAGCCTTTTCTAGTAGAAACCACTTTTACGAAGCCGTATCAAATGGTTTTGTTAAAGGGTCCACAGCTTTAAAGCAAGATCGACAAAAGGGTCCGTCACAGTGAAAAAGTTGAGAACCACTGGTCTTGATGTCAAATATATAAGAACGCCAACAATAGTCTTGCTTGCAATAAGTGCTTTTGAAATAAGGAAAAAAACTTTAAACGTGAAAAGTGAAAGCTTGATAGTTGAGTTTACAGATATAGGTCACACAGGTTTGATATTCGATTTTGTAAAAATATTGTATAGTGAAACAAACTATCAACCAGCAGTGATTAATACGGTGTGAATATCTCAAAGACATCAACCTGGTGGTGATAAATAATCACTCCACCCAATCTGATATGTGTGGAAAGGCGTTGTGATCAAAAGACTGCCGCTATTTATAACTCAGCCCCGTAACGCAACCAGGTGAAAGTGACCTTAGAAAAACGCCACTGCGAGGATTCATGAATAAAGTGGAAACTGGCAGCGATTCATTTGTCCGATATGGGAGCCTATTTCGCGCAGTAGAAATTTCACGTTTTTGTCCATTTTTGATTGCAAGCATTCCGTTTTCTGAGCACGAAAGAGAGTTGTTAGAAATAAATGAAAAGCACCAATTATGACATTGTGAATTTTTCTGCTTTGCTGTTTTATAGATATTGGCTATTGCAGACCAATGAGAATGTTTTAACAGCAAATGGCAAAATGAACATCTTTAGCAAGTTGATCCCCATACAGTAATGCTGTCCATAAAAGTAGACCTAAACAAATGCATGCTCATAAAAAATTGGGCTATGAATTTAAAACGTGCTAGATTTCTTCTTTATAAAATTCTAACAAATTTTCAAAAAGCATGGCTTAGCTTGCTCAAGTTGCACATAATCCATCAGTAGTTCTCATGAAAAAATTAGGTTTGTTAAAGCCAACCAAAAGTACCAAATTTTTCATCGCAGCAATCAAGAGTTCTGATGGGAGAGACTGTGCGTAAGTCGTATTCATTGTGCTTCAGTGGTCCGTTGCTCTTGAAAACTCAGCGCATTAGGCCTTAACCCCACATTGATCTTCCGTGAGGCAATTACACACACTAGAATATGTCTGCAGTAGACATTTCGTCGACGCAATTACAGTAAAGCACAGCAAACCTCGGTTAATCCGGATTCGATTTGACCGACGATTTTATCCGGTCTAGGCGAAGATCCGGATTAACGGAAGACGTTTGTTTTTAGCTTGACCTCGTCTAAGTACTGAGATGTCGGTAAAAACACTTCGATCAAACACATTTACAACCCAACAGTAGACTTTCGTAGGAGCAAAACGAACTTATCCATATATTTACTATGGTACTGTATATCAGACGACCTACCGCCACATCCAGGCAGTCATGAAAAATCTTAAATTTGTAAGTTATCTTATAAAGTTTATAAGATTACTTGGCTGTGAAGAAATCTGGGATTTTGGACTGACACAGAGACAGGGGCGGATCAAGCCAGGAAGGTTGGCGGGGGCGATTTCAGTAATATTTGGAAGTCATGTCTCATAACGGCTTCGCTATTGTAAGAGAGATGAAGCACACTTCACAGTACCCCTGTTGCAAAACAGTGGACGGCAAAATGTCCTTATATTGCTAATGCTGCTTTCCGAACTGCAAAAAATCAGGTTTTTAAATAGGTTTTAGTGGGGCAATCGCTCCCCTTGAATCCGACCTTGCACAGAGATTTATGCTTCTGGTGCGCAAGCAGTGAGCGTATTTGAAGGTAATGCCCTTTGGACATTTTACTGAGTACAACATTCTCAGGGATAATGCTCTACACACGCACACTCAACACTGATCAACAGACTGAAGCTGTGGTGCAGCGGCGTGCCTTTAGCGTTATGTTCACCAAGATGTGCTATGCCCGTGTGTGACGTAATAATATTCTCTACCATTAATCGAATGTTGCACACAATTGCGGCCGTTGTTATCAAACTTTTAAACATTCGTTGGTGATCGTGAGCACTTTTGTGTTGCGTCGAAAAGCTGCCGAATTTTTCCAGAGACCAGTCAGTGCACAAGAACACAACAGCGTGAAAGTACAAAAAAATCCGGATTGCTAGATGTAAAAAGAGCAGATTTTATCCGGTATTGGCGAAGGTCCGGATTGAAAATTTCGGATAAACCGAAAAATTTCGGATAAACAGAAATTTTTTATAAAGAAAAACGTTAAAAATCATTCGTACCACCAGATTTATCCGGTTTTGGCGAAGATCCGGAATAACCGAGTCCGGATTAACCAAGGCTTACTGTAATACGCACGATCTTACATTGGAACAAATTTCATTCGCAACAGGATTGGTACTTAATGGCATAGCTAAACACAAAACAAAACACTCCAAGAATTACTATCAAAGTATAAAAATCTAAAATTTTATCCTAATCGGCCTGCCTGTTCCAACTGCTAACAATACTTCCATTGATAACGAATTGCTTGCTAATACTGCATCTCATAAAACACTGATAGTTCCGCGATAAACACAAACAAACGCCCTCTGCCATAAAGATTAGCTCTTGGAGTAATTAGCGTTGATCAGACATCGGCTTTTGCAAAGCATAAATTGACAGTTGGTCGCAGAAAAATCGCTTTCGCTCTCGCTTGCCACGTTCACTGTAATAATCCTTGCTCACTGCAGCAGTCTTCTTTATTGGATTTCGTTGACTTTCTTTGGGGAAATTTCGAATTGATTTTGCCCTTTCTTCCGACTGATAAGCCTTGGTTTGTTCGAATCTGTCGCGGCCTGCATGTCGACTTGATTGACGACGTTTCCATGTAAATGCAAAAATAACTGTAATAAATTTTTGTTGTGACAGAATCATTCTAATGGAGGAGAAAGTGAAGCTTCTAGAAAAACTTCAGGTATGTTTGTTTTTCAAAGCAACATACAAGTTTATTCTTAAAGGTTGTTAAAAAACAAACAAGCTTCAAACATATTCAGCAATGGTGCAGTTGATCTACAATTTAAAGGTAATTCAACCATTTGTTTCGAAAACAAAATGCGTATATGCTTATTAACTTATGACTGAAATACGTTGCATCTTTTGCTATTTCCAGCTGACATAATGACCATTCATAAACATCAGATTTTGTGTAAGTTTTGCTTTTCTTCGCAAATATGACAAACTAATACTCCACATGGATTTGGCATAGTTTCTTTTCTCTCACCATAAAGCATTTCATTCTAATGAAGGTTATCCTTCTTCCTGCTTCGAGGCAAAACGACGGGGAATGTCCACTGAAATAATCAAGATTAAGCCTCAAGGATCCTTTCCTTACGATGTAGGTGGAAGGGTCGTTTCGAAATAAAATCAACATTGTTCCTGACCTTATTCAAATGCTTCAAGTGAACTGTGCCCTATTTTGCGGATATTTGTTCTATGAAAAATGTGTCATGAAAATGTGAATCTGAATGCCACTAGGAATCAACATTCATGTTTTTTGTTGAAATGCAAAAAGATTCTCGCTTAATTACTGTTAATGTCAATAAAAGTGGTAAATAAGTGTGTATTTTTCTGTCAAAATAAAGCGTACCACGCTTTTACTCAGGTTTACTGTGACATGAAATCTGCTGGTGGTGGCTGGACTTTGATTGCCTCAATTCATGAAGACAACATCAAACAAAAATGTAGAGAAGGAGACAAATGGTCTTCTGAATCTGGGCTTTCTGAATCAGGTTCTCATTATTTACACTGCAATTGCGCACACATCAGGAAAACTTTTCATAAGGAAAAACATTTTCCGTTGCTTCCATTTATTCAGGGTATCGGAACTGGGAAAACCTGCTTACATTCGGAGACATCAGAGCAGCTACCAGTGCCGATTTCAAAAGTCCTGCCTATTCAAACTTGCCGGTGCGTTGAATACATGCAAAAGCGAAGTACCCTCAATAAGCATCCCTTTCAGCATGATGCGTATTTTTAATCAGTATGTTAGCTTATCATGAACTAACTGTAATTGAAAACATGCCTTTATCAGAGTGCTTCTTCAATTTAACACGTGAGGCGTTTTTGGCAAAGCTTGGAATATAACTTAAATTGAAAATATATCCATGAAAAAACTAGTGCTCAACAAAACAAAATACGTAGATGTTCCTGAATTCCAACCATTCATTGTGGCAAATGCTTGATTGAAAAACTTCAAATGCGTTGAAAAATTGGTCAAAATTAAATTGCATGATCACTGCCAAATAATTGAGGAACTTGATTTTTTCTGCAGGCTACAGACCTAATGATTTGGCACGTGCCTAACAACGTCCCCTCGCGTTCCATCTCCGATGAAGCTTTCTTCAAATACTACACTGACACACACTTTTTGAAAACCTATGGTTCTACTTTGCAATCTTTGTTTACTGAGTATGCCCCTCTTAGGCAGGCAGCAATAGCAGGTAACGCCGGTAGAGTAAGTCTATTTCAGCTTTTTTCAGTGTCTAGTTTTGCGTGAAGGGGAGTGTGCACAGAGACAGTAAGCAAACTGACCAAAATATTTATAACGCTAATGACAACAATCGATGCTGCATTGGAATTCGCGCTATTCTCATGTTCTGCGGTGCAGTATTTTGTATTTATGGCTGTTGGAAGATTAAACATAAACAGTAGACAGACATTTTACCTACTCTGATTCCCGCGTTGGTGCACGTTAGCGTGATGAATACCATTTTTATATTGTATTATTGATTGAACAGTATATCAAGAATTCGATAAAGCTTGAATTATTGATGACATTCTTTTAAAGAACTGTTTTCTCATTTGGCGTTTCATTGACTTTTTCGCACATTCACAGACATGAATAAACAACCGCTGCAATTTCTCTCTCAAACAATTAATCGTAAAACTGTGCTGGGATTAAAATTCTGAAAAACGATACACGTTTTTTTCTCTACGCACCTTTGTTTTCAAACGGAGAACTTGACGTTGTCAAAAAACGCAATTTTTTATGATTAAAGTGCTTGTTTTATTGTGGTTCTCGCTTTAATTTATCGCAGAAATATCTTTAGGGCTCACACAGAACCGTCGCCAGAAAGGTTTCAGCAGTGGGGCTTTGTATTTGTGGGGGGTGGCTTGACATTCTAAAAATTTACAAAAACTTCATTAATTTATTGTGTTTCCTGTTTCAATTTGGGGATTTGGAGCTTTGTTTGGGGGGGCTAAGCACACCAAAGATCCCAAGGCGACGGGACTGGGCTCACATGTTCATCTTTTCAAGCTACGTTGTTGAGTGGTTTAGGTTCTAGGGTTCAATTTTAGATGGATTTGATCTAACAGACAATGTCAAACATAGACAAGCTAGCAAGACGTTACGATCAACGTTGCCAAAATTAATGAAAGTGTTTTATATTTTGTTATTAATCAGGATTTACTGATCTTGCAATGCCCTGCTTCAAGAGCAATCTTTATCTTGGACAAACAAGACCTGAACGATTGCCATCCACAAGCAACAGTTTCATAAAATTTGATGATAAGGTGGGCTGAGCCTGAACCTAATGTAACTGTTTTACATTTTGTGAGATAATGCTTGAAAAACAATGATTGCAGTTGCACCAAAGAAGGCATTTGGAGGAAAACGGTGATTTTCCCGTTTTTGCACAATTGCTTATATTCAATGTCAAAATTAAATCGCAAGTAACCATGATTTCTGCTCAACACAATATTTTTCTAATATTGTTACCTGTTACTAAGAGTTTTGCTTATTGTTTTCAATTAACCACCTTTGCAAAATAAAGTTGATCACGCAAAACCCTGGAACGCTAACCCTGAGTTGTTGTCACACAAACTGTAACCCAGGGATAACCTCACCCGATTTTGAAAATTAAAGAAACAATACTTTTTTCAATTTAGGCTGATAGCAAAAACTGCACTGCAGATGTAACTCTTATTCTGCGGTCTTTGCACTATTCAAATTACATTGTACTTTGATTTGATGCTGTTACTGATGAAAAGGAAAATGACATAAAATAACCAAAATTTTATGCACGGCTACACTTAATCGCTCGAAGAAATGTACTGGACTTCAAGAACGTTTCCTGCTCCATGCTGGTACTGAGGTCGTGGAAGAATGCCCTGAGTGCATTGCAGCCTTTTATAGTCACTGGAATGTATATGGGAGGCATGCAAAAATGGTCAAATTTGTATCTGAATGAATGAATGTGTATTGCTTGATATGACTCACCTAACAAACAGAGGCAAGAAAAAAACAACAGTTGGAGATCAAATGAAAGCCCAGTTAGAAAAACAAACAAACACAAAACATGATGAAGTAAATTTACTGATGAAAGCGCATGCCTATATACATAGACTAGTGGAACTAATTTAATCGAAGAAATTGGTAGTGGTTTGTTTATTTATCATGCATTTATTTTGCCAAATTTGGTAGTCATTTATTTGTGCACACACTTAAACACGGTGTACATCAGCAACATACCACAAACACGTTTTGCCTCTGCAACATAACGTATGTCCACAAGCACTCGCCGCAGATGGGGTACAGGTGACGAGTGAACTTACGCTTGACACACTTGTTGCAGTGGTACCGGGTCTTCCTGTAAGACTTGTTTGGACACTCACAGCATCGTACCACAGGTGAGTTGCTGGCTGCAAGGCTTGTAATTGGTGAACGTGCATCGGCCAGTGATGGCACCTCACATACCGCTGTGATCCAAGTATGCAGTGGGCACGATAGAAAAGGCGATGGCAGCCGTGCTTTTTCCCATGGCATTATGAGGGGTTTCGCCAGCTCCAATAGGTAACACCGTCTGTTGATGAAAGCCATGCCTCTCTTGGCCCGATTCTCACGGCAGATGATGTAGGAATTAATGCATGCTGCATTCATCATTCCTAACATCACACAGAGGGGCCAATGTGCTTTTGTGGAGCACGCAGTCCCTGCACGCATTTGGTCGATTGTATCCACTCCACCTTTGGTAGCATTATAGACGTCTGTAATTTCTGGCTTGCCACNAGCTGCTAGGTCAGGCTGCGTGTGCTGAGAAGNCAGGAGTTGCTCCAATTTCCTTTTGGTTTTTGAGGTTTTGGCGACGTCGGAAACCAACGTCATCTCTGTTTGATAGAGAAAGGCACTTGAACCATAAGCTCTTGTGTACTTCTCCTTCATTTCGGCTGTGATTTCCTTCTTGCTGGCTCGAACAGTACCAACAAGGGTCATTCCACAGTAATTTAACAGGTCGGAAATGAGAGGAACAGATGTGAACCAGTTGTCAATGGTCACATTTCTATTTGTTCACGCCGTCTGACACGCAATATCTGCTGAACACATGCTCTAAACTTGAAACGTCGGAAGAATACCACTTGTAAAAAGCAACACATACACCACAACGCAGGGTCCTTACCACCCGAAATCACAAACTTCTCCCAACAGTGGAAAAGTACAGAACGGGAGGATGAACTCGGCCGCACTGGTGAGTCAGTCACATAAACATCCGCAGCCATTAATGTGTTGAGCGCGCTGCTGCGTTTGTTTTTATAGCAACCATTCGGTCACCATGTCTGGCCGGGTGGTATTCTCCCTGGCCAAGCGTTCCAGGATTAAGTGGCACTTGACACACATTATACAAATTTGCCATCAAACTATTTTCAGTGTTTTAGATGCAATGCTAGTTCATCATGTATCACTTTGCACGATTTAAAAATGCATGTACTAAATTCATAGGTGCAAACAAAAACTTGCATTTTTGAAGAACAAAACCATCGTAGCTAGGGGCTGTGTCATTGTACCAACACTGCGTCGTTGGTATTTGTTGAAGTTGCTTTCGATTTTCTGGCCTCATAACGTAATTCCCAGAGGCTCGATATTAATAGCTCACCAATCAGTCACGAATGGTCTGCGTAATTAATTACTCAGAACCACAAAAATGTTCCAGACGTAAATATTTCTCTGTCAATTTTGAGGTGCATGGCATCTTCCCAAAGCAAATGTGGCAGTTTTAAACAATCTTTTTCTATTGCAGCTAGCAAGTTTCACTTGCACAATAAATTTCAAATTGTAAAAAATATTTTCAACATTTTCACGCATGTTTTAAGTTACAAAGGTTTATCGCTTTGAAAAAAGTTGCAAGATTTCACAATTCACTTTTTTCACATATTTGTTGTTCATTGCAATTTCAATCATTGCAGTGTGAATCTTAACGGAAGACTCAATTATAGAGTATTCTCGTATTTCAAACACTAAATACGTATAATTTTCGAAATCACTTTGATCACCAATGATCACAGCAGATATGTGCAGAAATCATCAGAAAAACATATTTACTATGAATTGGGAATTGAAGGTATTAGGCTTCCCTGTAAGGCTTCGGGGAATTTCTGTGCTACGCTCTGCCTTCATAGCTTTTCAAGTATTCGTACTTGCACATACCAACATTTCAGCGGCAAGCTTCCACAAGGACGACGCAGACTAATCACATCTCAAAGCGCTTTGCAAGGAAATCGATTTCACGTAATTTACGCATCTTCAGTCGTTCAATTGCAAGCAAAAGCTAACGGGCGATATCATGAAAACCTAAAGCGCAGTGTAAAGACAGCACACGGCATTTAGTTTGAAACAGACGCTATGACCACAATGCCGTTGTCACCGAGGCCATATAGCAAATCTAACGCCGATCGTCGACAGTTAGCTCCAAGCAACCACTGCGATGAATCAAAAAACATTTTCGGTGCATGTGGTTTGCTCAGGTGAGAACTGCTGACCGCCGTTACGAGGTTGAAATTTATGCAACCTGTTCTAAATTACAATGGTTTCTCTTGGTTCTTTTCAGGTTTACATTCGTATAAACAGTGGACCGTTCATTCTGCTTAAAGCTAACCAAACCAACAAGTAAGTTCATTAAAATTCCGAAGTTACCTAACATCTTCCAATTTTTTAACCCTTTTTTTTTAAATGAAACAAACATAATTCTCATGGATTCATGGTGACGGCAATTGGAGAAAGACCGAAAAGAATGATATGTGCTTATTGCTGGACAGTTGAGATAAACGTTGTTGCCCATGCTGCGCAGCATTGATTCACTCAGTGACTGTGAATCGAAAAGCCAAACTTTCGTTGAAAAGCAGACAATTCACAACTGAGCAAAACCACTCTGTTTTTTTGGAATGCATGCAGATAAACGCGTTGTGAATTTTTTGAAAACAATTTTGTTTTGACAAAATTTTATTAGTCTTATAATGCAGGTAATGCAGTTTAATCAGCTGATCCTTCGCTCCGGGAAATGCACCAGGCAAATATAGAGATCCCGTTGATTTCCTGTGTCTTATATTATTCTTTCCTTTGTTAGTGTTTTTGTGTAAACCATTGAGATCAATGCTTTCTCAAAACATAACCGTTGTACATTGTTGCGCAGCGTTTCCTCTGGTATCGAAATTGCATTTGAAACATCAAATCCGCCTTACGTCATGCTGGGATGGGTTTCTAACGGAGATAAAAGCATTGAGAGCCTAACAGTGAAGGTGATTGTTTCATTGTATATGATAAAAAATATGGTCGTTTTCGTGTTTTGGTCTTTAGTTGAGCTTAGTTTGAAAGATACTGTGGCGAAAATCAGGAGAAGCAGGATCTAAATATTTTTAATTCTCCATCATTTGCGATGTGCAATATTCTAACAAACTTGTGACTGCTTATTGAATAGAAAACGCAATTTCAAAGCATGTAAAGATGTTTGCAGAATAATGAATCACGTCATACTTCCTAAAGGATAGAAAACTTTCTGTAAATTCATTCATAAAAGGTTGTATTCTTAAACAACTTTTTATTTATAGCTTGAGTAGTTACAATTTGAACGAAGGTATGGCATGCACCGTGACTTTTTGTTATAATGTCTGTGTTTTGCTAATTCCTAAATATTTTGTTAATATCTTGATTGGACACAGACATAATGTGAAAGTAAAAATTGCTCAAAATTGAAATCGTGATTCCAATGTACATTCATGCAAACAATGGTCAATAACTTCATTTGGCAACTGTCGACAAGACCATAAATCCAGAATGAAGAATGTTCTTTCCTTATTGGGAAATATAAAACTCAAGCAGTGGTGATTTCCAGCAAATGTGATGTTTTTATGATGAAACCTTAATATTATCTTTCTGAAATCTACCAGTGACTTTGTCTACTGAGTTCTACAGTGAATGTTCTAATGGGAAGAATAAGTACATACACGATCGCATGGTACATCGCCAGGATTGAAAATAACTCAGGAATTAAAAGGTTACAAAAATATTTCCATGTCAAGAAAAGTACTGCAGTGTTTTCCTTGTAAAGCAAAGCGTAACATTTTGTTCATAAGTGCATGAAGCTCTCAAAATCGTCCTTGTGCAAACGTGGCATGAAAAGGAAAGTTGTTCCATGTTTCTAACTCTTCCTTTTAGGAACGAAAAATTAAAATATTGAGATCTCCCATGGCCAGAAGCGAATTTACATTTTCGGGGCCCTGGGCTATAATAAATTAGGGGACCTTCTGGAAGGCAGAGGTGACTGTAGTCGCTTTTTCAATCTCCGAATTCGCTCCTTATCCAAAATTTTTGAATCCGGTTCAGAAAAATTTTCAAATCCGACTCCTGTCCAGGCTCCGGCTAACGTCGATGCAACCGAAATTCAGCTAGGCCTATGTTTTTACTTAAGAAATGTCATGCAATAAACCTCGGTTAATCCGGATCTTCGCCAAAACCGGATAAAACTGATGGTGCCAATCATTTCTAACATTATTCTTTATAAAATTATTCGGATTATCCGGATTTTTTAATCCGGATCTTCGCCTGTTCCGGATAACATCCACTCTTTTCTTCTCGTAAACCGAATTTTTCTGCACTTTCACGCTGTTGTGTTCTTTAAAGTGCATTGCCTGGTCTCTACGAAATATTCGGCAGCTTTCAGATACAACACAAGAGTGCTTACGATCAACAACGAATGTTTAGCATTATGATAGCAACGGCCACAACTGCACGCAACATTAGACTGAACGTAGAACCGATTATTACGTCACAGACAGGCATGGCATATCAGGTTGAATATCACATTGCCACACCACGGTTTCAGTCTATTAATCAATGTTGAGTGTACGTGTGTAGAGCATTATCATTTAGTTTATACTGTACACCGTATAATGTCAGAAGGACATTAGCATTACCTTCCAAATAGAATAACTGTTTATGTACCAGTCGTAGAAATCACTGAGTATGTCAAAACTTGGCTGCGAAGAAATCTGGGATTTTTGACAGACGCAGATTTCTTAGCAGCCAAGTAATCTTAAATTATGAAATTAAGATTGTTCGGAGCTGCCTGAATATAGCTGTTACTAGTCTGATGTACCATTGTAAATACATCAATAAATTCGTTTTTCTTCAGCAAAAGCTTGCTGTTGGGTCATAAGCGGGGGGGGGGGGGGGGGGGGGGGGG
>JGI24158J21664_10000791_pt1 | contig 31993 bp, 21 predicted proteins | sample Ectturendosymbi3_FD_21664 | JGI IMG/M metagenome (IMG submission 21664)
GTTCGCTAATGGTTGGTTTACTGCATGCGATGGCTTTTATGGTGCTTCTGCTTATTGGCTGAGTCATATGAAACAATAAACCATTACCATTACCCAGTAGCTTTCGTGCTACTAGGGATGTTATGCTTAGCGCGTCGCATGTAGCAGCCACCGCGCTGCTACATCTTTAAAGGGTTTGATGGGCTTTCTAGCGTTTTTGGTGCCAAAATCATGGCTCAAAAAACAAATTTTTGGTAAAAAAATAAAATCCCATTAAAGGTATACTTGGCCAATTTGGGCAAATGCTGTTGCAACCTCTCCGTTGGCGTTGCGTTGAATGTGTGATTCACCACGAACGGGATGTGCGCGAAGAACAACACCACATAAACGTGGCGCGAACAAGCAATAATAGAGTGATTGCGGCGCATGATCTCTGCTGTTGCTTGCTGCCACAGTGCGAAGCTTTGCGCACTTGCTGCTCGGGATTTCCGATCGCAGCAATGCCATAACTCGCCAACCAATTCACCTAGATAGCTGTTCAAACCCTCTAAAGCCTTGGAAAGTCTTGTAGTTTAGATTTTAAAAATTTGGAAAGTTTTGGATTTTTGTCGTTTGTGGGTAACCTCATAATTGCGGTAGGTTTAGAGTTTTTTGGAAGACGTCATCGGGACCTGGGACCCGACCCAACGGGACCTGGGACCAGACCCAACGAGCCGAGTTCGTAGCTTTATTGGAAACTAGGCTATAATATGAGTCTTTAGAGAACTTCATCGACTTTTAATCAATTAGTTTTTTATTAATTTATTTTTACGCCATAAGTTTTGAACCAGAAACGCTAGAAAATCAATCGAAGGCACTTAACACTTGTATTATTGCCTTGTTTTCAACAAAGCTTTGATCCCCGAAATCGGCTCGTTGTATTGGCTCCCAGGGCCCAACGACGTCATCCAAATAAACGCAAAACCCCCCAAATATAACGTCACCCACAAAAAAACAAAAATCCAAAACCTTATTTTTAAAAAAATCTAAACTACAAGACTTCCCGAATCTTTGGAGGCGAATTTCAGCAAGAAAAGTGGCGCACGCGGACTTAAAGGGTGCAACCACTATGAAAAAAGTATGGGAACGCGCTCCCACACCTAAAGAAAATTTTCGAACGCCACTCTCACTCGTTCTCTTCACTACACTTCCGGTACCGAAGCACTTTGTTCTGTCTCGAACAAAATGCTGAGAGTATCCGATAATTTGGATAATGTAATTTTGTTTATTCTTTATGCATCTTTACTTTTTTATTTCTTGTTCTGTCCTGTGCACAACCCATTTTTATGCATAAAATTAGATTCCATAGTTTTTTTGTTTTGGTTTTGTAACTCTTCAAATTTTTTCTTTTCGTACTTTGTTTAAACATTTCTTTGACCACACCAAATTTCCGCAATTAAACTACAGTAGATCCACTCATCTGTCTACATAGGCATGCTCATTCATCTATAAACTTGCTTCACCATGTTCTGTGTGTTTGTTTGTTTTTCTGACTGTGCTTATTACAATTGTTGTTTTTCAACAGTTGTCAAAAAGTGATACACGGGGTTGGTTAACTAGATGTCCACCATAGTCCTTTACCAATCCTATGTGACGTAGTGACACTCCTTGTTGGCACTGATCAGTTATTTTGCCATTGTATTTTCATTTATTGTAATGTCTACTGACAACTGGTTTCCTTTTTGCATGATGACTCTTTGTATTGTTTCTGTTTGTTAGCTGAGTCATACGAAACAATGAATCAATCAATCTCCGTTTTCCTGCCCAGATGCGTAGTGGGTACAAGTGGGGGTTCACAGTCACGCGCGCGATGACGCAATGTGACTTCACGCGCAGTTCATGCTTGTAGCTGCCAAAACTACCGATCGCGCCATTTGCGCAGCAACGTTTGCGATGTCGGCGAGGGCAACACAACGGTGTTGCTGTGGGCACATTTGTGCATGTGAGGCTTTGCATTGAGTCCACTGCATGAACAGACACGCAGCAATGGCTTCACCTGGAAAGGATGCGAATTGTGACTGGATGCCTACGTCCTACACCAGCTGACAATCTACCCTCGCAGGCATCCAACCTGTTGAGCTTCGTCGAAAAGAAGCTACACCAAGGTCTGGCTACATTGTCTCTAGCACGCCGTGCCATGGACCCTGGATATCTGCTCCCCTCAGCACTCACCTGTTCATCGAGTGCGAATGCAAGGCGCCTCAAATCGAGACACCCATTTGTACCCATCGCACAACAACTCATCTAACGACAACGTAAGTGCGGCGCTCTGGGCGGATCACCGATGGAATGCGGAGTGGTTGGAGAACACCACGAGACTCCGTACTTTAATCCCCGACATCGGTACCCACACTCCTGGAATGGCCCTGCCAAGCAGTGTGGGTCCTGCATAACTGCCTCCGCACCGGTGTCGGACGTTTCCGCTCCTGCTTGTACAAATGGGGCATGTCCTCCTCTGCGGCTTGTGAGTGTGGCGCAGAACAAGTCGTCGACCATGTTGTCCTCCAATGTCAAATCCATCGACCTCCTCATGGACTGCACGGCTTGACAGTTCTAGACAATGAGGCAATCAAATGGCTGCTCAACACCTGTCCCGAGATTTAGTGCGGCCTAGCAGTGGACTGAAAGAACTGGCTCAAACGATGATGACTTTGCACAACTATTTTACGAATTCTTTGATTTGAGAAGATACAAGTCCTTCATTACAGCAAAATGCGATGGTGGTAGAAGTTGCTACAAAGCAAAATCTTTCGTGAAACCATTACTCAGAAATTATTTGTGCTTTGACAATTTTCTGCAGCCTATAAACATGCCTTCAAAACCATACATTAGAAGGTTTGTTTCACGGCTTGTTACCCAAGGATGTCGTTCTTCGCCAAAAACACTCAATGTTTCTATTTGTTTGACTTCACTTTGTTTCAAGGCAGCTGAATGCTTCAACTTCGGCATCTTTTCCGAAACAAGCACAGAATTGAGTAAGCTTTTGTCCAAGTGCACAATCGAAAATATTGGTAATCGACATTTCAGGATTATTTTCGTTTTTACAGCTCGTACGCGGTTAAACCTTCAAGTTTCTAGTTCTACTGTACAATTTTGCTTTTCCTGGCCGCACAAACGTATAACCAGCTGGGTTCTCTTGGCAAACCTTCATGCAACTGTGTCGTGTTCAACTCGAAAATGCTGGAGGTCATTATCATCAACTAAAATATTAGCGGCAGATTCACTAACACGGATGTTCCCGATGACGTGTATATAAGTTAAACATTATCATTGTGATGTAACCTTAGATGCTCCGCACTTCAGAACTTCAGACCCACTGGCATTAAAATGTTTGTGGAAAGAGGTTAACTTGGCTGCGATAGAATCAAATTCGGACATTGAGCCGCTATATAACTTTTGAGAGATTGCTAATATCAGTAAAGTTCAAGTCTTGGACACAGGTTTGTAGTGACCGGTACCTTACGATCCGCCACTACTTTCGAAAACCACACACACCCAACAACTCATGCTGTGATATATATTTTATCATGAGTTGAATTCGTAGATGCTCCGGTTTAATGGCAATCTGGATAGAACACAAGAACTCTTTATCTTTTCAATCTTCACAGCACCAACAAGCAAATGACATAATATTTCACATCATGTTGTATATCAAACCCGATGTAGATTTAACATGATTATGACACAATACATGAAACGCGAAAAATGACAATTACGACGGAGACCGTTGCAAGAAGCATGGTGGTTCGTCAGAAAAACGCAACGTTTAAAATGCTGTGACTTGTTTTCGCCTTACAGTATCATATAGACCAGACCACATAACATATTGCACAAACAGACACGAGTTTGAGAAAGTTTCCATTAAAAGCAAACCATAGTGCAATGTTTGCGGAAGCGACAACTCATGCCTGGCGCTGAGTCCGTTCAAACATCGAGATGCTTCCAACTTGATTCACACCACCTGCGCATCTCAGATCTCATCTGAAAAAAATTAAATACATGAACCTTCTTCCTTCGATTTGGGAACTTATTTAAAATACAACAAACTGGGGTGCATTTTTACGAAGGGCATCATCGTTTTTTATTTGATCACAGCGTTTGCTCGCAGTAAACGAAAAATCAACTGAACATTTTGTTCCCACCAAATAAGGTGGTTTAAACATTTTCATAGAACAAACACTTATCAACTTTTAAATGTTTTACATCGTCAAGTCAATTGTACAGCTTGTTTATTTGTTTGGTCTGTTCCTGACGAAGTGTTTGCTCTAGTTTAAAATACGATTAAACTTGTCAAGCAGGAATAAGAACCTTGTAAAGAAAACATGATCTCCTCTTTTCTTCGCATAAACTTTCATTTTTGATACTCGATAGTTGATGTCGACACTTGATGCGGCAGGCAAGATATCTGTTGCTCGGATGTCTTCTCCTTCAAGTTCTGTAAATCTTTCTTGATCGACCTGAAACGTGTAGAAGAAACGAAATTAACAATACAGTGAAAACTTTCCCCAATTCTATTATTGGGGAACGGACAGCGGGCAGGACTCTCAAAAATTTCTCAAACCTTTTCACCTGAAGAACAAGAACAGGTTTGATACAAAAGGTGTGGAGGCAGCCAAAGGAATACGTCATTGCCATTATTTCGTAACAGCACTGCTGCACAGATTTCGTGGACAGCAGCGTGATTCAAAACCACTCGACATGGGTGTTGGACTTTGCTAGATGCAACGAAGTTTCTAATCCAGTGGTGGACTTAGGGTTGAAAAGGGAGTCTCTGATGACGTCATCATACTCAGCCAACCATGATAAGACCTTTTGGTCAAGCTTAGCAAGGGATTTGCGGGCCACCCAAGGATACGTTCCTGCGACTACGACGTGATTGACATAACAGAAAATGTAAGAGTATTCATGATACACAACTTCAAAATCACAGAAAGTTGGGAAGAAAAAAGTTAGCAACACATAGATATTAAGCGATAGCAAGTTGGCATCGCCCCCACATCTCTAGTTTTACATTTGCTGTTGGGGGGGCCTTTGAAAGCAGAGTACTTACGCATTCCAGTGGCTGTTGGGGGCCCTTTGAAAGCAGAGAACTTACTTGTGATCTGCTTCAGAGCATATTGTATGAGTGGAAAAATAGATTTTTCACTAAAAATGAGGAAAATTTACGCGCGAAATATCTCGAGGGAGACCCGAGGCAAGCACCTCGCTCGCCTCACCTTAAATCCACCACTGCTCTTATCACTGACACAACTTTCATTCGCAGTCATGTCTGCGAGTACTTTGCTGCATATGAAGCTCTAGGATTGACATGTTTGTCTTTTAACGTTTATTCTTCTTCAGCATTGACAGTGTGTAACAACTAACACCTACTCTGTGGTTTGCTGGGCCTCAGGATTTCTGTATTTTGTCTTCTATTACTGACTCATATGGTGTGGATCGTGTGTCTGAGCCAAACCACGCATGTACATAAAACTAGAATAAAAATATGCTCCGTCGTCTCGTTTATGTCATTTCCTGTTATGTGACAATGCAATAAAGTTAAATATATGGAAATACATGTGGAAGCAATGCCATCCCGCAAAGACACACAAGCACTGAACGACAAAAACAGAAGTCTAATCATGACGACACACGTAGACACTGCACCAGGGACGATCAATGTTTTGGGTCAAAATTTTAACTGATTGGATGCAACTACTGCAGCAGAACATTCTTACCGATAAAAAGTAAAAGCACGGTTTTATTTGGATATTGATCGAATCTCCTGCCTTCAAGCCCCGCCGGCTGAGCAGTTTTCTTTCGCTCTTGTAAACCACAACGTCGAACTTCTTAACATTATTAATGTTTGCATACACCATCACACTCTCATCATCTGTTTCCATTCCGTCATCTGCAACACAAGGTGGTTTCATTGAACACACAAGCTCGTACTTTCAAGCAGCAACACGTGCTTCGCATTCGACTACACAACATGAGCATGATCAAACTTCCACAACTCATTAAACGTTTTACAGCAAATTCCGTATCATTACATTTGTATTGAATCAACATATCAATATCACTGAAATATTTACGGACTAATTTATCCTTGATCTTTTTTAGCATTAGTCCTGTGGCCAATATTAGTGAATGCACGTGGCTTTTGGAACTTTTTGTACAAAAAATTACTAGCACTATTCAATCAAAAATAGAGTTTGCAGGAGGAAAATACTAACGGTAAAACATTTCAGGGACGGATCCGTCGTTTTCCGATATTTCCACCTCCCATATGTCTCCTGGTTCAGCGTAAAATGGCCCGGTGGTTCGTTTCAGTCCAAAACACCCCGGGGCGCTGTCCATGACAGCAATCTGGAAAGCAGGTTGCACTCTGATGGGGCCCACCGATGCAGGGCTCTGGAATCAACGAAAAATTGATAAATATTTGCGTTAGTGCAATAAGAACAACATTCGTAAAACAGAAAGTGGATGTCTTGCCAATGAATGGAATTTGTTTTATTCGACTTAATCAATTGTTTACCTCGGGCTCAGAGTCCACATCAGATCTTTTTACAAGTTTGTTGACAACACAACACTCAGTGGCGGTTCTAAGGGGGGGGCTGGGTGGGCCATGGCCCCCCAGATTTGTGGCTAGCCCCCTGCTTGACCCCCCAGTGTTTTGCTTAATTTCACGTTCAAGTTCGTTTGATTTACATATCCAGCAGATAACTTTCAGCCAGAAAAAATTTAAACGATTTGAAGACTTTCTGGCGATGGCTCTGACAATATTCACAAGCCTATGTTGGGTTTGATAGGGTTAAACATAGCAAATCAATCTTCATTACAACGGAAAATCACCATGCAAGAGAGACATTTACTTTGCTCCCCCCTACTTTTTTCCTTGTCCCCGCAGTGGTCCCTCCAGTTTTTTTCATTCTAGAATCGCCACTGGTGTTACCCACCTCAGCTATCTGTGTTCCAACCCAAGGTGTTACGTAACTCTCAACTGGATCAGGTTTTGTTTCGGCCTGGAACATCACGAACCATAAGCTTTCATCCATTTCTGAGAAAAAACAAAACATACTTTTTGGAAAAAAGTACGTTTCAACATGCATCACTATCATTGACAGTCCAACAGCAGGTATAAGCATTTTCCTTTTATAAAGAGATTGAAAAATTAACCATTTTAATTCTCTTCATGTGTTCGTTTTTGGAAAAATGCTGGCACCCACCTTATAAAACAACACGTGCACTTATACTCATATCAGCTGAAAACTGTTCAATGCAACGTAATTACGTACGATTAACAAGAGTGACGTCAATAGGTCTAGGCGCCACTTCTTTCTCAGATGTAGACTGTCGTGATGCGGGAGTAGGGTGAGCGCTTCGTTGCAGTGAGGTTTGCAGCCTGAGAGACTTCCTCTACACAAGAGTCAGCAACATCGAGGGTAGTAACCCACACGTGGCTGGTCATTATCACAATGCGAACTGAACGGTGAGGAGGTGATGCTAAACATTCAATGTTTCAAGGAAGAGCGGCGATCAGTTCACAAACTTATTAACATAACTCGTATCACGTAAACCTGAGATGTTGAAATATTCATCACGAAACTTTTAACTCTCCATGTGCGAACATGTCTTTGCTCAATAACGCGAACATCACGTAATAATGTTCGCATAAAACATGGCTAAAGGTTAACGCAGCAGAAAATGTTGATATTAATCAATGCGCGGAGATGGTGCTTTGCTATGCTGCTCACTTCACTGCCACGCATGCTGTGCTCGCAACGCAGAAATGCTTAGCAGCAGCGAAGAGGCTGAATCCAACGATAAAAAAGTCCAACACAGTGGGTCATTTTTCGCTCTTTTCTAAAACTATTCACGTTCATATCAATACCAAGGTGCTGATTACCTCATGCCCTTCGACTCGTCGCTTCGAAGTAAAAGTCCGCTCTCTCCACAGCTGGTACTTTTCTGTTTCTTCAACGAGGTTGGGATCGGGAAATTGCTGGGAAGCTATTTTAAGATAAGAAAACCTATCAAGTTGGAGTTGTTGCTCTTTGAATGATAAACTCTGATCAGCGCATTTAATCACGAGTGCAAGAGGGTACCTCACAGATGCACTCAATGTAACCGTCGCTGATAAACACTGGACGCAATAATAGCGAGGTTGTGACGGCATAAACCTGCATATTGCGTGTGTTTGTGCCGCTCACCGCTGCAGTCACCAAACTAGCTTGCCAGCAGTGTTGCCAGATGTGCTATTTTTCCGCCAAATTTGGCTAATTTCTGATTTGGTTGGAGGGTAAAATTTGGGTTTGCCGGATTTTTAGGCTATTTTCAAAATATTTTGGCGGAAATTTGGTGGATTTCTGTACAAGATTTAGACCAGTGTTTGGTTCATAAAAAAGTTGTCAAAATCCATTTGATATTGTATACTGCCGCCAAATTCATTATTTCTGAATGTGTAAGGTCGTTTTTACCAGTGCCCGCTCCTTCACTGGAAACCCTGCGTTTCGTTAGGCTTCAGTGATCAGCTCGTCCCGTGACAGGTCGATGTAGTAGACGCGTGCTGGACTGCATTAAATCCACCTACTCAGAGAATAGACGTAGTGGAAAGTCCTAAGCTGCACAAATCCTGATAAGATTCTTCCAGAGAACGTGGCTATAAGCTATTAGTTTTAATAGCTTCATTTTTGAAGTTTTATAAGAGCTGTATTGAAGAATGAGACGCTTGTGCCCAGTTTCGGTTAGAAAATCAAGATAAGGGTACTGTAATGAGCGGTAAACCACTATTTCCACAGATTGTTTTGTGAAATGTTGAAATTTGGATAACGTTCTACAAGTTACTGGAAGCGAGTCGTCACCTTATTGATGCCAGCGCCAGGTCTACAGCTTAGTTTGTTCTAAAACATTCAGATGTTCCCAGATGCTTTTGGTGCTGATGTTATTAATGTTATTGATAAAGAAGAAGTAGCGTCAGGCAGGGCCGGCCCTTAGCCGATTGGACCGATTGCTTCCAATCGGGCCCCGCGCTACGCTTACTAAACTACGCAAACTTGCACTTTCTGTTGAAGCTGCTTGTGAAGCGCCGGCGCGGGGCCCAGAATTTTTTAAGCGTGGGATCCGTTGCCAACGAAAATCAAAGTGAACTGCGTGGTTTTAACACCCTCTTTCATCAGAATTCGTTCTGGAATCGTAACAATGGTCATTGTTTTTCGATAATAAATGCGTAGCCTAGTTTTTCAATAGCAGCTTAGCACCTGGTTAAGGCAGAGAAGGGTTGAGTTTTGAAGCTGTTTTCTGTTTCAGTTGTAAGCGTTTCGTATTTGGCAGGTCAAGCTTAAAAAGCTGCTGCAAGATACGGTTCGATAGTTGTTGCTGTTTCAAAAGCTACTGCCACTTGCCTTCTGAAGATAAAGTTTAGTTCGTAATTTAAAATGTGTGTTGTTTAGCCGGTCTTTTAATAGCGTTGTTCATTTTCCTTCGTAGAGATCTGATCCTCCTTCCCTAATTTGTTTATTGCCCTCAGGGTTTACTTGGCCATCACCATTACCGTGGCATCCAGAAAAAGTTTTTTTTAAACCTACAAGGAATTAAAGCTTATTTGAGATAATGAATCCAACAAGAGAGCCTGAATATTTTGGCGATTATATCCATTGATTCCGAAATTAGCAGAAGCTTAAAACTTGAACAAAATTCTGAGGAACTTTGCTAATGTTAAAACACAAAAAATAGGTTTATCTTAGCAAATGCATTTTCCGCATGGTATGGTTGGCTGCAACAGCCTAAATCAGCGCTGCGGAGCCGGAACTCAAATTTCAGGCTCTGGCTCTACACCGGAACCGTCCCCAGCAAGTTTTCAATTGGGGGGGCTTTGGGTTCGTGCGGGGGGTCTGACACTCTAAAAATTGACAAAAACTCAACTGATTTATAGTGTTTCATATTTCAATTTTGGGGGGATTGGAGCTTTGTTTGGAGCGGTTAAGCCCCCAACCCCCCCGTGGCGACGGGACTGGTCCACACATCTAAAGGTTTTGGCTCCAGATCCGGCTCCGACTCCAAAATGATTTGGTCAGTTGTAAACCGAAAAACATTGTCTTATTTGTAAAACTGTATTATTACACCAGCATACATGAGGTGTCGCGAATTAATGCGTTTGATGGATAGTGGGCATGTGCCCAAAAGTTTGAAAAGCCCTGATCTACACACAAAGGAGCATGGTCGTTGGAAAGATTTTTTCCAGGGGGGGTGGGGGCAATAGTGGATTTTTCCAGGTGGTGGCTAAAGGCATTTTCCAGGGGTGGCCCAACAGTGGTGAAATTTCATTATACCAACTCGAAAGTAAGACACAAACATTTTTCTACAAAAAATTAATAGGAAAATATGAAATTTCAAAATCTGTGGGGTCTTGCTGTCACGCTTTTTCGTTTGTTGATGTTTTGTAGCTAAGTTGTGATATCTTATCTGCTGTTAGTTTCATTTAAAACATGGCCAATTGGCCTGCCGTATCCGCGATAGGTACCTGGCCAGAGAGGATGTATTGACAATCCCATCGCCATGGGGGAGCTTTGGTGGGCTTAGCCTCCCCAAACAAAGCTCCGAACCCCCCAAATTGAAATAAGAAAGACTATAAATCAGTGGAATATTGTCATTTTCAGAATGTCAAGCCCCCCTGCACAAACGTAAAGTCCCCTATTGAAAACTTTCTGGGATGGTTCTTGGTATTGAGTGTAGTAACTCATGGATTTGTTGGGTGTTACGGAGATGTCCATGGAACGGACATGGAAAGTCTGTTGGAGAAGTGAAACTGGGGGGGCATGCCTCTAGACACCCCTAGATTGGCATTACTTCTTCGCCCCTAGTTCTTTCACTTCACTCATTATTTCTACCATCATGACCCTCCTCAAACATGTCTGCACACGCCACTGGATGGGGCCCCGCAAAAGTTCTTCCAATCGGGCCCCGCACTTAAGGCCGGCCCTGGCGTCAGGTTTCAAAGGATGTGAACGGATGAACGGTTTGAAGCCAAGGATTCGAAAAGTGCAATGTAACGCTGAGAAAGCCTGGTGCAAGTTTAGTCGCTGTGAAGTCAGAGCACATCGATAAGATTTTCATAGCCATTCATTATGCTTCTAATAAACACCAGCGTAGTGCCGTTCCCCATTGTACCAAGTGGGAGCATGGTGATTTGTTAAACTTTGGCTTTCAAAAACGTTCTGACAGCAGTAGTCAGTTGTTTCATTTTGCATTTGTAAATAGTTTTGTAAATGGCAGAGGCTGTGGATACATGGCATAATCTTTACATAAGGTGCGGTGATATGTACACCATCTACAGCAGGGGTTCTCAACCTTTTTTCCGCTAAGTACCCCCGAGTCATAAAACAATCAACCCCAACCCCAGGTTAGCTGACGAAGCCCTGGATTTCACATTGTTGCATCACAACAACGCATGATCAGACAAAATCTACGCGGAGTTTTCAATCGACACGCATTTTCCTCTGGTAAAGGATATTAAAAAATAGCAATACATGAGAACTCAACTCCTATCCAAGTACCCCTGGAAATCTTCCCGTGAATCCTTGCGGATTCGTGAACCCCAGGTTGAGAATCACCAATCAGTGATCCACACCACTGCCTTTACAAATTGGTTTTGCAAAGATTGCGTGGTTGTTAAATGCGCCAGAGACCAATTTTTACAGTCCACGAAATTGACAAACTGCACTTTTTAGTGACTTTTAATGTTTTTCGTTAGTTTTCAGACTTAGCTAGTTTTGGCTACAGGTTATTGCCAATTTTGGCTACTTTTGGCTAATTTGTTTGTGAAATTTGGCTGTACAGCTTTTTGAAATCTGGCAACACTGCTTGCCGGTACTTAAGACCAACTGCTCCATAACGAAAACCAGGGCGGGTATTGGGATGAGATGATGGCTTTTGGGCAAAAGGAGTGTTAGTCGCTGTTGTTGCAAAGATCTTGGGCAACATCTGCGTAAACATGCGTACATATTAAATGATTTACGATAATCTTAATTGGGCGGCAACACTTTTGAGGCAGTCGACATCCACAATAAAGTTACAAGGTTACGACAACTCGTGCAGAGTTTCATTTTAGCTGAGTTTGTACTTTCTCTGCCACGCCCAGATCCTTGCGGATCTGAGCACCTGTTCCACCGAGAGAGGCCGGTTGCGACCCAACACCCCCTGCGCAACTGTGTTGATCACCTGACAGCTCTTTCCCATGCATATACAACACCACGAGTTGAAGCTGGACAGTAACAAAGCATTTTCAACAGTCGAGGGGCATCGACTCGACAACCTTCCGGTTCCTTCAATGCCCTGGCGTCCTTGCACTAATTTGTTTTCGTTGCAAAGCCAATTCTTGCCAAATGAAAACATCTCAACATCGTCAAGCGTTTTACCCGATACACTGTCAAAACCTGATGCTTTTTACGCCTAAAACCAATAAATCAGGAGAAACATCTGTGGCTTAAAAAACATTTCCAAATCGTCGACACCAAACAAAATGATGGCGCTGTTGAGTAACCCTGTTTCTTGCGCTTATCACCAACGTCAAAGCACTGCAAGTTGAACGCGTTGGTGGGAAGGTATATCCCGCTTGGGTACACAGGATTTACATTGGGGCTTCCCACTGATGATACAGGATATCCTGCTTAATGCAAATGTACTACGTAGGTTGTATTGACAATGGCAATTTTCCAAGGTGCAGGTCAATAGTATGGACTCGTTGAAGTAACAGTATTTCATTGTATGAGCATCACCCATAAATCACACAACCATTATATCATTAACACTGCAATGACCAAAGAAAAACTTTACCCTAGTCGGCCGCGGTGTCGAAGGCGCCACCACCTATCTAACACTGTTTTCGTTCGGAACACGGCTTTCTACTTTGCACATCGTTTAATAATCACGTAACCATTCTATTACCAATAATCACTCAAACATTTTATCATCAACAATCATGCAACCATTTTATCATCAATAAATGCGTAGCCATTTTGTCGCCATTAATCACTTAAGCATTTCATCATCTACAATATTACGCAAATATTTTACCATATATAATCGCGTAAACATTTCATTGTCCGTAATCATGCTGATTATTGGCGACAAAATGGCTACATCACTATTAGCGCTAAAATGGTTACGTGATCAAACACCTTAAGAAACATTGACCCCGCAGCTTCCAACAGCGGCGCTCTCGTCGATTCGGCTGTGATTGTCTATCCAATTCACACACACACACACTATGAAGAGTGGTGACAGCACACACCTTTGTCGGAGTCCAACACGACCGGTTGTGATTCAACGGCGCCGACACGGACACAGACTTCTGAGCAGGAATACAGTGACTTGACGGCCAGTAACAGGCGGCCGTCAACAGCGTACTCACGCAACATTTCCCAAAGATTTTCACGAGGTACTCGGTCGTATGCTTTCTTGAGGTCGACAAAACATGCGTAGACGTCTTTGGCACATTCCCAAGATTTCTTATATTTGCTGGAGAGTGAACATTTGGTCTGTAGTGCTACGGCTACGACGAAAACCGAACTGGGTATCATCCAGCTTTGGTTCAATTGTTTCGCGGCATCTTTTTTCAAGGCACTTGGCATACACTTTTCGAGGGAGGCTAAGGAAAGAGGTGGCCCGGTAGTTAGATTTCCCTTCTTGTGTATGGGGATGATCACCTTACATTGCCAATCTTTCGTCTTCCTTCCAGAACGCCAGACCACTTGACACAAACTAGTCAGTCAAACTCCTCCTCTGTGCAAAGAACTCCATCTCTGCCAGAGTTCCTTCTGGACTCCTTTTTCTTCGCGCTGCTACCAAGACTTCTCTGTATGATGAATCATTAGGCTTTGATGCTATCCATCCAAACTTCTCAAGTGCGATGATTTCCTTGTTGCAGTACTTTACAAAATTTTTTGCAAATGTTGGAATTCAGGTAGTCTCCGAAAGAAATGAGGAACGCCAAAATTGCCAACATGTACATGAACAAAGTTACTAAAGGCGACTGCAACAAATGTGGAGGAATGTTACTTTTAATATTACTGGGAAGGTCTTTTCCAGGGTCGCGTCATCTCGCATCCAAACCCTTCAGAGAAGTTCAGCCCTGAACCGCAGTGTGTTTTCCACAGCATCAAATCTACTGCGGACATGATCTTCTCTCTGCCTCAAATCCAGAAGTTTCGTAAACAAAACTACCCGCTGAACATCGCCTTTGTTGACTTGACCGAAACATTTGATATGGTCGACAGAGAAGGGCTATGCAACGTCATACAAAACACCGACTGTCTGCCTAGACTTCTCAGTCTTGTCAGGTCTTTGCATGACAACATGGGAGCACGTACCTCATACGAAGTGTCCTGTCAACTCCAATTGGGCAGAAAAATGGTGGAAAGCAAGACTGTGTTCTGCCTAAAACTTTTTCAGGAATCTTCTCTATCGTTCTCCATCATGCATTCCGTGATGATGGAAAAAAACGTCATCACTGATGGAGTTTTTCTTGCACACATGCACAGATGGCAGATTATACTACTTTGTGAGATGATGTGTCAAAACCAAACCTCTGCACATCCTGGTGCGTTAATTGCTGTTTACAGATGCTGCTGCTTCATTTCACACAGTGAAACGAGCCTTCAATCACTAATGGACCCTGTCTTGCTGCTTGTGAGGCCTTTTCACTGGTTATCAGCAACAAGATAACTTGTAATGCACCAGTTGAAGGGAGTTGATGCGTCCCAGGTGGATGTCATTGTGAGCGGGACTAAGCTCGAAAAATGTAAATAAACATTTGCTGATCTGTTCATTTACAACGACGCCGACATCTCAGCTTGCCTGACATCAGACCTTCATCAGGGTAAATGACAATTGAACAGAGGATATCCCTGAAAGCACTGGTCGAAAAAAAATGCTCAGTAAGCTGTAGGGTTGAGAGAAATAAAATCCAAGTAGTCCAACAGGAAAATGATACACCACAGTCATAGGGGAGGAAAGCAACAGGCACGCTATGCGAAAAAATCAACAGACCAGACATGGCGACGGAATGGACAAAACAGTTAGCACAGCAACACAGTCAAAACCTAAAACATCAACCAAATCATAAGTTATTTATACCCGAACACTGCTTTATAAATATTTGGAAATCAGTCTTTAAGATTTTCATTCAGAACATGAAGTGTGAAGTATTTCAGTGAAAGGTCTTTTTCGCAACTTACGACTTCTGTCTTCAACCAACTCTCTCTGCTCCTTTTGAAGCGTATGTTATGCCAAAGCTTAATTTTCTGGGTGGCAGCTTGCAGTATACTTAATGTTTTTTCATTTTATTCAAGGGCCTCTTCGTTTCACCAATGTACTCATGGTTTCAATCGCTGCATGGAACGCTGTATACAGCTCCTTGGCGAGGCTGGTGGCTCCTCAGCGTTTTCTAGCAATCCAGCATTGTTGTGGTTGGTTTCAGGAATGAATAGATTTTATGCTTTTGGGGTATCTTTAGACTAGAACAAATATGGCAAACCACGGTGATATGGAAGACTAATGATGCCCATTTCGGTCAAAGATATTTGTTACAGCCTTGGCGTTCGTGTGGACGCAGAGAAAAGGCAAGTCAAGGTTGAGATAAACTTCGCAAAACAAGTAAAGAAAATTTTGAGTACAACAGACCACAACTATTCCATAGTCATCAATCCCTAGGACCACGACGTGGAATTGCAACAGGTGGCCGAAGGGGCTGCAGTTCGAGAGTTCTGCAGTTTTTTTGTGAAATTATAGAGCAGTGTTTCTCAAACTTTTTTGTTCCCTTTTCACTCTCAACGCATCGTTGTCGCCCCCCAAGCCTGATAAATCCAACACAAGGTAGTCTTTTTAGATACATACCATGGTCCCGGTATCATCAAGCACAACAAGCAATTGTATTAAGACGCTATTAATACGTTAAGAATTCTTGCGAAAATAATCCACGCTGTACCTGAGCACATAAGACGATCCAAAGTAAAAATTAAAGGGATAAACTGCTTCAGCAACGAACTCCAACGATTATCACAGTAAATTAAAATGTGCAAGAAACTAATAAGTCATAATAGTTGGCTACTGAAATTAATTCAATGATCGATTAGTGGTTGAGCGTTTTCGCCCCTTTGTTTTGCTCCCCTAACGCCCCCTTTGTTTTGTTCGCCACCTTGCCCCTAAAAATCGTCCCCAAGAGGGAGATTTCGCCCACTTTGAGAACCACCGCTGTAGAGCACTCTCTAGCCACCATCATTCCCAGGTCCAGTCTGGCCCGGAGTGGTGACACCTGACTGGGCTCCAGCTGTGGGTCAATTAGTCTCATTCAAGGGAAGAACGAGCTCTTCAGCATGCAACACAATCACTTTAGGCATGGGGGGCTGACAGGTACGCGGGGAGTGTTTGACATTCCCTCAGCCCCTGCAGCTGAACCTGGACCAATGTGAAATATCAGGGGATGCCAGGTGCGATCTACTGATGACTGGCTGGGCAACTCAGTGACCCTAACCTTTCCATGGGTTCGGTTTGGAATATCTTGAAGTGATCGTTCTCTGTCGCAGAAGTTGTGCAACCCACACACGCACAGCAGCCATCCTCGCGCATAAACTGCGTAAGTTCTTAGAACTTTTCGTCATCTTGCATTGCGCAACACTCAACACATGGCAACATCCGACGGTAAAACTCGATGAAACAAAAAACTAAATCCACAGAATATTTTTACAGAAAATTTTTTTGCTTACTTGTGTCAACTGCGGGCAGCTGATCTTCTTTAACAGCGGTTTCCCCATCATTGATATCCATTGACTCACGGTTTTTTCTGGGAGAGGGTTTCGGAGAATTTTTCGTGGTTGAAAGGCTGCTCTCCGGTGTTGGTATTTTCGTCTGACCAGCGTCTACAGGTTCTTTTAATTCTGAGTCACTGTTAATCAAACGCATCTGTCACTTTGTCCACATCACAAAATATCGAGCACATAAATGTTTGTTTCAATTTACCACGGTTCGCTGACTGATGAGGTTAAGGCATAAATATTGCAAAAATTTTACGAGGAAGTTTAAAAGTTACGTTTTTGGGAAAAGAGTCGGACGTTTTTGCCGCTAAACCCAAATATTAGAAGAGTTAAACTTGGAAGCCGTGATTTTAAGTCCCTAACGCGTCTACAAATCCTTTGTCTGCACTTGTCAACAGGGGACGTGAAAACAAAAACCAAGCGCAGCTGTCACGGCGATAGAACTTTGTAATGACCCGGTTCTCTGTGCTTCCTCTTGTATTCCCGCATGACATGAAACGCATGCAGGCTGGAAATGGTTAAATTTGTTAATGCATGCAATTGCACTTTGCAAATGCAAACTACTGTATATGCAAATCCTATGCAAATACAATTGTGCTTCCGCTTCGGTCAAAATTCATCTTGTGCTGAGAAACATACCCTGTGACGTCCCGGGTCCGTTGGAAAAATTAGTCCATGAGTTAATGAGGAAAACAGCTTCATTAAAAAACAGAAAAACGTTTCTTTCACACGAAATTTCCATGAAACTATATATCTGTGATTTTTAGCACCTTTTCAATAACTAATTTGTAATTTCTAGGCCATAACTTCCTAACCACTAACGCTAGAAGGCCATTCATGGGCTCTAAATATGTGGATTTTCGCCTAATTTAATTTAAAAGAAACACGAAACTTCCCCTTGTATTTTTTCTCCGGTCCCGATGGCGTCATTCAAAAATCCCTTGACCCCGCCCACTTTTTTCCGCCAAACATTCCCCCCCAAAATAATGATGAGTTATTTTGGTTGGCATTTTTTGTTTACTTGGAAGCTTTGGACGTAGTCCAAGCCAAAGAAACGTTTCAAAAAATCTAACAGGTAAGTTTGAAAAGAATTTTTTGAGTTTTCCGGAAACTGCCAAGATATCCCTTCCGAAATATCAAAAATTTGGATTTTTCTCAAATATTTTAAATGTTAAGGTAAATCTCTTTTACGCCATCGGAGAGATCTCGTCTTCCGCAACCGAGGATGTCTTCACGGACTTTCTGGCGAAATCAGTTCGTGAGCTATGACCGATATTAACCTTAAAAGCCATTATAGTGGTTTCTGCGGGACTTAAAGGGCCATGGTTTACGGAGACTTTATTTGCTACGTATAAAACCAATGCCACCAAACGTGTTGATCATAAAACGAACATCTATGTAGTTATGCAAATGTACTGCATCTGCTTGTTGAGCATGGGCTCGTTACGGATCGTGTAAAACTTTCATGTGCTTTTCGACAGAGATGCAATTAACCAGGTCTAACAAAGCAGTTATTTTGCGGGAAGTTAGCTTCGAACCTTGGACCGGGAGTTTAAAGAATGTTTGGCCTTTGAGGCTGTTTCGTTCGTAACTCGCCGACCGATCGCGCTAGAGAGCCAATCAAGACGTCATCAGATGCAGGTTTTCATGTGATGCGTTCCTTAAATAAACGGGTAAAGTGGCTTTGTTCGAATTTTCTTCACAGGTTACAATGACGTCACAGGGATGACCTGGTGACCTCGCAACGCCACGCACAATTTCAAATGCGAAGGTACCTGTTTATTTAATCAGAAAGTACAAAAATTCTGGTGATTTTGACTTAAATGACACCTTATAAAGATTAGAATGAAGAGCGGCAACAAACATCAGATACATAAATGGCAAATACGGATGTAAAGGTATTTGTTTTACCGTTTAGCAACTTTGAAAATCGATGTAACTGGGTATCGAAAAAATCGAAGTATTTCAGCACATTATTTTGGGGAATCCTACGTGTGTTGCGCCTTCCATATTTGAAAACTATTCACTGTGTGAACAAATTCCTCCATCTTATACTAGAATATTTATGGGTTGATGAGAGTTTCGCCTGCCACTATGTTATTGATGTTGACATAACATTCAGAAAAGCGTAATGTCAGAATTCCTTCGTAATAAAAGCTTATGCTAATTATCTCAAACGTTTGGGTTTGCATGCCACAATACATGTATGAAGATTTGTCTTTCAACGAACACTGAACAAAGCAGCATTGCTGCATGCGGTGTAGTTCGGGCTGCTGTTCTCAAAGTAGATCCACGAGTTCTTACTCACACAACGATTTGGCGGCGACTGCGAAGTTCTGGCAACGTTGCTGCAAAAATTAGAAACGAGTCTATTTTTTCTGTTGAAAATGTTAACGACTCATTGCCAGCCACCCACATTGAGCCGAAGAATCGTTATTCTTGAATTCGATAATTAAAAGCTCCAGGTTTGCTGCTAAGCTTTCGAGGAATCAGCCTGTCATGCTCTGCTTTAATAATTCTGCGCTGATTCAAAGTTGCACATATCCATGTTCAACAATTACTCTCGGCAAAGCGACGGAGTCGAATCAACCAGCAATTTGTTTTAGTAGGAAATCGATTTCACGTAACTCTACGCATCGTCACAGTCCTCAAATCTGCAAGCAATCCTTGTGGGTGGAATGTTGAAGGACTGAAGCAAAAGCCCATCAACATTTCACCCTTAAGCATCGCTTAAGACTGTAAGACTGAGGATGCGTAGAATTACGTGAAATCGATTTCCTATTGAAACAAATTTGCTGATTGATTCGACTTGGTAACCTCCGTGGAGACCAGGCTCTTGAATCCGTGTACACAAATGTCTTGTGCTATGTTGGCGAACATGCAATCATTCGATGAAGAATTTGAATTTCTTAACAGTAACTTGAACCTAATGACTGTCACCGATCTTGCTACTTCTAAGCGATAACATCGCAAAGTTGATAATAATATTTTGCAGTTTTTATGAAACGATCATTTCACCTGCTGAGAGCCTTCACATTGTACGAGAACAATCATAACTATGCGGGATTCGGAACATACAGTCGTTTGCCAAAAAGGCCTGCCATGCCTATGTAAGCATTACCGGGAAATGGGCACAAAAAGTGATTGCACTCGGTAGCAACAAGTTCGTTTTTCCCGAGATTGTGTCATGCGCAATTTTATTGCCGTTCACGGGATTCGATCATTAAACTTGACCAACTACGTTCGAAGTATCTGCTGCTGATACTTGTAAGGAGCCATTCTTGAACCGCATTGTTGTCACCAAATCGATAAAAACCTGTTGCCCGACGCTTCTGAATACGCGGAGTAATTCTCTTTATTACAATCCTGATAAAAGGATTTTATGCACTTCCTCACCTGACTCCACTGCCGCCAGATGTCTCGCTTTGCTTGCTGGTATCCGCCACTTTCTTCCGAGGTGGTTTCTTTGGTGTTTTTACTGGTGTTAAATCTGCAACAATCGATCGAATTGAGCTTTTCCCTGTACACTCCGGTCTGGGCCAGAAATCAAAATTCAGTCGACTGTGTGTGAACACACATACGATATTTGCTTTCAGGTCTCTACGAGGCAACACATTAGAGATATAGTTCGCATGTCTCGAAGATCCACGCCAAACGTCCAATAAACAATCTTTCGCACAAGCAGTGCAAAGTAAACGCAAAATCGTTTTCATGAATGCGTAGGGTGAGTCAACCGATATCTACCAACAACACAGCAACCATCGCATTGAGGAACATATCTGCAATGGCAGATATGTGTCCTTCCTCGATGTGATGTTGGGTATTGATTTTCTCGTTTGCCCGATTTGTTTTTTAACTATCAATAATCAGCCAACACAACATTTTCGAATTTTAGTCACTTATTTTACAAAGACTTGAGGATGCCGTCCGCATTAGGGTTGCCAGATGGCCGGTATTTCACCGGCCTGGCCGGTATTTTACTGCTAGTTTAGTAGAGACTGGTGAAAAGCCGGTATTTTGAAAATCAGTGCCGGAAGCCGGTATTTTGAAAATAAATTATTTGCCGTAACTTCAAAAAGAACTAATGCAGAATTTCTCAAATTATAATGACTCTAGTAGTGAATCTTGTCAGGACAGTTCTTTCAGCGAAGTTTATTTGCTGCTGTTGACGCAATCCTTGGTGCGGTTGTTACGTCACACACACACACCCAAATGTAACGAATCAGCCAAAGTACGGACAAATTATTAATTGTGGCTTAACAATACTGACTGCCTCTCTGTTTTCTGCGCCGCTTACGAAATACGACACACCTTAGATCTGGCACTGTTGACAAATCAAAATGGCCGGTATTTTTACAAAACGCATCTGGCAACCCTATTCCGCATACAGAATCCATACTCTTCAGCAGACGGCAAATTGTTGTCAAGATGGCTTTGTTACTGTTGGTTATATTCACAGTGGCTTGATGCTTCAGGGGAAAGTTAACTGTTGTTATGCATGTAAACTAAAATTTTTTTCACCAGCATGTGATATTTATCGTTGATGCTTTTGCTTCCAATTATACAAAGTAGTCCGGTTATAATCGAAAAAGTAAAATCCCATACAGGCGCCTTAGCAGAGTTCAGTTCAAGCGTTTTGCGATGGAAAAGCAAAATTTATGTCATATTTCCATGAGACAGTGAACATAATTTATTTTACATAATATTTTAATAACCAGAGTGGATAGGCTTTTGTAATACATAGAGACTGATGTTAATGTGACTGTACTGAGTTGATTAAAAAGGAAATTATCCAACTGCAACCATTCATGAGAAAAACTGAATTGTAGGTTTTGAAAAGGAAATACTTCTTAAGAGTTTGTTCATAACATTACAACTATGAATTATTTTATTGGTGCGGATGTTCCACCAAAATATAACTTTCGCCCAATTTACATGCAGATCTCAAAAACTTCTAAAGTTTTGGCCCAACATTGACACAATAAAACAAAGTTAAAAAAGTCACTCAAACCTTGAACACATTATTTATAGTCGTTAATAGCCCACAAATGTATTCTACCTCGCATAAGAAGTAGTATGTAACAGGTTGCTAGGTTTGTTTCTTCATTTTTGTGTGAACCCCTCACACAAGCAACAGGGTTTCTCTGCAGCAATTTTCCAGTTCTGGGGCGATTAAACTTTTTGGGCTAAAAATAAAACTAGATGGGACAGCATCTTACGTTATATTCACCTTTTTTTTCTATGCTTTTCGCTGCATATTTCTCCTCTTGGTCTGAATCTAAAAATAGACAAAATAAATCTTTGAAGTATTGCTGCTCAGCTAAAGTGCGAATATGAGAATTGAAGATAGTCTACATTCGTTGTATTTTTCACTTTGCAGTTTTTCATAAGCGACATGAGCAGCAATGAAAAAACTTTGCACCCTTGGAAAAAGTAAAGCATAACATCTCAAGTCATGTACATACGATCGAAACAGTGTATAGTACTCAACCGCAGATTGTTACAGTGGCCGGTTTATAATGTTTCTATTACAAACATTATTGCTAATTTTTTGGACAACATCCACACGGATTTTTATTTTGTAAAACATGTAGTTTTCTACATAATCTTTCTGATACGGTCTTAACATTCGTTTGATAATAGGGTGGGTATTTTTTGATTGCCATATGTTTCCTGCGTCCTAAACGCATGTACGATTATAATTTATCACAACTTTTTATGGTTTTGATTTTTCGTTTTTTTTTTAAATAATACTCTTGACTTTTGCATCAAGAATTTTTTGTACTGCACAGGAACATTTTTCAAAGGTCCTGACTATTTCGCTGTTTATTGGTCAACCCGACACTCACTGCAACTTCATTGCCATTGTTTGCTCATACGTAACTAGTGTGTTAAACCTCAGCTTGACTCTACATTGCTGCTACTCTCGTTTATCTTCAGACGTCGCATGTTCAAAAGACCTCCCTGAGCTTATTGTTTGGAGAAATTATAAATTGTTAAAAGCACTGTAGGAAAACAGCGTTTAAATTTTTTCACACAAAACTTTGTGGAGCAGCTCTAAGGCATCTGATAACGACATGTTCAACAAAAAGTTTTGGGAGTTTCCCCGTCTTAGTCTCTTACTATAAATCGTTAGCCAGGTTTGACCGAACAGTTTCCACCACGAGTCCACGACGTATAACAATATTCTTGAAAGAACCTTTCATAGTAATGAATCAGCTGCCTTTGATGTGATGCAGAAAAGTTTTCATTTACTTAGTAGGCGCCGTCAACTTTTTCATTCATTTATAAATAGAAATCTGACACATCATTAATGAAGAAATCATTATTAATAAGAAAGAAATCATTAATAAATGGAAATCTGGCTTCCATACCACACACAACAGTCACTCAGCAGTGCGTAGTGAAACAGCTGCTAACGGTGTTTTTTGGTTTAGTAATGCTGGGTTTTCCCTCCAATCAGTTGAAACAGTTGAGCAAACGTAGTAACAGCAAACTATAAGCAGAAAACTAGAAAAAAATTAGGAAATTACTTCTTTGCTTTGGTTAAGTTTGAAACAAAGTCAATCCGATGCATTAAGTAAGAACTTTAATGCTTTGCCAAAAATTTTGTTTCCAACAACTTTGTTCCAGCACTTCTCAAGTTGACATATATCGTGTTCACGACGTCACAGTTCAAGACGTCTTATTTGGGAAGGATAACATGCAGGCCACGGGCAATGTCCGAGCTGATAATAAAGCATTGATGTCATTCATATCTAAGCACTGTCTGTGGTGCGGTTAGATTGAATTCAAAACTGAACAGACGCGACTCCATCCGCGGTATCTGCTGGAAATCTAAAGGTCGCTCTTCAGATGAACAGAGAGAACAATAAAAGCTATTTAAAATATCGTGCAGGGCCTGGACATCCTGGCCAAGCGGAAATACAGGATGACGCTGCACAGTGAGTCATAACAGACAAATGTGCTGAGCAATAACAAGCAAATCTGCTGACCGTTGTCACGTTTCGTGCTAATGGGTGCTCACTTCGTTTAATCTTGAAATAAACATTCGCTAATGTTGCAGCAGCTCAAACGAAATAAAAACTATAGAAAATGTTGAAAAAAACATGAAAATTATCCTAATTTGGCAGACAGGTGACCGCAGTAACCTCAGACAGTGGAAAACAAAATATATGTCCGGAAAAAAAAGAAAGTTTTCTCTGAAGTGGGAAAATTTTGATAAAGAAACCGAAAACTGGGAATTTTTTTGGTTCTTGCAAAATAAGAAAAATGACGTCACTCGTTCAACCAGAGGTTCACTAATCCTCCCCCTCAATATTGAACAACACCAGCCGCTGGAATTGAGATTTGCAGTTATCTATGTTTCCAAGGATCAAAGTAACTTTGGCCATCAGGAAAAAAGCACTCAAAAAGACAAAACTCCGGCAGGATTCTGCGTTTTTCTTTCGGATCCGGACCCGGAGTCAAAAATTTGTGAAAAACCGGACCCGGATCCGGAGTCACTTTTCCATTTCGGCATTGGCAGGGGTCTGTGTGATCATTTCTTAAGTAAAAACATGGGTAAATTATGGTTGGATTGACGATTGTAGCCGGAGTCTGAACAAGAGTCGGATTCTCAAATTTGAAAAATTGCCGGACCCGGATTCAAAAATTTTGGAACAGGAGCGGAGTCTGAAAAAGTGACTCCGGCCACCTCTGGCTTATTGATCAGCCAACGCACGTTCCACCGCGTCGTCGGTGACCCTGAACGGTGACCTCGCTGCTGAAAACGGATCCGCACGATCCCCGAGTCGCGGGAACTCGACCGCGACGAACGTAGACGTGGGCGACGACGATGGTCCGGCGACCTCGGCATTGAGATCGTCGCTTCAAAGGTAAAAACCTGCAGCGGACAGTAAGTCCTTGCCTGGAGTCTATGTGCACGGAATTGTATTTGTCAAGAATCATAGAGAAAATGGAGGCAAAAATGCGGTAGGAACTATTTACGACCAACCCCTCATGGCAATTCCATGGGGCCATCAGCTGCAGGCATCACTCTGCCTCAAACGTTTAAGTTCAATTTCAAACTAAGGCAGTGGAGCCAGAGCGGCGGAGCAGGAGCCCAGTTTGAAATTTAGATGAAGCCGGAGGTGGAGGTATGGCTGTATAAGAGGTAGCGCCGGGTCCTTTCTCAGATACTAACGGTTTTGACAAATTTATCGGCTGCTGTCAATCTTGTTTACCTGGAGTTTCGCAATAACCGAAAAAAATATTCTGCTGCGGATCTGGTCGAATGTCCTTGAGTGTTAAGCAACTGAAACATAAAATAACTGGCGCAGCAACCAGACGCTCCACACCTTGTAAAATGACCACAACGTCTTCCTCGGAGTCAAAATCGGTTAAGGTTGAGAATGATCCGAAGCGTTTTCCCTTTGAACTTCCATCGCAGATTAAGTCATCGGAATCGTCGCTGTATGTTTTTGAAGGTGTCGAAGGTTCGGACTGTTTTTCAAGATGTTCGGTCGATGAACTGTTGCTACATGCATCTGCAACTCAAGAACATTCCAATCCACTTTAAAAGGTATTAGTTCATTCAATCACACGCCAGGGAGTGTTTTGCTATCTGATGGACAAGGTCTAGTGAATCCAGAAAATTCATTTGAAAACGGACTGATTGCAGATGTTTAAAGTTGTTACGTTCATAACGTTGCCAAAAATCACTTAACGCCGGTCATGACTTCATTCAATTAAAACCAAAGTAATGTTCAGTGATGTTCTGAAAAGCGTGTCAAGTTTTAAGTTTTATGGTGGCTTGGTTTTTCAGAGATAAAACGCAAGTAAAAATCAGAGGCAAAATCATGCAATTTCTCGAAAGCCAAGTCGATGCTAAAAATTGTTACAAAGCATCATTTTCTAATATTAGCTAAGTGGTTCCACTTGCAAAGCAATCCGCATGTTTTATTCAACATCAGTCTTTATTGAAAACAATAGCAGTGTTGTTCTCTGAATCATCTGTTCACGTTAAAATAAGATTACAGGGCGAGAGTTTTTAAACAGACCCACACAAAAACAGAAACTGCAATACCAGCTTGGTAGCAAGAACTGGCCCTCACAAATACCTATATTTGAAGATCTTATCCAATGTAACAACCCTACGTGAAAAAAACAACTACACCTTGAGATGGTAGTTCTGCAACAATATAGTTGAGGAACTCAAAATGGCAGCAGATGAAGCCATGCTTAATAGCATACATGCACTGTACCAAAATCACATTCCTGGTTGGAACAAGGATGTGGGAGAAAAGCATAAGGTTGCCCGACATACCTACTTCTACTGGATGGAAAATCATGAATCCAACAGTGGACCCCTATTTGACAGTATGAAAGAGAATAAAAAAGAATTGGAATATTCATTGCCAGCCCGTCGAAAGTCCAAAGAAAAACGTAAAGCTGATGCTATGGCTACACTTCACGGAGCAAATCTCCCAAAAATTTTGGCAAAACATCCGAAAAAGCAAGAAATCATGGCTTCCATCTACAGTGGGAGGGGAAACAGGAAATGAAGCAGTCACTGTCATGTTGAAAAAACACTGCGGCATTGCTGAACTCATCAAAAAAACTGTGAAATTGGCAATTTTGTGAAACAAAATATAAACTCACATGGTAATTTTGAAGGGATTGATGAGTTGATGTGCAACAGCTTCAAAATTAAATCTCTGCTGCACAAACTACCACTGGATCGCGCAGCTGGCAAAGATGGCATCATTGCTGAACACATTTCCTATGCTGATTCAAGTGTGTGCAGTCACCAGAGTAGTCTATTCCATGTGTGTTTAATGCATAGAAATATCCCATAGGAATGCATGCAACCTGTCATTGTAACTATTTGCAAAAACAAGAATGTAGACATAAGTGATGCTGGGAACGGTAACACACAATCAGTTTGGCTTCAAGCCAAAGCATGGCACTGGCATGTGTATTTTTTACTGAGACTGTGTCGTATTATGCAAGGACGCCGCAGTTTTTTCAGCATTCTTAGATGCGTCTAAAGCATTTGATACAACTAACCACAAGGGTTGCGGAGTCGGAGGTTTTTGGGTGGAGTAGGATTCGCTGGGAGTCGGAATCGGATGTTTTTGTCCGACTCCGGATGTCAAATTCGGTCATTTTTTACATCACACTCCAAAATTGGGAATTCCTGTTGAAATGGTGCAATTTCTTTGGAAACTTTTGTTGAAACAGATATTTCGTGCTGTGCACCACGATATTCATTGATTTTAACAGCCAAATTTCATTCCCTTTATGTTAAGGAGTTGGAGTCGGAAATTTTGGAAAAGGTCGGATATTTTACATCTGACTCCGCAACCATGCTAACCACAACCTGCAATTTGCTGAACTAATTAAGCCCAATGCACCTATGGTCATAGTAAGACTGTTGTTGAGCTCGTACAGGCAACAAACAATGCAAGTAAAATGGGGCACCAACTTTTCATCCCCTTTTACTGTAACCAATGGGGTAAGGCAAGGGGGCGTTCTGAGCCCATACTTATTTGCTGTGTACCTGGATGAACTCTCAGAACAGCTAGGTTCAGCCAGGGTAGGATGCACTGTGGGAAATATGGTTGTGAATCATCTAATGTTTGCTGATGATAATGTGTGTTCACCCCCAGTATTAGTGGACTCCAACGTTTTCTGGATATTTGTGGTGATTATGCTGCTGAACACGAAATCGACTTTAATTGTAACAAAACGATTGGTGTTCCTTTTTGTCCAAAAGAGTATAAACAACCTCCTCCATCTAATTGTTGTTATCGGTGTGCGTGTACAATTTTTTGACCAAATGAAATATCTTGGTGTGTTGCTTAATGCCTCACTGAAGGATGATCATTCATCGCGATACTGTGCAGCAAACAATCTCCAAAGCACTTTCGATCAGTGCTCTCCTGCAGGAAAAATACTCTATTTCATGCCTATTGCATGCCAATCTATGCTTGCCAATTGTTGAGCAAATACACACAGGCTAGTATGAAGCGGTTGCGCGTTACATACAATACTGCCTACCAAATTATGCATTACATACCAAAAAATGTAAGAGTTTGCCAACACCAAGTTAGCCATCGTGTCACGACTTTTGATACCTTATTGAGAAATTATCTGCATCGCTTCTTGCACCGTTGTGCATCTTCATCTAACCTTTTTATCTTATCGCTTCAAATGGCTGATGCTTTTTTACACATCTTCATTTTTCCTCAATTACTTAACGCTCCTGTATGACGGTGACCAACTGATATAGTTGTTGATGCGTTATACCAGTGTACACGTTTCATCAACATTGTTTTTGCATAACAACGGAAACCTTCCGTGCGCTGCTTCAAAACTTAGGAAATTTATTTCGCTGTCGATCTCATGATAAATGCGTTGTAAAGCATTTGAAACCTTGATCGGAACAGTTTGCATGCCTCTGTGCGACAATGTGCACCCCCGTCTGATTTATTTTTTACTTTTTTTCTGTTAGCTGTTTACCTCAAAGTTTTGATGTTAGAATGCCTTCATTTCTCTCCCACCACTGGATCCCTGTCTTGTGGTGGGTGAATGACGTTACAGTTGGGGCGCTGTTAAAGTGTTTTGCTCCTATTAGTGTTGGTCGCGTGCAAACACCTATTCTGTAATGCGCTATGGTTAACCATTTTTTGTGCTCTTGAGTTGTTTGATTGTGCCTATGATATGGACCACGTGTCTGTTATAAATGAATGATTATTGTTATAATCTACAGTAACTACACACACCAATAAATTAACTGCACACACCAATACATTAACTGCACACACCAATAAATTAACTGCACACACTAATGAATTAACTGCACGCACTATTAAATTAACTGCACACACCAATGAATTAACTGCACACACTAATAAATTAACTGCACACACCAATAAATTAACTGCACACACCAATAAATTAACTGCACACACCAATACATTAACTGCAAGCACCAACGAGTTAACTGCACGCACTAATAAATTAACTGCACAAAACAATGAATTAACTGCACACACTAATGAATTAACTGCACACACCAATAAATTAACTGCACACACCAATAAATTAACTGCACACATCAACAAACAAATTAAATCCACTCAGAAATAAATTATCTGGACGCCCCTGGCAGATTGAAATTACAATCACGGTTTGGTACAGCAATAAAATATCCATTCAGAGGTTTACATACTGATAAGAAAAAGGACACTCAAGATGTACTGAAAATTGCTCTTCTAATTGCTAAGTATTAGACAAATTTGGAAAGTAACAATGGGCTGTGACGATTCAAACGCAGGTTGTAACAGTGGGCTGTGACGATTCGAACATTCCCACCAACCAATGCTGATGAAACCAGACCAATAATTTCACCATCAAAATGCAAGACAACATCCAACTCCTATGACATCCCAGCAAAGTTTTTAAAAATGTCTGCCAATAGTTTATCCTCTTGGTTGTCTGAATTCTTTAATAAATGTAGCCTAAGGCAAAAGGTGAATTTCCCAATGGTTTAAAAATTGCTCAAATGACACTCATTCCTAAAATAACTAATCCCAAATCTCCTAATGATTATAGGCCAATATCCATACTTCCAACTCTCTCTAAAGTTTTTTAAAAACTAATTTACAGCAGATTGTATTCTTTTGTTACAAGTAATTGTATACTGAGCCCACAGCAATATGGCTTCCGTACCAACCATTCTATAGAATTAGCAATTGCTTCCATCATGATCACATGATTTGTAATAAAGATAACAAACTAATAACATGCACTCTGTTTCTAGATTAAGCAAAGCCTTCGACTGCGTTGATCAATATTACTTGAAAAATTGTTTTACTATGGAGTAAGACGAACACCCCTAAAACTTCTTGCTTCTTACTTGGACAACAGGGTTCAGTGTAGGAAAATAGCAGATACTAAGACTTCTCTTTTCAATGTAACATGTGGCGTACTCCAAGGATCTAGTGTTGGGCCTTTACTATTCCTTATATGTATAATTGACATTGTGAAAACTCCAACTTCAATGCTGTTTTATATGCTGATGATATCAATCTTCATATCTCAGGAAAAATCACAAAATTTTAGAAAAAAAGTTAACAATGAACTCAAAAAAGTTGATCACTGGGTTTGTGCAAATAAATTATATACCAATTATTCCAAAAGCAATTTCTTGCTCATGAACAACCAAAACAGCATCAATTTTTCAGTTCGTATTAATCATTACCCAATATAAAAACAAAATAGCGTAAAATATCTTGGCGTTATACTTGATGATCAACTCAACTGGAAGCCTCAAATGGAAAAGTTGGTGACACAACTCTCCAAAGCATGTGGACTGGAATGTTGTTTAAATTGAAACACTGTACCAACATTTCAGTGTTCAAATCTGTTTACTTTGCTCTTTTCCATTCCTACATAACTTATTCAATACTTAGGGAAGAGCCAATAAGACTACTTTACTTCCTCCAATTAGATTGCAGAACAAAACTGTAAGAACAATCCTTGCTTCTTTGCAAAAATATAATTTACCCAGAATGAAAACGCCCCTGGATCAGCTTTCTTTAAATCATATTGGTCCCTAAATTTCGTCTAATACTCCTGAAAATTTGAAATCTCTTTCACCTCATTCATTTAGAAAACTATATAAAAACGACTTGCTATCCTGCCAAAATTCCTGTTGATTTTCGTTCATATGCTTGTCACTTCTTTGTAATATTGTTTTGATGCCCGTTTCCCCTTGTTTTCACCTCTACAATTGCTCACCCCACCCTCCTGTACATAGGCATGGTTTCTCTCACTGTTTTTTGCTGTTGTGTTGTTTACTTATTTTATTTGACGTTGATTCGATGCATTCTGTTACTTTTTCTTTTACTACTTGTGAAGCGTCTTCAATTAAAAATTAATTTGTACTAACAACAGGGCTGGCTGAGAGCTTAACCCATATGGTCTTTCGCCAACCCTTTGTGATTCAAACATGTTAGAATACAATCATCAATTTGCTAAACCTTAAGACTTTGATATTTTATATTTTCATCAACATACATTTAATTTTTGCTCATTGATGTTGTTGTTTTTTCTCTTGCTGCATTCGTGTTACTTCATGATTTGAGTCACAAAAATGCATGAATAAACTATTACCAGGTTGGAAATGTCAGTGTGGGGAGACTTGCAGTGTCTATGTCTGTGGCAGAAAGATGAGTGAAACACGCTGAAATATCCATTCCTTGTATTAAGACCCCCTGCCTAGTAAACTCTTTCATCATGAATCAGCCTTGCATCATTTACTTGCCATTTGCTGACGAAATATATGGAAGCGATGGGTCAGGCAGATGCGGAACCTGTTGTTGGAAGACGTCTTGGAAATATCATCATCAGAACCAAACAAAATGAAGAACTATATACGTGCTGTTGTAACTTGGTGAGCAGCCAACAGACCGAAGCGTGTCATTTTTAAGGCACTGCCAGGTTGACCGCAATAAACAGAGTGTTGAAACCTTACACGAGCTTCTTGCAGTGACAGTTGTCACTACTAACAATAATTCTCAACAAGTCTTACTTCAACTTTTCCGTGGACTGCGGATTGACTTTTTAACCTCCCGGTTGTGAAGCGAAGGCTACCTGAACTATCGCCAAACCCGCACAATAAACAGTGATTATTTGCAGAAGTAACAAAACTGCAGCTCACAACCGGAAGTCTCTGTTCTTCTTTATGAAGTATAAGCAGTGGTGGGTTTAAGGTTGGGGGGGCCCGAGGCAAGACTAAAAAGGGGGCCCTCTGATGACGTCATAATACTCAGCCAACCGTGATAAGGACTTTTGATCAAGCCTAAGATGTGGCCACCGAAGGATACGTTCCTGAGACTACGGCATGACTGACATAGCAGAAGGAGAAAATGCAAAGGGGTGTTCATGATACACAACTTTGAAAACACTGAAATGGGGGAAGACAAGGCTGGCAACACACAAATTTGGGCAATGGCAAGTTGGCATCGCCTCCACTTTTTATTTTCACGCCCCATTTCTCTGCATTCATTATTAATAAACTACAAAGCTTACCCTTTTGAAAGTTTCACACTTTCCCCTTTGATAAAATGCTTGGTAGTTGGTAAACTGAATTTGTTCACATTCATATCTTTATGGGAATGCATGAAACCATAAAC
>JGI24158J21664_10000793_pt1 | contig 31972 bp, 20 predicted proteins | sample Ectturendosymbi3_FD_21664 | JGI IMG/M metagenome (IMG submission 21664)
CGTTACTACACCCGCCAAGGTTGTTACTTCACCCGCCAAGGTCGCTACTACACCCGCCAAAGTCGCTACTTCACCCGCCAAGGTCGTTACTTCACCTCGCCAAGGTTGTTACTTCACCCGTCTAGGTCGCTACTTCACCCGCCGTTACTTCCCCCCACCAAAGTCGCTACTTTGTCTGCCAAGGTCGTTACTTCAAGCACCAAAGGCGTTACTTCACCCACCAAAGTCGCTACTTCACCCGCCAAAGTCGTTTTCTTGACCCCTAGTCGCGTGACGTCATGCGGCGGGTCTTCGCACGCTTGGCTGCGTTTGCAAGCGATCCACTTGGCGATGCGTGCACTTGCGCTCCAATGCAGCATTTTCCATTTTGAGATGGAATCACGCGCTGGCCCGAAACGAATGTTCTACTAGTATTGCGAGCATAACAATCGACAGTGTCTTTCGCACCATATTGTCGAACTTCTGTCGTGTTCCTGTCATGTAACAATTGCAGTCAAGAAGACGGTTTTGCAGATCAATAATATCGGTTTGCCTAACATTATGATGAGCTAATGCGTGAAATCTGTATTTTTTTAGTCGCGTCAACGGCATTTGCCCTGGAGCCAATCATTTAAAAGTAATTTCCTCCCACCTGCCCCTCCCCCCAGCGCGCTCTTTTTCGGCCCATCGTCATTTTTGGCTCCCTGGGAACGCGATGTCGTGTCGGAAGTGTGTTTACAAGTGACTGCAAGTTAAACCCCGCGTCAAATTGTTTTGACGTTTCACACAGGCCTGTGGCCACAAGTGGCCATCCGAGGACAGTTCCCCCGATTTTTGTGTGCCTCAAATTTTGTTGGGGCAAGAAAAGTTTCTTTTAAACAAATAACAAAAAGAAAACCCTTCCTTTCCAAACTCTGAAACCTGGCTGAGGGCCTGGTTCCACAGGTGTGTCTTAAGCAAAAGCAAAGCAGCTCTAGCTCTTTCGGAAATTATCTACGCGTTCCTGACGTTAAGTAGTCATTTGGAAAAAGAAACTGAAGTTCCAACCTGTTTGCTTGTGCTGTGCTGCCAATAGCTACTTTGAAGTCGAGTGTCAGCTTGCGCGTCTGGCACTGCCTCGCCGCACCGTACCTCTGATCAGGTTGCCAAAAAGTTGATCGAAAATACAATAACCACCAGATGGCGCTCATTTGCCTCGGTCAAGTCGGCTTCATCCCCATGCACGTGTGTCAATCAACGCGCGGTTGACTGCAATAGAAGGGTGACCACTCTGCGAAGGCGTTTTTGCTACGCCGTCAATTCCATAAGTTGATTTGAGCCGAGCCCCCCCCGACCCAACCCTCGTTATCATTCACTTGGGACCGAGCTGCCGCTTCTTAGAGATCGAAATAGAGGAGAGTGAAATATCAAAACTGGAAAAAATAAATTAAAATCGATCTGTTATGTAGCATCATGTTTCACAAAATTTCATGTAATTCTAAATAGATGTCACGGATCTGCATTCTTAAAGAATCGTCAATCCGCTTGGGCTGCTCTTTTACTCACGAAAAAAGGCCGTATGAACATCCACACCAATGATTTGCAAGGACGCTGCAAACACGAAACATTTTACATGATGAAAACTCATTAATGTTTAATTTAGGGTTACCAGATTTGAAAAACAAACAGTTGTTTATTTTTGAGTGAACAGAATTGAAAAACAAACAATCGTTTATTTTTGAGTGAGCAGATTTGAAAACAAACAACTGCTCTACTTTTGAGCGAGCGGATTTCGAAAGCCAGAATAATGCGGAAAATATTTCGCCAGTTTCGCTTTCTCTCTGTCTGCTGCCTTTATCTTGCTCGTCCCACGCGAGTGCACTGCGCAGCCAAGCGAAACGTGTTGAAAGCGGTGCTCGCGGAAGCGTGACACGCGCAATGATCACGCCATATTGTCAGCGGCACACGGCCAGGTAAAGCCGCAGAAACCGACGTTAAGTGGTCTCAGAAACAGAAGCATTCGGTCAAAAGAGGTGAGGTTGCTCTTTCACTCAAAGCAAATGTCAAATGCACCATCAATCATCGCCTCTCGTTACCATAGGGAAAAATCCAGCCATTCATTTGCGTTCGTTATGCTTTGCTTGAACAGACTGCTTTTTCATGACATTACGCAGCCGACGATTTTGTAGAATGACGGGGGCATGTTAAAATATTCTTCTTGGGTCAACATTGTCATTGTTCTCAATACAAACGCGCGACCATGTCGTCTGTTGATTGGTCGAAGCTTCGGGGCAGCTAGAACTTAAATATAAACGCGCGATAGCGTCGACTGTTGATTGGTCGAGGCTTCGGGCCAGCAACGATTGGAATGTGGCCTGTTACTTGTCTGGAAAACAGCTGGTTGGAAAATTGTTATTTGCCCATTTTTCTTGTTGAATAATGTTGAACGACTCTGCACCCAGCGAAATTGCATTTCTGCTTCGTTTCTTCAAACAAAACTCATTAAACTCCTTTCTGTCCAGTTTTTGAGAGTGCTTGCATAATTTGGAAAAAAAGCGATAGTTTACGTTCGCTTGAAGCAATCCCTGACACCAACCATTTAACCCACAAACAAGAACAAATACGAAACCCGATGACGTAACTCAATTACAGCAGTTGCTCAGTTGCGTTACACTGGAAACACTCCGGCAAATTTAGTGTTTTTTTTAACTTCGAGCTGATCGCCTTGGCGCGGGAACCCGTAATTACGTGGTCACGGTACCTGCTTTCTATAAAAGCAGAGCGAGTAACTCGGTTAATATGAAATTAGTATATCAGCTCTTTCTTCTCAAAGTCTGTGTGCATTGCATTCACACGTTTCCCTGTGTTTGCTGCTGCAAAGTAGATTTTTGTGTTGCAGCTACATGTTTCTGTCTGTTGCAGCAACACACTTCTCTTAGATGAGCATGTTTATCTGTGTTGCAACAACATACGTCTGAGTGTTTTTGCGACGTTCCGCGTTAGTTTTGCTTTGCGTTCTGTGGGTTAAAGAAGCCGTCGCCACATCACGCGTGAAAGCTCCGCTGTTTCAACCGGAACGGTATACATGTCGGTCGCTCCAAATGTCGCATCCATTGCGTCGATTAGAACCTGTCTCTCCTCCGAAAAAGGAAAAAAATTCTACGTCGTGCAAGAACCTCTAGGCCAGTGGCTCTCTACCTTTTCACCAACACGCCACGCTTAAGTAATTGCCCATTGTTCCAAGCCCCCGTTACTTAAAATAATTTTTAAAAGCCAATGTATTTATTAGTAAACCTGTTCATCAGAGCACGTAACGTCTCCCCCCCCCTGCAAATTTGTTGACGCTCCCCTGGGGGGGGGTCATACTCCCGGTTTAGAACCACTGCTGTAGACAATTATTTATGATTTGTTTTTTTGCACATTCGGCAAAACGTGAAGCTGCCCAAAATCTCATTTCGGTTACTATGTTACGCCAACTGCTGCTTCCACAATTATTGTTGGTCGTAGTCTTGATCAAAGTCTGCGTGTTTGCTGAAAATACCAAGCTATAATGTTGAAATATTACAAGACTCGGTAGAAAACCTGCATATTCGTGACCATTGACCAACAAAAGCCACTCCATTATCAGTGGTTGTTTTTCGATTCGTGCTGTTGCTTAAAGGCATTCTAACTTCCGCGGTCAGGAATCATGGACTACAAACGCGTTTGTTTTGTTCTTTTCATGTTTAAACTTTCAGGATCTTTTCATACCTGCACATATAGCAGTAAGGTTGATGCAAAAATGTTTTACGGCAAAAAACTCTCTTGATGCTGGTTTTGCGCTGCATTTAATGCAAATTTCGTCCGAATCGTGTTGTTTCTCTGAGTTGGTACTTCCCCAGCAGATTCTCGCTAAAGGTTACTGTGGGTCGCAGGGCTTGGCGTGCGCTTCACAGTACACCCGGAAAACGGTTGTGACGTGCTGGAGTCTGAATCTTCAATTCATGCGTGCATGCCCAACACCATGTTGGCATCCAGTCACTGGGGTACAAATGACCTTGGGTTGCATGTAGAGCTTGGTTCTTATATACCGCTTTAATTTTAGCACGTCTGGACTGACGCAAGAAAAAAGTCCCCTCGCTATTTTTGCGTCAGTGCAAAGAATGCCGACGCTGCCCTGCATTTATTTTGCAATTGCTCTATTCTCTGCATTGGAATAGTAAAATAATGTATGATGTCATCGAATTTTTGCATGCCACTCTGAGGTGCTGGTGAATCGTGGGTTAGATCCATTTTGCTGCTGGTGCACATGCAAAAACATGCAGCAATCCAAGTTCGGGGTCATGAATTTTCGTTTTATTGTTTAAACAATTGCACCCATGGGTTCATTCATGCCCTGGCGATTATTATCTTTTAGATTCCAACAAGCAGAGAAATTAAATCAAGGCTACGAAAGCTCTTTATGTGAATGTCGCTCACCGCTCGACGAGACCGCGTGCAACTAGCTTTGTGCAATTAAAGTTCCTAGGCCGTATTCAATGTGTTGCGTTAAACCTGGGGTCTCCAAACTACGGCCCGTGAAGCCATTTCATCCGGCTGGAAATACATTTTGTCAATAATGAAAATACAATATTTTTAAGAAAAAATTTTGATTAGGTGGAATCTAACCGGATATCCTGAAACAATCAAAATACTTAAGATGTCCGGTCCTCGAACAGTTCTGTAGCAGCTTACGTGACCCTCTGGCAACAATGTGTGGAGACCCCTGCGTTTGAAGCACGACGCTCTTCAATTGTTGCACTTCGTGGCTGGTTGGAGTATTCACTGTTGTCATCTTGGCAGGCTATAGAAACAGTGATAGTTTCCCACCGTCGTCCAGACCTGTAATCCAACAGCCTTTAAGAAGTTCAAGCTTGAATCGTGCTGGTTATTGGTCATCAGCCAGTCTACCTATCAGCTTTAAAATAGCGCAGATTGTTCAACTCTATTTTTTTCCATTTCCGAGTATTTACTGCACTGTGTTTGTGACTAAAGTTACGGTGGTTTCAAATATTGAGTTCCATGACATGCGTTAACTTCACTGAGATTGATTCGCCAAGTTGTGTTCTGACGCTTCGGATTTAAATTCGTGGAATGTCACATTGATAACAATTTGGAGTTGCTGGAATCACGAGGGTTTAAGATTGGATAAAAACCGCTTGTTTTTCGGAGTTTGGATCATCAGCCAACACTTCCGCTTGACCTGGGATCGACGCGTACAATGTTCGATACATTGTATCATATGTCGACTTCGTTGGTTTCATGAGCGCTTGATGTTGACTTTGCTTGACTAATGTTTTGACTTTTTAGTGATGGCGTAATGACCATTCCCAGATCACGTGTAAATCGCACCACCCTCATTCGTCAATTGTTTACTGGATTGTTACGCGTCAGTGGTTTGCCCGAGGGTGACGTCGACAAACCCAGTGATTTGCTTCCCTGTCTGCGCGTGCGTTCCCCCCCTCACCCTGATATCAACACGCGTTGCCGGCGAAAACAAAATAGCCCCCATGTTAGCAGAAGTTGCCAGTAAAGAGGGGAAGCTCAATGGGAGGATCTGTGCTGCAACAACACAGATCTTAGTGCTGTTGCAACGTTCCGCATTAGTTTTGCGTCGCGCTCTCTGGGTTGAAACAACCGTCGCCACATCATCCTTGACAGCTGCGCTCATTCGTCCGGAACGGTTTACATGTCGGTCGCTGTAAACGTCTTATCCACTGCGCCGATTAGAACCTGTCTCTCCTCTGAAATACGAAAAATTTCCTCACGCTATTTCTGCTTCGCGCTGGCACTTCTAGCTAGGCATTTATTTATGATTTTTTTTGCACATTCGGCAAAACGTGAAGCTGCCCAAAATCTCATTTCGGTTACTATGTTACGCCAACTGCTGCTTCCACAATTATTGTTGGTCTTAAAGATTGATCAAAGTCTGCTTGTTTGTTGAAAACACCAAGCTATGATGTTGAAATATTATAAGACTCGGTAGAAACCTGCGTATTCGTGACCATTCACCAACAAAGGCCACTCCATTATCAATGATCCCATTTTTGACTCGTGCTGTTGCTTAAAGGCATTCTAACTTACGCAGCCAGCAATCTTGAATTACATACGCGTTTGTTTTGTTTGTTGTTTTGATAATTATAAGTTTCAGTTGCTTTCCATACCTGTAAATATAGCAGTAAGGTTGATGTAAAAATGTTTTACGGCAAAAATCTCGCTTGGTCCTGGTTTTGCGCTGCATTTAATGCAAATTTTGTCCAACATGTGTTGTTTCTCATAGTTGGTACTTTCCCAGCAGGTTCACGCCAAAGGTTACTGTGGCTCGCAGGGCGTGGCGTGCGCTTCACAGTGCACCCTAAAAACGGTTGTAACGTGCTGCATTTCAAACCTTCAAATCATGCGTGGATGCCCAACACCATGTTGGCATCCAGTCACTGGGGTACAAATGACCTTGGGTTACATGTAGAGCTTGGTTCTTATATACCGCTTTAATTTTAGCACGTCTGGGCTGACGCAAGAAAAAAGTCCCCTTGCTATTTTTGCGTCAGTACAAAGAATGCCGACGCTGCCCTGCATTTATTTTGCAAATGTTCTCTTCTCTGCATTGGAATAGTAAAATAATGTATGATGTCATCGAATATTTGCATTTGTTGGGGTCATAAATTTTTGTTTAAGACCACAACAAATGCAATGTTCGTTGTTGGGGTCATAAATTTTCGTTTTATTGTTTAAACAATTGCACCCATGGGTTCATACATGCCCTGGCGATTATTATCTTTTAGATTCCAACAAGCAGAGAAATTATATCAAGACGACGAAGACTGTTTGTACGAATGTTGCTCAGCGGTGGAAGAGGCCGCGTGCAGTTAGCTTTGAAGTTCCTGAGCCGTATTGTATGTGTTGCCTTGAAAACACGACGCTGTCGATTGTTGCCCTTGATGGGTTTGTTGGAGTATTCTGTATTTAACGCAACACGGAATGTCGAATTTCTTTTGATTGATAGCAATTTGGAATTTACTGAATCCACGTGGGTTTAAGATATGGGATGAATACCGTTGTTTCGGAGCTTGGATCATCAGCCAACACTTCCGCTTGACGTGGGATCGACGCGTACAATGTTCGATACATTGTATCATATGTCGACTTCGTTGGTTTCATGAGCGTTTGATGTTGACTTTGCTTGACTAATGTTTTGACTTTTTAGTGATGGCGTAATGACCATTCCCAGATCACGTGTAAATCGCACCACCCTCATTCGTCAATTGTTTACTGGATTGCTACGCGTCAGTGGTTTGCCCGAGGGTGACGTCGACAAACCCAGTGATTTGCTTCCCTGTCTGCGCGTGCGTTCCCCCCCACCCTGATATCAACACGCGTTGCCGGCGAAAACAAGTGTTAGTTTCTGTGCTACACAAAATTATCGCAGAAGTTGACACTCTGCAGTTGTGTTTGGACTGTTTTCTCCTAAACATGGGAACGTGGGCATGGTCACCACAAACACGAGACACTGTTGACTAACTTCGCTGGCGGCGGGTGCGTATATAAGGTGTTGCAGGGCAGTAACTAGCTGGATATTTTCGGAGGGATAATGATTGTAGCTGGTTGTTGTACTATGTTCAAGGGGGCAAAATGTTTGTAGCTGATTCTTGTACTATGTTTGCGGAGCGCGGGCAAAAGTATTGCAAATTCTTGCTGTTCCTAACAACTAAACATCTTTTGAAAATTTCAGGGTGGAGACAATTTTCCGGTTGCTCCCCGTGGTTGTGGCCCAGAGGTGTTATGTACGCTGTCTAATGTGAACGTCATTTGCTTCAGGAGCATTTTGAAGCTGCACTTGTTCGTTTCATTTATGAACTGAACAGCCGCTGCCAAGGTTATTCGCGATTTTTCACGCATTGCGCCTCAGCGGTAAACAAGGGTGTTGCACCAATCAGAGCGGAAAGGTTGTGTGTTTGCACGCCCTGTTGCGCTTAATTGTGCCTGTTACGGCGCCGAAACAAGAAAAAGTCCCTTACGCTATTTTTTTCACGTTCAGAAACTGCTGCGCATTTCTTGTAAATATGTTTTTATTATTTGCCAAATTTGAAGCTTCTGTAGATCTAATCTCGTTTTCCGTGCTCTTCCAGTTGTTACCATGTCAACTCAGAACTATTTGGTTTCAATCAAGGTTCACGTTTCCCCCGAAAATTCGAAGCAACGACATTGAAACATCAAATCGTCGTTGTTGAGCTTCCCCATACGTTTATCAGCTGCCTTGTACAGCACGTGTTGTTTCTCTTAACTGGTGCTTCCCCGGCAAGCTCAGGCAAGAGGGTCGTCTGCGGCTTAGGGCGTGGCTTGCTCGACGCACGTCGCTATGCACCGTGCAACTCTGGGAGATTGGGTTGTAATTTTCAGTTTTGAAATCAACCTCATGACAGCTTGAATCGAGCCGGCAACGGCGTTTTCCAATGTCGGGTCACGGCGATGTTAAAATTTGCTTCAAAATGAGCGACGTTTTTGGCGGTTTCTTGCGCAGATGAGCGCGTGCTGACCTTTGACCCCATTTGGCGTGCAATGTTTGATGCGTGCTGACCTTTGACCCCTTCTCCGCACCGACGACTTCCAGAAAAAATTCCCAATGCAGTGTGCTGGCTATATGGTCTGGTCTTCGTGCAGATTGATAAGCGAGCCACTGCCGCATTGAGCAAAAAGCCGTTATGCTCCTGTGTTTCCCTGTGAACTGCTTCACGCTTCTGAATTGCTTCCGCTTTTGCTCCGTCTTCCTGTTCTTAGCAAGCCTCATCCTGTGTTTGCACGAGGCTGCGCTTTCCACTTGTTGCGCAACTCGTGCCTCGACAGTTTCAGGTCAATTTCGTTGCTTTCGACATCATTTGGAATTAACTTTCATGCTTTGTCTGATGATGATGATGATGATGATGATGGTGCAAGCGAGTCAAACCAGGTCATGCGTGGATCGCGCCACATTCACGCATCGGTGATTTGCTCCGGTCAACGAACCCGGAAATGACTTAGCGATTCAGCCTCTGCGTTACTTTTATACCGCGCTACTTTTAGCGACGTCCCGCAGGTAAAAACAAAAAAGGACTTTGGTTATTTACTTGCACCGTAAAATCGCAAACAGACTTTTTCGTTGCTTTGTTTGCAGAATGCAGAAGTTGCTCTGCGTCTCTCTGGGACCAGTTTCTCCATGTACTGGGCGGTAATCATTGCCAGGGCTTCTGTGTCAAATGTTTCATCGTATGTCCACATTTTCGTAATCGTTTATTTTCTGACGATCGCCAACAATTCCTTATTTAAATTGGAGGATGCTGAGACAGAGCGGTAAAATGCTTTCTGCGTCGCTAAGAACCTTGCACGTACAGAACCCCACTCGAGGCGCTGATGGGTAATCGGTGCTGAGCTGTTTCACTCCTCAAAGTTGATGCGGTGCACTCCTCAAAGGCATGAAATGCACGACTCGCGAACGTCGACGATCACTGCAAGAAGTTCCCACTTCATTGAAATGATCTCCAAGCATTGCGCGTCGCGATTGCCAGTTGCGCTTGGCTCGCCTCTCTCGTTCTCATCGTGGGCGTGTCTCGCGTCGGGCGAATCGGTCGCAAGCAATGTTTGGTGCGGAAAGAAAACATCGAAAACGGGGAATTTACTTCCGATTTCCCGTAACAGTGTTTCGGCAGCGAGTGTTCGCGTTGCACGATTCTTGTTTTGTCAATGCTAAAATGACCGGGACTCAACAGGAAGTTGCACTGATCCTGCTCTGCGGTATTTGCAACAACATGAACGACCGCTGCTTGGGCGTGTCCGAAATTCCTTTGCGCATGCGCAATAGCGATTTCACAGGCAGCCTCTTCGACAGTGTCGCAGTGGCTTTTAGTTACGACCGAAGAGTGCAAAGGGTATATATACTGCGCTAATTTGGTCTTTTGTTGCTGGATGAACAAAAGAAGTTTGGCGCCTCACCTCATCTCGTCATTTGAAACTTCTGCGTGCGTACGCTTGCCTTTTTCCCTGGAACGTAACCCGTGCGTGCGTGAGGCGGATCCTGGTCTATCTGGGAGGCCCTGATCCTGGCGAGTATTTTCACGTCGCGAGTTGCGGCCTCGCACGCGGCCAAGCGGAACAAACGACGCGCGTTCTATTGTGTTCGCCGCGCTTCCATTGTGTTCGCCGCGCTTCCATTGTGTTCGCCGCGCTTCCATTGTGTTCGCCGCGCTTCACGCACGCAGCCCGGGGCGAAACCGATCATCGCACCACGCTTCACGAGCAGCGAAGCGTCGGGTTCAACAAACCGGTTTCGCCACGACCTGGGTGGAACGCGGCGAACGCAAATGCCTGCCAGGAAATGTATGACATCACCGTTCTGCGTTGCTTCCGTCGGCGTGGGGCGGAAACTTCGCGTTCGCTGCAACCTCCCACCTACACGCGACTGCAAACCTTTGCGCAATGTAAAGCAAGCGTCCCTTTGCAGGGTAACCGACTTGCGATTGGACAAGTATTCATTGTACTCGAAAAACTACTTTCCTTTGCACGTTGTTGTTCAGTTATGCTACTGCGTAAAAAGTCGCTACCGCCGAAGTTTTGACCACGTGCTACTTCTTGTTTCAAAGAACTTGGTAGTTTTTAGCTTCGGCGCTTTGTGAACATTTGTGGCATAATTTGTTTTTCATGGTACTGTCTCTGTTGCAGAACTGTTGCTTGTATACTTCAGTACAACCTTCATTGTTTTAGATACGATGCAGATCTGCGGGTAATACATGGAAATTGAGGAGGTCTAGGTTCGCTGTAATCTTCCAAGGGATCTGCCTGCCATGCTCTGCTTTCATAACATTGCGATGGTTGGGACTTGCACATATCCACACTTCAACAATAAGTCTCTACCACAGTGACGCAGTCACACATGTCAGCAAATTGTGTTACTAGGAAGTCGCTTTGTCAGTTTCGCTTTTCAGCTTTCATGAGGCCAGATTCACCGTCGTAGATTGTGTTTTAGACTACAATTCGCGTGCTTTCTCCAAACCTTGCATATTCCACTCAGTATAAGCCTTTGCTTGCAATTTACCGGAATGAAGATTCGCGAAATGCGTGGAATCGATTTCATAGTAACACAGTGTGCTGATTGATTCAACTTCGTCACTTTTGTACAGACGCAGTGTTCGATTCCAACCTCCACGTTAAAATAGAAAACAACCCGCAATTGCTAAAGACTTTTCAGATCAACGTTTTAGTATTTTTTTATTTCTACTACTTTCCAGATAGAAATCGCATTATTCAAAAAGACTTTTTGAAGTCGTGTGCAAAGGACATGAATGGCTTTTGCTTCCCATGCTGATTTGGACAAACTCGTTTCATAGAATTTGAATTCTTTTATCAGAAACCCTATGTTTTTGCCGCAAACAGCCAATGTTTCCTGAATAACATCCGTTCTGTGCCGCTTTTTCTCGATTTTGGCGGCAGTTCTTGCTCGCTTTAAAAATGCTGCGCACCTCAGCGAAGCGTATTCCGCTGTCTTCTTCCACATCAGTCCATTTGAACACGCCTTTCAGCTGATGACCAATAACATTTCCCTGTTTTCAGGCGCGACGGACTGGGATTGGCCGAAAAAACCAGCAGCACACTGGCGCGTCACCGTCTCGGCGACGATAACAGCGTCGGAAAGTGGTGGAAAGGATGGCGCTGCAGAGACTTGCGACCATTTAAAGTTTTATGCGTTTCGCTGGTATCGCTAAGCACGCTCGCAGTTGTACATCTTCTAATGCTTTCATTGCTTTTAGTATATGCTGAGCCGCGCTCCGTCTTGCATACGTGTTGATGGTCGTCGGAAATGTTTTTTCCAGAGAGGAAGGCAAGGTGGATTTTTCCAGGGGGGGCAAAGTGGAATTTTCCAGTGGGAGCAGCAAAGTGGATTTTTCCAGAGGGGGCAGCAATGGTGAAGTTATTACTTTCTCAACACCAAAGCGAAGAGAAAAATGTTTTGTTGGGAAAAAGTTAATACAGTAGCAAAATGTACCGCTCCTTGCCCCCCCCCCTTCCAACGCCCGTGGACATACGTTGATTTGGATGCCGTGCCGCCTCTTGCGTTGGCCACGCGTATTATTTGCGAGGATTAGAAACTCCAGTTTTCATTTGTGAGCACTGTGAACAAACCCTTAGCGCCTTAGCTCAGATGAAGCAATAACGTGCCACTGGCTTTTCGTACCGTTAGTTTTGCTGGGCTCTCGTGAGAAGAAAAAATAAACTATTAATTCGTGGAAAAATCTCCAAGTTTATACTCGGTGCTTTCCTTAAGAAACAGACAGACAACCAGCGATACGTTGTCACGCGGAGCCCAGCAGGGCCAGGCACGCTGGAATCATTCTCGGCCTAAATGGAAAGTTGCTTACCTGGGTAAAGGTTACAGAAGAGATGTGCACTGTGCACATGTCTACGTTATTCGTTACATATGCAGCCTTGAGATGACTGTGGAGTTCTTGGAACTGTTCGCGATGTCATCGTCGAACCTGCTTCAGAATTCCTTAACGCGAGAGTTGAGTGCGGCTTTTCTTTCTCATATTTCAATTTGGAGGGATTGGAGTCTTGTTTGAGGGGGTTAAGCCCACCAAAGCCCCCGGAGGAACCTTTTTCAAAGTGTTGGGCACAAGTGCGCGTCAAAAAAAACTATGGAATTTTTTTTTCATTAAGAGGTGTACTTCAGCAATAGAGCCAATAGTGATTTTGTTGCTTAAATTTATTAAAGCAAAATTCGAAATGCAAAAGTGGAGGATCTTAGTCCCATGTGGCGTCCCCGGTTCCGTCATCCCTGACCAGAACCCATTTGCTGAGCTGGCGAAAAACCTGCGTGAAGATTTCTTCGCTACATTTCTACAGTATCGAAGGCTGTCGCATTGGGCAGAACAGCATTTGCCTTGTAGCAAACATGAAAGCAGCCAAGACCGCTTTTCGGCGGGAAAAAAGTCGAAGAAAGGTAGGTGGGAAAGCACTCAAAGCCGAGCACGTGACCAAATTTGAATGTCGCTTTTGCAGCAGGAAAAGCTCACTCGTCAAGGCACACATCATTTATTCAAAATAAACCCGAAAACACTTTCTTGCACCACGATATCTGCGTTTGACAAACCGACTAGATATTCGAGATTCACTGCCCTTTGCCTTGTATGACGCACAAGGGTTCGCGGAGCCTTGATTGGCACATGTCAGCATGTTTCAACGCGTGCGCCGTCTGATACTTTGCAAGCACGAAGCAAGTGAAACAACCGTTTTGTATTGGTTTATAAACTGTCGAATCCATCAAAGGTTCGGTTCTGCTTTTTGGCGATCATTACGTACCGGTCGCCGGCTAAATCCTTTCGGTAACTTTACAAATCAAACGAAGATGTAAGGAATTAAACTACGTTGTTTCAAAGCAAATGTTCGGTTGGTGTTTTTGTTCAACATCACAAAGTTTGTGGCTTATAAATCTTCATTTGAGGGGTTGTAACTCCGAATCGCCGAACTGAAGGTCATCACAGAAGTAGAGCTCTCTGCTCAAAAGAGCGGACAAGACGGTATTATATAACTACAGCTATTGAAGTACCCGGAGTGCATATAGATACTTTCTCGTGTTTTTTTAGAGAAGCAATCACACCCACGGCTGCCATTTGCGCGGAATCAAAGCCGCAATCAAGGGTACATGCCCCGACAACTTGCTTATCACAAGTTAATTTTTTGTTTCTGTACGGTTTTAGACAAAATTTGGAAGCCTTGCTTCTAATTTTCGACCTAGTTTTGGTTATTCTCCGAAGAAAATGGAGTTTATTATACACTCCGTGACGTCATAACAAGAAAAAAAATCTTCGGCTAGTGTGTCAGACTAAAGCTAGCTTGCCATTTGCTAATTGTGTCTTCGGCAAAAACTAAGTAACTCCTATGAAACTGCAAAAGCAATGACAAAAAGAAAAATGTACTTTGTCCCTCAGTATTTACAAGACAGAAGCGTGCTTTCCTGCCGACAGTTTAAATAAGTGAGAACAGAGCGTTTGACGCTTTTTCTCTTAGGTCCACATTTTGCCTTTGCATCAGTTTCAGATACTCATTGAGACAATCGGGATTTCCTTTGCATTTTCGAAGCTGCGCTTCCCAGGCCTTCGGTCTCGATCCGAGATTGATCTCGACGTTTGGAGTTTCGACCATGCTTTCTTCTTCATTATCCTCTCCACTCATACCGAAATGTTCTGTCAGTAAGATAACTTTTTCGATTAACTCTGGCGTCATGGAAGCCAGTTCTTCTTCGTCTAAGACGTCGCCCACTGCTTCCATTTCTTCGTCTGACACCCCGCTGGTTGACCCCTCTTCGTTTCCTGGGAAGTCTTCTTCCTCCTGCTAACAAAGGATGGAGCTATCAAACAATTGCATGTAGCGTAAATTGTAGGAAACTAACAACTGTTGCCGTTGGAATACTGCGGTTATTGTAATGGGCTAAGCCAGGGATGGGCGAACTTGTTCACTACAATAGTCATTTGCAGAGAGTCAAAACCAAAAACACCAGCGAGCAGCAAAATCCGTTTATATGTCAATACAAATTTGATAAAGAACGCAATTTTCACATTATATGACCTACTTCAAATCGCGTAGACTCCTTGGCAAATAACCGTACGAATTCGTGTGAAGACATTGATAAATGAAACAAAAATTAAATATGAGGCGTTGAGATATTGCTATTCAGCTGGAAGAGCCTCACGAAACATGTCGGCGAGCCACAGTTTGTCCACCCCATTGGGCTGAGCAAAGGCGCATCTGTGGCCAAAAGAATTTTCATTTGTAAGTCAAAGATGTTTTTTCATCTTCTTCACAAGCAGCGCTTTTCAAGCGTTGAATGAACCCTGTGATTGTTAACTTGATGACGCGTAACACCGAACTGCGACATTTGTAACGAGTTACTTTCCGATGAAAGACAGGGTCACCAAAAAATTGCAGGTACCCCCATAAAATGGCAGTTGATTTTCTGGTAGAAAGAAGACAGACAACAAAATAATCATTTTGTTTGAATGGATGGAAAGAAAAATTGAGGAAAATTTTTTGGAAGACTTGAGATCATGTGCTTGATTTTGATCATGATTTTACTCGGGAACATTTGCATAATTGGACAAAGGCGAATCCTACCTGACATATTACTTACAAGAGAAAACAAATAGTCACGGAGTCGTACAGACCTTTCTGAGAGTGTCTTTCTTGGCGGTATGAATGAAAATCAAAGTGTTATGTACCTATGGCGTAGTGTTTCGAATGTCATTGAAGAATATCAATGACATCCACACACATGTGCGATGACTATACTGTGTTGTAAACAAGCTACGAGGCACTTACACAATGTTGAAATACAATATAAACGCTTATTTACTTATTTTTCCCCACTGCATGCCAGTGTATGGTTTCTAACCTAACAACTGGTGGACAAAGTCTGGAATTAGACGACTGCGTAAAGCATTAATAATGCCTATAGAATCATTCACTGCATTTCCAAGAACGATTTTTGTAAGTATTTAAGTTGCAAACTTATACTTGCCAGTATTTAAGTTACAAACTTTATCACGGAAGTTGCAAACTTACAAGTTGCAAACTTTATCACGTCTAGTCTCTTTGATACTTGATTCGAAAGATCTTATACGCATCTATTCGAGGGTGTGCATCTTCATCTAACATTTTTATCCTCTCATTTCACATGTCTGATGCTTTGTAAAATATTCGTTTTTCCCACAATTTGCAAAATTCTTTATAGTGACAAAAGGTTGTTGTAATCGTTGATACATTCATTCCAAAGTTTCTACTTCCCTTGGTACATATTTGTCTTCTCTGTGATGTTTCGTTCTTGGATAGTTTTTGTACCTGTTCTCTACTACTAAAACTCGTGATGGGATTATGACTTTAAGACAAAGAAATAGCTGAATAAGATAATTTTCTCCTCGATAACTTTCCGTACCGAAAGCCTTTGTCCAAGATGGATGTAGTGAAACATAGTTTGTTTTCTGAATAAACATGTTTCAGAAAAAAAGATGGTTCTCGATTCTGGGCAAAACCTTACACTGTTTGAGTTGTTCATGTTTCTAAAATAATCTACAAAAAGGGGTCAAACTGCGTCTACAACCTGAAAACCGACGACACGTCACCACATCATGCGCTGAAGTCAACAGCACAGATTTTCTGGGCTCTAGATACAAAAATCAGCTGTGCTGGTTTTCTTTTCTTTTGCAACCCTGATCTGTCAGTATGTCATTTCGTCTTTCGCCCTGACGACGATATTTGCATCAAATATCGGAACGTTGGCAAGTTTTTAACGTGTTTTTATGTTTTACCGCCAATAGAGCCTGATTAAAGTTTTGCTTATCGAAGTCCTGGCATCTCCGAAGCAGAATGCGTGAAGTTTGTTTCTGACGCCAACGAGGGCTTCAGAAAGAGCCATCCAGCTTCAAATTTCGGTCGGAAGTGGGCCGTGACCAGTTTGCTTATCGCTGATGTTATATCTACGTGGTTATAACGAGGTAAGTCGTCCTGGTTTCCTCCTGCATTGATTAAACATATTTAGCCAAAAAAGTGTAACGCCAGCGATTACAAACCATGCGCTCGCCACCAGCGAGTTTCCGCTGGCGCCTGTTTCCCTTGAAAACCAATGAACGTAAAAATCTTCGAAAATCCTGCCCTCATACCACTTGCCTAAACATATATGATGGGAACTCGTTTGTATTTTATCCAGAGTTCCACATCCCTAAAAACAAGTCTGCAGCCTGCAGCGTCGGAGTATTCCTCAGTTTCCTAATTGAACGTAGTATTGATGGCTTTGGTAGGCAGCATCAGTTTTGCAGCGTGTATTTGTTGCAGGTGTGATATATCATTGTGTAAGTTGCAGGAAGTGTTGGTTAAAGGAAACAAATGACCAGACGAAGTCACACATTAGTGATAACTGCAGTGTGAACCATAAGGAGTTTTAACTATTGGGCAGTTGAGCCATAGTACCGTAACCAGGGACGGATTTACGCATAGGCCAAATAGGCCATGGCCTAGGGCCCTGCGCTTTTGGGGTCCCGCGCTACGATCTTTTTTATGATGACGCAATATAAATTAATAATTTGCAAAACTGCACAGAGGCATAACTTGACAATTTACCTTGAAACGGGCGGAAATCCAAATGTTTATTTTACTCTAGACTCTTGTCAGTACAGTAACAACACGACAATATTGTGCATCTGAGCGTGAGAGAGATTCAGGCCATCTGTATGAAAGCGGTTACAAAAAAAATGAAAAAGAAAACATCGGTACTTGATGTTCAATTTTCCATTGACAAAAATGCTCGCAATGACGCAAGACCGCCAGCCACTGCAAAATTTTGATGAATAGCAAGATTGTCAGTTTTGGATCCTGCGTTTGGTTGTTTTTACTAGATTTCCCGCAAACAGAGATTGCTTGTTGAAACTCTATGTTAGTTATATCAGCTAGAAAAGTTTCGCACGAGCTTCACTGGGGAAAAAGTGTTTACATTGGGCTTACATCGTGGTTAACTGAGGGTGTTGTGACAATACTTTGTTTCTGTGCAAAACTTGTCTTCATGCTGTTTATCATCGGCCTATCATAGGCGTACGGGAAGGCATTTTACTGAGGGGGCGGAAAAATTGCCCTGAAAATAACAATTTGTTCTGAAAACAATTTGTTTCTAAAAAAAAAACTATTTGAAAAAAAAAACAATTTGCCCTGATACTTTGAAACTAACTTTTTAGTTCAATCCGAATGGGGTCTGAAACCTCTTATGAATATGTTCTGTACGGTTGAATTCGTTTATAACGGCTTCGTCTGTAGCGTTAATTCGCCTAAAATGTTACATTTTGTGCGGTCCCAATGGCATCTTTTACATGCATTTCAATTATCTTGAAACGTCAATTCTGCAATAATGTTCATTATGCAATCCCCTCGAGGTGCCGTTGTGGGCAAATTCTGTAGTTACCTTGCTTGTCCTCAATGGGATGAAGTTCCTTGCGTGTTGTGTTCTCCCAGACAAGACCCTTTGCGGTAATTGCCTTTACTGATGCAAATATGTACGCGATTTCGATGGCGCAACGCAATGGTTAAAAGCGACGGTTCCGGACCGAAGGGCCTGACCCTACACCTGCCTGTGTCGTCGTAAGTGCTGTACGGTTGAGCAGGGCACTAATACACGCGCACTCAAAGGAGCAGCTTACCAAATTGTTAGATCAAGCTGTTGACCTAGCGACATCCGATTGTTCGATTTTTGCAGAAAACGAGGGCTTGGTCTAGATCACCTATGCCCAACCCGCGGGCCGCATGCGGCCCAGTTTAGGTTTTCGCTGTAGTAAATGTATCCTTTATACTGACAACCTGTCCTTATTTTTATAATCCTGAATTTGACATTTTTGATGCAGTTCGTTTTCAGTGCCACTTTATCATGTCTGTTACCATTGCAATGAGGATTCGAACGCTTTCAGTACATNAGCTTAAGCTAAAATAATTTGATAAGATCAAAGTAAGCCATTCAATGTGCGGCTTTCATTAATATGTCATTCAATGTGCGGCCCTGGTCCAGATATTGACATGCTTTGTGACTCAGTAAGACATTTGGGTTGGACGTAGCTGGTCTAGATCAAAGCCATTATGACCAGTCACGTCTTTAGTCCAGATTGCAAACTAAACTAGCCCAATTTACACGGAATACACCCAAGTGAATATACACTGAATACACTGCATTGAAACTTTTTTCACCGTTCAGCATTTTTGAACAACTTGCACTTGTCCTGAAAAACAGAGTTTTCCCTGAAAATTTTCACTGTATTGACTATATACTTTTTATCATCCAGGATTTTTGAGCAGCTTGCCCTTGTCCTGAAAAAACAGATTTGACCTGAAATTCTTCACTGTATTGAAATATTTTTTATCATTCAGGATTTTTGAGCAACTTATGTTTGCCGTGAAACTTTTCACTGTATTGAATATACTTTTTACATTCAAGATTTTTGAGCAACTTGCGTTTGCACTGAAAAACAGAGTGTGCCTTGAATTCACTTACTGAATACACATTTCTTATCATTCAGGATATTTGAGCAACTTGCGCTTGCGCTGAAACACAGAGTTGCCCTGAAATTTTTCACTGTTTTGAAATATTTTTTATTATTCAGGAATTTTGGGTAACTTGCGCTTGTCCTGAAAACAGAATTTGCCCGGAAAACTTTCAAGTCGAGGGGCGGTAGCCCACCCTCCCGCCTCGTACGCCTATGGGCCTATGGTATATAGAGGATGAAAAACACTATATTTTATATTGCTTGGAAAATGACAATTTCAAAACGGCATGAATAAGCCCTGTGTCCACTGAATGGATAGTGCTTGTTTGGTTAAAAATGAACGGTTATTATTACTGCAAAAAAGGAGTTTACGTACAGGTAATCAGATCGACAGCTAGGCATATTGTCGATGGAGGTAACACGGTCCCGCATGAAACTTTTTATGTCAGAAAAACAAACCTACTAAAACCGCTAGAAATCGCAATAATTTACGAAGAGAACTTCTGAACTACACGAAAGAGCTATAAATTCCAAGAAAAGATCCCCATGCCATTTGTTCTTTATACGAATGTAGGAAAGGCTTTAATTTCTGTTGAAGATCTAAGGCAATTGTGCAATCAAAGTCGACACCACAAAAGATAGATTTTGAGGGGGCACTACACACAAGAGGAGCATACTTTCACGCTTTTCACACAAACGGCCAAGTAGGTCGCACTTGCGTGGGGCCCCCAAAACTAAGATGGCCTAGGGCCCCGCGCTCCCTAAATCCGTCCCTGACTGTAACCCCTTTAAACACCTTAAAATGAATCAAAAAAGCACTGCTACAATTAATTTTTGTTATCTCCGTATGCCACATGCAGCTGAAGACGTTTGGAGTGAGCTTTTGACAACATGCTTCGGCAGAGTTTCATCGCCCTCTGGGCCAACAATCATATCGTGCGAGAAAAATCATTATGAAAAGAATCTTCAAGAAGCTGTCAACTGCTGTAGAACGCTGTCATGCTTGCGTGGTAAGTCAAATTGCATGGGGTCGTCCCTCTGTCATATCAGTGTGCAACCGGTTGTTTTGCAGAGCAGGCCTGCACAATTCAGAAAGCTCGAAGGGAAAAATTGTTCTACATACATTCGCCGCGGGCCGCAAAAGTCTGTTTCGTTGCAGTGTGGAAGAAATTCTGAAAGAACAATTAATTATCCGAAGTCGGGCTTTTTCAACATTTTCTGCAATTGAGAAAGATCTCGCGGGCCGCAAGAAATGGCCCGCAGGTCGTATGTTGTTCAAGCCTGTTGCAGAGTGTAACAGCAATGCAATGGCTTTGCAGCAGTGCAGTGGAACAAAAAGAAATGGAAGTCGCGCAATGATCGAACAACTCCTGACCAGGTCGTATCGAAGTTTTAAGTCATGGCGGAGGAAATACAGCTTTAGGGGACAAGATTTTTGTTTTTATTGTATGTTAAAACAAATTGTTCTGAGCACAACACAATTTGGGAGGCAAAAAGATTACGGGGTAATGCCCCTGAATGTCACCCGCGGCTACGATCCTGCGCCTGACCCCAGTAGGTTTATCTGCCCGAAGAGAATAATGTGACGTCATTACCCGAGTACAATATTTTTAAGCGGATATGGGAAGTTAAAGGGACGCTAGGTATGCCTGTCAAGGGTTGCTTGAAACTCACCGACTTTTGATTTCGAATGTATCCCAATCGCTGATGAAACCCTCTGACTTTGAGTCTCTGCAGATGAGCGTTGAATCTTCTGTTAACAGCGAACTGTGTCGCGTTTGACAAAATGTCGCTGAAAAAAAGCTACAGTTTTGACGATTGAAGATCTTCTTGGTATGAAAATTTATTCAATGAAGTTCCAAACTTTGCTGGATTCTCGAAACAAACTAATATAGATAGTTGTCCAAAGTTATATCGCTTTCAGTACTTGTCCCAATTTTCCCACTGCAATGCTTTCTAGTCCTGCAGCACCCTCATATTGAATTAGTGCAAGGAAGTTGCAGCGGCAACTGATCGTACATTATTGACAGAAACACTTTCTAATTCCTGTTACGAACAAAAAACTCAGTAAATAGCGGGTTATCAATAGTACAGTAGAAAAGCCTTTTAGATCTTAGGGCAAGGCAGCAAAGTTCCGAACCTGCCATCCACGTGGCTGGTTTGAAAAAAGCCATCTCCCGGCGTTAATTACATTGGAATATGGATAAGGTTCAGTGGCGTAGCTGAGAGGATGGTAGGGGTGCGAACCGCCCCTTCTGGCAAGGCAAATGTAACAACCGGACCCCCGTTTAGCGTATAATTTGGTATTGTTTTGGTTTCAAGTGGGTTGCTGTTTTTTTGCGTTTTTATAAAGTTTTTTTGGAGCGTTTTCCGGTGATTTCTGGTTTTAGCATAGCCATTCACATCGGGATTCACTATCATTTCTCAACTTTGTTCTGGTTGCTGTCCAGTGGCCCCCTTCAGCTCCGTTTCCCGCTGCCTTAAACCTCTTGTTATGACACTGGTGAGATTACGTACATATTTTAAATAATTATCTCTTAAATCTTGACTCTGTGGTTTTCATAAAAGCACGCCAGAAATCGAAACTGTCTTTTTTACTCTTTTTGGTATTTTCGAAAAGCGTAGGCCTGATTGTAATTTTCGGGATGCTTATTTTGCCGAAGCGGCCCTGATTCTATTTTGTTCAAAGAAGCTCTCATTTGAAGGAACAAGTTTTATTCTGCAACGCACAAAATCTACGACAGTTTTCCAATCCTTTACTTTGTAAATACAAGTAGCTTTATTATCTGAAATAAACTGGAACTCTTCCCCAAGATACCACGAATGTTAATTTATTGCAAAAAATCAACCGCCTTTCATTTACTTGCTAAAGGATCGGCAGCAGGTGTAAAACAGAAAAAACATGTTTAGTGACAGCTCTGTTCTAAAACCAAAATTTCAGCAGTTCAATTATGTCTCTAACACTTCTCGATCACCTAACCAAGCCAATAAATTAAAAAATTACCTTTAGTATTTCAGAAATTGCCTGAACACTTTAGTATTTTTGAATTGCTCCAGAAACATTATCCTGCTTTCACCTGATTACACCATAGGTATCACTGGCAGACCCTTGGTCAGATTCTTCGTACAAGTTCTTGCGGACGCCCAGGAGCTTTGTTTCGGACAACTTGACGGCGAACGTGTAGCGCGGCCCAGCGTAGGAAGGTGACGTTGGTCTAGCTGAGTGATCGAACCTTCCGTCGAAGATCACCGCCCTCCCGTACATTGGAACAACTTCGGCGACATAATCGTTGTCCTCCCGATCTCGGCGGTAGTGAAAAAAGGCAGTTTCTCCTGTTGATGTTGATCAACATTCGTAGTGTTTTAATGGAATCTTCAAATAATACTGCAATGGTACCAGCCCCCTTCACTCAGGCCGGGCCGTTTCTATACAAAAAAACATGAATTTAAATCGTACTGAAAATGACTTCTTTGGGCTTTCGTGCGCATTTGAGGGCAATGGTACATGATTTCAACAAAACGTGCTTTTTAGGTAAAGGCGATGTATGATAAAGTTCTACCTCTCCCTCGTGAAGAATGGGCAGTTTTAGGTAAAGGCCATTTTTGCATTGCATTATTTTCAAAAACAATTAACGCAACTGCCAAGCGCTACCCACCCCGTTTCGCTAAAAGAAACGTGTGGTTTGTGAGCGCAAACATTTGCCGTTTAATTTATTCCGACCCAACTCATAACACCTTGTTTAAGTAGAAGTATAAAATGAGAAAACTGAAATTGCACAATAATTCAGGTCATTGTCGCAATTTTGAATACGAATATTGAAAACAATGAGCTAATGCTGTATCTCATCTTGTTTGGTTTTGTAAACGTCTGTTGTTTTAACAGCTCAGGTGGAAATGTTCACGTATAAAATAAAGCAACAACGCCATGTGTACCTTGCTGATCTGCAGTCCAATTCGGTGACAGGTAAAGTAGAAACGTGAGTTCCTTCTCCCGCGGGTTACTAATGTCCTTGTGGAAGCGGGTGTGATCAGTCGAGCGGATCAGATTGCAGGCGACGTTGTACGGGAACCAAGATGATTGGCCTGAAAACAACAATAGTTTTCTTCAATAAGAAGCCTCCGAGAATTAAATTCACCCACACCTGGCATCTGAGATTTAAATTCACAGCAACCAGCTGATATTTTCAAAGGGGCAGCATGGCTGTAACTTGTTGTCGTACCCAGTGTTTTTTTAAGGTGTTTTGAGGGACCAAAACGGTCTCTCAAATTCCCCCAACGGTCTCTCAACATATAACCAACTTTTGTAACAAAATATAACCAACTTTTACTTAGATGAAATATTTGCGGTTTCTTAAAATTTGCTTACGGTCACCAAAGCGAAGCCTTAAAAAAAACCCTGGTCGTACCTATCAACTACACATGATTTTGAAAATTTCGGTGGCGGGCGAATGCCCGGTTGCCCAGCCCTGGCTGCGGGCCTGCTGCAACCGACTTTCCTTATTACAAAAATGTTTCAAATCCACGTTTTCGCAAACGTACCTATTCTATCAAATTACTGTCAAAATGTTTTCTGAGTGAGGCAAACATTTTCAGACATTTTGCTGACTTGGACCGCAAATTTTCAAAAAAGTAAATGCAAGAAATTAGAAATTTTCTGTTTTTTTATCTTGCCGTATCTTTGTTGGATGTGTTTTTTTTGGATAAATTCATGTTTCAAAAAGGTTTTTGCATTACACACAAACGGTTAAAGCCCAATCCCGTCGCCACGGAAGGGCTTTGGTGGGCTTAGCCTCGCAAACACAGCTCCAAGCCCCCCAAAACTGAAATATGAAACACAATAAATAAATAGAGTTTTTGCGTTCAAGCCCCCTGCACAAACGTAAAGTCCCCCTAAGCGTACGTTTACAAACGTAAACGAAAAGTTGAAGACTCTGGCGACGGTTCTGTTGAAACCTCAGCGTTTTATTTTTGCATTATGTAATAAATCAAATTTTTGCATATAGATTCTCTACTCGATCACGGTTACGTCCACGAAAACACACAGAACATATTCAACACGAGAATTGCAGGATTTAGGTACTTAGGATGAAACACGTGACAGCTTTGAGTCACGTTTGAAATGACAAGTTTAAGTCTATTGGTGGGTCCGCCTGCGGCCAGTAATTTATGGGGTGCTTAGAGAAACGCTTTTTTGTGAGGCATTTCACTTTATGATCTGCGATAGCTTTTGATTAATGTTGGTCGTTGCTGGCAGTTATCTGGGCGAAAGATTTGTTGGTAATTTGGCCCAAAACGACCATTGAATCCCTTAAATTGGCGCCCGTGTTCGCAAACATATCTCTTTCGCTGGCTTTTTACTTTTTATGTAATGCCTTTCTGTAAATCGCTTTTGCCTTTCTGCTACCGTACTTTGTGATTTATTTGTACCTACGACTTATTTGCAGACGGGATATGCTGCAGGTTGAAACAGTAGAAAAGTACGATTTGTAACCGCGTGATCATATCCGGCGACCACGTGACTAATTTCGAGCAGAATCAATAGCTTTGAACTTGTTGGAACTGTTATTTTTCAACTTCAATTTTCTACCTGTTATATAGTGCGCGATCTGCTGTACCACTGGCCAAAATTTGGTGTGGACAAATGCATCCACTGTGAACACTGCTATCCAATCCACGTTGTCCGAATCAAAGTCCACTCTGTTGCCATCGAGAAACTTCCCGTATTTGATAATGTACTCGCGCAGGGCGTCCAGGTCGCTTTTCGCGAAAAGTTCATCAAAAACGTAAACCTGTGAGCAGCAATGCTTGTACAAGTGAAGTAAGTCAGAAGTATACTGCACATAATTGAAAAGTGGCGTAGCCAGCCCAAAATTTTTTGTATGCAAACAACTTGGAAGGGGGCAAAAACGTTTGATTTTAGGCGAGCAACAGTATTTTGTTTGGGATACCGCCTCTCAAAGCACAAAATGATTAGATATTCTATAAATTTGGGGGTCGTGGACCCCGTTGGTCACCCTGGCTACGCCTATGTTGAAAATCACAAGTTGAGCATATTAAAAGACATAAAGTTGTCATGCACACATTTTCTATTTGTTCCTTGCAAAAGCCTTTTGAAAAAACTCGTCTTTCTTTGTTGATGTAAATGTTTGTTCAAAATTAGTTTGATCTTGCTTCTGAGGATACAAGGTTTTGGAAAAAAAGGATTTTCCTGAAGATGGCATTTTTTTCAAATGTCAAAACTTAATTCAACTAAAAGAGATCAATTTAATCAAGAAAAGTTTATTGCAATAATAACTTGAGAAAAATAAAAAATTTTGCAGATTTTATTGAGGACGAATTTGGAACTGATTTTGTAACGAAAAAGTTTTTTGAATTGATGAAAGAACAAGTAGTCTCACGTATACCGGTAATCAAGTTGGCTTGACAAAAACATCTGCAGTTTTCTTTTCGCTGGCAGTGATCAAATACGATTGGCTAAAAGCACTGCAGTCTTTACTGGGTTCAAATTTGATATCAGAAGTATGACAACCAACCAGATAACCCTAGTGCAGGGGTGGGCAAAGAGCGGCCCGCAGGCCACATGCGTCCCCCGCAGCGTTTTCAGTGGCCCGCGGAAACATTCAGGAAAAATTTTCAAATTTGAAATTTCCTTCAATTTATCACAGTAAATGTTAGTGCTGAGGCTACTTTGAACCGAGACTTGCTTTTATTTGCATCGACTTGCTTCTATTTGTATCAGAAGATGCAGCACTCCGTTGAACGCGCCCTGCTCAAAGTGGCCTCCGCGCCAATTTAATTGCTCACCCCCGATCTAGTGCGTTATGTCTGCGGGTCGAAGCTTGCGATTCAGAATGTTGAATTGTGGCATTACTGTCTGATACTCGACTTGCAAAGCAAGCAACAAACCTAACATGTTTGAAACGCATTGAGATCAGGAAACAATAGTAGACGTAAGGATACATGTATGTAGCTTCCGAGGTCAGGACTTCTTTCTGACTTCGAGGCCGAGTCCAAGACATTGTCAAAAATGCGAAACAAAACCGAGACCTTAAATCTTGTGTGCTGGTAATTGAAACCCTCTGTGAGTTCAGCATTGCGAAATCTTACCTTAAGCTTTGCCACTTTTTCCTGACTTCATCAGAAGTATGCACAAATGATACAAAAAGATCCAAAATTCTGAGACTCACGTTTCTTAAATTTCATTACCTTTTCCATACGTTTTGCTTTATTCTTGGCCAAGAGCAGCCTAACGGCCAATACCTTCAGCTGCTGAAGGTTCAGCAAGCTCTGTTTGTAAAGAACTTCAAATCTCGAGACAAAGAACTGGAGACCGAGGTTCAACATCCTTCACAACCCAGACGCGACCTGAGTTCTTCGAAATCGAAGTTGAGACAGACCAAAACGGATCTCAAGACTGGTCTTGAGATTGAGACTGAATCTTAAACCTAATGTCAGCTGTCTGGCTGCAGCGTATATGACAGATATGATGACTACCAAAGTTATGCTTTTCAAAAAAAGAATATACAAAAATGACTTCGATATTTCTTTTGTATAATTATCGTCTTATCGATGACCATCCTTTGATCTGAAAATACAACATCATTGTAGAGGTCAGTCCACAGGATGTAGGCAACAAGATTTGTTTTTTCAAATCTGTTTGCGGGTTCTTAAAGATGTCTGCCAGTCTTAGTCGCTTGAATTAGAAACTTCGTTTTTTTGGAGTTGACCAATTGATGCAAAGCACAATTGCTGTTAAAAAAATGTCACATTATAAACGTCCTGCAAACGTCAAAGCTGTTCTGCAATATCGGAATGGAGTTAGCCGCTACGCATAACTTGTCCCCACAGGCCCGATCGGTGGCGTTTGTTTTTGTCAAAACAACGTCGATTAGAATGGGTTAACGTCGAAAAATGTATGAAAAAAATTCTGCATTAGCAATGTATGTTCCGATTTCATCAATAAAAAAACGACGGACATACAGAAGCGTGATCCTTGCTTTGTCTCTTCAAAGTCAAATGCTTGTCCAGGTCGATCGCTGAGTTGTCGATATCTTTTTCGTCGACACGAAGACTTTTGAATTGAAGTTGAGCACCGTCCTGTGTGAGGAGCATAAATATGTCAACCGAAGTATTGACATTGTATAACGTCACAATGTGCTTTCTGTGCGCATTGTTTCGGAAGAGTTTAAGGTCTGTGAACGCATAGTCAACACGTTTGAAATAGTTTCAAAGCAAGCAAAACGTTTACAGGACCTTGATACAAGAAAACAAGGAATGATAACGAAAACCTTGATTAGGTCATATACAGTATTCTGCAGCAGGAGCGTACCGAGGTAAGATGACGCCTGTGGCGAGAAACAAGTTTGGGGCATCCCCATGTTCGAACCTAAGGTCTTTCCGGAGCAAATTTACTGTATTGAAGAAATTACTTGCGACCTTGTTGGGACTTTTCGGCGCCCTAAAGCGTAATTTGCGTAATTTCAAACTTTGTTGCGCTGAATTCACCTTGATATCTTCCATCCAGTCAATAAAGTATTGCCGATTCTCGTAAATGACTTGAGGGTCAGAATGAAATCGCGCAAATATGACGTACTCTCCTCCCACGAAAGTTATGGATGGAGGGCGCAATATGTAAGGAATGGCTGAATCCCAGACTACTATTCTGCCAAAGCGTGGAGCTGCTAATCCAAAAATATCTAAATCATCTCCGTCCTCGTAAAATAGGAGCTCCCCATAATTGTCTTGACTCCAAATTATATTTGCGAAGAGCATCATTGAATATCCTTCAACGGTTTCGTTGGAGTGTTGTTTGCTTTCCACGTGCAGTGTTGTTACATCAAGGCGTCGCAGCATTCCCGCATAAGCTTCAATCATCTGATACTGCCTATCGCAAATGTAAATATGTGTTTTAATTCTTTCAGAAACAAATGATCAATCTACGTTTGCTTCTATTAAACTACGTCTACCGCTACTATGCAGTGATTGCCTCTGTTGGCGATTTGATGCAGACTTTTTTCACATTACTGGTACTCGCATTTATTGATGCAAATCTATTCCATTAAACCGATTTGACACCACATAGGTAAATGTTTAGGCCCTATATGTACGGTCTGTTGATGTAAGCATCAAAGCATGCGAGACAAACAGAAGTAAGAGATAAACGTAAAACAAGATCAGCATGAGTTTTTAGGAACAGAAAAGCAATTCTGAATTAAGTTGGAATTTCAGTATTGAAGGGGTTTAAAAATCAGATAAACCCTGTTTTCACCAAAATTTTGCAAATAGCAGATGGAAAAACACACGAGAAACAATCCAATGATAACCTTTCAAGACAAACAAGTCTTAGCAACGAAATAATTAAAATGTATTGCATAAAGCTACAAATATTGACTGCGTTGCTGTTACGAAATCAAAAAGGTATATTTTACAGTAGAATAGATGATCAGCCATTTTTGAAGAAACGAGATCAAGTCAAAAAGTTGTTCTTTCCGACCCTTGCTAAAATGCTGAATGTTCCTCCAAGTTGAAAAAATGGAGGTACACAGACGATTAACACAAAACGGTCTAAAACGTTTGAGTCAGACACCCTTAAAAGAAATACAAGCTCCTGGCACCGAGAGGAGTACTTTTATGAATTTATTTCGAGTTAATGGCAAAGATGATAGGGTTTCTTGGTGATGGTGATGACACGCAAATGAGCTGGAAGACTCGGGAAAATTATTCGACATATCAAGAAAATCTTTGAAAAAACTCCAGTTTCAAAATAATCGTGACGACGAGAAATACGAAAGTTGCTTGTATTTCTTCGGAGAAATAAAATTATGCAAAAGGGGAATCTAGAAAATATTTTCCGAAACCTTTGGCTGTTGCTTCAAAATAGAGATAGGTAGAATATTAAAAATCACTTTTTTACTGTGCGCGAATACATTATTTCGGGTCATCACATTAATAAATAAGGGCAGAAACAAAAAAAATGTTGCAAATTTATCAAACGATGACGTAATCAAAAGGTTGATTTTATCATTACTTTTTGCCGGAGCAGAAAAATATCCATGCACATGGCGTTTTTTTCGTTTTGATGAAAAAAAATTTTTGTTTAAAAAAATCGTTTTGATGAAAATAATTTTTGGCGCGTATATCAACAGCGTATTATTTTTGTTTTGTCATATTTTCAAAGAAGGTTTCAACAGAAATTCCAGAAATACTAACGTTTAACATAGTTCATTTTTGAAGCAATTAAACGATTTTGAATTCACAGAATATTTAAGATACAAGAATCGAGGCCTCATGTTAGTTATGAAAGACCCATTGTACCAATCAAAGCACACAAGACACCTGGAAATTGCAGAACAGGTTGCCCTTGGTGTCCTACAACATAACACCAAATTTCAAGTGAAAATATCAAGCGGAAAACGTATGGAGGCTTTCATTTAATGTTCAGTTCTTGACCCTTTTCTTAATAATCGGTTAGAGCAGTGGTTCTCAACTTTTCCAACACCGGGGACCCTTATTTGGAAAAATATTGGCTTTGAGACATGCGGCAATGTCATCAGTCAAAGTGGTGTTCATTGTTATTTGTGCATCTAAGTGTTAAGAGAAAACACTTTATGGCATTCTTTCTCGGGATCCCAGATTTTTTACTGAGGAGTCCGTTAGTGTTGACTGGCTTGGCGTTTGTTGACAGTGTTGCTCTTTGAAAAACAAACCTCAAGCCTTTAAGCGCTCGTGCCATTAAAAAATTATGCTAGCTGTCAGAAATGCTTCTGTTAATGGATGAAATTTCAAAAACTTCAATATTTAGTAAAGAGTTCTATTATTGGATGAAGCCTAAAGACGCTGTAAAGATAAGCTTGGACAGCAGAAGCCATGCTTGAAATGACATGGCTTCTTCAGCTTCAGTATAAAAGAAACGTATATCATAAAATACAACATATGAAACCTGTAGCTGTTTCCTCCCTGGGGACTAGATTTGGTTGCCAGTGCCGATATAATTGAACTAAATGTGGTTCCGACCCTTGTGGAGCCAAATTTGACTGGATTGTCCCACACCTTCCACGGAATCCCATTTCCAATCTTGAACTGTTCTTTTGGTTCAGTGCCGACGTCATCCTTGAAAAGAGGTTTCCAATTCCTCTTGCCTTGGTAATATTCCATGCTTGCAAGAACAAGCGGATGGGATATGAGGTCATCGAAAACGTAAACCTGAAAATGCAAAAAAGTCAGTTCAGTTTAAGCCAACTTGTACATTCTGCGGATGGCATCGCAACATAATAACACAGTTCCTATTGCACATTTCCGCATTTTCGTAGCCACGGGGACATTCGGAAGCAGTGCCCTCAAATAATTTTGTGCGTCCCCAAATTTCGTAGTGCCCAGAAAAATTTGTTTTAAGCATATAATAAAACAAAAATATTGACCTCCTCAAAATATATTTTGCCCATTCCAACCTCAAAACCCGGTAACGGGCCTGTATTTCCTGCATCAGCGCCAGCAATAAAATAGCTCCCCTAGAACATGATCATTTTCGACAAACCTGCAAGCTTCATATCGCCAAGCAGAATGTGTTCAATCCCAAATTGCAGCATATTTTCCAGACTAGTCTCAGGACACTACTTCTGTCCCATTCCATGGACATTTGGGACTTTCCTATCCCATGGGATTCCCACGAAACTAATAATACCAAGTACATCAAACCATATCATGCACGTCTAATATCTAGCTTCTGCAGGGCCGTGGATAAATAACACAACACGTCCAATTAGGAGGGCCAATAAAGTTGTATAATCCTTTTTCAGTTGTGACCCAAAACAAAGCAGAGCAACCTTCTTTTCGGGGGCTGGTATCACTACGCTATGGCACTGGACCTCTGCGTTTGGTACGTACTGTCATTTTCTTTCTGGGACGGCCTTCCCCAACACTTTAAATTTCGAATTTTGCCTAAATAAGTTTAAGTAACACAATTAGTACTGAGCCCATTGTTAAAAGTAAATCGTTTAATGAAAAAATTTTGCAGAATTTTAGCAATATTATTTGTAATATATTGCTTGTATTTTGGCAGTGAATTTGGCAGGATTTCGTAATTGTTTGGCAGAATACACCGTGCACAGTCTGTCACCCTGCTATGGCTTGCTTACCGCATTGGTGTTTTTGAACAGTGTTGCCAGATGGTGTAATACAACACATTTTTTACAAAAATAGTGTAATTATACATGCTTTTGTGCATGGACGTCGGAAGGATTTTTTCAGGGGGAGGCACTAGTGGATTTTTCCAAACGTTTTTCTGGGGGGGGGCAAAAGTGGTGAAATTTGTTTTTTACCACCCGAAACTGAGAAAACATCCTTTTTTGCTGAAATTTCAAATTCCTGTCCTACTTCCGACACCTGTGCTTGTGTGTGGGAAAAATTTGTGCCACACCATTAAAAATTGGTATAATTTCAAGCGTTTTAATACCATTTTAAATAGTGAAATTTTGCTGAATCTTCCTACGCAAAATCAAATACTTGGCAGATACATTTCAATTAAGTTTTTGTTTTTGCATTGGCAACATTAAATAGCTATATTTTCTTGTTGCGTTGGCAACACAATTGGCATCCTTACAGACAACTTGCTACATATGCTTTGTCGTGTCTTTGCATTTCGGTATCTAATGCAGTTGTAGAATAAATACTTGATCTTGTTACTTCTGTGTTCAAGATGTGGAAAAGTTGTGACGCCACCCATGCGTTCTGTACTTTAAGCATACAATAATCGCATACAACTTCAGAAAGCTCCGACTATATGACGTAAAATTACTAACGATGGGATTACAGTGGCGGCTCGTGGTGAAATTGGCCGGGAGGGCTGCGAAATTTCATCTCTAGTTGAACATATGGGATTGTCGCCCTGCTTGTTTTTATAATTAGTGGCGTTTCCAGTCACTCCAGTAGTCCTTATCAAATTCGTAATTTTCAGTTGTCCTTAT
>JGI24158J21664_10000794_pt1 | contig 31955 bp, 24 predicted proteins | sample Ectturendosymbi3_FD_21664 | JGI IMG/M metagenome (IMG submission 21664)
GGTCAAGCGAACATGGCTTTCGTGAACACCGTCCTTGTTACATCCATGGACGAACCCATGTAGGTATTTCGGATGTAGCTAAATGCGGAAAAGGTATCTTGACACACCAGTCAAATAAAATAATACTTTTTACCGTAACATGTGTGTGTTCATACTATGGACTTCGTGTCTGCTATAAACAAATAAATTCAATTAAATTAAAATTAAATTATAAGAATCACATCTGTTTTTTCTTATCTGTGTTAAAAAAAAAAAAACACACTCCACCCAGAGCCGGATTAAAGGGTAGGGGGGCCCGGGGCAATTTTTACTGGAGGGCCCCCCTACCCTTTGATCCGGCTACATGTGCAGTATCCAGAACAAGAAAATATTAAAAGCTCGCTGTGATCAGGATTTCACTGCACCTACTTCTGCAATATTGGACAATAGAGAAGGGTCAAGCAGTAGGTTGAACAGAATTTGGGGTACACATTGTCTGAAAAAACGCGCGTATTACATTTTTTAGTAAGATTGCGACAATCTATTGAGTTTTGCGCGGGCCCGTAAGCGGCTTGGGACACTAGGGGAGGCGAAGAGTTTTCTAAGAGGGGCCCAAATTTTTTAACTATGTCCAATAGTTTAAACTATGTCCAACACATGTTTCCGCGGGGGGGGATTTAGGAGAGGTTTCGCCCCCCTGCGCCCTCCTAGTTACTGACCTGGTTTTGCGTCAGTTAAGTCACAGTTACTCTGCTTGATCTACTTCAAGGAACTTGGTAATGTTAGTTGGTAATAGAATCTAGACCAGAACCGTCTCCAGAAACCATGGAGACTTTAAGGCCCCCTTCGCGACGGGGCTGATCTAGACTCTGTATGCGACTGAGATTCCTAGCCTCCAGAGAACTTATCTGGATTGACATTCGTCTTTCACATGCGACCAACCTTGTCACAACTCCCAATGTCAATCAGGGAATCCATTACCAAGCGGAAAATTACTGGCAATTTGTATTGCAAAGGCTCTCGAGCGACAGATTTTGTGTTTTTTCGGTTTCTCTCTGCGTTGAAATTCGTTTTGTGCCTTGGTATTATGATTAAACGTTGTATAGGCCTACTGATCTGAACTCATCGTCATGACAGGTTTGCTTACGGCACAATATGTAACAGAAATAAAAGATAGGGCAGAGTTTGATGTCAAGTTGCTTCTCTTTTACGATGGTGAAAACTTTTCCGCAGTGTTAGAAATATGAGGTAAAGGTGATTGGCGTACGAGGGTTTCCGCGCTCTTTCACGTGATAAGTCAAGCAAAAGTTTACGGAAAATCCGGCGATTTCGACGCATTACACATCTCTTTGCACAAAAACCTTTCTTCACAGCATGTGTTATGGTTGCAGCTACAAAATTTTCAAGCCAAAGAGGCTACTGTTCCCCTTGTAAACAGGTTTTTCGTTCGCCATGTTAGTCATTAAACTGTGGAACCGTTGGAGAAGTGGACGCTGAATTCCAGTATAATCACGACCTCGTTCCTGCGATTTCTGATGTAACACTAAAGTTGGTCTCAAAGTTTTCTCGTGTTCTCGATCGTGACCTAGTAATTTCTACACAGTAATTTCTAGTTTAAAAAATGTTCTTGCCTGTGCTCAATTAAACCCATGACAACAAAACAACGCATACGTTTCACAGAGCACTGCTCCATACTTTTCGCTTGAAAAAGTCAGCTGCTATTTCGTTGTTCAAGATAGTCTTTCCGTTTCTGTTTGTTATTAGAATACTCAGATGTCAAAGAATATAATCTCCACTTTCAGAAAATTTTAAACTCTAAATGACGAAGAAAGTCTTTGAAAAGTACACTGTTGCATGTCTTGTGAAGCACTTTCCGAAACCATTGTGGGCAAAAACTCCAACATTTGAACAGTAATTTTTTTCTCAGACTTCCGCATTTCGCCTAAGTATACATTTGCTCACTCGTGGTACAGATCTCATATACGCTTCATGCTATGCCTAAAATTAAGTCTATTTCTATTTCCACTGCAGCCGCGGTAAACACGAATGACATTTTTGAGACCTTGGCATCGTTCTAAGGTTCACAGCGAGATGCTAAAAAACACTATTTTTTAAAATAATTCCTTTAAACTTAAGCTAGTGGTTGTACGTAGTACCTAACCAACATAACACTATCATACTTAGTTTGCACCACTGATGGTGCAACGGAGCCGGAGTTCAAACCACGTTTGTGCGACGGCTTGCATAGTTTTGCGCGTGAATGCCGTCTGGTTGCGATTTTTACTGGCCTTGTTGTCACGTACAAAAGAATACAAATTAAAAGCGTTGTTCTAAAATAATATTTTAACGTTGATCGGCGAAAAGTGAAACGAAATTGGCAGGTTTTATTCACGGTGTAACATGCTAAATTAAAACGCTTGGAAGTAAAACGAATGAGGCTAAGTGCAACGTATAGAAAGTCTAGCGATCACTGACACAATGCATCGCCTCGCAGTGAAAAACAATCGTATTTACGTAACTGCAAGTGCATACAGAGCTCAAAGCACATGAACAGACAAATTACGTATGCTGAAACCCCTGTAAAAACACTGGGATACGGGCAAACGCCAAAACGATGGGCGCAAAAATTGCATGGTGGAAGGTTGCACGCAGGACTTTTCTCCGTGCTGGTTTCGGATAAAATCACTTTGGAAACGCTCCCCTGGTGCCGTTAACTGATGCGGGTTTGTCGAAACTGTTTCAGTGACTTACGATGCTACATAAACGCTAAGAAACAATGATATAAATGAAATCATATTGCATTATTGTTTAATATACCGCGCTTTGCAAGACTTCTAGTTTCGCTTTTAATTAAAGTTCCACTGTTCTTAAAATTGTGCCAATTTGTTGTCAGCTTAGCCAGTCTCAGTTTATATGAATTATTGTAACATGACTTGATCTTAAACACCGGTTGCTTCCTTGCAGCAAAACTAAATGGCTTGCGAATGTTAGCTCATGGCACCATGAGTTCAATCGGTCAAGGTCCAACTGGGCAAAGAAGCCAGAGATTAGTGACTCTGACAATGGGCGCTTGTGTTTGAGGTAACTTGCTCGTTGTCAGTGACGTGACAAGCTCAAGTTGCACGAGATGATATTTTGCTTTGCGTACAAGCAACACGAAAGAAGCAAGCGAAGTAATGCGACGAACGCCTGCAGACAAATTAGAAGTTGGCTCTAATCGTGCCGTGGCATTCCACCCAGCGAGCTGAAGCGCTTATTAGTGAAACGCAGAAAGTACACGGATTGCCTAATTAAAGAATTATTTCTAGCAGTTTGAGTCGCAGTAAGATGACAACTTGCGCAAAAAGCACCTTCGAATTGCTTGTTTCGTAATGACCTAGAGTCGGAAACCACACTGGTTGTTGACATCCCCAGTAAACATCTTGGTAGTGGATGTGCATTGAAAGTTTCGCGAGTATCGTGGTTTTTGATATTTTGCCAACGTACCGCGCTTTATTGCATGATAAGATCAGGAAAGATCGTATTTCGTGCACTGAAATATTCTTGCCTCTAGCAGTGGCAAAACCTGCCAGCGCAATTCATGCGGATTGTCGCGTCGTTCGTTGAGCAAATACAAATCAACTTCGGACTTTTCCAGAATGCGCCGGCGCAACTGCGCCACCTTCTGGCCAATATCGTCCGTCGCTTCTGCAGAGGCGCTTGGCGAAAATCCTATGAAGTTGGGAGTGTGATGAATCTGGCCAGACGGTGGTATCGGTTTTGAATTTACGGTATTGGGTAAGTCCACAACACCTTCCATTGATTTCTGGATCATTGTCAGAGGAGCAACTTCGTCGGCCTCAGTTCGGCCTGCAAACGCTTGGAGAGGGTCTTCGTCGCTGTCTGATGATAACGTGTGGCCATCATGGGACACTTCAATCTGTTAAAAAACAAAGATCGTAGCATTACCCGCGTCGGGCAATAATGAAAAATCTTTCGTATTCGAAAACTGGTAGCTGAAAACGTATAAATGATGTTTGTATATAGTGATTTTGAAAGATTAGAATAGAGGAATAAGAAAATTCGGTGCCAAGTGATCATTGTTTTGTTTTCACGTTTTATTGAATTGATTAACACATTCAAGTGCTTTTATTCCCTTTGTTTGGTTTATGCTAGTTTTTCGTGTTTACACATCTTTTTTACAACAAAACCTATCCATTATACTTGATAACACATGCAGTAGATGGGCAAATCGCTGCACATTTGAGACAGCTTTCGTACGAAGTATTTTTGATGTGAAAATGAAATCTGATTGGTGAGGTATTGTGAAAAAGCTTGTTTTTATTTATTTTTGGATCTTACATTTTTACAGCCAACCTCTCATACGAATGGGAAAATAACATGTTTCTTTAATCTTGAGGGTTTCTTTAACGTTGTGGATAATTTTTCTGGCACGCAGTTGTCATGCTTCAGTTTTTTACGCACGCAGTGTCGGACAGGGATTACAAAAGTTGTGCCCGGTAGAGGATCAGGATCGTAGTTTTTTGTGGCCGACGGTCGTCGCTAAACCTTTGTTTCGAAAACCTATAAACGCCGAACTCTCTAAGTAAAAAGATCTTCAAAGATTTTTCTCCAAAAAACGTTTTTAGAGAACTTTTTGTATTTCAGTAGAAACCAACTGCACAGATAACGACAAAAGGGCCTTTCGGGTTTTTCGGGTTGGGTTTCGGGCTGGTTTCGGGCTTCAGTTTGTCAAAATGTTTCGGGCCGATTTCAGGCCTGCCTGCACACGTTTCAGAGTAAGATTTTTTTTTCGTGACGTACCTTTGTTTTGCTCACCGCGGTGACTTCTGTGAGTGAAGTGATTGTGATTTTTCTTCAGCTAATCCTATTTGCAAACACGCCTGCGTTCTTTTGTTCTCCGCTCGGATTAGTCTCACACTTTTTTTAAGAAGGCGACAGTGGTGAGGAAATTAGCACGCGATGGCGTTGCTTCGAAAACAATCACGCGATTCTTTGCTTGTTTTACCAAACGATGACCTAAAATCGGCTTTTCATGCCTATAGCGCTATCCTAGATAGTTACGTTTATGCCTATTATAACGCCATCGTGGATAGTTTGTTTTTTGATGAGAAACATTGCATTCTGCAGTATAAGTTTGTCCTTGTTTAAGCCAACGTTTTGGTCAAGGTGGTTGCTATTTTGAGTGTGATAAAAGCATGTACCTGCAGCTATATCCGTACACTAAGTTTTAATACCACGCATTTGAGCATATCTGACTCACTCGGTGTCCGAATCAATCTAAATGAGTCACTCGGTAAATTTGGCTTTTGATCCGAAATCGGGCTTCACAAATATATGTCGGGCTCAATCCGGGTTCGGGATCGGGCCGAGTTGGGCTTCAAAATAAATAAGGCTCGTTTACAACCTGGTTTGCCCACCCGGCCACCTCTGCTCTAGCAGAGGGTTTGATGCGGCCATTACAAGATCAACGTTAGTGACGCTAAATTTGAGAATACTGTACTACCTTGCATCCTTTGTGTTTTTCGAATTCCATTAGCTTGTAAACGTTTTTGATGTGATTTCGGACGACGGTAGATAGAAGTGGGCTGGAATCCGGGTCTGTCCGGATCTGACATGCTTTTAGACACTGGTACCCGTCCTTTCCGCGCGCCACGTACGCTTTGGTTGCCAGTGTGTAGACGCGGTCGAGTTGAAGAGGCGTTGAACCGACTCTTACAGTCTCCCGTATAACGCGGCGACCACCTGGCTTGTTGGCATCGAATCCGAAACAGACGCCCGACACCTGTATATGAAAGATAGTAAAAAAACCTTAACCATGCAAAGTTGAATGAAATGCAACTGCCCAGCAAAGAGTTTCAACTTTTTTCATGGAAGAGCCTGTCTTTCTTTGACTTGTTCAGGTCAACGGTTTAAAAGTAGGGGAATCTGCTTTTTGTTTACCTTTCTGAGGTCAAAGTTAACTTCTTGAAATAAAAGTTGAATTTTGAGGTAAAAGTCCTCCCAGCGATTAAAATACATCGGTGAATTTTTGAGAAGGTGCAGACAGAAAATGGTCTTAAGATCATATCTGCAATGGCGTTTGCTCTTCCGTGGAATGAAAATCAGGTGCTTGTTTTATTTATGAAAAACATATGAAGCGTGCATTGCACTGCTGGCTTACACGTTTGCATCCTATGTGGTAAATAAAACAATTTCTGTCCAAAGAAAACAAAGATAATGCTTTCTTCCAGAAGCGTTTAATGAAAACCAGCTGTTTTCAAGTGGTTTTGAAACTGTAAAGGAAAATCGGAGTTGTGATGATTTTAATAGCACTCATGTATAAACTTGATGTTTGCCACTACGGAAACCGTTCAGCAGTATTTTGACGCAAATACGAGAAATCGTACGATGAATCAAACGACATTGCATCAATTTAGACTAGGTGGAAGAAATCAGCTGTAGGAAATGCAAACAGCGCCTTTTCACATTGAACTGCCTTCTTCATTGTTTGAGCGAGTTCTTTCAATTCATTGCCAGGCTGCACTAGATCTCGGGGCAGGTGTTGAGTAGCCATTCGATTGTTTCGTCATTCAGGACCGTCAGGCTATGCGTTCCATGGGATGTGGATGGATTGGACAATGAAGGACAACGTGGTCGTCGTTTTGTTCTGTTCTTGTGCGCCACACTCACAGGCCGCAGAAGGAGCCAAACCCCATTAGTGTAAGCAGAAGCGGAAACGTCGGACACCAGTGCGGAGGCGGTAAGTCAGACCCACGCTGTTCTTAGCTGAGCCATTCCAAGAGAGTGGGTACTGATGTCGGGGTTGAAAGTACGGAGTCTCGTAGAGTTTTCCAGCCACTGCGCTTTCAATGGGTGATCCGCCCAGAGAGCAGCATTTCTGTTGTTGTCGTCAGATGAACTGATGAGTTGTTCTGCTGCGGGTACTAACAGGTGTCTCGATTTGAGAGGCAGTGATTTCCCACCCGATGGACAGGTGAGCCCTCAGTGGCGCAGATGTCCAGCCTCCATGGCAAGGCGAGCTAGAGCCAGTGTATCTTCTCTTGGCAAGGAAGTGCAGCCGGTTGGATAGCGGCGAGGATAGGAAGATTGAACTGTCAAGTAACTGCAAAAGACTTGAATTCCACCGCTAAGGACTGCTCAGATATCAGAGGATAGTTGAAAACGTGTAGCCAGTACAGAACAATGACTTTGGTAAAATAACTCTAACAATTTCTGTATCTTTTCCGCATTTGCGTTAGCCTTTGCAAACAATACGACATTGTTTTGTTTTCAACATGCTATTGCCTTTGTCGAATGAGATTGCATATATCCGTTTTACAAGTAGTATACACGTAGGAGCGGCAGGTCTGGACCTTGGCACCGTGGTAATTACAGTACAACTTCCACCTGGAAATATACGTGCCTACAATGCAAACGCTTTCAGATTTATGGGTGAGGCTTCAGTTATATATGAAGTTAAAACGGACTGCATTCGGTAAAATCTTCGAACGTTAGGAACAAAGTCTTTGAAACTACTGAATCAAGTCTAAACCAGCGGTCCCCTAAGTCCGACCCGCCGGCCAGATCCGACCCGCACAGGGGTCCAATCCGGCCGCGAGCTTTCCTAGGAATGTTTAGCATTGTAACAATTTTGTGTAGATAAATTAATATAAGATGTTACTACACAAAAAGCAAAATGCAATTGATGTAATTGAGAATTTTATCCCGGTGGACTTTAAAAAACAAACCAAGCGTTCCGCTTTGATCTAAAGCTCAACTACAGAAGTTTCAGTTGAAAAGTGATTTACTCAGGACGTAGGCCATTCGTTTGTAATGTCATAGTTTGCGAACAACACGGACAAGTAAACGTAAACACAGAAAATTGTTAGGTCATAAGCTTCTTTTTTCGTTGGAAATTGCTGCGCACCAGGACCCTTATTTTGAACCAGGTGTTGCCAGATTGGCATTTTTATAATGCCGAATTGCAGACTTTCGGCCTTATTTAAAGCGATTTGGCTTGAGAAATCGCTGTTTGGCATGTTTTGGCTTTTTTTAGTGTTGGCGGAAAAAATTTTTTTTAAAAACCTGTCTGCTTTGAAATCCATTTGCGTCTCCTGGCCATTAAGATCATGAAAGCGTTTTGAAAAGTTTTCACGAAGGTCTTCACACATTTCTGTGTATTTTTCAAAGTCAGTTACCAAGTCTGTCTGAGTTTTATATTTAAATGAAGACATGCTTTTGAACTGCATCATGTTATCAGTTGACAATTGCTGCTGAAAGTGCTTACCTTGAAAAGCATTGACTGCATTCAGCAAATCGCTTGCGTGCTATTTTCAAACTTCTAGCAGGCCACATTTGGCCAGCGGACGTTGTGTTGTGTACCCCTGCTATATAGCATATTTTGCCAAGCGATTCGGCGTATGTGGTCCATCGTCCATGCGAACCTGGAAAGTCTAATATTGTTTCTGTGGCTTCTCTGTGACTGCTGAACTTTGTAATACTGTAGATATTTTGTGGCATGTGACATATATAACATATCAATTGCTTGTGTACCAGATTTAAAGTAATTAAAACTGTGGCATGGCGCATGTTTGCATTTTTACGACCTGTATTGTTTCAAATATTTATAGGTATTTCTTATTAAGATTTTTCTATAAGAGTAGATGGCACTGGAGATTAAAACAGTAGTTATATGCAATGCTTCCAGGCTTAGTTCTATAGTAACATCGTATTTTTGCCTTTACCCACCCAGGCAATTCAAAACAGACAGCCGTCGGCCTGCTTCGGCTTGTTTGGCATATTTTGACGAGCGATTTGGTATTTTTGGTCCATCAGGACTTTACAACCCCGTATTGTACATGAGCTTAGCCTTGGCGCTTAAACTTCTGTCGACTCTATCAAGCATCAAGCATGGAACCAAATATTAACCTACAACTGTTATGTAACAAAAGAAGTAGTTTCATAAATCACATTACAAACATGTTAACGAGCAAAGAAAATAAATAGAAAAATGCAAACGTGTGTTATGCGTGTTGTATTTTTTTGTTTTCGATACACAAAATAGTCCGGCCCGCGGACGTTGATAAGATCGCGAAATTGGCCCAGCATCCAAAACGTTTGGGGACCGCTGGTCTAAACAATTACAATTACTTATTTGGCAAAAACTCGATAAAAAAACTATTTCTCGCGTATACGGTTGCTCTATCAAGAACACGTACTTGAGGAAAGCGACCTTCTAGTTTTGGCCACTTGCTCACTCCGTTCTCTAGAGCGTCTAACAGCTGCTGACCGGTTACTTCAATCGTTATGACTGTGTCGCTGATCGGCAAGATCTTCATTAGGTCGTTCAAACGAAAGTCGCCGCGAGGGTGGACATCGTCCGATCGGAAAGTGCCGGAGTTGATAAGGACGACCTCGGCATGAGTGACGGAGGCCATGACGTCGGCAACAAAGTTACCCAAGCGAGTTTCTTGACTACGGACTTTGGTAAAAGTGCCATCCAAATCGGACTGTGTAAAATAAGCCCAGTTAAACTGAAATCAACGGTGAACACGTCATTTTAAAGTTGAACAATGTATCTCACGGCAAACACACAGCCATATAATTCTGTGAAGACTACAATTTACACCAACTTCTTCTGTTGCATGAACAGAGCAGTCACCGAAGCATGGTGATTGGTGTTTAATTCAACGCCACTTGTCGGTTTTAGAAAAGTTTCTCATTGTACAAAGCGTGAATAGCTAAAACGGCAGTTGTAAGTGAAAATATTTTGCCGACGCTTTCAGCTTCCAAACAAAATGATCCAAGGTGAAAACAAACACTGGATTGGTCGTTACGCTCAAAATGCAGATTACCGAAACGGTGCAGCACCCCCTCAGCTGGAGCAATCTCTACAACGTAATGCAGCGCGACATGAGGCAGTGTGACGAGTGATAACACGCAACAATCATTAAGTGAGTCATCAGCCAAATGTTTAAACCTGATGACATCATCGTGCGCTTCAACTACGCTTTAAATATGCATCAAAACGTAATAATTTCAGCAAGCCCGAGTCACTGCCAAAGTGTTTCACACTATGAAAGCATTTCAGTGGTTTAAAAGCAGCTCTGTTCCGCCTTGTTTAAATATGCTTTGCGATGTGTGTCCTATTCGAATACAAATATTTATTTAAATAACACGTTTGTAGTGTAACAAGATTGCACACGGTGGTTTTACTGCTACCACATTGATAATACTTTTGCTTCTCTTTATCTATTCAATTTTAAAATCTAAGGATCAACTTGTAGAGTCGTTTACTGACAGTCCTTCATGTCAAAAACTGCGGGAAACAAAAGTGCGTTAGTGTTTTTGTGCACTGTTATTCCAAGATTGATGTTGTAAACATGCTTCTGGATAACCTATGAAAAACAAAGGTCAAAAAACGTGCAGACCTTTGATGGTGTGCCGTGAATACCAACTGGTGATCCATTCAACAATTTGATCAAACAGATTTAAAAAATGCGGGAAATCGCACGATCCATTAGTAGCTTTTACATGTAAAATTAAGATTAATTTTAAATCAACGTAATGAGACATTTTTACGATGAAAAAAAAATCAAGGAAAATCTTCCTCCTAATTTACCAAGTCTAAAAAATTACGGAAAAGATGTATTGGACAATAATTCGATAGAAAATACAATTTCTCGCGTATACGGTTGCTCTACAGTACCAACAACACGTACTTGAACTTCACATTCCCGAACAAGAAATCTTAAATTAAAATACAAAATCGTTCCTCATTTCATGGAATGGCGCAGATTCATAAGAAATGTTCGCAGGCCCGTAACCAGCTTGGGACATCAGGGGGGCGAAGAGCTTTCCGAGAGGGTCCCAAGTTTTTAAAAATATGTCCAATAGTTTCGTTTTTCCAGGGGGGGGGCGAAAAATTTTGTACGGGGTGGTTTGCGCCCCCCCTTAGCACCCCGTGGTTACGGACCTGAATGTTCGTTTGACGCAGAGACAGATCCGCAGTTGTTCTTTGGGGAGCAAGCCGCGAAAGGGGACGTCATTATTTGAAAGGGGGGTAGTTTTAACAAACGCTATCTGAATGTGTGGAGGAGAACTGCCTCAGATTGTCGCGTTCTTGGACCTATCTTTGTTCGACGCAAACAGCAGAAAAATCTGTTTTTGTGGAGAATTGAAAATATCAAAAACCGTGTACCCCGAAGTAACAGACCTAAGAATATACGAAAAAAGTGTCAGACAACGTGAGTTAAGCCGTAGGTGTACACATCTTTTCTTTACCAATTTGCGCTATAATTAGACTACAGCAAGATTTACCTGAATTTCCCCAATTTTCTTGTCCAAGCTTTTCTCTAAGGCGGACATGTACGTTTCGACTAATTTAGCCATTTCAGGTTGAGGGGTGAAAACCTTGGTAACGTCGAACCGGGCCAACTTGACGTCCACGCAGCCGTCTTCACGGATGAACGCGTCGATACTCGAGAAGTTTCGGAAATCCGATCCGCTCTTGATAATTAGACATTCTTTGCACAAAACAAAGAGCGGCAGTCAGCCAAATGTATTCGTAATAACTGCTGAACAACACGGATCTATAACCCCTATCGCAACCTGAACCACCTGGTACTGGTCGCTTTTGATCAAAACGCGATTCGACCAGGACGTTTCAACTGGCATGAACAAAAACCTTTTCATAAGAGCCTTGGCTAGACAAAATAGTTGCTTTGGCAACCAGTGAGCCGTGATTCAAGAAAGTGTATTTGAATGGCCTTGAGTCAAAAAGCAGCACGAGATCATCGAATTGTTGTGGTGTGTAGCAATGTGGGTGAGAGCGAGTTGTGTTTCGCAAAGTAGATGTTAAACTATCACTCAAAAAGCTTTGTCTGATGACATAAAAATTTGTAATTGCTTTCCAAAACATTGTTTTTGAACATGATCCGCTGAAAGTCAACCGACTTACAAAAGAATGCAAATACCAAACCAGCATTCAAGAGTTTGTTGCTCCGAAAATATGTGCGCTTCACTTATGTGTGTCGAAAACAATGCGTCTACTTTTCTTAAAGAAGTAAATTATAAACAGGAAGCAAGCAACAAGCAGCGTCGCCAGCAGTTGTGATAAGCATACGGCGTCGCAACCACACCATGACTCAATAAACAACCTTCTTGTATGGCCCAGTTGTTGCTATGAGCAAGAACCGATAACATACAGCAAAGGCACCGCAAGACACAAGTACTATTAAAGAAACAGGTGGTATTCGGATCGCACAAATAAAAAACAGTGCACATGAACTTAAAAAATCATTTGTTCACAAAAACCAGTTTCTAAAAACAAGGCTTCGATGAAACGCGATAAATTATTTAAATGTCTCTTTGAAATTTAATGCGAGAAGTAAATTTTTGAGAAAAGGCATGAAGAATTTAGCTATTGTTCCACCTGCAACATAGACGTAGTACAGTACTAACTGAAGGGCGTCAAAACATCAACTTTTATCCAGTATGCCAAAAGCATAACCATTGAAAAGACAAAAATCTAAAATATGATGAAATTCGACACAACGCGTTTTTGATATCATTAAATCGAATTTCCGGAATTCTGACATGAGATCAGTTGGCGTACAGGTAGAAATGCTGTTGCCAGGGCCTACGAGAGGAGGTACAAGAGGTACATCGTACCCTGGGCCGGTAGGTACTAGGGCCCGGGAGCATGAAAGTGCGCACATTAAGTTTTTCTGTAATCAAACCCAAAAGTACCAGTGTAAGTCAGTTGCCAGTATAACAATGAATCTATTTCTAAATCTTAGCACGGTGGTTGTTTTATCTCTATTCCGATTACTATACAAACAAACAAGTTATACAAGTTTCGACGAAGGCCCCAGAAGCTTAGGGGGCCCGGTATCGGTCTTCCTACTCTCTGGTAAAATTTTTCTCAGAGGTTCTGGCTGTTACGATTAGATTCTTAACTCCTTCCTGCCCAAACAGTTAAAGCACGCTATTCAGAAACTGTCCGTAGACGCGTAAAATATCTCAAATACTTGCTTCTGTTGTAAGGCTGCCGCAGATAACTTGGAACCAAAATAAGGTTCACTTACGGTACAAGTTTTCTGAACGTGTATCACTACTGAAATGCTCGTTTTTCGCTCAGTTGTTAACACATGCGTGATAGTAACGTTGCTGTTTAACAGACAGCTGCAGCGACTAAATACCACTGTCCTTTGCCTCAATTTCCACCAAGAAGAATTTACTGCCGAAGAGCTGCTCCTTGCATCGGTTGCTTAGTTGTGATTTTGGGCGTGAACTTTAGCACATCAAAAATCTGTGAAGCTTGGCAATTTCTCCGAGCAAATGGACAGGTTTCAAGGGTGCGATCGCCAGTATGACCTGATTTTAAAATGCAGCTAATGCTTTGCAAGTGTTTAAGATATTCTGTTAAACTTTACATCAAAGGTTCCGATAATGCAAACAAACACAGCATAACGACCGAGAACTTGACAAATATTGTTTTCCTCTACCGCAACCTACCGTCAACTTTCTTCACGCCGTATTCGTGGTCGTGACCTCCGAGGACAAGGTCAATGTCGGTCACTTTCCTGGCGAGACGAATGTCATTAGGCCATCGCATGTGCGTCAGGGCAATAACAAAATCAGCTCCCTGCCTCTGCACACAACCAATCAGATGCATTAGACCTTGGCACGTGTCACAAAGTCAATCCCAAACGGGAATGCACCAAGAAAAACAGCTCGAGCGTGACCTTTGTGCGTAGTTCCTAGGTTATAAAGACAAGAGGTAACATACTTAGAATTCAAGGACAGTTCTGCTGACATTGTCATTAAACTCAAAACGTCTACTTTAAGCTTCGAAAAAGATATTTGGACTCAATACCGCTGTACTGGGTTGCCTGAATGAGTGGCGCTTTTCTCGCAAATCATCGGCATAATATCAAAAAATAACAAGCTTTCTCCAGTTTGTTTTATTTAGTGCATTCACAAAACTTTCTGCGAGAGTATTAACTGCTGATAAAAAACTTATTTGTGCGTATTCAAACCTGATTCACTACTTGAGATATGCGAAATGTTGACTTTGAATTGTTCACTTTATACTTGAGAAGCTCTCATGTGATGGTTCATGGTTATCGATAAGGTGGTTTTTGCGTTTCTGAGCAACGCAGGAAGTGAAACAGCCTCATTCTCTCAGTTTGGATCGTGAGGTTAGAAAACGTCGTATAACTGGGTTGCAAGGATAGGAACGCAAACCATGGCGGCTGATTTAAGTTTTCTAACCGTTTTTCCGCCAACGCTTGTTTCGTCACAAAAGGCACTGCTTCGTCAATCTAAGCGTTGCGTCATTTGTTATGCAGGCCTACATGAAGCACTCATGCTGACGTGAGCAGTCAAAAATAAGTCAAAACCAAATGCTTTCTGCCCTCGAGAAAAGCAGTTCAATACGGAGAACTTACCACGTTCGAAATAGGGGCAAGATCTGAGAATGCTCGTTTGTCGCGTATTATTATGCAAGTTCTGGTGAATATTAGAGCAATTAACTTTTCTTGGAGGTAGCCTATTACTTCGTTTCACTATATTACCCGCATACACCCACGCTGTTGACGAGTTTCGGCGAACTTATACATTTGCCACGAAAAACAGACCCGACAAATTACAAATTCTATCAAGTGCTTATATTCTCAAGATGCCATTAAATAAAAGTTAGTTGTGCAGTTTTTTGTCAAATCAGACAGTCAATTTATCATCATCTAGCAGGGAAATCTACAGTATCAATAGCAATCAAACCCAGAAATAAGCAAACACACGCAATATACGCACTCTCAACTCGGAAGCAATCTGTCTTCCACGTTCGACGTAGTCTGTGTAGTTGAGGTTGCTTTTGTCTACTGTTGTCAGCGTGTCCAACCATTCCTCTTCTACCAAACCCACGAAGCCAATCTGTAGAAGCACAGAAATAGAGTACTTGCGTTGTCAGCTTGCGCTTACAACATTTGAATGTAGCATGTAGCAAAAGCTTACATTAATGAGCTTTCACTGTAGAAGGTTTCATTGTGATTTTTCAGCAACAACACGTTTCTCCACAGTTTCCAAAATTCACGGCAGGTAAAAAGACATTATCAACAAACAGGCAAAGCATTGCTGTGATTTGCATCAAGCAGTTTGCTAAAAATTAACTCCGTCGATTGTGCATTTTACGTGCACAACGACCGAACCCGGAAAGTTGCTAACAATTATAATTTGACGTGGTTATCGACTTATTCTCATAAAAAATATCCAAGTTATTACACGATAAACGACATGTTCAAAGTTTGTAATCTCTTTGTCTTCACCTACGCAGAGATGGCTCTTGTCTGGTGTTTTAGTTGACTAACCACTCGCTCGTCACTTGGTCTCGCATTTTCACGGAAATGGAACAACATTTAATTGTAAATGCTTCACAATTTTCACAAGTCAAGCTAGCTCTCGTCATACGAAATTACCAATTTGTCCTAACAAAGCGTTTCCTAAGATAAACCATAAGTACCTTTTCGAAAAAGATGCGACCTCGAATAAGTCAAGCAATCTTAAATTGTACTCACTTTTATTCCGTTATGCTCAACCATTTTCATTGTTTCTCCCTCAACCAAATTGCGCTTGGTCAAGTTGTCAGTTACGTTGCTGAGCAACCAAGTGGAGTCCATCCTCGATATGCACTTGACGGCGTGTTCCGCGCCGAAGTCGAATTCGTGGTTACCGAAAACTGCAACGTCGACCTGATTGTGTGAAAGTAAAACAACGCTTTGAACTTTCGAAACAGGCGCGAACGACTTTTTTTCGAAAGGTAAACATCGCGAAGTTCAAGTAAACAAAACCCGATTCAGCATTGTCGTCAAACTTTGTCTGCTTCAACGGCCCCCTTTCAGACATAAAAATTTCACTTCTTGGGCGCATAAAGAAGATTCGAACCTCTGCACTAAGCATCTGCACCATATTTGCCTTCCAATCATGTCTTGTCTACGTACCACTTTCGTTCAAGTCTAAATTTAAGTTATACCCAGGGAAGTGAAGCAGTAGAAGGGCAGCAGGGTGTTGGGGAAATGTAAAAATATAGAATACCACGAGGGATTAACAAGATTCTGACTGTGTTTCTACGATAGCGCACGATGTCACGCTGCAATTTTAGGTATTGTTGCGTTATTACCTAACACTTTCAAGCAAAAAGCTTGACCCACGTTAAGTATTCAGTGTAGAAATGCTTACATATTCAAAAAGAATCATTGTCACGTACGTTTTCAACGTAATTTAAGTTAGAAAATTAGTAGTTACAACATTCTGAATTTTGGATTGCGCAAGACGCTGTAATGAATTAGCCTGAAACTAGTGTTGGTAGAGCGAAAAATAACCCATTGCTAGATTTCTCACAAGAGCACTTCTGTTTTTGTCAGCTCCTCTAGGGAAAGACAGGGGCAAAATGACCTTGTACTCCACCGCCCTAGTTACACGTTTAATTTTTTGATTTACCACGAGAAAAGGTCCTTTTAACATTGAACTAGGCTATAATGCCGCCCGAAGTGGCGTTACGGCGGGCAAGGTACGAATCAGCCCTCTTGGCAAGTTATATGTGAAAGCCCAGCCCCCACTTAGCTTAAACTTCGGTTTTAGTATTCTTCTGGTTTTCAGTAGGTTATTATTATTTCTGCGTTTTTCGGTGTTTTTTCGGAATATTTTGCGGTGACGTAGGGTTTTGGTACAGCCATCCACACCCAGCTTCACTGTCATTTCTTAAGTTAGAAAGTCAGGTGTCGGCTAGTGGGCCCCTACAGTGGTTAGTGGGCCACCTTCAGCTGTGTTCTCAGCTGGCTCAAAAGCCTGGTTACGCCACTGGCCGCCAGGCGGAGAAGAGATATTATTGATCGACTTCAGTGGCATAGCCACTGTTATTACGCACGCAGATAATGATGACGCGGCACTCGACAGACCTTCCGCTTCCCAAAGCTAAATAGAAGCTCGAAAGCGTTATTTCCAGTAGGTTATCAGGGTGAATTGTGCTTCAAAGCAAAACCCAGTTCGCACTGCGCACACAACTGTGACGTAACAAGCGAAGCCAGCAACCGTGCACCAAAGTCTGCAAATATTTTGCGCGTGATTGTTGAATCAGAAGCAGGTAAAGCCAGCTCGCCACAGCCGCGAGTCGTGTCAAGCCTTTTCAAACAATTGCTATTCTCATTAAAATGTCACTGCGCTTGCCCACAGGAGCGTGGCATGCAACGTACGTTGCAAACGTTCACCAAAACAGGGCCCTGGTGCAAATGCAGTGGTTTCTCCTGTTCGTAAATGATCGTACGGCGGGCAGTTCGCCAACAATAACCATTCTTTGGCGACGTCCTTTCCTTCAAATGCTAGCAATTGCGAAAGTAAATTTTCTTTTGCACTTTATGGCAGTGAAAAGCAGCAAGCGCGTTTGTCTTACAAATATTTACAGCAGATCGATCACACCCAAGAACCCTATTTACATTGGAGTATGATTTTAGGAATAAAACAACAGAACTCTGCAAAAACTGCCAGTAATGTGAACAGAAAACGCACCAAAAGATAGTGAAAATCGCCATACGGAAGAAACATTACCCTGGTGACAAAAACTGCGCATGAGTTGCAACTGAAACCATTTCCAAGCTGTTTTCGGCATCTGCACACGATTTCGCGTACGACAGAAATAAAGGAATAAATCCTTTGTTTACCTTCAGAAGATTCATGACTTTGATCATATGTTCTCCCTGCGTGGCGCAGCTAAGCGTTGATGGGTTCAGACAATCGCCGGCAAAAATTATCAATGGTTTCTCGCCAGTTTCTTGAAGGACTCTCGCAACCTGTTCTTCGATGGCCGAAGCAAACCGGGCAGCGCCTCCAACTGGTTCAACTCGCCGCTCGGAAACCTCGTACACGTCGTTGAAATGCAGGATGCTCAGTCGCTTCGCGTTCTGAGCAACACCAGGCAGAATCACACACCAATATTACTGTAAAACAAGTTCGTGAAGAGCTTTTCGGAAGGAACTTTTCAACGTTACCATAGGCTTGTAGAGTTAGTATTGCTTGCCAATTACGCATCCATCTCGCCCGATTTTTTGGGATCGGTCTGTTTGAGCTTGACGGTGAAGTAAATCTTGTGGAGAAACAGCGACTGTCGCAAATCTTGTTTTTATGTTAAGGTCTTTGCAATGTGTCACAATTCGAACCGGACAGACTTGGAATTTAGCTAAAAAAACATATTTTGGTTCACAGCGAAGCTTCTCTAGCCGTTTATATTTTACTAACCTCGTTCGTTTACGTTGCGGGTAATTTTTCTGCAGCCCAAACCCACCATCCACAGCAGCACTGCTCAAAGCTATCACAACAATATCGTTAGACTAGCCCTGATGAGCTAATTGCACGTTGCACAGAAAACAATCGTCAAAACCATTGGGACAGTCACAACAACCACAGCTATTTATGACAAATACCCACAATTGTACGTAAGAGCGATGGAATAATAGCGCGTGTCACGTGATAATACTTGGCCACCGACGAGGCATTTTACGAGTGGGCGGAAACAACTGTGCTCACAAAGAGCGCGACCGTCGCGAGAGAGCTTTTCAACAAGACGAAAACAAATGCAACGCTTAGGGGCAACCCCATTGTCAGTACTCAACTCCCGCGGTGTTGTTCCACTGACCCGTTCTTAGTTACATTGTTTCAATGCAGACGTATTCCCGAGCTTTGGAGGTGGTGTATACGGTGTCATCAATCTTGTCAAAATGTGCTTCATTACGAAGCCTTTTTCATCAAACTTCAAACAGCACATTTCTAAAATTTTGGAGGCATGTACTTAGTGTGAAAGCGTCTTGCGGCTATCATCTTGCTACACTTAAGTTTTTCGGCGAATTTTAGGAAAATGACTTTATCTAGTGCGTTGCATCGGAATAATCGTCGTAAATAATAATAATAATCGGCACATTGCAACGAATAGCACTAGTAAACTCGAATCGTTGGTCCGAGCTCAGCTGATAGATCAGGACTTGGCCACAAAGCGCAGATATTTTTGCAACAGCCACTGCTTCGTGTGTGTGCGGCAAATGACGTTTCAGCAACACCCGTCAAAGTTGCAGTCGTGCTGTGTCTGACACGTCAAAGAAAACAAGTATCAAAGTTTTTGCAAAAATCACATGGATCTCGCTTTTCACTAGATTAGGGGTGGCCAACCAGCGGCTCTTTGCCCGGTTTCCAGGGACATAAGGAGGTTAGATGGCGCCTGGGGCAAGAAGCAAGTTTGGCGCCCCCCATGTTCGAACCTGAGGTCTTTCGGAAGCAAATGTACTGTACTGAAGAAAGTACAAGCACTCATCAGAAAACGAGATTCACTCCAGCACCAAACTACGCTCTCGCGGCAATCGAAGAGAAACACACACAGATAAATAATATCACATCTTAATCGATCGCATACTTCGTGAGACTGCGCAAGAGACGGATGGTCTATTTCGTCGCTGATGTAGGTAGTCCTGGAGACGCTCTTTCGCCGAAGGCTGTGCTCTCCGCCGACAGTTTGTTCTTCAAAGTGCCGGATATCGAAGTGGCTGCGCATCCAGCGATCCTCCAGATTCCTGGTGACGTCGGGCGAGGTCTGGCGCTGCACTGTGAGCAGATCGGCGTTGCTGATGCTTTTCAGGCCGACGTCCTTCTTCGTTGGCTGGCGGCCTTCGTCGGAGTCATCTTCGTCGTCGGCCGAGCTCGACGTGCCATTCGATGTTTTACGAGGACCTGTGTCGGGCGGCGACTGTGGTTTCACACGAGTTAGAAGACATCCCATGCCGAGGGGACTATCCTCACTGCGTTACAAATAAGAAAAGATTAAAGGCCGTTTTCCCAGCTTCTGATGATCCTTTTCGACCTTTGTCGATCAGTCATGCAGCAGTGATGTTTTTAGCGCAACTGCCCTTTCACGCAGAATTTCTTCAAAAATAACCAAGTTTGTGTCTTGCACTTACAAAAAGTACATGAAAGTCGCTTCAGATGTAGAGATGAACGAATAAATCAGGAAAATGAGCAAATTTTGTTCAGCCATTAGGCTATTGCGTTAAACCGATACAACTTGAAAACACGACAAAATGTGATTTTCCCGTTATTCTAAAAATGTTGAGCACGAGACCTGGTTATATATGGAACACACGAGATAATAACGACTAAAAATGTCGCGATGAACGGAGAATATCAAATAAAAATGTATCTTTGTTTTATCAGCATGAAAATTGTTTGTGTGCTGTCTGTTCACGTATGCCTTCTCAAAAACATTATTATAAAAAATTCTCTACTGCAAAGGATTGCATTGCATAGTTGCAATATGTTGGATCTCAAACGCACAGTGTAAAGGAGCGAATGAAACTATCTGCGTTTTTTTACTGTAACACACAGACTTGATAACTAGGACAGCTGGGAAGCTGCGACGAAAATTGTCCTCCGAGAGCGTTCAAAACTGAATTTTGCGAAAAAATGAAATCTGCTGGACAGGAATATCATCAAGCGCCTGCTGCAGTTACAAATATTTAAATCAAATCACAAATGCTCTTGAGGTTCAATATTTTCCTGGTCAAAATATGCCAGTGGTCACGCGCAGAAGTGAACCGTCGGGCAAAACGAAAGGTCCCGGTCAAATGTTGTAATTTTACGAAAACGCTTCAATTTTCGGCAATAAATTGCAACATTTGAGCGAAACTGCTAGTTGTCGGGCAAAAATAATGTGTTTGCCAAAAACGTTCGCCCCACGTAACCTTTGGGTTTGTTTCGTCTACGTCCGCGCGTAAATGCTTCGAACTGCTGTTGAAAGCTAGTAATCGCAATGACGTGTGTTAGAACAGTCACTGAAGACAATAATCTACTTCCGAAGAAGAATTACGGTGCAACTCTTCGCACACGTTGCTTGTACGGAAAGCAGAGAGAGGTCGCGAGCTTCACTTAACCAGCACACCCACCTGTCTGCATCAGCACTGTACTTTACTCGCTTTGAATTGCTTGCATCGCACCACAGGTTGTCGCAATCGGAATCGCTGCAGCAATGTGATGGGGACAAGCTCAAGCTTGTGGAAGAGCTCCGCGTCCTCAAACTCGACCTTCTGGCGCATTCGACGCTTTCGGAGCGGCAAAGGTGGTGAAGTGCTCGGCTTGTTTGCGAAAAATCGTCCACTCTGTCAACGTGCTGCTTTGTGGTGTCAAGAACAAATTCTAGTTCATCGGTTTCAAAAGTATCGTCAGATTCATTTGAACTTGAGGATGAAAGCTGAACAGCCGTCGACGCCTCAAGACCGGCAGAAGAACTCCCCGTAGGACCAGCAGCCGCCAAGTCCGAAGACGCGAAGGCAAAGTCTTCTGTTACGCCTGCGCAGTGCGGCGCCCCTGCAGGCAGAAAGCAATTTAAGACCCCTGACACCACTTCAACTTGGGCTAAGATTGCGGTTACTGGAATTTTTTTAAAATCTATCTTATATATGTTATAAGTCGTCAGGTTCGATTAAAGGGGAATTCGGACAGTTGGAACAAAAGTCAAAAAATATAAATATTCTCTTTGTGTTATGCTTTGATTTACATTTGACTGATCCAGAAAGTCATGAAAACCTCTTTTTGGTAGCCTCAGTCAACGGTCAATTGCGTCAGTTTCAGAGTTAGATCAATCACTATTTATAATTGAGTGGAAATTACCCATTGTCATCTACTGATAATTGCAATTGAGTTTTATTGTTTTGTATAATCTTAACCGCAGTTTGCTGAAATTTTTTATCTGATTACTATTATATTTGCTTTCAATAACTTCACAGAACTTGAACAAAGACATAAACAAAACCAGTGAAACACTTGCCATGTGGCCTACTGCAGTTTTGCTGAGCCAGCAGAAAAATCTCGGAGATATGCTGTGCTTGTGATTTGGGTGGTGGATAAGTAGCCTATTTGCCGTGCTACAGTGCCCAAGTCTGAGCCTACAGGCAACTATGTGCTGTGCGCAAAACGAATGAAGTTCTTCCACTGTACGATTCCTTGGTTTGCAACCCCAGCCCCCAATGGCGTTTTTTACTGTTAGCTTTGCAGTGGTGTTCCGTTTGGGGTAGTATTTAGTTCATGCTTGAGCGAATATATACTTTCGTTTGAGAACTATAGTTTCACTTCTATGGATCATTCACATAGAAAACGTTACCTAAAAATACAAGCGATTTATCATAACATGGATAAAAAATTTTGCAACAGTACAAAGACCGTATCATTCCGCACACCACGCCTTTACGTGGAAACCAATGTATTTTGAAAATGGACTAAATTAAAAATATATGACCGTATATTACAATGTAACTTTGTAACTTATAATTGCGATTTATAATGAATTGCATGTTCAAGAGTACTTGTAATGGTAATTTGATTGATATTTTTCCAAAAAGTAGTTGTATTTGTAACGTATTTGAAAAAATTGAAAAGAGCATTCGCACAAGCAGTTGTAGGCAAACTTAGTCATGTAATCAATCTAATTACAGTCAATTTGTGAAGAAAACGTTGCAGTCGACTTAAACAGACCAGCACAACTACGTAGACTCTAACAGCGCCCCATAAGACTCATTGTACGAAGTGCGTGAACACACAATGAATACATGTACAACGGTGGACCAGCAAAGTCGTGGGCCGTGGCGTAAGATTGCTTCAGGTTGCACAAGCACACGCATTTCACCCTGGATGACGTTGTTCTATTGTTAAGGCAGAAGACCTGGACGAGTAGACTTCACCGGAAGACCACACGTCTTATAAAAACGGTCTTGCGAACTTTCGTGCAGAGTTCTTCGCGCCGTGGACGTAAGAAAAAGATGTCGCAAGTGTTAGACTTAACTAAAAGAAGACAAACTGTAACCCACGCTTATACGTAAGGTGCACGGCTTTATAAAGATAATTTAAATGCTCATTACCGTTCAAAAAAAGATAGGAACTGCGAAATGTCTGAAGTTAATCAGTGTCCCTACACATTTTTGTTGCCTATTCATGGCATCACAAACGCAAATACTAAGAAATGTTTGCTGCAATGCAGGGCAGAGTTCACTTGCGCTTAGTCGGTGGAGAGCTAACGTTCGTCTCACCACACTAAAATTCAATGCCTTTGAAAGAACGTTCGAGCTTTAACTTCGTAAAAGGTGGATCACGTCGATCATCCTCAAATGCCATTCAGAATCGGAATCTGACAAAATGGATACTGAAACACGCCTTTTTTGTACCACAGGAAAATCTCAAATAAGGATGAGCTGGTTACGGGCCTGGAAAGAGCGCGTACTTTTAAAGCAGTTTATGACTTGCTTCTGGTTTTAGCTACAGTAACCGTAACATGCGGTTGAAAGCTGAGACCTAATCTGAAAGGTGAACGGATAAAATACCAGTTAAACAATACCCAGCCAGAAGATCCACATAGAGAAGACCCGTGCCAGCAAGCACAATATCACAATCTAAAATTTTTCGCAGCTGCTGGTATAACCCTGTCAAGTAATTTTTTGCTAAAACATGACGGATATCTTTAGTGGAACCTTACAAATCGGTGGTAAGCTGACACTATGTTTAATAAGAACCTCCTGTACTGTTGTTCAGTCTGTGAAATAGATCATATAACAGGGGCAGTTAACTATTTCGGCTCCCGAGAAGAACGCCTCAAGAAATTTAATGAACATTAGTGTATTTAATCAACACAATTACAACAAGGTTACTCACGCAGGTTGTAACTTTTAATGCTGCAAAAGACCAGGAGGATGCATCCTTGATTAAGCAACTTTAAATCCAATAAATTTATACTCTGGAGTTATTGATGAAAGAGCGCAAACGCATGTAAGCATGGATTCCTTACAAATAGTAATCGATTGTGTTGTCATATTGACTTTATGTCATAACAAAACTTTGTACCAACTTTTATGAGAAGACATTTACTCTTTTGGTTCACTGGACTGTCTATCGAAAGAAATCCTTTCACAGCTGACTCAGACACTAAGATCTTAACAGAGAATATATCTCACCGACTAGGTAGGCCTCATCAGTTCTTGTTCAAATAGAATCTGGTTCACTAAACATTTTCTCTTAAAAAAATACTTTTTGTGAGAGTAGTTGTTCTGGAAAAATTATGTTATTTGCAAAGTGTAACGTTGATTCAGTTTGGATCATCTCGAGCATTTCAGTGCGAAGCCTGCATGGACGCTTCAAAATTTAAATTAGTTGAGACGTGCCTTTAAGCAGAAAAGTATCAAAGGTGTGCCAAGCTCATAATACATTTCGTCGCATTATTTTCGTTTCTGCCAGTCCGTTTTGTAAGCAGCGAAATACACACCCAGAAGTTATAGTTACACGCAAAAAGCATCTTGATACTGTTGAAAGAAAAGGTCATCTGTAGCAGTAATCTTTTTAAAGACAGTCTAAGCGTGAAGTGCAGGCCATCTTCACACAGAAGCAACAACAACTGAAACAGCATCGCATGACAGTCAGTTGACATGTTAACAATAACAATTTATTTTGGTTAATTCTCACAATTCTGAGTTTTAGCTTCAAAGTTATCAAACAAAAAATTATTTTGAATGGCAAAATTGCAGTCCCATCGTCGAATGCTTTTCCGCAGCTGGGGTGATTTGCCTGCTAAGTCTGGACCAAACAGCTAGCTGCAACATTTTGTAAAAGATCAGAGTCTTTAGGAACATGCTTTCAACAGCGTTATCTCAGGAGCGGGGCGTAATGTAATAAAGGTGTTGCTAAGTGGTCACACAGTGAAGAGGATGGCAACAAGTTAACTCGTAAACACTTTTGGTTTGCATACAAAAGATTTGCGAGAAACCTTTTACTTTAGAATATAAATCTGTCAAGTGGCCAGTCGTGTGTGAGTCCATCTTTCAGCTAGCTACACACTGACGTTGATTAGTTATTTTTATTTCATTTTTTGCGAAGACATCTTGTGCACCTGACACACTCACTTATACCCGACCCTCCTTGCATATACATACTCAGTACCTAAAGTAAAAACGATAATCAGTCGGGAAATTTTTGTAAACTACAAGGAGATCAGAACCCTTATTTTGCAACTTGGTTAGTATTCCTTGTAAAGAAAATAGGACACACGCGCAAGCTGTGTATGAATAGCACGAACTGGCTCAACCTTTGAGTGCATGTCACGGAGAATGCAAGCGAGATCTAATATTTTTTTCCAAATTTTAAGCACCCTCCAATTTTTACATTAATAGGCACTTGCGATAGCCATAGCCATGCAGTTTAACCTTGGTGACCGCAAAGACATTTTGAGATAACCGCAACCATTTTATCTGAATACGGAGATGCACTTAAAGCAAGGTTTTAACGTGTTTTGATGATGGCGGTAAAGTGAGATTCTACTATATTTTGAGAGACCGTTGGAAAAATGTGAGAGACTGTATCGGTCTCTCAAAACGCCTTAAAAAACCTTGGCCATAGCAGCTGTGCGTTTTTTTAAAGATTCCTAGGATGTTGGCCTTCAAAACTCCACCAACAAGATTAATTTATCATTTTTGCGCCGTTCCCCGACTGTGGAAACCTGTTTGGAAGCACGGTACAAAAACAGATCTTGACTACAGCAATCCAGGGCTTATGAGGACTTCCAAAATCGTTTGAAAGTGGCTAAAGTACGATTGAGATGTGTTTTTATCAATCGAATTTACTTGCCAGGCCAGCAACAACTTAGCAAAATTCAAATTTTTACACGTGGTTTCTGCATCTGTGAGCTAGTTTCTATCGATTTTTTCTTAGCTGGTGTCGATTTTGCCTAAGGTGAAACATGAAAAGTAGCCTGTGTAAAGAAAGGGGCGTGAATCAGGGAGGACAGTTTTCCTTCCCCGACTGGAAAAAATTGAGATTTGGGAAAATGTTTCAAAAGCTGGAAAAAATGGTAATGACAGCCTGATTTACTTTTTCGGATACTTTCATTGAAGAAGACAAAACTATACTGAAGAAGAGTTTGCTGTGATATTTCATTTGCCATATTACAAGTTAGACCAGTGATTCTCAAAGTGGTCAATATCGACCACCAGGGGTCAGTTGAACCATCCAAGGGGTCGATAAGTAGTCATAGGGTTGAATGGGGGTCACTGAACGGCCAGGGGGTCAATGAATAACTGCCGGGGTGTACTGGAGCAATGAAGCCTCCACCAATTCACAATTATTGTTAATCGGGTAAAGGAATGCAAACGTCGTTTTTCAACAAATCAAACAAAATTAAGAGAGCTGATTAAATCTCAGCTACAGTAGTTTAAAAAGTACATTTGATTCGAATAGTTTTTTATTAAATCATCCATTGTGATGACATTATGAAAACTGTTTTGTTTGTTACGTCACAATCAATATTGTAGTGCATGTGTCGCACTTTGGCAGTTGTTATTCCTTGCATTAGTAACTGTTAGGTTAAGCCACGGGACTACAGAAGATTGTATACTTTAATTGGGGGTCAACGTGCAGCAAAGTTTGAGAAACACTGAGTTAGACAAATTCAGGCAAATTTTTGGCTCTCCCAAAAAGTTTAGTTCCCTGTGCTGCGTCTATGCAAAAATGCGGTCGTATAATTCCAAAAAATAATGGACTCGATCCGTGATAAACAAAAGTGTCAAGAAACAGACGCGTTTCTGTAGATTCTTAATCAAACGTAACGCGGTAAGGGGCAAAGACGGTAGGTCCAGGCCCGTCCACTGGCCCCCCCGCTGGCGACGGCCCTGGGTAGGTCACACCTGCAATCGAAACAAAAAGTCGAGAGAAAAACTGTGACAATCGGGAAAAAATTTTTGAAAACCAAGACATCTTACAAAGTGTTGTGAGTGTAGGTCATTTACTCTACCCAAGTAAATCGCAACAACACAAAATTTCGTTGGCACACGTCAGCTAAAGAAAGACACCGTTCTCAATAAGTTTGTGTGTAAGTACGCAATTATTGTAGACAGCGGTGAGATGTGACAGAACACACAGCGATCCAATAAATCTAAAACGATCGTCGACTTTTGCAGAAGACTTTCTTCCTACCTCTAACTTCAGAAAATCATATGGTGATTTGTCTAAAATGTTAGGAAGGTATATGCAGTCTGTAAATCGAATGCCCAAGTTTACGCTTGACTACGTTTCTGTAGCTAGGAATAAAAGGTTCTAACCCGACAGCAAGACTCATACATTCCATTGGCATACCGGCATTTGGCTTGGGATTTATAATAACACAGCGAGTTTCAAATTTCTGCGAAAAATTAATTTAAAAACGTTAATGAATACACAGTTATACTTCAAGTTGGCTTGACAAAATTCACATCATATAACTTTCAAATGCACTGTTAGTTTGCGCGCAACGTTTGAAAATCTTTGTAAAGTTTTCGCATGGTTTTAATTTCTTTTTCTACAGTTCAGAAATGGCCGTTGAGTACTGGCGCCAAATATTTGTAATGCTGCGCGTCTGAATCCACATCACCTGCGAGTAGTGCCAGGTTTTGAAGGAGCAAAACTGTTTCCTAAATTCCTCAAACAGTTTCTCAAAATACAGTAGAAACTTGCGATACGACCTCGCTATTTACACAAAACAGTTTCGGTCTCCTAGAGTTTCTTAGCGCTCGCCGAAGCCAGGCCTTAAAAAACCCTGCCTGCACACATTGATTCGTTCTTTCACTTCGGATATTTTCGTTGCTCGATACGTCACAATATAGTGTACTTCGCATTGTTACTTGCTCTGCAGTTCTTTGTGCCATTTCGTTAATGTTTTCCCGCCAAGCATTTTGTGGGCAGTACGGTGTTGGGATGTTTCTAATGGTTTCCACTCAACATGGGAAGCAGTGTGCGCAACTAACTTTTCTAATTGCATTAAGGTTTACTACTATCTTGTTATGACCTCGAAAAAGCAGGTGACTGTATCTCTCGACAAAATCGTCAGAGTGTTGCGGGAGCGCGGTGATCACGCACGCCCGTTACTGGGCTTCAAGTCATTGCATTCCTTTCCAGAAATTTGTGCGCGTGTCGACGGTGTTAAAATCAGAACCGTTTCCAGTGGGTGTTGGACTCTGACAACGGTGTATGCTGTCAAGACTCTTTCATAGTCTTATATGAAGTGGGTTGGTGGTCACGACCGGGTCGACGAGGGTGTCACTGTTGGAAGCTTCAGGATCAACCGTTTGCTTTTTGCGGACGATTCGGTACTGCTAGCATCTTCTGAACAGGATCTTCAAAATGGCAGCTGGAATGGAAATTACCACTAAGAAAAGCGAAGTGTTACCCGCTGTGTCATTATTGTTGTTATTACAAGCAAATGCGACTGGTGTATGTCTCTCCCATGGGCGTAACGAGGTTAGATGGCGCCCGGGGCAAGAAGCAGGTTTGTCGCCCCTGTGTTCGAAATTGAGGTCTTCAGGAAGCAAGTACTGTATTGAAGAAAGTACTTGTGACATTGTTGGGACTTTTCGGCGCCTCCACAGTCATTCGACGCCCCCCGTAGTGATTCGGCGCCCGGGTAATTGTTCCCCCCTTGCCCCCCTCGTTACGCCCCTGGTCTCTCCAGAAACCCAAGGCAGTGCATGCTACATGCGAGTGACAATACACTGCAGCAGGCCGGGGAGTTCAAGTACCTTGGGGTGTTATTCACAACTAACGGAAAGCAGATCAAGGAGCTTGATACGCGGATTCGTAAAGCAAATGTAGTATTGCGTGAGCTTCATCGTTCGCACAAAACAGGAGTTTCCAAACATCGTAACGCTTCCAGTTTTTAATCAGTCTTTGTCCCGATTCTCACCAATGGTCATGAATTTTGGGTAATGACCGAACGAGTGCAATCTTTCAGGTACAAGCGGCAGAGATGGGAGTTTCGCGGAGTTCACGATGTGACATTTCGCGAAAAAGCGCGCATTTGTTAAATTCGTAAAGCTCTGAAGGCCCAGTCGCTTCTCCGAATAGAGAGATCTCAGTTACGATGATTCTATCAGGTGTCACGTGAACAGAATGCCCCAGGAAAGATTTCTGAGGCGAACCCCGCTGGCTACACCCATGGGAAAACGACCATGAGGTCGACCAAGGACCAGTGGTGGGATTACATCTCCGTCTTGGCTTGTTCTTGGTGTGGAAGCAGCAAGTAGACTATCTGAAGTTGCTGAAAATCATGAGGCATAGGTGGAGCAGGCGTATTTTTGGGGGTGCGAAGGATTTTTGCCCAAATTTCCCTAAACGTGCCCGAAAAAAACTCCAAAGAAAATGACCTCCAAAAAAAACGACTGCATTTCTTGTCATGTTGGGCGCATTTTTTTAAATCAAAGCACACTTCAAGCACCATTTTTGCCCAAATTCCCCCAAACTTGCCCAAGTTTCTCCTAACTTGCCTGATAATTTGGGATCCCATTTTTGCAAATTCAAAGCATATACAGCGATTTCCACAGATTTTGCCTGGATTTTCACCAAATCAAAACTTTTGGAGGTGCGGTTGCACCCCTACCTCCTACACTAGTGTCATGAGGTATTTTAGTCCTGTTACGGCTGCTGCTGCCGCGACCCTCCCGAGAGGAAATGCGGGTGAGCAATTTTTGAACATGAAACGTAGCTGGCCTAGTTATTTGTGAAACGTAGCTGGCCTAGTTATTTGGAAACCACGTGTGATTTTCATTTATATTGGCTTATGCTGCAAAGAGAAGTTTTTAAATGAAACTTTTTTTTTAAATGCAGCGCATCGAATTCCAACGAGTTAAATGACAGTTTTTCATTGAAGAAAGACGGTGGATTGGAACTCCAACGAAGAAACGATGAGCTGATTTGCAACAAAAATTATGTGGTACGGGCAAGCAATTCCAGACGCAGTAGACTCATGGACTGCTCTAAACGAATAACACAATTCAGCACAACAGAGCTCATTTGGTGAATACAAGGGCGGTATCATAAAGCATACATTTTCATTTGCCTATAACGCTCTTTCGCAGCATCTTTCACTGAACTACGCTTGGCTTGCAACAACAAAACCGTTTACTTGGTTAGTATTCACTTTGCACCATACGTCGATGCATTTGTTTCACAGAGACGGCCAATGATGTTTTTAGCGAAATCAATGCTATCTTCAATGAAATTATGAAGTAGCTGACTGATACTGACTTGTTTTCCTCGTGGAGAAGTTACAGTAATTGCAACAAAAACCAAAGTTATGGCAAGCTCGCTGGCAACTTGTAAATGGCTAAACGCATTACAAGGTTTGTAGTCGGTGAAAACGGTACAACGAAGATGTACGGAAATGACTAGGTGAAGCACGACAAATCGAAACTGCATTTGGAAGAAGCATCTGCACAACTATTACAGCTTCGCAAATCCATTGGGCGTTTGCAACGGCCGGCCTACCAACGTGTCACCGGTTACTGTTGATAAACTGTACCAGGGGCGGAACGAGGTTAGATGGCGCCCGGGGCAAGGAGCAAGTAGGGCGCCCCATGTTCAAACCTGAGGGCTTCAAGAAGCAAGTACTGCATTGAAGAAAATACTTGTGACATTGTTGGGACTTTTTGGCGCCCTCCTCAGTGATTCGGCACCCAGGGAATTGCGCCCCCCCCTTTGCTCCCCTCGTTACGTCCCTGAACTGTACTTCAGCAGTCTTTTGAGGAAAAAATTAGTGCTGCAGTAATTAAAGTTAAAAGTTCGCAATGCAAAAGTAATGTTGGCAACTAGGGCAGGAAAGAAACATATATGACTATTTTGTATATGTATTTTATATGCAACAGAGAATCCTCAGCTCAAACAATTATGAGCATACACTTTGGAAGCAAGTAAATAAAACACTGCGAATAATTGCTCACAGGCTAAGCGGCACGGTTAGTTGAGCTGGGCCCGCTCAACCAAGACTACTGGAGATTGGGTTCGATTCCCAGTCGGATCATACTGAAGACCAACGGTGCTTGCGGCTTGTCTAACCTCATGCTCGGGGCTGAGGGGTGGTGCAAGCAAAGGCTTCACGTGCGGTGCTGCCAGTGAGTCGCTACCATGCAGCCCGCGTGACACAGTCCCAGAAGGACTACAAACAGCGAGTATAACAGAATTGAACAAAACTGACACGTGGGGACCAGTTACTTGATTTTATTAAATGTGGTTCCTCATACCACCGTATGTGAAAGAGTATGCGTTGGGATAGACAACAAGATAATGACTACACAAGAAGCGTAAAATCTATGTCTTGCTTTTGGAACCACGTACTAGCTTGGGCATTTTTGTACGAAATCTTGACGATTTTATTAAATGTTGACATCTATTTATATAAGATCTAGGAACTGAAGATGCGTAGTGTTGCGTGCAATCGATTTCCTATTAAAAATTTGCGATAGATTCCTTGCTTATCTCACATGTGGAAACTAGTTACTTGATTTTATTAAATGTGGTTCCTCATTATAAATCAGAGACGAAAACGGTTTCGTAAATAAAAGATCTCATCAAACGCGCTCTGACTAATCATTTACCAACTTGCTTGCAAAGCAGCCATTGTTTCAACTTGGTTTTATTTATTACGAGCTTTAACTTACTGTGCGAAGGTTCAGTAAAATTTAGTTCCCGGTCTTGTTGTTTTGCAATGGTTCAATGATAATTGCATTTTTGTGATTCCCGTCTCTGTTATTAATGCGCAAGCTGCGCTTATGCGTGACAAATGGGTTCTTAAAAAGAGCAGCTGCAAAACTGGCTCAAAACTTCCTCAACCAAAGCTTAAGCAGTTGCCAGACAAATTTTGCCAAACTTGCCAGCCAACAGAGACTAGTAAGTGCGGTAAGAAGACATTTTTCAGTAGTTACGCTACGACCATGGACAAAATGAAAATAACGCAGAACATCTTTCCCAAGACCGAAGTCGAATTCTAACAGCATGTACTGATGCGTGAAGTCTATTTGTTTTTCTTTTTGTTAATTTTGGCGACGGCAATTGGCGGCAGGCCTAAGCCTGAATTGTGCTTCTTGCCGGGGCGATTGAGGTGAACGCTCTTGCCCAAGGAGCGC
>JGI24158J21664_10000795_pt1 | contig 31943 bp, 24 predicted proteins | sample Ectturendosymbi3_FD_21664 | JGI IMG/M metagenome (IMG submission 21664)
CTTAGGCAAAATACCAGCTATCTACAGCTTAGTGGAATGAATAATTGGCTATGCGCAAGCATGACAATTTTTGCTCAACGGTTCAATATTTTGCAGTCCAAGACATGGGGGATCGACGGCACCTTTCGCTCCCACGTGGCTGCGCGCCTGGCAATGGCTATGTGGTTTTGATCCTTTTGTTGTATTTGCCAACCAGTCGACAGCCCAAGTTGGCCCAAAAAAGACAAATTTGGCATGGTTAACGAAATCTGCAAGCGACTGAAAAATGCGTAGTTTATTGGATAAAATTTGAGCAGAAAAGCAATCTTCTAGGGCAAAGTTTAACTTTTTTACTGGTGACTGTGGTTTTGGCGGAGATTCGTGGATTAAATTGGTTATAGGCTTATTCTCACCTGTGTTGCTGGCCTGGATAGAAGCAGATCTATCACCAGACCAACAACATTAAGCTTGCTTGGAGGACTTTGTAATTGTATACAATGAATTGGAAAATGACTTTATCGGAGAAACTAAAGTTTGCGTTTGGAGGTATTGATTGTGAATTTGGGGGGTTCAACCAACCCGCCTGCTCCCATTTCTGCTGAACAATGTCACAACTTTTTTTCATAACCTGGACTAGTGGGATTGATGTTTTTCTCTTCACATCAGCAGTTCAACGTCCAAAACATGTGAAATGTGAAGCACTTGATTGAAATTCTACTTTTATTAGTGGCGTTAAATGTGTTTCAGGGCAATATGCTTTCAGGCCCAGTGTGAATCTATCATGCGATTATGAGATCGTTTTTTTTTACCATAGCCTGTAGAGCTCTCCAAAATGGGAGTAATGCCATAGCAAAAGCCTTTCATTTTTTGTTTTTGAAATGTCGCTTCAGCAATGATCACCCTTTCCATGTACATATAACTGCACAAGCTTCGTTTGGAAACGCGACTGTCATTTAGCTATTTATTAGAGTCCTACCTTGGGATCTGAATCGTTCCTTTCTAGTGTAAGAGGAATCATTCTACTTCTAACCAAAGTCGGGAAAACGTTTCAGATATTGCTTTTTCTGATCTACGGATACGGATAGCCAAAACAGTGTCAAACACTAGTGGGCAACATGCTTTTGGGTGTGGCTTTTAAATAACTTTTCTATATGCAACAGATTGTTTGCGACCCCAAAAGTGTTCTCAGTAATGTGCAGCTTGTGAAAAATGGAGCCCAGCCATTGGGACGCGCTTCAAACATTTTGCGAATTAATGACATAAAGCGCTTTTAAACTGTGGTGTGGTTCCCTGGATGGTCGCGTAGTTCAACCAACAAAAATAGCCGCTTTCTTAGCCTACAAAATGTAACCACTTTTGTGTGTAACCAACGATAGTCACAGAGAACCTGGGGTATTAAACAATTGAAAACTTTTTTGGCGCCCAGCCCCTCGCTACGACTGCCCCTCAACCGCGTGTTCTGGATCCGCTACTGCGTAAGTTGCAATATCAGAGGTATAGTCTAGACCTAAACGTCGAGACCAAGACTTCATCAAAAATCCGAGACCGAGAGTTGAAAGTTAGTGGATCATGCCGATATTTTTCTAAAAATGTTCCAAAAATATCATCACCACTTTGAAGTCGAAATTTTTTCGAATTTTCGGCATTTTTTCTAACAGCTTTGGTTGTTTCTCATCTGCAAATAAAGCAGGCAAAAAAACATGTTAAACTGCAGAAGTTTTACTAAGACATATCGTTGCGTTATTCAAAGTCTCATGGCAATAGGCTTACGACAGAGGCCAGTAGCCTTCGAGACCGAAACTCGCAAAATGGGTCTCGAGAGACTAGTTTCGAGACCGACACCAAGTCTCGAGACTCCAACACTGTACAATATGCTTGTCAATGAATAGCATTGAAATATCATCACATATGTTTGGTAATTTTCGAAAAGATTTTGGACTGGGAAAGCTAAGTTCAGAAGCAGTGACCTTTTTGATCAGGAAGTGTTTGCTAACAGTTGTTTGTGTTACGATGCAAGCAGCGGCCAAGAACGCATGACCAGGATGCTCACGATACCTCGAATTAAAATGTGGACAGGGCAGCAACTGACCCTGTAGTGGTCTGTCTAACTGATTGACAGTCCGAAGTTCTTCGACGCTGGCCATGCCGCTGCGTTCTCAACATAGTCGCAAGAATGCGACGCACGGATACTGGGGGGAAGCCACTGACCACATAGCGCTGCAAAATTTTTTAATATCATGTGGGTCGGCCACATGTGGCCACCATTCTCCCATAGTAAAGCTGTCTTGTTACGCCACGGCTGAAATGTGAGGAGAGTACGGACTAAAATTCGGGCACGTGTAAAGCAAACGTGAGTCTTCGTCCCCTCAAAAATATGTGCCCTTACACTGACGAAGTTTTTCGAAGAACTTGCCACTGATCGATAATGAGTTTAATAAATTATGACGATAATTTCTAGAGAGAAAAATAAATTAGCAATAAAAATGTAAAGCTGTAAATACAATGCGACACAACACAAAATATTTAATGAAGATTTTCTGTCTTCTAAAGCATTTTACCAACTCCTGGAGTAAAGTAAAGCTGTAAGAATTCGATAAAATTTGACTCGAATCAAAAAAATCGCCAACCATTGCTCATAGAATGTAACATGTACAGACCCGTTGTGATAAATTGTCATGGTTCAGCTACAGACAGATCAAAAGGTTTAGAAACCGGTCAGCGAACGCATCTACCTTTTGCCACTGCTCTTTTCGCGTGACGGCGGTAGAGCGACCACTCGCGGCCGAGCCGTCAGAATGANGTCACCACGGATTGCTTCTTCCATGATGTTGGCGATTGTCGACGCAAGAACATCTTCCAGGATGGAACCGAACTCCGGGTTTCTGCGNGAAGTGTCAACAATAGTTTTATCGGGACGAACAAAAATAAATCCGTAAAACGTATGGATTTGCGGCAACCAAAAGCATATCAGGCATCTGAAGACAATTCAGCGCGTTCTTCATCTGCGTTATTTAAACTGCACTTCAGCGTACCAAGCCATTCAGACACAAGTGATGTTGGTGATTGGCGGGTGTAACGGTGGGAAAATAACAACGTCGTGAAATTTATGTGTCACTCGTACATAGCCGTAACCAGGGGGCCATGCCCCAAATTTTTAGAATATCTAGTAATTATGTGCTTTGGGAAGCGGTGTCTCAAACAAAATACTGTTGCTAGCCTAAAATCAAAAATTTTGCCTCCCCCCAAAAATTTTTAGGCTGGCTATGCCACTGAACTCGTACACACAAGGTATTTGAGACCAAGGGCGCATAGCAGCGTGTCGAAAGTTTACCCGAAGCGGTAAAAACGCGCCAAGCCTTGGCGCTTGTCTTCGCAAAAACTCCTGCGCTGTTTTGCCGATCCCTTTCTTGCCCATCTGCTACGTTCCCTCTCGCCATCCAACAAAGAACATGAACGATCAAATCCGCAATCCGAGTGAGCAAGCCACTTACTTTTTGATTTCGTAATTCATCGCCCCCTTCGACGGGCATGCCGCTGTTGCCAAGAAACCTTCGGAATCCCGGGGAGACGTCGCTGACGCGCAAGACGTGGAGGTGGCGCTCTGCGAGTGACGACACGTCTTTCAGCGCCGAACGACGCTTTTAAAACTCAAACTCGGAAACAAACCGCATTAGTCGCGGGTGCTTTTTTAAGATTGTGCGTTTCCAGTGGCAGACACACACGAAAAAGGTCTGCATGGATTTCCTGCGTTACTACACAGGCTATTTTATTGCACTAGGCATGCTCATTACTACTTATTGCAATATAAACATTTGGTGATCTACACCTATCACGTTTAGAGTAACTGTATTGTGTAACGTCTTCACTCCCACACGCAAAGCGCTAGACTTTAAGCATGCATCGCAGCAAAGAGAAAAAGCTTAATGAATAAAACATCACTGGGATGGACAGTTTCACCAAGCATATTTCAGTGAGTAGTGCATTGTGCTTTTCGCCTAGGGTTTGCTGCCTGCTAGGCTCAAACTCACCCCAGCCTGTTGAAGTATTTCACTCATCAGATTGTTCACTGCACCTGCTGCTGGTGGAGTTGACTCTTCACCGCATTCGCCTTCCATCTGCATAAAAAAAACGTCAATGAAGAAAACGTTCACTGAGACCACAATTGCAAGTAATTTGTCTATTTCAAGTGTAGGCAGGGAAAATGAAAGATGTCGTGTTTTGGTTGTATTGAATAAAGATGAACAGGATAAGAAAAACTTGCATTTACCACCTTCAAACGGCTAAAAATATTTTTAAATAAACCAATAATATATGTATGTTGAAAAGTTTCTTACTTGCCTGTAAATGTTCGAAACGAGGCAAACAATATTAAAAGCTTACTTGACAAATAAACAAGTTCCTTTTTTATTTTCATCCATTATTACCTTGGCTAGCTCCTCTTCACTTTCTTTGTCTTTTGTATCAGGAACGTCAGAAGCCTCCTCTTTGGCCAGTTGTCCAAAGTAAGGTGTAGGTTCATTGCCAATGCTGCGAACCTCTTCTCGGAAAGTAGGGTCGTCAAGCAAGTTTCTAAAATCATGTAAGTCGTTGATTGCTCGGAGGTAGTTATGCGCATTAGCATGTAGTGCAAAAGGGTAGGTAGCAATGGTTCGCACACCAAAAGAAACTCCCCCTGTTCAAAAAAACTTGGAACAACGCAACAACTTTGGAACAACGTATGGTTTTAATAGTTGATGTCAATTTATAAGAGAAACACGCGTTTCCATGCACGTCCTTATGTACTGTATTTATCAGCAGGCCCGTAACCAGGGGGCAACCGGGCAATTCTCCCCCGAAAGTTTTAAAAATAAGTTTCGTTGGGCGGCAATGGATCAGTGGTAAAGTGTCCGCCTCCCAATTAGAAGCTTCGGTGTTCGATCCACGGCCACTGAGTGAATTGCCGTAGCGCCCTTTACGCAAGAGCGTTCACCTCAATCGCTTCGGCAGGGGGCAAATTTCAGGCTTTGGCCTGCCGCTAACTGCAGTCACTAAAAAAAAGTTTTGTTGCTAGATACAAGTTGCTATCATTTGCCCCCCCAGAAAATATCAGCTGGTTACGGCCCAAATTATCAGTAACGCTTATGTGCCTACTATAAAACAGTGCGTTTTGAAGTAGCATGTAGGTAGCAAATACTCTCTGAGTTATTCCTTGACGCACCGACACGAATGCCAAAAACAATGTGGGGAGCATTAATGCGATGAACGTAACATTCCAGTAACTGGTCTTCACGAAGGTGGCAAACAAGTGAATCAGGTCGACTCCAGGTTAACAGCGTTACTCGGGCTCCTCACATATTTCGCATACAGTCCACATAAGAGCCAGCTTTTCTTCTCTCATTCTGGCTGGCACTATCGTTGCTCTGTGACGTCCCTTCCATAACAATAAATAAGAAATTCCCATGTGAACTCGTCCATTGTAGCGTAACGTACGTCACAGAGCAATGATAACGCCAGTTAATCCTCTGCGCACTAAGCTCATCAGCCCGAGTTATTCGACTCATCAGCCCGAGTTACTCGACAATTCGTCGTTCGTTTGAAATTATTCTCGAATGGAAACTGTCCACTGCTTGGAATTCAAATCCAATGTTCTATGCAAATCCATTCCTTCCAAAAAAACATTCCATCTGACATTCCATTTTATACAAAAATACAATTGCAGACGGCAGCTCGGGCTAGGGTTGCCAGATCACTTCAACTTTTTCAAGGACAGTTTGTCGTTTTGTGATTATTGAAACTATACATTATGCCTACATTTAATACTTTTTAGTTATACTGGTGTAGCACATTTTTTAAACAAACATTGCTGAGTAATAATGGGTAGGTACTTTTTACTACACAACTGTTTAAGATGGAACAAATCTACACGTTATTCTGTTCAATTACATTGTTTAATTTAGATTCTTGAATGTTCAATGTAATCAATAGTTCAATAATGAACAATTTCACAGCTGTTGAAGAATTTTCAAGGACGTCTAAAAATACAACAAAACGTCTTTCAAGAATCAAGGACATAACCAGTTTTGATAGCAAATTCTAGGAAAATCCTTGGCGCTCAAGGACGTCTGGCAACCTTAGCTCGGGCTCTAACGGATGAGCCCGAGAGAACTAAGACGAGAGAACGCCTATACTACGAAAGGTATTTTTCACTCAGGCCACCTGCATCATGAACGTGAAAGGCCAGGCATGGAACGAAAATATATTAACAGTGACAAGGCCCAATCAAAAGAGACCGAGTTAACAACCTTAATTAATCAGTAAAGTGAGTGGTGGCACAAATATACAAAGCAAGCAACCTTACGTTCTACAATGAAAATCGTAATAGAAGACTTGGAATAAACCCGAGTGCCGGAGCCGACACTGAAGTAAATCCATCGGCATTTTTTGTACAGGAAATCGATTTCATGCAACACTACGCATCCTCAGTTCCGCAATCTTATTTAAATACGATTCTATCTGTGAAGAAGTACTTCTTAAATGCTTGAAAATAAGTCAGCCAAATTTTGTTCATCACCCCTAATGTAGAGTGATACCACAGACCCTCAAGAAACATGCCAGACAGCCATAGAGAACTCGTCAGACTTGCCTGATAACGTTGGACATCACGGACACCACAAGGTTTTTCTCCTCTTCGTTGCAAGTGGTGAGGGGGTACTGCTCAGTAGGGGGTTTGGCCGGGGTGGGGTTTTCCACCTGTGGGTTTCTGAAGATGGAGGGATGTTTTTTGGTCGTGAGTTTGTTCAAGTGAAACGACTTTCAATAAAATAACATCAACCAAGCCAAGCTGCGACAACGTTTTGAATAAAATCACGGCAAGACAAATATTTTACTTTCTCGCCACGGGACTGGTGACCATTTAGTTCAGTGGTTCTCAAACTTTTCGCTGAACGGACGCGAACTACAGACTTACGACTTTGTTAGAGAGCCGTACTGAAGAAAAATTTTAACACAAGTCAATTGACACGTTTTGCTTTACAGCAGAAAGAAGTCTGCTACACAAAATATCAGACGTTTTATTGAAAGACTACTGAGGGCCGCGCAAAGGGTGCTTGGGAGCCGTTGCGGTTCTAAAACAGTGATTGAGGACCACTGATTTAGCTCAAGCATACATTCAAGCAAAAGAATTGATCACGACCAGATATGTAAGCATCTTCTCAATCTGTTAGCAAGATGTAAATGCGGTCACAAAGTTTAATAAGGTTGATTCAACATAGAAGCACTTCACATGCAAGTTAACTTACCTATCCACAAACTGTTTCTTTGAGGCATCGGGAAAATTGTTTCGGAATTCTGTGACGTCATGGGTCCGTGCAGTAACCCCCAAATGACACATGAAAGGTTGCGGGGGCTGCGGCTGGACCCACTCGTCTTCGCCCAACCGCATTTCCCGTCTCACTGCCCGCGATCTGTTACTAGGCAACTTTACAGGGTTCTCGTAGCGAATGGGAGGCAAAGTTTGGAAAGAATGCTTTTCTGACTGTGAAAACGTAATAGACATATTTTTAAAGCTGTGCAAATATGTTCACTAGCAAACACTTCGAATTTCACTAGTTCTGATCCACGCAACTGCAATGCCGGATAAATACAAACTTCAACGTCTACTGGCATTTATTTTAAAGTATGTATTTTAACTTTGTTCGAAAGAGCAGTTGGTCGGAATAAGAAAGTAGACCTTAGATGTCGTAAAATTTTCAAAACGTGGTAAGCTTGGACAAATCTGGCAAGATTTTCGTAGATTTGGCCACGAAGATAAATAGAAAAACTGTAACAAATTCTTCCTTCATTTTATCGCAAGCCTTATATCCATACTGCTTTGAATATTCTGAAGTTTCTTTGAGGGTGGTTCATGATTTGCATATAAACAATAAGCGCTAAGTGAGCAACATCGAAAATCGTTCATCATTAAACTAGCTTAAAAGGTGAAATGAAGTTGTGTTTTTGTTCAACATAAATTATTAGCATTAATTTATCAACACAAATGTCAGCGTGCGTTTTTCAAAATGAAATCATACTGCCATCTCTAACAGAACGCGCCAGTGTACGAGCGCTAGTTGCCTCAGGAGGCGGGGTGGTCAAAATCTTCCTGCAAAGTTTGTTTTTGTTGAACTGGTTCTCGTTTCACCCCTGTTTGCTGTGCACTCAAGCGAAACATGCATTGCGATGCTTTCATAGAAATAATTTACAGTTTTCCTGTTTTCAAATGAGCATCTCGTTCTGGTTAAAGAGCACACACTAAAGAACACGCAAAAACAACCAGCCCGTATACCGTCAAAAATCAGCGTGTCCGTTTTTTTCCAGCTTTGCGACGTGGACTGGCTTTGCAATTGCGTGCAGCGTGGTTTTTGCTTAAGTGCGATCGCTAATCGTAATCGACCCTGGGCTGTCCCTCGATTGCGTTTGATGAGCTCGACCCAGAATGGTCGGTTGCAGCGAGGTTTAAGTCAAAAGAGGCAAAAACGTTCCAACTGAACGCTTGCTTGGTGGCACTGAATAGCTGGATTAGTATTGGAATGGATTCTTCAGGGCGCAGGTGTGTGGTGGGCTTGCGTGTATACGCATTATAGTTTCGCTGTTGCTGGGACTTGTGTTTTTGTGAAGCGAACCCCTTTTTTAAGATTCACGGAGTTGTGCGCTGAAAGGAAGAGTTTAGCAAGTTCGTTTTTTTGCTCGTGTTATCAACGTTGCTTGGTTTCGATTTGTTTTCCTTATTTTTTACGAAGAGCGCGTTAAGCAAATTGGTTGAAGATATTCCATGTCATAGATGTATGAGCAAGCAAATTTTTGGGGGTGCAAAGGATTTTTTCCCAAAAAGTTGTCGTGTAACTTTTGCCGATCGTTTTTGTGGTGTAACCTGCAAAAAATGGTCTTCACTTGTTTTTCTGCAAATCTTGGGAGCCATTTTTCGAAGTCAAACAACGTTGGGCGCCATTTCTTCCCAGATATTCAGGGATTTTGCCTAGATTTTAGGGGTTTTGTTCGGATTTTCAGGGATTTTGCCCGGATTTTCAACAAATCAAAACTTTTGGGGGTGCGCTTGCATCCCGTTCACCCCCGCCTCCTACACCACTGTTCCATGTTACTTGCCGTATCACCGCAACTGACCATGCCTGCTTGTGAGATTAGTTGGAGGCATTTCCCACGTTACTTTAAAAAACAAAAGGATTGCAATCTAAGATGATGTGGTCCAATTTGAGTGACGTAAAAATCCTGTGAAGGTTGTGATGTCATCAGCTGTTGGCAGCGGCTGTCATGACTGGTACTGGACGGGCGAGACTGAGTGATAAGGTTTCAGTGAAAACTTCTACGCTTGACAAGATTTCGGTAAAAAATTATGCCCACTGATATTTTATTTGTGATTTTGAAAAGTTTATACCGTTAGATATTGACGACTGGCAACTTTATCTTTTCTTTCCACGAGATGTTAAATTTCTGTGGAAAAGAAAGAGGCAGAAAAATTCCTTGGAAAATCCAACGTACCTTGACCATGTGCTTGGAAGCTTCGCTGTCGGTCAAGCGTAACGGGGATTTGTGTTTGTTCAAAATGTTATCGAGATTGCGCCGAGATGGCGACAAATCAAACCTAGACGGACCGGCATGAAACTCGGTACGTCTGTCCGTTGCATCATCGTCGATGTCGTCACCAGTGATGACGAATTCAACAGCTTGCCTCTGTTGTTCATGTTCCCAAGCAGCCAGCTGAGTTTTGTACTCGAGTACTTTGGCGTCATCGACGACCTATCAAACGTCATCATCATGCAATGTTGTCAGAAAGGTTTGTTCTGCATGACGTTCTTGCCATGCAAGTACTTTAATGTTTCATAAAACCTTACCTCACATATCAGGTCCAAGTCATAGAAGGCTATAGAGCCGGGCGCACAAAAAGATATTCTCGTCATGATCCGCTCACCAGGTCCAATGTGGCCAGAGATTGGTTCCACCCGAAGAACCTGTTCAAACCACTTAAAATCGTTAGCACAGACTATAAAAACGCATTGAATATACGGTATGTTAGGAGCAAAGTCAATTCGTTCTGATCAGTCGAAAAATGCATAGAAAAACAACCCCAGTGCTACGGTGACAAAAAAGCACGAGTTGACTTGAATTATACGATTAACACCTGCCGGCAGGCGCTGGCGAGAAGGGTCCACTAACCTCATTGACAACAGCAGATGACGCGTGCCAGGAAAACGTAAAAGAACGGTCGTCAGACTTGTTGCATAGAAAGACCGCATGACGAGATTTGCCGAAGCGTGGCACGTTTCCAAAGGAAACACGTTCCTCAGACAGGAAGATTACCTGCTCGAAAAAACAAGCACCCTTTTGCAGCAGTCACCTTCGTCGCAATTCAAGCAAAAAGTCTACGACGCAAACATATAAAATGCAACTCACGGCGCGTAATAACGAAGAGTAACGTCAGTTTAATGTCACAAATAAATCAAGACGAGAAAAAAATAAAAAATTTTGACTTTTTGCAGTCGTTTGTTCCGTTACACGAACAAAGCAACCAACCGCGGCAATTGTTCAGTCCTTTTCAAACAGTCGGTAACCTTGGTTATTATCGATATATGTCTACGTTAGCAGCTCAACAACGGTTTACAGATGATTTTTTAGGATCACCATACAACTGCGTTAATGCTGTGAGAAATACTATTGCCAAGTTCGGTTAAACGTTGCCAGATTGTGATTCTACCAGGCGCTATTTTCACCTTGTTGCTACCTGGTAGAAAGAAAAATATAATCATCTTTAAAACAACACGAAAAGGTTCATAAGGTGCTGCTGGGGAGGTCATAGCGCTTACATGAAAAAAATTGATAACAAATTGGTAAGTTCACAGATGTAACAATTTTTCATTTCACAATCGTAAGCACTGTAAAAGGGTAAACCTACTTGGTCGGGAACAGGCACCTTTTGCAAGCTTGGGACTCGCATAAACTCGTTGGGCTGGTCCAACATGGGCATGGTTGAGCCCATAGCCCTCCTGTCATAGCCGATGCCCTTGAAAGTGATCAGTGCACTGTCTCCCCCAATGATATGAATCGGAACATCGACCTGTCAAAAATCTGGTTGAATTTCTTGATCTTTCAATGGTGCGCAAAAATAACACAGTGTGCAAAAATTCATAACAAAGTAATAAATGAGAACAGTTTCTACCTAAGCCTGACATAATCGTTTATAAAAACTAAAGCAGAAGTAAAAAAATGGTGCGAAAATTGAGGTTACATCTGAGATTCGGAAAGCAAAATGTTTCAATATCTTAACATCACAAAGCGTGTAAACAGATTACAAAAAACGTCTGCAATATCATTGTATAGAAAACGTGCATTTTATCACACGGTGGTAATAAAAAGGACTAATTACCGTGTAGGTTTTACTTTCTAGCGGCGAAAAGATCCATTCGAGGTTGGCCATGGTGCCAGGGGGTATTTCACCCGTTGGATTGACACAGGTCAGAATTGGATGATCATAGTTCAAAGACTGCAGCTCCCGCAGCGGTTCCGTATCAACTTGATAGATCACTGCCATGCTGCCGCCGTTGTACATCTCGTACAGCTTCAGAAAAACGCAAAACGGTGATGCTCTTAGCCAAGACGAGCAAAGAACAAGTCAACAACAACGCTGGCTGACGGAAAAGTCGTCGACAAAGACCTCGCAGTTGATGATGTGTGTGAAGGCGCAGCGCGTCACATGTATAGAGCGCGCAATCGGAAGTGTTTCAAAAATCTAGCTTCGCACAAAAAACATACAATAGAGTGAACGTGATCGAGCGGGGAATTCTATTGGTTGCTTGCCCGTTGCACTTGCGGACTGGCGTTCTTTACGTTGATTGTACGAATCTCCCATAAGGAGCAACAACAAAGTGTGAAAGTCATCCAATCCAAGTAATATTGCCTCGATGTATTATATTTCTCTCACGGAGATGTATGCAAGGCGCCAGACACAAGAAACACTAACAAAGGAAATGACTTCTTTGGCATTCCTTCGCGTTTGCGCTCAACACAGGCAAACGAAATAATGATCAACAGCAATCAAACGAGGTCATCACACATCCTGCGCAATACCTGCTTCGGAGGAGTCGGTCCTCCCACAGGAACAGGAGTGAAACTGTGTTTAGTCCCCGAGAAATGCAGGTAGCGCCGGTTCGGTTCGACAGTGACTCCGATGAAGTTGACCTGAGAAAGAAAAAAACCATACGTTTTAAGCAGGAAGTGAACTGAAGTCAAGAGATTTTTTAAAATTCGGTGACCTTGTCACAAGTTATTTTCCTCATCGCAGAACTATCAGCAAGCACTCACCAAAACTTCTTTTCCGTGCTCGATTTTGAAAAGCACGGGTAGTCGGTGGGTGCCAGCGACGTCGTGCTTGTATGTGAGAAGGATCGTCTGACTTTCGCCGGGTTTCAAAACTCCGCGCTTTGGTTGAACTGCGAAGATGAGTCGCTTTTGCTTCAAACTGGTGTTTAATTGCTGTCGCTAGTTCAAGCAATCGTTCGTAGCGAGTGCTTAACATACAAGAGGAATGGAAATAGACCAGAGTTTGAGAAATGAAAATGTATAGCAAATCGCTAAAAGCACTGGCACTCGCATTATATTGTATTGCGGTACAATTCCACGCGCGCAACTTGATTGTGAGTCGCTTACATTACATCATTGCTCGTCGCTCTGTTCCCATAGCTACCACATCACAGCCACGAATGCCGAGTAACAATCATTTAAGAAAATTGAAATTTCGAGCCCCTCAAGCTATGCACCTCGAAACATTTTCAGTGTATTATATCTGCAACCAGAGACAGCCAAGATGTTTGCAAGTACGATTGATTAACCCATAAACTTCGTTCTTTTGCCTTTTCGTTATAATCAATACGCAATCCAACAGACTTGCTGCAACATAACTTTGTAAACATGTTTGCGCGAGTTGTTTCTTCTGACATTCGAGCAAAGTTGATTATGAGTTGGGAAGTATCTAAAAACGTTATCAACATCCTGACCAATCAACTTTTGCTAATTGTTTACACACAATCACGTGACGTAGGCCAAGAATTACCTGTGAAAAGTTTGTTGTCCTGTATGTGCAGCTCGTGCAGTTCGTCGGGTTCGAAAGCACCGCTCTCCGCCCAGTGCTCAAGTTCCAGCTGAACGTCTTTAGGAAACTGGAACGCCCTGCGCACGGCACGAATATATGTAGCGTAAAGAATTTGTTGAACCGATCACTACACCGCAATGTTCATGAAACAATTCGAAGATACCAATGCGTATCAACCAGACCAGTGTTCTTCAGCATCGCACTGACGTAGCACGGTTCGCTGTCGGTCGAGGCAGATCCGAAGTTGAAGTCGATGATGGATTTCGTGTAAACGCTGGGTCGGCGGTTGGCGCTGCACAAAGAAAATGCAGTGCTTCAGAATCGGAAATTTCGCGCAAGAAATCAAAGCCGAATTAAAAAAATCAGGCAACACTTTTCGATGCACTCTTCAGTAGCAGTCGGAAGGAACAAACTAAGAATCAGTCGAAAGACGCTGTTTATCAGCCTTGCACATTTTAACAACCTGTGACGCATGCGAATCGAAAACAATCGCTCGGCTTCCTGCGGATCGAGGTCCATGCAGCTGTTCAAGCTGTCGAAGGAAAACCATCTCCAGAGCTGGGTCTTGCTTATGTTGATGCCGCTGCCTGATGGACGAGCATCTGAGGAGGAGCGTGCATTTGGTTGGAGAAGGCCAGGAGCAAAATATGATCGCAATACCTAACCATCCATTGCCTTATCTAAAGAGTTGTTAGCAATGATACAATCTGCCTACGTATTTATAACTTCATTGCATAGGCGTCGGAAGGATTTCTTCCAGGAAAGGCCATTAGGGGATTTTTCCAAAATTTTTTTCCCACTCGAAATTAAGAAAACAACCTTTCTTTGCTGAAATTTTCAAAATCCTGCCTCCTCTTCCGCCGTCCATGCTTCATTGTCTTACATGAAAAACCAGACGTTGTGGTCTATCTTCCGTTTTGCAATTGAAACGAAACATGGTTTCAGACTCACTTGACAAATCACTCTTTAAAACCTTAGAACACGGGTGAAAAACCGGTTCAGACCGGTTTCAACCACGCACGCTACGGCCACAAAACTTCAATAATAAAACGCCAGGTCGACTTTTACCAATAACAGAGAGTGTGGGGTAAACTCCCTCGGCGCTCATTTCGCACAGAAGTATTCGACAGTTGGGGTTGATGTTGTCTCCTTGAAGAAGAAAAAAACTTTGCAACGAAAGTAGTTTAACGTATATCTAATGCACACTATTTCTCGGTAAACTTTTTTGATTTTCTTGCATTTCAAAAAAAGATTGAAGCGTGTCTACAACATGGAAGAGTACAAACTAATGTTAGATGTGGTCCACACGTTCTGCCAAAACCACACAAATGCCATTTTTTTGCAATAACGGCAGCACTATAGTCTAGTTGCAGCGTAGCAGTGTCAATCCATTCAAACGAGCACAGCCCCAAACCTGCAGCATTCAGCAGCTCGTAATAGAGCGACCACGTGTAAAGCACTCTTCTGATTGGTTGGGCTGTTGCAGTTATTGCCATCTTCGTCCGCGCAGGAAGCATTCCGCTCCTGAGGCTCAGATCAAGAGCAGAAGCCTCACTGAAACAAACGACGTGGCGCAATAAAGAGCTAACTGGCAAAAGAGAACAAAGGAAAAATAGCTGAAACAGGAAATTCAGAAGTGCTTTTGGTGAATGTATTCTTTCACACATTCAATATCTTGCACTGGTAGCGAAAAGCTAAAACTGACATGCTAACATCCAGCAACTCAGCTATCAAATCAACTAAACGAAGAGAAACGAGCAGTCTTGACAGACGGCAGTGAAATTAACTCGTCAAAATCCGCCGATGAGGATATGTGTTGATATACTCAGCTTGCGCATACCTCATATCACAAAAAGGCTGAACGAAACGCGGTAAATGTCTTGGTAACTCATATACAAGTGTTTAAAAAACTAATACTGTGCAGAATCGGTTGACACTGATAAAACTTACACGTCGCTCGGGTATTCCCCGCTGTCGCTGTTGACAAACTGTTCGGTGCTGAGTCGAAAATGAATGTCGCATTGCGAATCGTTGAACAGGACAATAGAACTGGATTTGCTCGAACCGCAAATCACGCATCCGAAGTCAATATTGCCTCTCTCCGTCTGGAAACCAAAAAACAACACCTTTATAAACAACAATGTGCTGTAAGCAAACACGACTGCAAATTTCAACAAAAATTCAGCATTTGAGTACTACTACTTACTGAAAAAATGGCAATCACAAAATTTTTGGTAGCTGTGTGCTATTAAACAGCATTGCAAGAATCTTGAAGCATGAGTGTTTACAACAATTAGCCAAGAAGAGTAGACTACGCAATGATTAGTGGTGTCGGATAATCCTTAATCAACATTCTTGCCTTAATATCCCCTTCCATTCCGTCCGCAACCACACGGACAGGAAATTTCCTGGATTTTTCCGCTTTGTAGTCATCTGGATTTTTGTCACCGACATGTGGCCAGGTCAAGCATACGGGCTTGAAGATGTACTTTATTGCTTCATTAGGACTGAACGTCCACGTGTGATCCTCAAAAAAGAATCAAAACCGTTGACCTTTTCCACTTCGCAAAACAATGGGACAAAATTATTTGCGACAAAAATTGGTCCTAACTTGGAGCAAAGATTTAATAGAGTCTGGTGGAATAACTGAAACTAACGTTCCTATTGAGTTAAATACATTTTGTAGCATGCCACTGCATTAAAACTTTTTAATCCTTGAAAGGGTTCCAACTAAATTTGTCAAAAAGGCAATTAATTTTGAATTTTCGATGGGATGAAATAGTTCAAAACTATATCTGCTTTGCTACCACTTTCCAACCCTGGCGCCAAATGACTTCATAATGAGCTTCACCCTTCTTCAAATTGAAACTGGTGATAGTTTGTTTTTTATTACGATGCGCTGCAGCAAAGCACAGTATTTTTGTGGACACAAAATAATCGAATAATTCAGTGATTCTCAATACTAGTGTGATACCAGAATAAGATTGTAATTCATCACTTTTCAGTAAAATTAAACCATTTGCTAAAACATCTATATTCATGTCAATGTACAAATGTAGGTCCGGCGAAATGGTTGACAATAATATCAATAAGGGATGTGCATTTTTAAATGGCGTAATCAACACTCGGTAAACGTCATTCACGCAAATGATATTGAAGCTTTGATTTCGTAAACATGCGTATATTTTTTAGAAAACTGTCAATCAAATTGCCTCCTCTCAAAAGGTTTAATTGTAAATTTTTTTGAAGGTGTTACTGAAAAATTTTGTCGTGCTGTTAATTTGAAAAAGAATAGCAACTGCCCTGAAACACAATTAAAAGCCGATTTTGATGTGTAAATCAAAAAACATTTCAATACGACACCACAACGTGGTTTTAACAACATGCTGGCCGCTTTTTTACGAGGATTGTCAACCCGCAAATAATAAACAAAGACACTTTTAGTTTAACAATAAATTCACTTGCTTGACTGAACATGGTATCATAGCCTCAACTTTTGTTGGTTTTCATTGGTAGCTGTACATGATAATAATGGTGGTTCACAGCAACAGCGGAGTCAACGAACAATTTCAAGAATTTTATTTTAAAACCACGGCTCGCATCTCCCAAAAACAACTGAAATTGAGCAGAAGCTACAGAACACAAAACTCTTACCTGGATTTCATTGGGTTGAATGACGCCATCAACGGGATCGACGGACAGGCATTTGGCGTCGACGCCGGGGAGGAACCATTTGAACTTGATGGGAATGCGACCGACGTTGTGCACTTCGTAATTTCGCGAACTCGAGGCCGAAACGCACGTTGGTCGGAAAAAGAACTCGCCACTGTTGCTAAGCAGCAATTCCGGTTGCTCACTGCTGCCAACTAGTCGGATTTTCTGTTTCAAAGAATGCAAAGACGNAAGAANATTTGTTCACTAAGATATGATGACGCAATGTCACAAGAATGACACTCTTTTGCACAAAGTCAAACGGCATAATTGCTCATGGAACGGCGATCGGCCGGCATTGCTCATGGCCAGTGGGCCTGAAGAACACTACAGTCAAAAGCAGCTCCAAGCCTATATGGTACAGTTCCTTTGTGTGTGTAGACTTTCATGAAGTTATGGCGCCAACATTGTTTNTAATCAATGAGCTTTGAAAAGTACTGAATGGAAAAAAATACATCACAAAACAGCTTCACATATAGACGCTAGCATCTAACATAAACANTNTCATTTTCATGAAACTACCAAGGACCTTGGTTGCTCTTTTTTCCAATTATATTTCAGTGACTTCGATCTCAATTAAAAATCTGAAACTTTTAGAAATATTAGTTTCAGAAAATGCTTTTAAAGATTCTACGGTTTTGTCGCCAATTTTACTGACCATGTCGTTCTTTTCGTCGTCATTCAGACGCAGAACAACAGAGCTGTGGTGGGTCGTGACCTCTTTTGGAGATATGCGAACGACAGCGATGTGGTACTTTGACGAGATCAAGCCTTGGTGTTGCTTGATTGAAAAGACGACATCTTTGGTCGCCTGGAAAAGTAGCAGAAAGGCAGTGAAACTTGCCACGCATCTTATTATCGCCTAATAGGTCGACCGGCCGAAACAACGCATCTTCAATCAATTTTTAAAAAAACACACCAAAACACGATGCTAAACTTTGAAGCTATGCCAGCTTCCGAACAAGTTTTTACGATTTGCGGTTCGCATTTACGTGACGTGTTATCGCAACGCAGCGTCTTGCCGTGCACTCTGTGGTGACCTCTGGAACAACAATCGCGACATCTCATCATGAGCAATTTTTCACCACGGTATTTATTAGTGTAGCCAATTTGGCGAAATGCTCGTAATCAAAGATTGTTCGTACTTGGAGACTTAGCTATTGGCCTGGATAAGTGGTTGTGACAGGAGATATAGCGGTGAACGCCAGTTTCTAGCACAGGGGTGACCAACCAGTCAGGGACCAAGAGCTGTTGCGATCGGAAACCCGAGCGGCATGTGCGCAAAGCTTCGCATCCTGGCAGCAAGCAACAATAGAGATCATGCGTCGCAATCTCTCTTACTATTGCTTGCTCGCGCTACATATATAATGGTTTTATTCTTCACGCACATCCCGTTCGTGGTGAATCACACAATCGACGCAACGCCACCGGAGAGGTTGCAACAGAGCCACATTTCTTATTGTGTTACTGCAAATAGCCACATCATACACATGGGCACACGTGAACATCACCCCATCTCTTCCTCACTCAGACTCCTACCTTTGCTCAGCTATATTCATTGTAAATACCACACACCAACATGGCAATGACATAACTTTACAAGGCATTTATTGTTATGCATGTTATTTGGTGGGACTTATGGTAATTACGTAAGAGTCGCGGGTTGGTCAACCCTGCTCTAATATAATGGGTTCCTAAAGCGGGTGTCATGGATAGAACTTGTTCGTGGTGAGAAATGCCAACCAGCAAAGTGATGATGGCCTCTGTCTGACAAACCTGTGCATTTTCGCGGAAGTGGTGCTGAAATTAAATACAGCAGATCAGATCACCTGTCTTCCAAGGCAACACGTAAACTTGCTTAGAAAGAAGCAGACCACTATCTGTTGTGCATTGTAATGTAGTTGCAAAACAACTACCTGGACAGGAGGCGTATGCTTCTGAGGTCACGTGCTTTGCGATGCAAAGATTAGCTAGCGGCAAAGACGTAGGACAGGTGATAATGTGCTCTTGCTTTATGCCGGAAATAGGCACTTCCACAGTTTATTCCAGATAACTAGGCACACTACATGCAGTGGCATGAATGCTTTATGCAGTGTACAAATACAAACCACGCAAAGTGAAATTAATGGCTACAAACAGTAGCGTTCTTTAAAAAAGAAATCACGGACTAACATGAATGTGCATTTCTTATTGGTTGTCTAAGTCTTTGACATATCATCGCTTATAGCCGCCTTGTTTCAAAATGTGAAGATATTTTGTCCAACACGGTACTCCATCTTGAAAATCATTACAGTGTACAGCCACTCAATGCTGAGCATGTCGGAACGAAAGCGGCATGAAGCAGGATAAAAGACTCCACGACATACTTTACCTGAATAAACTGCTAGTAACAGCAGTTAAGCCGAGTGACTGCGCACGTCATGCACCTATACTGCAGCAGCGCGGTTCTTTTTCTGCCAGGCAGGTAAAAGTCAGAATCCTGCTGCTTTATCATGTAGCGCAAGTTTGTAATGCAGGTTGGAATGTCGAGTTGATTGTGACTAAACTCTTACCTTGTGATTTGGACGATCCAGAGGTTTAAATCGCTTTAACTTCATCGACTTCAGGGTCTATTGTCACACTGATTCTTCCGCTGTCGTCGCCATGATTTATGTCGTGTTTTTAAAGCGTAATATTTTTTTACCGACCTCGACGTCGTAACTGCAAGCACAACACCTCGAAAGACTAATTCTGATGTGTTTGCATTTTCTCTCGCCTACGGACGTGAGCTCGTGAAGCGGCGCAATTCCTAATTGCATTCTAAGAGACTGTTCAACTATTACGTATCTTTCTCTCCGGCAGGGAGCACTGACCTCCTCCGTCCCATCTGCAATTTCCAGTTGCTGCTCAACACTTTTTATCTGCAGGCAATAAAAGTCGAAGTGACGGCAATTGTGACATGTTTGTTTTGTGTTTTTACCTCTCTTACCAACAACCTCGCCTCTACAAACCTGCACCACACCCTTCTGCTCCATCTGTAGCCAAACTTCAACCTGCACGCAACAAACCACAGTCGTAAGATCACTAATGCGCGGTATGTTCGTTTGAAAAATAACTGCTTGAAAGATGACACTGACCTCTGGAAAAAACGTCAGACGAATTTGTTGCACTCTTGTTACCTGTATGGAGAAAGTCACGTGAGCTGTAACTTCATGCCAGACAAGTTCTCTTTCAAATACAACTGTCTCAAAATCTCAAAAGGCCTTACTAACCTCAGCTGAACGAGACTGATCGACCTTCTGAAAATCAGCTATCTGCATGCAAAATTCAGCGTGGGTAAAGTACAAAAACTGAAATAGCAAAGATTAGGTCTTGAGCTTGGGGAGTTCGTGCGGTGGAAGCTCTCTATGGAAATTTTTTCTGGCACAGGCAGATACAATAGAGGAAAGTAAACGCAGATTTCGCCGAAGTTTGCAGGCATCTTTCTCTATTTATCCCATACTGTGAGCCGATGCACACAAGAAATATATTTAAAAAAGAGTTCATTCATTTCGTTTTGTTCGTTTTCTACAACCTTTTATTTCGCGATGCTGATTTATCCGTAGACGCATCCAATTATAAACAACTTGTTGACGTAGTGATGGATTAATTTACAAACAACATCATTACCATATTCATCTGAAGCAAAACTAAGGGTATAGAATAATTTTGTACGTGTTGGATACGTTGGTATGGCAACTGCACGTCACGGAAAAGCAGAAACCGGTACCGCATTAGAATAATGAAATACTTTACTTCAAATTTGCCTTGACCTTACGTGTTAAGAGTGGTGTTCCCTCAACCTACTTAACTTTANCAAGTACACTTATCAAATAACTTGCATTGCAGCGCCAAATGTGGACAAAGTGAGAGCAATTCAAATATTTTTTGGTAAAAATGGTCTTTAAGAACGTTTCTTAGAGAGTGCACAAATCCAGACAATACCACAAACTCTACGCAGGAGATTTAAGGGTCATGGTGAAAATGTGAGGTGTGGCCTAGTGATTAGAGCGCTCGCTTCATATCTGGTAGGTCGTAGTTCGGCGTGGTTCAAATCTCGGCCGGGTCGTGCCAAGACCTTAAAAATTGGAACCTGTTTCAGTCTGGCCAAGCGCTCGGCGTAATGACTGTAGCAGGGAAGTTCTCCAATGTGGATGCAATCTTCGTCGGAGTCCGGTCGTGTTGCCTACTACCTTCCCATCGGAACAACCTCTGCTGCCAACTACCTTCCCATCGGAAAGACCTCGTCGAAGACAAAGTGTTTGCGGTTGAGAAATGGGCGATCTTCTCACCACTCCAAACTAATCTTCTGCCCTGGCGGTCGTCGATGGCACTGGAAGGACAATTCTTGTAGCATTGTAGTCGCAATTGCGTTGTGTGAGAACTTTCCTCAAAATTTTCTCGTGTCTTCGACGTTCTGATCGGGCCGTGTGTGTGTGGTGAAAATGTTCACACAATAAAATTTTAGATTCTCTGCTTAAAGCTACTCAAGCGCAGTCTTGACTTTCCTTTTGCATCAAATGCATCTTCATGCCACATCGGTCTTCGACTATATCCATACTTGTTTCAACACTTGAAGTAGTTGAAACCACATAGATCTGTAGTCCTTTCAACATTCACTGATCAGCAGCCTTGCCCGGAAGACAATTCGGGCCCGAATCCAAGATACTGTTGACTACCACATGTGAGATGCATGCATGTGAGTGATGTTATGGAGACTCGAGAACATCTGTGCTGGAAACATCCATCTATTCGTTCAGCTTTTTTCGTGAAACAATGCAAGACTCCTCTTCCGGCGAAACAGTCAAATAAGTCACCAAATCCGCCACTTTCCTTTTCAGAATTTTTTTTTTCGCTATGAAAACCTATTTTTAGTTGTGAAACCTTATTCAAAGTTAACTTGCGCGTTGTCAGCAACGAGGGAATTCCACAGCAAATGTAAAATTCTGTAACGCAAGCTTTGAGAAACCAAATCAACTATTCATAATTTTAATTTTATAATAGCCAAATTTTTCTTGCAGGAAATACTCTTATTAGAAAAAAATAGTCCGTAACTTTAGTAGCTGTTAATCACTTTTAGTACGTGGTTAAAAGTTAAAACACTTGAAAATACATGTTTTTTTATATTCTGTTTCTTGTGCTTTATCGTTTCCTTCATAAACGAATGCTCTTCGTGTTTATTCTGTGTTGTTTTCTCAGATGACAGCAATGGGCCATCATACACGTCCCGTCAAAATGCCATTGGTAACTTTGTACGCACACGTCCGATTCTATTTATACTTTAGCCATTTTATAAAAAATCTAAATCGACCTTGCGTCACATGCCCACAAAATAAGGCTTTTCTCGAAGTAAGATTTGTTAAATTTTTGATCTGTTTAGAATAATTCTTGTAACAAGCCGGTTATGCAGCGCAAATAAACCGTGATATTAAATTTCAAGCTGTTGAGGCGTACTCACGACCTCATCTCTCTGTCAAAAGATTTTAATTCTTGGCAAACCGAACCGCCTGTTTTGTCGCTGTAAATCGCTTTTTTATTCTGAAAATTTACTCCTCGTGTCCCACTGCTGTTAAATAGAAAGTTGGAAGTTCACAGGCTAATTTAATTTTAAAAAATACTCTTTTCATGATTCCTGGGTATAACACACGCAAACCACGTTTCAAATTTTTTTCTGATCTTCTTGAAAAACAACTGCATGCAGAAGCTAACATGGTACTTAAATAAGAAGCGTTGTTCGTTTTCGTAGGAAAAAGTGATTAACAGTAAATACTGTCCAGATTGCCAGCATAAACAAAACAGCCATACGTACCTTGACAAATTGATAAAGAATCGGAGTGTTGCCTTTGTTTTCAATCAAAATTGTCCTATACGATGCCGTCTTCTTTGTAACTGGCGGAAACACCTTAAACCAAAAAGAAATCAAAGCGTGATTCTCAAAATTTCATGTGACGCCGATAGCTCAGTGGTAAAGTTTGCGCCCCTCAATTGAAATGTTGAGTGTTCGATCCACGGCCACTGAGTGAATCTCCATAGCGATCGTTGAGCAAGAGGGTTCACCTCAACCTCACCGGAAAGAAGCAAATTTCACGCTCCGTCACCCAAAATCAAAGCAAAAAATAGTTTGCAGAAAGAAGCATGAACTCTTCGCGAAAAAAGCATCAACTCTTCGCTATGGTCCTTACCAGTCGCTTGCAGCTGACTGCGACGTTAGGTAGGAAAGTCTCGCACGCTCCAGTGAACGAGTGTCCGCTGACGTCAAGTGTCAGAAGCCAAGGCGGGAAAACTGGAATCTCTTCGACCATTCTGTAGTCTTTCAAACACTGCAGGAATAAAAACGTTTCGATGTTACCGTCGTCACGATGAGTTGCCTTCACCAATTCGTGGCAAACGTGCGTACCGAATAAAAGGCGTGGCATTCCAGTTGCTTTCCAAAAAACTGGTCCTGAGCATCCGGCTTGAAAGTTACTCGGAAATCTGATGATTTCAGAGGAGGAATCTCACAGAACGTCGGGTGGACCTCGAAGATGCCATTCGGGTCTGCGACACAAAAGCTGTGGTCAACTTTCTCGAGAGCACTGCAAGAAAAAACGCACCACACAACGAAAAAAGCACAAGGCACAAAAACCTTTGAAATTTTTTGCTTAAAACCTGCTTTGAAAAGTGAAGATGCATTGAAAAAAATCCAGTCGTTTGCAGGATTGAAAAAAATCCACTAGACCTCGGCTCGACTGATCAAAAGCAACCTTTCCGTTTGTTCCTGGTTGGTTACTACCGCCTGAGGGCGGAAAACCACTGTCCAGGCACTCGTGACATTGTTCAATACGCGACAAACACTGGTGGTGCACGAGGCGACATAGGTTGACCAAAAGCTTCGCGTTTCCTTGGATACTTTTTTTCTGTTAGCGTAAACAACTACAACTTTTCAGCACTGAAAAAGCAAAGAAAATCCAGTAGCGTCATACAACGCATTAGCCCCACTGTTGCTTGAATTGCACAATATTTTTCTGATGCAAAATCGTCCTGTTAGAAAATTAAAGACGGTAAATCATTCCCAGTTGAAACGATTACGAAATTGGTTGTTTTCACGCATGCAACGAAACATCAACCAAGGTACGTCCAATAAACAAACAAAGTCCCTTAGAAAAATACTCAGGCGTGGAGCATCGCAAAGTCTTCAGCAATCACGTTCTAAGAAAAAAATGGAGACATTATATGCGCAAATTGCGCTACCTTTACAGTCAAAATATTCAACAAACAAGGAAAATCTTTTCAAAAGTAAAAAAGCATACTTTGCACACCTTACAATGATATTTTTGAGGAGTTTCATTGTTCAATGTTCAGTTTCACATCCCAGGATGCTCAGGGTGACCTAAATTATCATTTGTTAACGGTTGACGAAACCGCTCGACTGCGTTGATATTAAGTTTTTAACCCTAACATGAAAGCATCGAACGTTAGGCAGGGAAACAAAGAGATAATCTATTACAAGAAGTAGAAGGTCTGTGTTGATCCAATTTCACCGCTTAAAATAGCATGTTAGATTTTCAAGAATGCAGTTGTAATAATAAAAAAACTGATTTTCGTGGGATGTTGAGTGACTCAAGATATGAAGAATAATGTCAGGACGCTTTTCTTCTTAAAGTGATTGCCAATGGTAAGTGACAAAAGGAATATAAAGATCTGTTTTGAAGGTGGAGCTGAGCAAGAAAACAACTAAAACTAGTAGGAAATGCAAAAAAGAACTTCAAAAACGATGGTTTTAGATTTGAGACGTCATATTAACGTGATGTGTTAATCGTACGACAAGCTCCATTGAAGTGACAGCTAAATCAGGCAATGGTTGAGTCAGAAAAAAGCAAGAAAGTGATTTAGTATTCTAACACGTTCACAAATTCCCAACATCTTATAGCACTTGTTCATTCCATTTCTTGATTTTGAACAATATTGCAAACTTTTCCAAATCTCACTATGCATCTCGCCCACGGTCTTCAACGCCCGATAAAACTTGATTGTTTAAACTTGAAACATTTTATGATTTTCTTGTCCAAACTACGTTTCAACTATCTTCGTAAACACTCTCCTAGTCGTTTTGCTTCAGGTGCAAAATGACCGTCCTGGAGTGAAAATCATTTTCATCTCACCGTTGATCCAAACCGCAGTTATCTTGCCCTTCGTGTGATTGCTCAAATGAACGGTCACGTGACGAGAGGATCCGGTCTCGACTTTACCAATCCACACAGAAAACCGATCGAGGGAGACGTGAGGTGGATTTTGCTGAAAATATGATGCCCATACATGAAAAACGAAGCTTATGCAAGAGTAAGTCAAGCAGAAATAGCTGAAAAGAATTGAGAATACCTCGGAGTGAGGAACTACACTATTTACAAAAACGTTTGTTTCGAATAACTGCAGTGTTAAAACTACAGTTATTTATGCTGAGGTGACGTAATGATCCAAAGAAAAATGAAATCAATAAATTCTTGAAGATGAGCAGAGACGCAAGATGTTTATAATTTCTCTACGTAAGCTCAAATCAGTGCAAAAAGTCGCTGTAAAATTTACAAAACTGACGTCGAATTTATTTTTAATCTGATGACCGCCTAAACACCACAACGGCCGTGGCAAACCAGTGAACAAGATCCAAATTTTAAGCAGGACAACTCACACAACAACTGCAAAATAACACAGGAAATTTGGATAATTTTAACTGCCCTACGTATTGTCAGACAGAAGTGATTTTTTCATCCATGTGCCTCTCAACGCCAGAAAATCAGCTATCGCCGATGGCTTTCAACCATAATAATCGAAGTAATGAAGGTTGGATCTGAAGTGCCATTGTTTCGAAAAGTGAGTGCGCAACTCACAGTAATTTCAGTGTAATGACCATCGTCAAAGTATTCGTCCAAAGGAGATTGGTCGACAGGATCGTATGCGTCATCGGAGTCCGCTGCCGCTTTCAAACATCCCTTGCTGTCTGTGGTGAGTTTGCCAAGTCTGAAAAACGAGTGGACAGGGTGAGTTTACATACAGGTTTTTTTAATATGCCATGCTGCATAAAAAAGAAACAAACAAAACTTTGAGTTCATCCAATAAATTTATTCAAAACAAAGGCAACCTATAAAGTTAAAAAGAAATACTTCATTGGGTTTCCTTTTATCGATCTTTGCTTCGGTTTTAAAGTTCGCTAACCACCAAAATTGCAAAACCCTAAAAAATCCAGCAGCATCCTTCAACAAATCTTACCTAAATGAACGCTAAACACAGCTTCAACGGTAAAAATTAGACAAATACCTTGGGTGTTTCAATATCAGTGAGACGAGAGGGACTACATACCAAAAGAAGCTACTTTTAAACCTAACGGCAAAGCGCAACTCACTTCAACTGCGAATGCAGTTTGTCGGGCGGTATTCTCGAGAGGCTTCTGGCAACGTGGACTGCATGACGAGTCACGTGATCTGGGTTTAACAGAGGTGGCTTCACTTCTTCATCGTGGCAGGTTCCAATCAGGTCAATGTACAAGGGGCCCTGTAAATTTAAAAGCTAGAGTGGTAGCACTTTCACATTACTTCCGAAGCGCTGTAAATTCATGGTTGCAACCTTTTCAAAGCAGAACTAGTTTCTTTTTAAACGCAGTAGCCCGTAGCCACGGGAGAAATTCGGGGGCAGTGCCCCCTCATATTGTGTTGTGCCCAGAAAATATATAATAAAAATAAAAGTCTTACCCCCTAAAAATATATTTTGCCTTCCCCAAACCTTAAAACCATGGGGGCGGGCCTGCACGCGCACAGTATTTGACCAGTTCAGTTCGATTTATCCACTTAATCAGACGTTGCCGCGCTTCTATAAACACGAAGTGTTTGTGGACTGGCAGTTACAAAACGGAGCAAGGGCGTATCAAACAGGAGAAAATGTCGAAAAAAATTTACCACGCATTAATCTCTCTTAAATACATGAACATTGTTAATTTTTCCACTGACATAGATGTAGCAGTTAACTTGTTTCGCTGCTATCCCGCACCGGGCAGAAATCCTCACTCGAAGTCTTGCATGAAACCAAACTTACCTGGTCGTGCACTAAGACCACAGCTCGCCTGTAATAGTTAATGGCGTGCGTGGGGTGGAAAGAAACTGAGATTGTCATTGTCGACTGGGGTGAAACGACCCCACTGTTGCAGTCGACGCGAAACGTGCCTTCGTCAACTTGCAGCAGGACCTGAAGAACAAATCGCTGTTATTTCCGTCAACTGCGAAAAGAAGCCTTCACTTTCCAATGAAGCAAGGGCCAGGATTGATCCAGACGTAAACAACAAGAAGTTATGGCTTTCCTAAGGTTGATAAAAAGTGCATAAACCACATGTGTGAACCTTCACAAAAGAGAAGTGAACACGAGCACTAGATTGCCGACTGATCCGGCATCAGTTACTCAGAAAAACCGGAACTATACGTCCAAAGTGATTCTAGTCGACATCAGATTTTAGCGTAAGAACATACCTCTCTATGAATTAACTTTTTCCAAAGCATTGCATGCTGTAGCTTAAACATTTGTACGTGCATATTTTTGACACGAAAATTTACAAAAGACGACGTTAACTACTCTTATTTCCTAGCACACAACAGATAACCAGAAACTGTTCACGAATAGAATTTCCGTGAGTAATTAATAACCAAAGAAAACTATGCGTTCAAGTGGATGCACCCGTAGTGGAAATGTAAGGCCTCAGTCTTCATATCAGAAACAGTGTTGGAATTGTAAGATGTCATCTGAGTAGAGTAACGTTTGACTTTCGATTCCAGTTAAAATCGAAGCTTTGAATAAAACCAACACGTCTCTTTCAGAATTAAGTGTTTTCTAAAAACACATGACTAGCACAATGCTATAGCAAAAGTGTATGTTTTGAAGAAACAAGTCATGGCCGAAGCAATTATAATCGCTTTGATCCTGTTAGGCTTAGTCCACTTCAAACATGATTTCATAGCCTTGAAAAAATCAAACACGAAGCCTATTTCATTATCTGCAAAAGCATGCACATTATTTTGAGAAAATTTGGAAAAAAACGAATTTGATAGTCAAACATGATTCCGTAAGCCAATTGCTACAACCAGTAGAACTCTGCAAACGTTAAAAAGGAGGTCTTTCTCCACACGGAAACTTCTGCGATAAAAAAACGCCACTTAACCTGGTAAACTGCTTCACAATCAGCATTGTTACAGATGTGGAAGGTACGGAAAGCTGGCTTTTCTGGGCTGGTCAAACCAAAGCAAACCACGGATTCGTTAAGGCTCACAGAGAGACCTGAAAACGACCAACATGAAAAACGCTATTTCAGTTTAGCAAAAAGATCTTTCATCCAACATAAAAACAGACCTGAACTTGTTGAATTCGTTGATAGCGAAGAAAAACCTGATCACAAACAGTTACTCACAAAACGCCGGTTTGCACTTTAGAAAACAAAATGTGTTAACAAACGGCGAGCACATTTTCCACCGCAACCACATCTACCTATGCAAGATCCGCAACACATGAAGTTCGCTTTACTCGTGCTTTCAACACCAGCTACTTCGAAATGATCCACGCTCGTCGTGCTGGCGGCATGAGGAGAGTAGCGGATCTGCGAACAAATAAACTCTCCATTATATAACTAGGTAAGATGCCAAATTAGCTGCTTGGATACGGGGATGGAATATATTGGAGGGGTTTGACACAAGGCAAAGACAACAACGCTATACGTCACAAGCGCGCAGTTCCAAAAATTTTCCAGGCTGATGATTAAAATTACGATTTTCACACAAATTTGAGCAAACAAGTGTAACGCTTTTCTGGAGAAAAACTCTTACCACAAAACCAGACTGAGATGGCCTTATTGCAACTACCGTTTAATCCACAGCTGCATTCGCGAAAGAACTTCGCATCTACACTAAGCAGCATGATTGACAGATCAAGTAAAGTTCACTCGGACCGGCGTATTGCAAGTCATTGGGAAGCTGCGTCTGTGCGAACGCATGACATTTAGCAACAGTACATCTGCAACAATAAACTAAGCAATTACCGGGAGCTGCATGCTGCTCAAGGGGGGCACGACCCCACTCTCCATAAGAGCGTAGAATGCTTGATCTATCCACAGGGATTGGTGGAGCCGTGTAACTTTGAAAGGAGCTTTCACTGCAGACAATGAACCATCGCTAAATCAGGGTAAGTTGAGTTTGTAAACGTAAAAACAAAATTGCCTGCCAAGAATTGGGAACAACGCTGAGCATAAAATCCGAGAAATGAAAATGTTTTTAGGGATGTCTTGATTAATTCGAAATACCGAATCAGTGATTTTGTGGATTACCGCTTACCGGTTTCTACTATGTTGGCGATCACGTCTACATCGTATTTTTGCGAACCATGAAAACGGTTAGTGAATAACGACACGGATTGGACAAAAATCATTTCCTTTTAACCAAAAACAGAAATGGATCTAACCAAAAACAAGAACAATTTTCCAAATAGTCATAAGGTTCGAACGGTTATGACGTTAGCCCTAATCGCCCTTGGACTCTGCGCAAAGACGTTAGTTGCATTTACCGAAATTTTTTTTAGCTGAACCACGTCCAATGCAATTCCGCCTTACAAACATTTTATATTTTTAAAAAGTCGCAGTAATGTTGGCGAAAAAAATCAAAGCGGCGGAAATTTGAAAGTGCGATGCAACGCACTTTGCTCTTCGATAGCAAATCCATCAAATCAATTCTACCCTCTGGTCTATGCTATCAAATTTGATAGCATTATCTGATCAAAGCTCGAGTCTTTGCTAGTTTCTTTCTCAACTTTCAACGAACGGGGACAACATCATTATTCCAGTAAAAAGTACCTAACTTTAACTAAGATTGTCATATTAGCAATTAAAAAGTTATTTTCGTTCACCAAAAATCAAAACTCAAAAGTAGTTATGTAGGTTACAATGTAGAGGTGACGTACCGTTGGAAAGATTCTGCAATGTGACCGTTTTGTCGAGCGACCTGTGCACGGCAACCTCACCGAACATCAAACAAGGAACACTCTCATCTTGATTGAGAGTATCATCGGGTTGTACTTTTACAACCAAATGTGGATATTTTCCTGGACAAGAGAACGATCATACTGCGTTTACGCAAAAATGTCAAACATCCAATAGCGGACATTTTATTAACTCCGAGCTCCGGTCGAGCTTGCAAAATAAGCTTTCCATGACACAGCAATCCCCGCATATTGTAACACCTCGCCATTGAGAGCTACTGTTGCATTTGAGGTATTCGCTTAAGGGAAAGGAGATCTCATAATACTTTTAAAAATGTAAGTGACAGTCGCTCTACGATATTACGCTTATTTTGATTCTTTATAATTTGTTCGGAACAACGATTGTTTTTATTTGGCTGATGCCAATGAACTCCCCGGTGCAGTGGATATCAATCCAACAGCTCATCGCAGAAGCACAAAACGACTGAAATTAATCGACACCTTGAACTTCTTTAACTTTCAAAAATTAAAGCTCACCGATTCCCTCCAACTTTACACTTTTGTGGCAGTTCTCTCCGTAGAAGCAAACTGCAATCGCTTCGAATACGTTCGCCGAGGGTGGATGAAAAGTAACTTTTAAGTAACATGACGCTCTCGGATTTAATATCCCGGATGAAGGAAGAATAGTAAAGGGCTGAGGAACTTTCCATAGATATGGAGTGGTAAGTTCACTGCAATGCATTGAAAATTGCCACAGGTAGCAGTTAACTGCACGCTCCCGTGGTAAGTGCTCAATAACAAAGAATCGTCAAATCCTTATCCAAATAAACTGACCATGAGTGGTCTACAAAATAAACAGCAAGCAGAACGAACACGAACAGTGAAATCACACAAACACTCCATTTTCTCCAAGAATTTTGATTCTCAACAACGCTACGTTGGATAAATGGATATAAGCTATTAATTTCTAAAAAATTCGTTACGTTGGCCAGAAACTAAACATTTATTAAGACCAGCTGTCAAATTAATGCACATTTTTATGCGAATCTTGCAACCACCTCTCACAAAACATTTTGAGCCACACATATGAGCCTCATGCTGCACGTGTGCCACATAACCACAATGCATTTTTCATCACAGATTTTTCCTTTTTTGTAAAACAGGCGTGAATTATTGTCAAGCGGTGTAAAACCTTGCAGATGATTACCTGCTCTTGCAGTGTGAAATGACGCACTATACAACTGCAGGATTGAAGAGCTTAACAATTTCACTTTGAGATGATCACCACTTTGCCATACCTTTTCCTGTATAAATCGCCCACGGATAGCAAAGATTTGTTTTTAGAACAACTAATATCTGTGACTTGGGTCGTTATATTCAGTTTCGATGACGCGGAGTAATCAAGGCTAGACTTCATCGCATGAAGAAAGTTTTCATTACTGTTTTTTTATAAAACTTCTGAACAGAGGGTTTCAGAGACGAAAACGCCCTATGGTGGATTTGATGTACTGTTTATGAATAACTTGAATTTTACCAAACATACCTCCACTGGGCAATTATGAGACATTGGCCGCAACTATTGGGCTTACAACTACCGGGTGTGCTTTAGACAAACTAATTAACTATCGAACGATCTCAGGAGTATGACAGTTTTCTTTTCATGATGCGATTATTTCTCATTTAAAATTTTTCTTCCCATGCTATTTTCTATATTAAGGTGGAAAAGTTGAGACAGACTTCTGGCAAGTGATGTATAAACCCAAAACTAGGCCAACGAGCCAAACAGGGATAAAACGAACCAGCAGGCCACAATAGTCTGGATCATACAATATATTCAGGAAAGTACTCATGGTTTCACACACCTCAGGTTTTTTATTTCGAAGGTTAGTTCCACAATATCATGAGCAGCAACCAAACCAAACTGTATGGACTCTGGAAGATACAATTTTGTCTGTGGAAGAAGTGCTTGAAGAAGAAGAGAAAAGGTTCCTTTGTCTGTATTGAATTCAATTCGATCTTCATACTTCTCCTGGGCAAAAAACACAAAATTTTTCAAGGTCTGCATCAAAACAGACTCACTGGAAAGTGTTGTGTACACTGAAACAGTATCTTGGAGAATGCTTACTGTAGAATTGCACCT
>JGI24158J21664_10000798_pt1 | contig 31837 bp, 13 predicted proteins | sample Ectturendosymbi3_FD_21664 | JGI IMG/M metagenome (IMG submission 21664)
ATGGATTTCATCCATGGATTTCACACCTGAGATTTCATCAACACTAAAAAAGCCTTCAAAAAACTATACATTTTTATTATGAGACGTTTCGGATTATTCTTGATCCATCTTTAGTCAAAAAAACTGTAGATGGATTTTATCCATCTTCAGTCTTTCATCCATGGATTTCATCCATTTTCAGTCAAAAACACTGTAGATTTTTTGACTGAAGATGGATTAAGAATAATCCGAAACGTCTCAAAATAAAAATGTATAGTTTTTTGAAGGCTTTTTTAGTGTTGATGAAACTGTTAAGTCTATCCCAATTTTATGCTCCAAAACTAACATTCATGCCAAAAAACAGAAATGACGAAACATAGGGCGCGACGTTGAATACATAATTGTAACGTATATACCATTGTCCGATGCATCATGCTATCAAAAATCAACAAGCAGCGACGGAGCCACATGCGAAATAAATTTAACGTGAATGAGTGCGCAAACAATGGTTAAAGAGCGCAATCAAATGAAAAAATACAACATAAAAACAAACAATAAAAATACACAAAAGCAAAAATTGCAGATTGCACTTATAACCACAACTGCCGGAATGGAATCATTTCAATGCTCAGCATTCAAGTCGTTCGTTTTGCATCATCTGTATGAGGTGTTGAGCTGAATAAATACATAAGAATGCTTGTCGTCTCATTGTCTTCCACACGTATGCTCCACGATCTTACGGATGAAACCGTCTGATTTGCGTTTCTCTTTACCATATTTACATTTCGCACTCGAGATAAAGTAGGCTAAGATATGGCAGAGAGTGTTCATTCTCGAGACCCGAGATGCGTAAAAATGGAGTGAAAATCGTAGGCATGTTCCGCTCACGCAGTCGTACAGCAACAGGCCAGAGAACATCAGCCTCGAGTACCAATGGGTCCTTCTGGGATCACAAAACGTCCGCCAAAGTCTTCTGCAAATAAATGGTACTGCGATGGAAATTAGTGTTCGGTCACACGTGTACAGTTTCTAATGTCTGCGACTCAATTCCGGGCTGCCGTTAGCTGGTGACATGTTACACAGGTAAAAATCCTCGGCTCACCGACACATTTAGGAGTGACGCCACTCCACGTTCCATTGACGTTGCATCGTATGGTCACCTCTCCTTGCATAAGGAAACCAGGGTCGCACGTGAAGGTAATAACCGTTCCTGGTATCAGAGAGTCCGGTCTTTCTGGTCCCAGAAATCGAAATCTTCCGTTTGTTGGTTGCAGGATGGAGGGACAGACCAACGTTTCTGAAATGCACAAACGCAAAGTGCAGCTTAAATTTTAATAACTTCTTGACATCAAATATAACGGCCTGCGATCAGGGGCCGATCCAAGGGGGCGAATGGGGCGATCGCCCCCCCATAAAACCTACGAAAGCAACTTTTTTCACCATGATTTTGAACAATTGGAAAACAGCATTCGCCATATAAGGTTATATTGCCATCCATTATTTTGTTACGGTAGTGGTGTGAGGTATATTTCATCTCTTTTACAGTAGTGAACCTGTAATGAGAATTGATTGCCAAATATCACTGAAATCGTCCCCCCTAAACTTACAGGCTGGATCCGCCACTGCCTGCAATAATGTCAGATCACGACATGTATGCTAGTTTGTAATCTTTAACATGTATAGCTGGCTCCCAGAATCAAAATAGAGTGGATACATTTTCAATCTATTTGCTTCTATGGGCCTGCTGTATGTGAAATTGCATAGCAATTTACAATGCGCAGTGTAGCAGCATAGCATTTTAAAATCATTTACTTTACTGTACAATCATTTCCGTTTTGTGCATCTGAACAGACTCAACAATGCTACATTTTGCTTGCCATCGTTGATCAACTTTGAGAGAGTAAGCAAAGATTGAATGGCCACATCAGGTCTTTTTTGCGCCTAAGTTATACAGGTTAGATTTGGAGGCAATACACCCACCCTGATGCTTACAAAAGGTCATTACGTTCACTTGCGATGTAACTCGCTCTTTGAGACATATAAACAATATATATAAAATATCATGAGCTTGATATAACCTGCGCCACATAAAAATGGCTGAACTGCAATGATGGTAAAGATTATAATTTGTACGTCTTTTTGTCCGGCTATTTGGAGCCTTTCCGATTTGACAGAAGCACTCATGGTTAAAACCGGCGCCACACTTGGTATTTAGAAGTTTCCTGGAGAATCCTAAGCTAGTTCAGGTATTCGTCTGCTTATGTACGCCCACTACGTCTTTCAAAATGTTCAGATTATTTCACTACTTTTCTCTTTGCTAAACCTTGAGTCTCTGATGTTTTGTATTTTCATCAACATAAAATTAATTTCTACTCTTTGAAGCTGTTATTTTTTCTCTTGCTGCTTTCGTGTTACTTCGTGATCTGAGTCACAAAAACGCATGAATAAACCATTATTATTACCATTACCTACTGTTTCAAGACATGTCGTTTTTCCTCGGCACGCTGTGTGTCCAGGCACACGTTATCTGAATATCCTTTTTGTAGTCAATTGAAATTCTACCCGTTAACGCGAAACATTTTTTAACTCGTGGTTCATTTTGAAATACACATCATATTAGATCTCCTAATAAAATATACAAAGTTAAAAGTTTCAATAAAGCCTTTTATATACCAACAGAGCTTGACTACATAACTACCAAAATGTTAACTCTTCGAAATGTTTAAACTGCCACGTTTTGTGTGTTTTAACGCCGCACTTTAAAAACTTTTAAGTGAGATTTATTCAAACATCTAGTTAAAGCTGATTTACCATCGCAACGAGGAGAATTATACGACCACCTTCCGTCATTTTCGGAGCAGCTTATCCTCTCATTCCCGTGGAGCGTAAAACCTTCGTTGCAAGTGAACTGCGCTGATGTTATTCTTGGGTTTGTGGCGATAAGTTGAAGCGTAACACTACCGTTCGCTGGAGCTTCAATTGTTGGACAAGGGGTTCGTGCTGCAGAACAAATTTCATTTTTATCAGCTTAAAGCGCAACACTGTGCAGAATGAAACGATTCCACTCACGGAAGGCTTTTACTGTCGCACTAGTTCCTCAGGAGATTTCATAGAGCAAGATAGAAAATGTTTCGCAATGCTTGAATACACTATCAATCCTTAATATTGTAACACTTAGTTTGTTTCTAAGCGTGACGTATTTCAAAATATTGAAACCTTTAAACTATGTTGCATTTGCTCCGATGCGGATGCGCTTGGGTAAGCTTGTGCGCCAAAGAAGTATAGGCTTGGATTTTCGCAAACAAGTTATGTTAGTTTTTCTTCGGTTAACACCCAAACCAATGTGCAACTGGGCATCCATGTAACAAATCGAGGTTTTCTAACGTCCTATGAATTTCTGGAAACCTCACAACACGGTTGCTGTTTTGTTGACAGTCGCACGTGTTTGGAAACCCAGTGCAACAACAAACTTCCGAATTTAGCCAACTTCGAACGCTAAGTACAGTCAAGCGGCAGGTTAATTGAAAGTTTGTTAAAAATCGATACACACAAAATATTGGATTTGCCAAACGTTTAGAAGCACAAAAAGTTAAACCTAACAATGAAATCATGGATTCCAGGAGTCAATGTGGCAATTTATTCAGTGGGTGAAAAATCACAATTCAATATTCAAAATAATTTAACCATAAACGATTAAAAAGAGATCTTTACCTTCACATTTTGGGAGCGGAGTCAACCAACTTTGATTTTTGCACATGACAAATCTTGGACCACTTAACACAAAACCTTCATCACAGTCGAACCTTGCGAATCGGCCGGGGGAGAAGCCAAACTGTACTGGGAATGTGACAAGTCCATTAGGAAATGTGATCGATGGTCCACAAGATTCTGCAAAAACATGAAACTAGATAAGAAATGCTTTTGATCGTAACTACTGGGAAGCTCTCCCGCATTTCTTATTATGAAAACATTTTCTTTCGACAATAGTAAACACAAAATTTGTATAATTAAAATCTCCAGGTTTGCTGCAAGCTTTCGAGGAATCAGCCTACTGGGCCTTACATTCTTCACTTTGCGATGATTCAAATAAACATGCGCATATTTGTATTCAAGTAACTAGTCTTCACAAAGGCGACACAAGTGCATCTGTTTGCAAAAATGTTAATGCATCCTGAAATCGTATGGAAATAGATTTAGATTCTGTTAGAATTTGATTTTATTTGAACAAGATTTCAGAAATGAGGTTGGGGTATTACGTGAAATCGATTTCCTATTAAAAATTTTGCAGACAGATTTACTTTTATCACCTTTGTTACGACTAGTTACACAATATTTATAGTGAAGCTTTCCATCTGGTAATGACAGATAGACGTTTGGATACGAGTTTCCATGCTAATGCAGTCAAAGGGCGGCGTGGTTAATCAAAGTAATATTGCGATCTCTCCGATAAAAATGGAACCTCTGTGCATAGTGTTTCAATGGCCCAGCCTGCGCAGGCACCGGGAGTACATTGCTAACCAAAGTGAACAATCACTTTTTCGGTCTGTGTTATTGTTTGATGTGTAGGTAAAGGAAATGATTACGTTATACCAGTGGAGCGGACGTAAGTTCCATCAGAAAAGAATCATAGAAATCATGGAAAGAATCAAAATCATGGAAAGAATCGGGCATGCTTCAAGGAAAAAGTTTGGAAAACGTCGGAATTCAAGTTGGGGTTTACAGGACTGACTAAATTTACGATGAGCAACCAAACAGCATCGCGTGTCTGTTCACTGGCAACTTTCGTATTTTGCGCTGCTGAACCTGGCAATTATGAGATCTGTCACGAAACCGTATTATTGTACCTTTTTATCTCAGTCCAAGGCGAACTGTAAGCAAGAAACAATTTGANAGGNGTAGTTCCAGCAAAATGTAACTGGTTTTCTGTTATTATCATCAAGCTGTACCCGTGAATTTGAAACTTAATGACAGTATTGAATAAATAGCACAGGGTGTAATGAAGCAGCAGCTGCTCATCATGCTGACACACAGGGTGTAATGAAGCTTTTTAGCACCCAACGCTTCTGTTATACTTTTATGATTAATGCACAATAGGCCTCGCTTTTAGCGCGTTCTTCAAAATATAACTTCTGAATTTTTAACTGAAAAACTTCACAAAAATTGGTTACACGCTTAAAATGCTTACATGTGGCACGCACGCAAAATAGACGGTCTCGTTCTAACTCCCAGAAAAGTTAACTGCAGTCTTTAAAAGTTATTGCAGTTTTTTTTTTATCTCCGCGGAAATCTGCGGTGTCAGTAATTTAGGTATCTTGTTCTCATCGATTTCAAATGCCTTTTCCACTTTCGAAATCAGAAGAGATTTTATTGGGTTTCTACGTATCTAATCACAGACTGCGTCATGAAACAGCGAAAATTTTATTTTTTCTGTAAAAGTGCAAATGAACTGCTGGCGAGCTCTTTAAACTCTGTCAGTTAAAGCGTTTTTGAAAAATCTAATTGAAAGAGCAGTAAACGAAACTATTGCAAAAATCTTGGCCGTTTTCAGTAATGGTGGATGTTTATCAGATTCAAACTCCTGAGATTGATGACTCTGGCTTACCTTCGCAAACGGGAATCCTACCGATCCAAGCACCATTTTTGCATAGCACGAGTGGAGTCCCTTTCATGGTATATCCAGGATTACAGTAAAAAATTACCGCAGAAAGATAAAGAAATGGTCCAGCGCTTCCTGCCCAATTGGCACCTCCGTTTCGTATCGGGTAGATTGCCGGGCATCTTGGCCTTCCTGGCGAAGAAGAACAACGATTAAGTGAACAGAATGTCAAACACGAAACATTTCAAAACAAACACAGCCCAGGATTAATGCGGTAAGTAGACATTTCAGGACCAGGTCTCACAACCATCAAAATCTCAATTTCAGTGAGTAATTTTGTCTACACAAAACACATTTCGACAATATTTAGCCTGAACATAGATAAAGGCGTCGAAAGCTACTTGTTACAAGTTAATCTCTGGAACAACACCACATTAGATAGCTACAGAGGCTTGAACTTCGCAATCGAATCAGTTATACTTGCAGTAAGACAAACCAAAACGGTGTTTAGCTGGGCTATCCTGTGGTGTAGGAACCTTTTACAAAGTGGGGGCACAACTGCACGTCAAAAAAATTCGGAAATGTTTTTCATTACATGATTTACTTTAAAATAGACCATACAGTGGTGTAGTGCTAAAAATGAGGTGTGGGAACGCCGTTCCCACACCAAATAAAAAGGAAGACTGCACTACATAGTTCGAATAAAGTGAGCATTCGCCTGCAAGAATATCCGCACTGGATCTGCTTGTTCCACCGCAGACTTTTGACTAGCAGAGCGAATCTGCGTGTCGCTAGCACATCTGTGAGATTGCAGCCATGTTTTAACGTAATCTAGTGCAAAAAGTCTGGGAACGCCGTTCCCATCCCCCTGCACCCCTGCAATAGACCCAATAATAATTGTGTTGCTAACCTATTTAAGCAAAATTCGAAATTGAAAATTGAGATGCCAGGCCCCTCCAAAAAGGGGGCCTAGGTCAATGCGGCCCCCCAGGTTCCGCCACCCTTGGGTTATCTATTACAATAGTGTCAAATAACTTGCAGAGGCTGCGAGCCCAAGCACAGTTTTACAATGCTTACGTCTGCACACAGGTGCAGGAGCGCTCCACTTTCCCCCAAGTGTGCACAGTACTGTATCTTTTCCACGTAGTACATATCCTGAGTTGCAAGCATAATGTAACCGTGACAACGGTTGAGAAATGCTAATATTTCCCAATGCGGTGTATTTCCCAAACGCTGGCTTTTCAGGTAGAGGACAGGGAAGGAAATCTGGAAAGAAAGCGCATAACCTTTGCATAAGTCGTTCACAGCTTAGAATCGTTACAGTTGAAAAGCCGATAAATCACATTTTTGAAAAGTGGTTTAATACGCAAAGTGTGTAATTGGCCTGTGATTCTATGAGACCTGAAACAATGCGCAGAATTTTCTAAAACCACTGATAACTGATCCTTCGGCATCTGCAAGACCTGAGGTTTGAATATTACAGGTCAGTGAAAAGCAACGATATTTCATGACAAACGCTTGGGAAAACTTTCAGCAAAAGCCATATGCTTTGACAAAAATAAATATAGTACACAGTTACCAAGAAAAAAATTCTCAACAAACGTAGTTGAAGAAGTTTGAGGAGACCGATAAACATTACAAGAAACACCCAAAAATAGTTAAAAAGGACCAATAAAAACATAAAAATAAATGAAATACTTTCATGTATAAACTTTTGGCAAGTATTGTAAATCTTGTTTAGTAAGTGGCATACCAATTCAGCGGAATCAAACTTTTTTGAGCACTCATCTAGCAAAAATATGCAAATGGCAAGTGATGAGCTTTGGATGCCGAGTGCCTTTTCTATAAAGCAAAGATTGTTGATCGGAATCGGTTTAAAAAAGGAAAAAATTCAAAATCAAGTTGCTGTTACTTGTTTGCACATTACTAAACAGTGGCTTTTATGTAACTTCAACAATGTTTGATATCGTAATATTTCTGTTGTTTAAAATAATATTTGGATGGGTCTCGCGTATGTCTTTCGTGAAAAGAGTCTGCATCCAGCTTTGATTACAATTCCAAAGTTTTCCTGAATTAATAAAAGTGCTTCTCTGCCAAAAGAAGATGGACTTCAGAAGCTTTTAACTCAACGCCTGTATCTTGCTTCTGAAGTAACAAATGGTGCGAAATAGGCTCCAGTACAGTACAGAGAAGCGTCATCAGCAACTGAATGCTGCTTTGATACACATTCTAGGATATCCTTTCGAAATCATACCAAACTTCTTTTTTTCAGCATAGTCCGCGCATTAATAAGTTCCACAAAACTCTCAGTCATCTTTTGGACGTTGCGTAGTGGCTCAGGCAGCAATAACTGATACGAATGCACTCGTATAGTGCTACTGACAATGCTCATTCTGTAACGTATGCGTTTGTAGTCAATCATTATCCACAAATCAGAAAAAATGTTTTATCGTATAAACCAAAAACAATAACTCACCTGTGCAAGTTTCTGCTTCTCTGCTGTGCCAAGTCAAGTTAGTCCTTGATTTCTTATAGGCAGAAAACATCTGCATTCGATTTGGTTTTATCTTTTCCGGTGATTTATCGTCACTGCTGGTCAAGAGTTTGCAACGTTTTGTTCCTGCAGGAGAAATTAGTGAAACATTTTCTGTTAAAAATACTTTCATGATCTCTTTTAAAATACTTTCAGAATTGTGGTCAAATGTGTCAGTCCCGCAGCTTAGAGTTGTGTAAGCCGATTTAACCCTAAATCTAACTACAAGATTTAACAATATCAAATTCTATTCGAGATTCTTGAACAAGACTGTCAGTGTCACGTCATCAAGAAGCCGTGAAAGCCCTATTTTTTCGAAGGTCAAATTTCAACGGTCTCGTTCTATTTGCTCAATAAAGCCGGCATGTTCAGCGCAGGTCAAACCTATACTCATAATGGCGGGCTTGTTGCTGTAAAGGAACTCTTTTTTGACGGACATTAAAAAAGCATGTGCTTCAAGAGTTCGCTAGTAACTGGCACGACATTTCTCCAAGAGGGCAGTTAGGATTTTTGATAATGGGGTCAAATGGATGGAACCTGCTGTACTTTTTTCCATCTGCAGGAATATCACAAACATTTCGCATTATTTTGATGAACAAACAGAGAAGAGCAAGTAAAAGCTATCCACTACTTTCCAAATCCAAATTTCACTCTCACAGGAAACAGGCATGATTTTTTCACAATTTGGCTTGGCACAATTTTGTCTTGGAAATGGGGACATGGTTTCTGTGGCTCATTAGCTGCGTCTATGCCTTTAACCGCTTAAACATGTAACAGTTATAGACAACATTAGTTTAAAAAAATATTAAATTTTGTCGATTTCTTCTGAGCATGCAAGATTACAATAATTTTGTCGGTGATAAGCTACTTGTTTACGGTCTATTGAAAAGGTCGCCAAACTTTTTTCACAACGGAGTAGATAACTGATAGATTAACGTATGCAGGACGAATGATTAGGTCTACGTTGTTCAATTATACACTATGCAGTAAATGCACAAAATATAACGACAAAAAACATATTTGTTTATCAAAAAGTTATCAATGAAAACCGAACTCCTTGCTAAGACCACCTGAAATCGTGCCGATGGCAATATCTGTACCTTTTTTCGCAGACTGCCACGTAATTTACGAAAAGAACTAGTAGAGCATCACATGACAGCTCATCTGATGGCGTGATCATCACTTCGTGAAGTACAGTACTGTGAGATCTATCAGTTTTCTCATGTCGCCGTAAGTTACATACTTTTCAAACTTTTCTATGGTGCGAGAAACTGAACTTTTGCTAAATCGTAGGCTTTTGCAATCTGCCTTTCTGAGAATCTGTCCACATGCAAAATTGCTATCTGTGCACGCTCAACAGCCAATGATGAAGTTTTTGTCCATTTTTTGCTACCTGGAAAAAGTAAAAAACCCTCCACTAATAATCGCTATGAAACTGACTGTAGGTCATAGGTTCCCGACGTTTTTTTTGAAGCTGGCATTCCTTTTATAAAAATAAAGTGGCGTTCGCGCCCCCTCATTTTGAAAACAGCGTAGAAATCACAAAAACGGTCCGATTTTGCAGCATCTTTATTTTTACAATTACTACTCGTAATACGTAGGCCTGCTGACAACACAGTAGAAAACACTCAGTCATACTGTTTAACTTCATACCTTACTGCTCATTAGAAACATACCTAGTGACTATTTGTTGCTGTTTCTCTGAAATTATCCGTCCATGCCTTGGCAAACAATTACTCAGAGCCACGCGCAAATCGTTCGAGGGGTTCAAACGGTTCTGATACTTGTTTTTCAAATGAACTAGAGAGGAAAATCCAGATTAGCACAAATATGTTGTTGCAAAGGCCACTAGAATAGACAGAGTTTTTGTAGCCTACTCAATTTCTCGTAACTTTACATGTTGGAGCACCAGAAAGTTCTTTAGCATCAAACAACAATCTCGCCATATACATTTAACGTAACCGTGCGCTTGCAATCGCATCCCCGCACATCTCCAGCGTGGAAAACACAGCGTGAAGCAGAAATAGCAGTGCACACATTTAGCAATTTAACTTGTTAAATTAGTAACGTTAGCTGGAATAATTAAGCCGGATGTTCTTTTGAGTAATAGCACTGAAAAGCTTTCATAAATCTCGGTTCTTTTGAAAAAAAGTACATCCAAGAACTTACAAACTCTCACCCTCGAAATTCGCATTTCGAACCCCTGAAAATCTTGTTTCGGACCCCAGGTGTCCGGGCACCCCCGGTTGGGAACTGCTGCTGTAGACGTAAAGTTTTATTGCTGTTCTTTGTGTTACTCGTGTTGGTTCGTTTCTGCTGACTAATCCTGCTACTCATATTCGTTCACAAACCAGTAACTTCGCAAGTTTCCAGAATTAACTTTGATGTAATGATGTCTCTTTGATGAAATAATGCAACTTGGGCAAGGAATGATGCATTAATTCCCTAATTTGCTGCAATATGTCGACGTGGTTTAGATGGTCCTATACTTTTGAAAATGACTGTATTTTAGCTCATTTGTGCCACAGTGCAGTGGAGGGTCGAGGTCGGATAAACTGACTTCGAGGGTCGGATCTGGACCACGGGCGGTAGTTTGGTGACCTCTGGTGTATTGGCTGCTGCAATTATTTTCTCAAAAAGCGGTTAATAATCGTATGTTGCATTAAGTTCAAATCTTTGAAAAAACTCAATCGAGTTCTAACTTTTGTTTGCTTCCACACAAAGTGAATCCCCTCCGCTCCACGTTCCATCAGAATTGCAGTAGATTTTCGAAGATCCGTATAATCTGAAGCCTTTGTTGCAAGACACACGGAAATACCCACCTTGCCACTCGATGATGCCGTTTTCAGGTGGATCCGCTTTACGGCATGTAACTGCGAAAAAATGCGCCGTGCTTATTCCTTTATATTCCTTTATGTGTCACCAGAACAAATCTTGAGTCAGCATCATGTGTTGATGCCTAATGTATTATTGAGGTAAGCGAGACCGATTCATGTCAAAAGCAATCCACAGTTTCCACCATAATCGGTTTATGACAGATCTAAACCGATTACGAACGACATTGACAGAGATAATTGGGAGCGACAATCAAGTAACGCATTACATCAACTTCATTGTGACCAGCTGGTGAAGAAGGCTGCGGCGTTCTTTGATTTTTAAAAACTTAGCAATAAAAAGACCGCATAATCAAACTTGTATTGATTGCTTTCTTTTCTTGAGTTTGGCTTTTGTTGCTTACAATTTCTACGTTACAGTTTCGGAAACCGTAGTAGACGACGACTGTTTTCCACAGTAGGCGGCTGAAGATTGAAACAGCACGGCAAGTGGCCATGTGGAAGACCTTGGCTACGATTTAACTTATAACACTTTGCTTCATGTATAATTTTGGCTTGACTTTCCAAGTTTGCTGAGACTATGGGAGTGCAGTAACGTTTTCTTTGCTTCATCTGGCTCGTTTGATTTATGTGAAAAAACTTTGTACCGGGGATTTCCGGAAAGCCGCCCAGTCTTTAGTCCGCCCATGGGCGCTTATATGGTGCTAACATTTGAGTTGAATACCACCGTACCGGTATTTGTACCTGTCACCTTACACGGTACGTCCAACGTTATACCGTACTGAGTTTATAATACTATTTGTAATTGTCACCTTACACCAGTGGTCGGCAAACTTTTTATCGCGGCCCAGATCACCTCTTCAATAGCTATTGAAGGTCCACTATATTTGAAACCACCAGAACAAAACGTGTGCATGTGTAGTTGTTCAGACACAGGCAATATGCAGCTGCCGTATAACAGTCCGGGCGGTTATTTGGTTTACGTCTTATTTTCCCAATTTGTCTTTTTTCCAATTAACGGCCCAGGGCGGACTTCCGGAAAACCCCGGTGATAATACCTAGACACAAACTAGAGAGGCAAGTTTTCTTGCATTTTCAGTTTGACAGAGCGTTGTGCAGTTGTAACAGCGGCATCTGTCATTTTAATTACAGAGCGAAGGAATAACGCGATCAATCTTACAGCTAAGCGTAATTAAAAGCAAAATGCCTTTTTAACGTAAATTCCTGATACTAACGAAGCCGAGAGTCGAGTGGTTACAGTTGTTGCCAAATAGGTGGCTGCGTTCTGTGATTGGTTGGTTACTGTTAGCTGCGAGATTCATGAGATTCACTGAGCTGTCTTTATTTAATGGGTGGTTCCCAACTTGTATGAACGAAGCACTAACCCTATGCATAAAATTAAACGACGCACTGCATAAAAAATATTCACCAATTGTTATTTAACTAGCTCAACTGTCGTATAAACGAACTAAATTTTGCGCGTGAAATCAGTGCTGCAGCCAGCTGACATTTTCGCGGGGGAGGCAAAATGATTGTAACTTGTTGCACCTAACAACTAAGCATGTTTTTCAAAATTTTTGGGGGAAATTGCCCGGTTGTCACTCCTCTGGTTGCGAATCTGCGTGAAGTTACTGTTGTTTCGTTGAAATCAATTTAGTTATTGTTACATCATTGCCCACAATGATTTACTCTCTTGCAGACTCATTACATTTATATAGATTGGGTTTGAGCAGGTTTCTCAGAAAACCTCATATCTTGGTAGTGAAGGTGGATGTAAGTTTGCAACGCCCTTGCAATCTACAATCGACGCGCCAGGGCGTCGCAACACTCCATTTGGGAACCTCTAGTCTAAGTCATAACTGGTAATATGTCACTATATGCTGACACAGATGTTGTCTCAGTTAGAAGTCATTTTTCAACATCCAGGCCCGCAGCCAGGTTTTGAGGTTTGGTGGGACAAATAAATTTTAGGGAGGAAAGATTTTTGTTCTTATTACATGTTTAAAACAATTTTTGTGGGCACAACAAAATTTGGAGGGATACAAAAAATTGGGGGGAGCACTGTTCCAGAATGCTCCCCATGGCCACAGGTCTGACTGCATCTGTCGCAATAAATTTACCAAGGTTTTGCTCAGAGCATGCAACGCGTTCAAAAGTAGTAAAAGAATTCTGTCCAAACTGCGAACATCACCCATGGACGCTGTCATGGCTAAATACTGTAAGTCTTGCTAAGACTAGCAGTATAAAAAACTAGCATTTGAGAAAAGCATTTGCTTTATATTTTGCTGCAAGTTGGTGCGATTTGAGCTATTGCGCTTAACATACTTATAGCTCTGTGGTATGGCAGTACAAGAAGCGACGTTTCATCTCCATACTTACACAAGCACTCCGGCGTCTCGGCAGACCATCGCCCGTCATTGCCACATGTGACGAACTTTCTATCTGGAGGGCGGAGTGCAAAACCGCGATTACAAGAGAACACCGCTGTGCCAGATGATGCAATCACAATTCCAGTAACATTTGTTTGAAGGGATTTGTTCGGCTTGAAGATGTTGACACTCCCGTTAGCCGGTGGATTAAGCTCTGGGCAAACTGGAGCTTCTGGAATTAATAGTTAACTTAGAATGTTTTTATTTTCCTCTTTTTTGACACGAAAAGCACGCTGCGATATTCCCAACTAAGTGTTGCGCACTCTATGTTACCCATGGTTGTGATGGTTTGTTGAACAACAAATCATTTTTACTTTATTGCAGACAATGTTTTTTTGCATGTGAAATAACGAAATACACGTTTGCTAACATACCACACACTTTCGAGGGTAATTTCCCCACCAGACCAACCACTCTTTTTGGTCAAAGCTTACAGCTTCCCCAAGCTAAAGGACCCACAAAAGTTTCGAAAATACGCAAAAAACAAGCAAGTAACGAAAAAAGTTGATAGTCTTTTCACAGTTAGACATAAGAAAGTTCGTTCTGCCTGATGCCTTATTTGCTGATACTGTGCAGCACATTGTTGCAAAAGTTAACTAAGAGCAGGTCAGTTAAATAAAAAGTATAAAAATCTAGGGCCAATACATAGTGTTTGCATAAACTTAATGATTTTACTCTATGTTTATAAAAAGGACCCTATTTAATATTGGTAGAAAGACAAGATTGCCAGCAAGTAGAATTCGTAGAAACACCGCCAGTCGTTATTGTTGTCTTTGCAATTACACGGGACCTGTGGGCAGCAGATGATGCATGCTAACCATTATTTTCAATTGTGCGGCCTCTGCTTATCGCTTGCCGTCTTCTTGTTATACACGCAATCTCGTGGGTAAAAACCTGATGCAACCAATTGCTGTGGGCGTGAGATTGTCACGGCGTCATTGAGGAAGGAGTGACACCATTCCTGTATGATCAGTAACCTATGAAGAGGATTTACGAGGGGGTTGTAATATTTTAGGAATCGTTTTTCGTAAGTACTTGGCGTCGTTGTCAGACTGAAAAGCACTTAATTTCAAAATAAGTTTAATTTCAAAATAAAAAGCCCATACGACCATCGAGAAAAGATCACTGCTTGTAACCAGCATGGAAACCGCAAGCACAAGAGGTTTAATTGCTGTGTGGCGTTGGGCGTAGCAAGCGTGTTACACGCCAAACAACTTGTATACATCTGGCGATTCACAAAGCGCAATCGAAACAGAAGATGCAGCAGAGGCGGCTCTGCTTAACAAGTTTTCGCCAGAATTTAATACTACTTGATGCAACCATTTCTTTGGGCGGGTTCGAGAAGTCGTAAAAGCAGAAGGGCGTTGGTTTGTCCGTAAAGGCAACAATGACCGTTTAAGGCAAAAATGATGGCGATGCAACGAACAATGATCTTCAGTCGTGATTGTCAAACCGATGGATTATACAACAGTTACTTTCTTGCTAGTTGGCTGTTGAGATTCATCACACAAAATGCACTTTATTGCAAGGAAGTGATATAGTGCCAAATGCGTTCAATTAAACCTGTTCTTATTCTGTGGACATCGTTTTCCTTTTCTCACAGTACAGTCGAACCATAAACGTATACAGTTGCACGCTGTGTCAGCAATTGTGCTTGCAACGTTCACTACAGTTCAGGACTAGTTAAAATACCTTTCGTAGTTGTACGCTTTATTCGAACTGATTCGTTTACCGTGAGCACAAAAATGTTACACAAAAAAGTGAATAAAACGGCCGAACTTACGGACACACGAAGGTGAGAAAGAGGGCAGGGTTTTTCCTTGAAAGCAATATTTTTGGAAAACCGGTGAGTCAGGCGAATGAGTGCCATTGCACTTGAACGAGTATAAAGGAGCAAGTGACGATGTCCGAGTCATGAAATCTCCAAACTCAGCTTTTTTCCTGTCGTTAATTTTGCCAACAACTTCCAAAATCGACTTGATTTCAAACAAAAGACGGCCTCTGGCGGCGGCAGAAGTTGCTCCTTTTCCGTTATTCATTACAGCCAAAAGCATGAGAAATAGCTTCTCAGGGTCGACTTCATAGTCTTCAATAAAAAGTTGTTGCCACGTGGGTCTTGCCATATCTCTCCTTAACTGGGCATCGAGAGCTGGACAGCTGTAGATCTCTGCAAGCGCAATCGAACCGCTTGTCATGTACACGAATAAAAAGCAAAAATAATCGGCATGGGCGAGTCAGCACACAGTAGCAAGACGAACCTTTTATAATTAGGCAGTATTTACTTACAGGCCCAAACAACTTCAGCACACATAATCAGTCCAATACGTCTTTCTTTTCCAAAAACAGACTACCGTGTCCATAAACAGCTCAGAACGTTATACATCAACTACGTAAGAGGATGAGGTCACTAAGGCTCAGAAACAATCGGTGTCAATAAAGACCGATGTAATGACGTCTAAGTCGCCAAGGAGTGTCGCATTTCGACAAGCTTTTCTTTTTTCCCAATAAGGAGGTCAATACGAAAGGCAATGGTGTTCGTATTTGCGTACAAAAATAACGAAATCTGCACCAACTGAGGTAATGGCCATCACATGAAAAGTTACACTAAAGGCTTTCACGTGTCAGAGTTCTGCCAGCCACGTTGTTTTGAGGTGAGGCGTGCGTGCTGACGAATGTCATCACTCTCTCGGAATAATTTATATTCGGTAATTATCAGCGTATAACACGCTATAGCGCCGTCGACGCTCAAAAATTACTGCTTAAAAATTCATCGTTTCATCCGGTAGGTGCTGCTTCCGATTTTAAACAAATAAACAAAAGAAATAATTTCGATATGCTCGTCTTCAACCAAAATGCCAAAATCAAATGTGTATGAAACACTGTCTATCGAAGGAAATCCTTTCCCAGAAAAATATCAGACACTAAGATCTTACAGCGTATATATTTCGCCTACTATAGGCAGGCATCATTAGCTCTGCGACGTGCCTTATTCAAATAGAAGAGTATGACACTCGAGATCCAATAAAACCTTTTTTGAAATTCAGTTGATGGCTCAAGGCAGTGGTGCTCAAACTTTTTGGCTCGTGGGCCACATTTGTCTTTCAGAAACCCTTCGCGGGCCACAAGAATTAATAATCACAATAAAAATTCTCTAAAAAATTCTCTTACATGATTAAAGTGTTAAGTTTTCTTTCCGATGAAAATTGCTTCGCGAGCCACTCCAGAGGGCCTTGCGGGCCACGGTTTGAGCACCACTGGCTTAAGCACAGAAAGCGTGAACTACAATAAGATGGGCACTGCAGCGTTAAGTTGAGAAGCTCGAAATATATTGGAAATCAGCTTAAACCCGGGGTGTGCAACCTGTGGCCCGCAGGCCAGAAGTGGCCCGGTAGCTGAATTTTTGTGGGGCATGGAAAGGTCCAGATTTTAAAAGGGTATTGCCAATCTTCCGTGGGTGGCTAGAAGGTTGTTTTACTTGCACAGCTTGACACATGCAGCTGTGGCCCGTGGACCAATCTAGTTACGTGCATTTAGTCCGGCAGAGCTGTATGGTTGCACAACCGTGCCTTAAAACGTTCGTGTGAAGATCCGCCGTTTGCTTCCAAATTCGATAGTTTTTGACTTTCATTAAAAATTGCTCCCTTCGTATTTCTGCACATTGTTGGCAGATTTCGGAGTTCGTTTGCTATACAGTAGTTAGAAATATAGCTCGACAAAAAATTAGCTTTCAATAACATGTGGACGAGTTCTTCTCAAGCAGAAGTTTGTAGCTGGTGAAAAAGGAGCCTATTGCGCCTTTACTGGGGATGCATTGAGATTGGGTCGTTGAACAACCAGTTGCTTTCACAGCATCGACATGTCGATATTCACGCACTCACAGATCTTATAACTAAACAGGTTTGATTTCGAAAAATGTACAAGATGAAACAAATACTGTATAGTTCACGCAGTCAAACAGATTTATAGCAATAAAATTTCTGTCCTGATTGCAGAAACATTGCTTTCTTATCAAGACCTAAAAGCTGAAAACATCAACGCATTGGTGATGTATGTATTTGCGTCAAAAATACTGAACCATTTTGCATCTATAGTTGGTTCTAGTAGTTGCGGTCACTTTCCGAAACTGTCCTGAGAACATAGCGTTCAACACAGAAGCCTCTGTTCGAGTTAACCTGCTGCAATTTTGTATATATACGCAGTGAAAGCATAAAATTTCTTCACATCCAATATTACATGTATTGAGCCCAAACAAGGGAAAAACCTAAAACATATTTTAGTAGCAAGCTGTTCTGATTCAGTTGAAAAACATAATGGAAACAATCATAATCATTTATGCACAACTGTGATTATTATTGTTCTGGGTTTATCGAAAGTGGTCTTTCATATTGTTAAGAATATATTGTTAAGAAACAGTGCTGAGACCCTAAAAAACATTTTTTGACCCAATAAAGCAGTGGTTTTCAACCTGGGGTTCGCTTGTCATTTTCTGGGGGTAACGAGAGCTTCTGATAAAAATATTCATAATTACTTCTAGATTTCATATTTCGTATATGGAACCACTTTTTGTCGCAGCTCAAACAATAGGATCACCTGGCAAAAATGATAACCTACTTTTTCATTCAAAATTGTTTTGCCTGGTTTGTCATTCAAAATTGTTGTAGGTATGATTATGACCATTACAGTACGGTTGCGTTTGGCAACGCACGAATGAGTTTGTGACGTAGGAGGAATGTGCTGTATTTGTAAATTAGATATCTGTTTGCGATAGAGATGGCCATGGATCCGGAGTGCCGGAGTCGACTCCAGCAGGATTCTGCGTTTTTCTTTCGGAATCGGATCCGAAGCCAAAGTCAAAATTTTGTGAAAAAACGGACCCGAATCCGGAGTCACTTTTCAATTTTGGCAGTAGCAGGAGTCTGGGGGGTTATTTCTTCAAGTTAAAGCATAGGTAAATTTCCGGTTGGATCGATGGCAGCCGGAGTCTGAACAGGAGTCGGATTCTCAAATTTGAAAAATTTCTGGACCCGGATCCTGATTCAAAAAACTTATGGATCAGGAGCGGAGTCTGAAAAAGTGACTCCGACCAACTCTAGTTTGCGGTAGCTAACTTGGGAGTTATTCTAGTTTTCAATAAGTTGTGCTGTGGACTGATTTGCATACGGCACGGGTCACTCACTGATGCTGCTACGTGCATGAATTTAATGAATAAGTTCTTTGTTCAACATAGTGATATCGTATGTTATTTTTTAGTCATTGTGATCTATTGTGCAAGCACAACTGCATTTCATATGCCTGACTGGAAATTTTAGGAAGAGAGTCGTTTGGTTAAATTGGGTTGCAAAATGGGTCGCTGCATGAAAAAGTTTGAAAACAAATGCAATAAAGTATTTCATTTTCAACTCAGTTTTCTTCTAGAAAAGTCTCTTTAATGAACTTCCTGATCTCGAAATAATATTCAAAAATAGAGAAGTTTAGGCTTTTACTTAAAGCAAATGAAGCAATATTTTGATATTTGTAAGGACTAAATTCTCTCTTATGACTCGTTATTTTTAACTTGAGCTTGAGTCAATATGTGAAGGTTTTTGAATTAATCTTGTCCACTTGCACTTGTCAGGGTATTAGAAACCGCTCGTTTAAAGGTCTGTTTTCACTGAGACTATGTATGTGTCAACCAGCGATGACAAATTGCTTCTTTTCTCTAGCTTTACAAGGATAATCTTCCTGATGAGTTGTCATCTGCAAAGTCTTAAAACTTGACACGTCATTTGGTTGCGGAAATGACAAACGTTTATCGGTAGAATCGCCAAAAATTTCAAGTGTTTTTTCACAAAAATCAACCAGCAGCTAAAAAGAAGATCTATAGGCTAAAGCAGTANTTTTTGGCAAGGTTCCTGCTGTATCTTTCACATGTAAAGTAAGACTGACCACCTTTGCGGCGATTAACCGCAACGTCAGTAGCAAAAAGCTTAAACTTACCCACGCATTTCGGCATTCGACGTATTACGCCATCGACGCACAGCGCACACATGGGGCCTTTCAACGTATATCCAGGCTTGCATGAAAAAGCAAAAATCGCTGTGTTTTTTGCCAACAAGCGGTATGACACGACAGTCAGCNTTCCGTTTGTTGGCGGTTGAACGTCGCCGCAGGACCACTTTGACAGGGCTGTAGAAAGAACAATTGTAAAAATGCTTGAAAACCTCAAAGTTTGCTTAGATGATTGAAACAGCAGAAGTTTTGCACATTTATCGAATTCGTGCACTCCGCAACAAGCCCGACACAGATAAAGTGTTAACTCAAAAACAATCTATTTGGCAATTGATTTTCATCTCAGGAGCTGGAGACCAAACATGAGAAGAAAGTGGTTGCTACGTTACGTGGATTTTTGTACATTAAAAGTATTGTAAACTACTGTCGTGTTGACACTTGTTTGCTGCACTGTAAACTCATGTATGTTTAATGTATTTTTATTTTTTCATGTACCATGCAGATTTTTTGCGAAATACAAATAATAAATGGTTCAGAGACAGGAATATTTCAACCAATTGAAAAAGTTCCCTAATACACCAATACATGCAACTCGTGTTGGAAGCTAAAAATCTTGAAATGCAAGAACACTGTTTAATCTATGAGCAAATCACCTGCAACGTGAATAACCGTCGCCAACCAGTTGCAGATGCCGAAAATTTGTCGCATTTTAGGTGATAGTTTGCTGCAAACGTCAAACAGCAACCTTCGTTTTTTTTCAAATTTCTCAAACGTTATAAACTTCTTGATGGCAGCATGTATGGTGGTGTCCACTAAAGGACAGCAGGTTGTACAGAAAATGATCTAGTTCTAAATTATTTTTCAAAAGTTTTTATTCCAGGTGCAAATTCGTTGCTTTGCTCTGCGTTTGTCGCAACACGTCGATTGTGCCTGACAATTTACGCAATGTGGGTGATCGGAGTTAAGTTGTGATTTCATCAGCCGTGTTCTTTGCAGAACAATCAATCCAGTGTTTATCGCTCGTACTCGCTGGTTCTCTGAAATCACTAGAAAATATCTGTGCAGGTAAATTTCTAGCCGAGTGAAATGGTTCAGCGATTGCGGTGCTACGAGTAATTGCTTTCACAAGTTACACGCAAGTAAGCGCAGCACGTTACAGTAATTGCGAACCCAAGTCAAAAGAACACTTCACGTGCAAACCGCGAGACGGGCAGCAAACGAGAGACGCGATGCAGCGCTCGCGTCGAAAAGCCGGCGCTGGGAGAAGGCTGCGGTTTCTACCGTTGTTTTACTACCTGAGCATTAGCGCACCGGCATTTACGAAGTTTAGAGAAGGGTAGCCTGACGTGCCCCGTAGCAAAGATCGGGTTGTGCCGGCCAGTGCGTGCGCGGTTTCTCTGAGCGCGAACCCGTCATTCGAAATGAGAAACAGGTCGTCAATAGATTTTGGTCGAAAAACGTCGCGACCGGCAATAAATGCAACTTGCCTCTTCGAGCTTATCGGGTCATGCCGCTTTCCCAACTTGAACTTGGAGAGTGTTCGAGCGATTAAACAGAAGAGCGAAAATGCATAAATGCGAAACCTATGGCAAATTGTTTAGGTGAGTGTGCATCTGCCAAGTCTGGTAGGTTGTCAATGCATAGGCGTAGCCAGGGGGGGCCAAAAGGGCCATGCCCCCCAAATTTTTAGAAAATATAGTCATTTTGTGCTTTGAGAGGCGTTTTTAGAAACAAAATAGTGTTATTCGCCTAAAATCAAACATGTTGCCCCCCCAAATTTCTGGGCTGGCTACGCCACTGTGTCAATGTCGTCCAAGTTGGCGTTTCCTAAATGAAGACAGAAAGCAAGCCACAAAGCGATGGTGATCGTAATACGGTTCGAGGAAAATGCACAGGCAAATAACTACTATCGACTATCCTTTCGTCAGACGTCGCCAGCGGGGGGGCAGTGGTTCCCAGCCCCCCCCATTTCACGTTTGGCCCACCGGTTGCTGCATACATCCAATACTGTATTTAAAAAATGTGCCCCCCCTTCTAGTTCTTGGCCCCACCTGCTGCTAAATCCTGGCGACGAGCCTGCCTTTCGTCCACAAAAAAAATAATTTCAGAGGTCTTCAACTGTTGAATGTTCCTACAGCTTTTAGACTCTGACGACGTGCAGAATTTTTTGCCAGCTTCTTGCAACCCGATATCAACTGAAAACGATTTTTTAAGTTCTTTTTAAAAAGCAAGTGACGTCGCTGCAAAGATATCTTCCCAGAAGCTAGGGAACTTTAACTTAAAAATAGACATTGGACAAGCAGTAGTGCTGGCGCAGGTGCGAAAGTACGTGACGTGGTACTCTGTACAAGAGAAGGGATGCAAGTGTCGTGAAGTTCATTTCATTTTTTAAATTTTTATCTCCGTNTCAGAACCATTAGGGCTAAGTCACACAAATATATTGGANATCACACACAGCCGCGAAAGTCCNAGCAAAATGTTTTACGCACGTTTAAAAATCTGTGACAGCGCAGAGCGTCACATGCCTAGAGCGCGCAATCGAGGTCTTAAAAATGCAGTTACGTGCAAGCGACAATAGAGTGAACGTGGCCGAGCAGGAATCTCTATTGTTGCTTGCACGTTGCACTAACGGACTTGGCGTTCTTTCCGTTGCGTGTTCGCATTTCCCATTAGGAGCCGCAACTAAAAATCGAAGCGATGAAGCATTCTGCAGTATCTCCGATACTTGTGTCGACAGAGACAAGTTTGTTTTGTTGTTCAATTAAAATGTTAATCACTTCATTGACGAACTTTATCAACAGTTTCCTTTTCTTCTCGTTTAATTGTTNTAAGAACGATTGNTGCGATTTACAAGATAATGCTGACGAAGTTACCAACAGAGAGAGAGGAAATGGTAGTGTAAGAATATGTGTAATTCCTTCCTTTATTTCAGTGTTTCCCAAACGACTTGAAACAGTCAATTCTAAATTCCATTTCAAAGTCACACTCATCCGTTTGAGCACCAACTCTAACAAAACGTAATGCCGCGCTCTCGCAGAATCAACAGGAAACAAGGAAAAATGCTGATATCACTTGTACTGTGGTTAAAAATTACTGCATTATTTAAGTGTGCTACAATATGTATTAGGTCGTTGAATTTATTCTTTTGCTGTTTAACAAACTTTCGTGTTAAAAGACCTCGTGATCTTGCTTTAAATCTTTTGGTGTTGAAAAAACCCAGAGTCAGGAAATTTGATATTTGTTTTACAACAGTTTTTCGGCTAAGTTATTTTTCTTCCATTCGTAGCAGAAAAAGCTTTATGGTGCTTTTATGCTGCAATAAGTTGTTATAGCCATAAAATTAGTGCAGCACATACAAAATAGTACGATTTTAAATTACTTGTAATATAGCTACATCAGTCCAATGATAGCCGGATCATGTCCAACTCATTCTAATAGAGCTTTTAAAATTCGTTAACTTAATCGGCTGCAGCTTTTAGGAGCAGCTGGTAAGCCCGCTAGCACACCTGTGCCAAGCGGCAACTCATACGATGTGGTAAACTTCCCCTAGTACCTCCCAACGTGTTATTTAATCTGATGAACACATCCATGGCAGATGACCTGGAGTAATTCAGCAAAGATTACAAGACGTGAGACGTGAATCAACACGGAAAGCAGACAAACCTACTCGACAACATTGTAACAGGCCTTCTGGTCATTTAAGCAGGGTCAAGTTCGTGCTGGAGCTTGTCACCAACGCAAATGAATAATCAAAAACGTACATTAGATTTCCTCCCAACTCAGCAGAGACAAATGATGCTGAACTTAAAGTGATATATGAGGAAAACTCGATGAAGTAAACATCTTTAGGCGGTGCAAAATAATTGATACTATACACAAGATATTTCTGACGAAGGTTAGTAGAGACAGGGCGACATTATATACGCTGTTGGGAAAGATACGCATGATGCTCTTCTAGATTGTGTAGTAATTTACTTAATTTTAGGAAGTTTCCAAAGCGCATTTTTTTCTACGCAACAGCATAAGGCAGACATGTTCATGGGCGAAAAACCTTGCAGACTCCATGTATCACAAGTCTTTCGCGAAGTCCCTTCAATGAATTAATTAACGTGATGGCCTTAATCGGCTGGCCGATTATTTCACCAGCATGTGCTGTACCGCTGTTTGATTTTTTGTTTACAAAGCGCAGGCTCTGTTTTCTCGGAAATTTTCCGCCTCGCACAAAAACATCTAAGGTAAAACCTGGTAGCTGCTTCTCTTGCCTTGCCATAATCTAGCACGAAATGTGTTGCATGTNTGCTTACCTGTGTCAANGAGCGCACTCAGAAGAAACATGGCAACCGCAAGCACGTTCATGTTGCTTCAGCAGTAATCCGCCGCCGTTCCAGACACCGCAAACACAGATTCCAGTATCCACCGCCACACTTCCCTGTGTTTAATCTTTATACATATGCCCTCGTAACAAAAGTATCTCTCCTTGAAAAAAAAGCAACGTCTGAAGGTTTTTCTTTCCGTGCAGGTGATTTCAAAGCATCAGATACGAAGTTCTAACAATAGTATGATTTCTCGCGAACGCCTTCCACTTATGCCAGCTNATTGGTTTATCAAGAACCAAGAAATGGTTGCTGTTNNCTAACCTGCGCGTGGAGCGCGTAATGTGGCTGACAGTACAATGGCAAGCATNCCACAAGATAAGCTTTGCGTTTACATCTAATAGAATGTTATCAGCAGATCAAACAATTTTGCACGCGTAAGGTTCGCGTAAGCTGATTGCATGCGCTGATGCGTATACCAGAAATCCTACGAGCATCGACATCGTAACCAGCACGTTTTCTCCAAGTTGTATGATCGCCCACCAAAAGCATAGTGCCGGCCAACACACCGCGTGGTTTTCATAATCGTTGTGCGGTACCAATAATTTAAAAAAAACTCTGTCTTTTATTGTGACGATGGGAAACGCTTCACGGTAAAAAATTGATTAGCCCGTAACTTTTGTCGTTACTTGCGAATGCAAAATTAAAGGACAGATCAAAAGGTGACAAGAAAGAAAAGCGACGATTTTCCGTAATGGCTACTAGCGGCACGTGATCCTTTATTTTCGGGTTCATTCGTCTGTTATGGCAAGCATGGGCAGTTTACGGTCACCAGATCAAATGCGGCCAGCCAAGCGCTGAACTTGTCCAAATTATATCATTAAATCAAAATTTATTAATCTATGCAACAATCGACCCATTTGTTCCCGATTCGGCCGCTGTCACATTTTAGATAAGTCTGTCCAGCCCTAGTTCGTGGTCACCTGCCTGAATGGCAAGTTACAAAACCACAAATACCACCACGCAGCAAAAACTTTCACAACCAAGCACTTCTCGAGGATACGCGAAAAAACTTCGTCGCGTAGCCATGTGTGCAGCAAGTGCGGGATGGCAGCAAATGCTTGGCAGAGATGCCGCATTTCGCAGGTGATTGTGGGACAAGAGCATCACGTTCACAGAACCCACTCGAGATCAAAGCCCTGATATGTCAAGTGTACCAAGAGCCGCTTGAAGAAGAATCTGCGGAATCTATTTGTGAAAAGAGAAAAACAAATCTGGGGCCCAGCTTAGGTCGCTAGCTTAGATTATCTCGTATGAGAAAAGTCGAGATAACCAATTTTCGAAAAGGCACTTCGTGCGCAAGAGTGATTTTCCATCAGGATACCTGTGTAACACACGCCAATGCTTCTGCAAGCCGATTTTTTGAAGTTGTGATTAACTTACAATTGAAACATTCCCATTTCCACGTTGTTGACCTACATAGTACACAGATAGCGCTTGTTGTTGAAACGGAACGAGATACACGAAGATAAAGACGGGCAACATCACCTCTACAACATTTCTTGGCTATTTTTGTTCGATGCGTCACCGCAACAAGTTTTCAAAATTACACCTGCTATTAATTTTTAGGTAGATAAACAAACGAAGACCTTCCTACAAAACTCTTTCACAACTTGTAACTATAAAGATTTGACTTCTTGTAGTATCGCAATTCTGTTAATTTTCTCTTTTTTATAAATTAAAATAGCTTCAAACTTGCACTGAATAATTCTCTATTTTTTTCATGCTTGCAAATTTACACTGCGCTCTGAACTTTCTACAGCATCAAGTTGATACAGCACCTTAAGAAAACAAGACCCTTTTTTGCGACGCGATCGCACTTTACTACAGAATCCCCTATTGGCTGGAGAAGATAGATATTATAGATCAGTAATTTTTTGAGTCTGAATCTTATAGATTCTGGTCCAAAATCCATCAGGTAAAGCTTGGTCATTCAAATCCTTTCTTAACGCAAACCTCACATCCACCAAACCCTAAAACGAATTATGCAAACATAAGTACTAGAGACCTTGCTCAATGCCTAAATTTGCGTTAGGTTAATGCTGAGCAATAACCAACATTTCCTACGAAATGTAACTTCGTCCTGCATGCAGCTGAATACTGCAAATATGAGCAAAAAAATGCTCGGACGGAAAAACTCGTTTTTGAATGACAGACGAAGCCGCGGGCAAATTTTGACCCGCCGGTCCGTGAGCGTCTGCAGCGAGAATTCGTTGGAGATGTTAGATGCTAAGCTAATAAACAAACACCCTCAGTAAACTTCCTACAGTTCAGTGCAGTACGAAAGCGATGATTTCTTTTCACTCGCTGCCCCTAATATCCGATGCGTTACCAAACACTACAGGAAAGCTTAACGCCAATATCGAGAATTGCGCGGGCGTCTGCAGCAGCTTGGACGAAGGCAGGAAATGGGTTTTAGGTTGGTAGTACCAGAGTCAACATATAATTGCGCACTTGCTAGATTCAGATCTACAGAAACCCAAAGTTTCGTACAAAACCTTTTACCTAAAAGCGATATAAACGGTTGTGTCTGCTGCCTGACATTAACAAACTGCGTGTCGTGCTAAAATAAGTTTATTCTTTCGCTCAAAGGCATCAACATTAGCAATGCAAATAAAACACCAATTTCGCTGCATTCTTTTAAAACCACGGTATTGTTTAGTCCTTAACGACTGTCCATGTTGCATTTTTCGTTTTTGAGTGTTCTGTACCAATAATTTTCTTTAAAGTTCATGTTTTCACAATCAGCAATAAGGGAAAGCTTGAAACATCGCATTGCCTGTACAAAAATCTCGATTTAGCGGGATTTCGAAACACAAAAATCAGACAGGCAATCGAGGAATTGGTGTGACAGTACTGCTGCGTCAATTACACGTTTCTATCTGGTTATCATCAGCGGTTTGCTTTCCGGGATGCTTGCAAAAAAGGGTTGAAACATTTGCGGTGATTGTTTGTCTTGCAAAACAACAATTAAAAGATATACAGTAAGAAAAACTTTGACATAAATGTTTTAGATAAATACCTGTTGGTCATAATTTTGTCCACGCAATATATAAATGTTGAAGAGAAATCTCTTTTGGTCACAATCTTAGGGAATGTTACAAAAGTCACTCAAAATGTGTTTGTTAAAATTGTTCAGTGTATACGCAACGTAATGCACAGCATTTGCAATGTTTATCTGAGGTAACTATAGGCAGCTATCACACAATTCACAAAATAAACATAAGCAAGTCAATGTAATTAAAATGATCGAAGCCAAGACTGCCAATTGTCAATAATCTGCCCAAGTGCTGGAACTTTTTACAAATGAAATATATCAGGCTAATGTTGGCATGCCTGAACGATTAATGCAGAGTTCACGTTGACCACACTCCATGATGCTAAAACCCTATCAACACTAAATCTACAATCGCGTATAGTCAGCTTGGTTTGTAGTTCATACACATTACGTATTCGTGTGACAAATTAATCACCTTTTCTCTCTTTTCTTAGCAGTTACATTAGCTCACTAATTTAAGTCTTGTTTATTGTCGTGTAGGAGAAATGTCGAAAACGTTTTTAATCACGTCCAGTTTATATTGTTTTTTTAGGCAGGGCCTGAGAGGGAGGTATGTAAGGTGCATCGTCCAAAGCCCGGTAGGTACTGGGGCCCGGGAAAATGAAAGCAAGTAGCCTGCTCTCCGTTTTTCTCCAACCAAGCATCAAATTACTGGTGTAAGCCAGTTGCCAGCACAACATTTAATCTATTTCTAGATAGATCTTAGCTTGACAGCTGGTTCTTATTACTGTACAAACAAGCTATATACAAGTTTTGACGAGAGCTCGAGAAGGTAGGGGGGGCCGGTATCAGTCTTCGAACCCCCCGGTAAAATTTTTCTCCGAGGCCCTATTTTCAGGGCTGGCAATGCCAACAATAGAGGTATCTGATTCTGTACACAAAAAATTATTTTTGCAGAATTAAAAGAAAGTTTTAATAGATGTCAAAAACGTTGCCAACTTGCCACTTAAGCTTTTTCTGAGTTTAAACTGCAGGAATGAATATGCATTGAACTCGTTTGGCTTCCCAAAAAAGAAAATGTAAGCCAGCAACTACGCTAAAGTGATGAGCGGACCCAATGGTTAGGCTTCAAAATTTTGAAACGGTTCATCAAAACATGCAGAAGTGGCATTACAACAACGAGATCTCAATAATAACAAACGAAGACGTATAGTTGAACGGTGGCACATCATTATGGCTGCTCAAAAAGTCTGCTTCAAAGGCGTTCACATGTCATATTTGCGCAAGGAAATACACTTTGAATTTTTGATACGCATGCGAGAGACGTAAGATCCTGTGCAGCAGCGGTGTTAATTTCAGAACGCGCTATTAAACATATAGTGCATACATTGACGGTTTTCAGATAAACTGCACATCACTCGGATATGTTTTCACAGGAAAAAAACAGAGGTTTTGTAGATTTTGCATTTGCTATCTAAGGAGATATGTTTAGCATAAGTAGGTACCTGAATGCATTTATCGAAAAAGCCAAATATCGCAGCAATCCTTAATTTTGACAGTAGAAGTGAATTTAGCAAGTTCTTGAAGTTAAAAGTTCAGAAGAAAGTTGTGTATACTGCCAAATGCATAAAGCATTTCGAATAAATATTAAATATTCACTATAAAATTTCTGGACCCGCGACGTGAAACTTCACGAAACATTTACTTAAAAGCAACACGAGCGTAAGACTGTGCTGGCGAGCATATATTTCATTCATGGGAACTCTTCTTCGGAAGTGTTTTGTAACTGTCGTTTATGACTGAAAACGTTGAGAACTGGCTGCAAAGAGTAAAGTCTGACTGAACAAAACGCAATGGAATTTTCTTTGCCGTAAAAACTGTGCGAATGTAAGTCAAATGTACTGGCACATGTTTGTTAGGAGAAGGTTCAGCTTTTGTGTGGAGGTGTTTTTGCGCGCTGAACCGCTTGCCAGGCACTTTACATCGGCAAAGTATCAAGTTATCTGTAATTTGAAAAAATTGAAACATTACAGTGCGCAGAATAAAATAGCTCTTCATCAAAGGTCTATTAATGGCACAACAGTTTTCTGGGTCAGCCTCGTCAAATATGCTAAAGTAACTTCAAACACACGCAAAGCAGCACCATAGCAAATAGTGTGAAGGACTTATGAAATCAGAAAGACTTTCCACCAATACTTGCTTAACTGGAATTGGCATTTTTACCGTTTTGTATGACGAAGGGTTTCAGCACCGACCCTAGCAACGCAGGTAAATAAAACTTTTCTAAAGCGACATTCGCAATAATAACGTCTTTGTGTTTCTTGTAAAAACATTGTTTAGTTCTTCGACTGTCTCAACACACGTAGCCAAAAAATAAAAACTGCAGGAACATGTTCAAGTGAAAACATTGCTGGTGTCTTGAAAAAACTTGATCTTAAGGTGATTTAAAATGGATGCAGGCCTGCTTGAACTTTCGTGGGCATGAACTCGTGAGTTCTTTGCAAGGAGGAAAAAGGATTTATGGCTCGTTGGTTGACCTCAATAGTGGTACAAATCCTGGTAGATTGGAATTTAGCAACGGTTTTTCACCTTGACTTTGTTNTTTAGTGTGTATTTAAAGAGAAAGCAAATTTTCTTGAAGGCCTTTTATTGAGTGGTTTCAAAGAAGGTTAACGAATACGATGATATGTCTNAACGAAACGTTCAAGAGCCATAATCGCTTTGCTCCGAAACACTGACTGATGTAATGATGACGTGCGTCGATTCAAACAAGCGCACTGGCATTAACACCACGAAGAATACCACTTGCAGCGATTCATAGTTTCAGTTTCGGAATACTTATAAATTTTCTGCATTCAAACCTGGATCAGCGAAACATTCAGAATCTGTCCTTGTCATTTGACAAAATAGGATCTTCGATTCTATCCTCAAAATTTGTGTTTTGTTTTCCTCATTTCAGTCGACGACCAAAGATTTTCATACCAACTAATTGACGAGTCGCCTTTCGAGAGCGACTAAAAACCTTTTCTCATCAAAGTACACTTTTGTTAAGTTCTAGATACAAAAACAAGTCACTGAAATAAATTATTCTTTTCATTTTAAACATTTTTGCACATATGACTCACTTAGATTGCTTACAGAAGCAGGACAGCTGACATTTTTTACTTATTTCCCAAAACGTTGTCGTCGCAATCAATATGCTGCTCAAACGTACAGACTATGCTCGTACACAATCCTGGCAATGCAACGTCTGTTCAGCTCTTCAAAAACTATTTTATTCGACTCTTGCTTTCGTCTTATCAAGTTTCTTGCAAAAAAGTGCTTTTTTCATAACTGCAGAAGCAAATGATGCGCTGCACTCATCACCGTTTAGCACTTTGATACGCTTTTTAGGCTCCTTATTTTGCGCTCAATTAAAGCAAGCACAAGGACTTACACGCTGTCTAACTGCAGCATGTAAATCAAAATCATAATGACTGGAAGCCTTTTTGTCAATGGTCAAAGTAAGGTGCACCAGGCGCGATGACGGCCTACGGCGATGTATCACGACCTCAGCAAAAAGTACGATGTTTACCCGTTCGGAAGCCTACAAAAGATCATGAGGTCATGCATAGGCTACATTATTTAAACAGCCTATGATTTGCGAATATAGTCGCAAACAACATCAGTCGCGATATCTAATGTTCTCTGAAGTCTATCTTTATGCCTGTGCATACCGACAGTGTTGAATGCGACTACAATGTTCGAGCAGAAGAACTGTGTGGTATCGGGTAAAGACTAGTTACTGTGGAAGGGTCACCGATCGTTTACAGACGTCGGGTATACAGCTGGTTCAACATAATTTTAGAAACGTGCGACCATCCAAGTTGCAATTGTGGTCAAGTCGACGTGTACGTCGTGCTTGCGGGGAAAAGGTTTCCCGTTGCTTGGCAATCGGCCAGCAAAAGCAGAGCATAGGCTTCTTGTTGCGGCTACAATCTCCAGCTATTTCGAGAAAGTTTACGTTTGCTAATCAAGTTTCGCTCTATAGCACAGCCGGTATGCTTATCCTATTCGAAAGTTTAAGGTTTGGAGTTATATTATTGCTCAACGTGAGGAAGGCTCTTGTCAGAAGTTGGAATATTGTTTGAAGGCAAAGTGCAAAGCATTAAAGTAACAAACCTCTAAAAGAAATGTAACATGTCAACAACATACCTAAGAACAAACTGGAATATTGGATTCAAAAATTAATTTTACTGATCCGCCCCAAGAAAAAAGTCTTCCCTCAAGAAAAAGACTGTGGTGGTTCATCAGCAATGTATACAACGCATGATGAAAGAGAAGAGTTATATGGTCAGGCAACCTTACTTTGCAGAATAAAGTTTTGAAAAACTAGTGTCGTTTTATCTGAAAAAATATGGTCCATACCAAGTTGGTCATAAATCACTAGCATGCAAAAAACTCTCAATGCAGGGGTCTGAATCGCGCGATCCTCTAAGCCCTGTTTCACGCTCAGCTGAAACTTTCATAATTTTAGTCCTGTTTCATTTGACAAGAAGCAAGATCCTGAAATGTTATGGGTATCGGCAGTGGTTCTATAGAATCCGCAGAAAAATACATTTCAAATTGTTAAGAATGCATTATGACAGCGAACGTGCAAAAAAATGAAGATGGTTAAGTTATTGGTATATGCATGCTTTAGATGAAACTTATGTCATTTCACAGCATTAAACTCTATGGATAAAGCTGGACGGCATTTATTGAAAGAGTAAACTCTCATGCGCAACTAACTTTGAGAGACAATTTTGATTATCGTCGCCGAGACTCTGTACCACTAAAATGTAATTCATGCTACTTCTTTTCCGCCAGTGGCTTGATATAACACTGTTCCTGATCTTCAAACAGAATCAGTGTCTCCTCAGTACTGAGTTGGAGTCTGTAGGTTCGGAAAATTACTACAAACTTTCAAGGCTGGTGTTCCACGATTCTGCAAAGTTTATCCTCACAATAGATCGCAGGCGGGGTGAAGTGCTAAAAAAGCGCCTTTCCCACATCAAATAAAAAGGAAGACCGCACCAAATAGTTCGAATAAAGTGAGCATTTGCCTACAAGAATTTCCACACTGGAT
>JGI24158J21664_10000801_pt1 | contig 31815 bp, 19 predicted proteins | sample Ectturendosymbi3_FD_21664 | JGI IMG/M metagenome (IMG submission 21664)
CATCATAATTGTGATTATAAAATTTTGTTTGGTGTTCCCCAAAATTTTTTTATTGCATAAAGTGGTCCGTGATGCAAAAAAGGTTGAAAAACACTGACCTACAGTTTCGTGTAAAATTGTGAATCCGATTCGCAACGTTTATCGTGAGAAAACACCGGTGCATTTTTGCAAGAAACAATTTTGATATTAACTAAATTGTTGGATTAATTATTGTCCATTCCTTGACGTTATATTTGCGTAAAATATACCAGGAAAATTGTCTCGGAGCTTTGGGGATGCTTAATGAAAAAGAGTTTGAAAAACTCTAGACTAATGCAAGGGAACTTTTCGGAAGCGGACTTGCTTATCTGTTGATGTTGAAAGTACGTGTGTGCGAAAGTTGCTGCGAAAAGCACGCGCTCGTTGAACTCTACTGGAAAGATTTTTGACGTGCTGGGTAAAAATGTAAGCATTCGTAAAGAATCTGAGCATTCTGTGGATCTGCTGGGAGGTTAGTTAACCCTTTCTGCTGTTCAAAGAATCGTTTGCTAGTTCCACGTGCTCGAGGTGTTTTCACGAGGCATGCACTATCCTTGCGTCACCGCAAATTTAAAGCAAATAAGACCGGAATACGGTAAAGTTTTAATGGTAAAAATTTGCCTTCAAAGGTAAAGACAGAAAAATAGTATTACTGGGAAATTTGAGTAATTCTTTTTTAATTCTCTCTTGATAAGAAATAGGAGGATTGAACTTTGCACCCACACATTCTTCGAAAGACCTTTCACGGTTTTACCCATCCATGTTATGTAAAATATATGAACCGAAGTTGACCTGAAGCTCATAAGAGTAGGTAGTTTTTATTTTGATTTAAAATAGCAGGTGCAGTCACAGTCGTTGGTAAGAGGCGGGTAACAGTCCCATTCTAGCAAAACAAGCCAGCTTGTTCCAATTGCCAACGTGCTGAGAAGCTGCTAGCGCAACTGCATCTACTTCAAATCTAATTTGTAGGTATTCCAATTATGAGAATCAGGTGGGGCAAGCTACAACGTAAGAGGCCCACACACATTACTGTTTGTAACGTCTCCGGGTTTCACCAGAAATTTGATGCAACCGCGGAGAAGTGGAAAGTACTGCTTGTGATGCTAAAAAATGAACAATGATCACTTTTCAATTAGGTTTCCCAAGATGTAGCAATCAAAATAGTCCACAAACCTCTCACACAAAAGGTTGAAGGGATTTAGTTGAGAATGGCTGATATGACAAAGCGATAGCGCATGGCGGCAGTCCGTCCTGCAGTGTGACTTGGTCGCTTGCAGTGAAGTGTCTGTCTTATTGTTTAACTTTTACAGTGCACACAATGCAAACGAAAGTTCGAACTCTTGTCAACGGCCGATAGGAGTACTCGATTCTAATTCAGCGTTTGCTCAAAGCCGATTGCAACATGTTTGAGCATAACGTTAACTCATGAGCAACTAGTTACGTACGTCAAGCAGCCTCCACCCATGCTCCAACAATAGCTGTCTTTCAGATTTTAGGACGGCGGATGCATAGTGTGGGATGAAATCGATTTCCCATAAAAAATTTGCGAATGCATTCGACTCTGTTGCTTTGGTGGAGACGAGTTACTTACGACACTCAGCTGATTATTTCCAGCGATTGCGGTGTTACTGGCCAGGGAAAGTAAGCAACCCACCCAGTGTGCACAAATATACACAAAGGTGTAGGAGCAGGCAAACTTTTGGGGGTGCAAACGATTTTTGCCCAAATTTCCCCAAACGTGCCCGAAAAAAACTCCAAAGAAAATTACCTCCAAAAAAAAAGAAAAACGACTGCATTTCATTTCATGTTGGGCGCATTTTTTCAACGTTTTTGCCCTAACTTCACCCAAATTTCCCCAACTTGCCCGAAAAGAACTATATAAAAACATGATCTCCAAACTAAACAAAAAAAAACGTCTGCACTTTGATTTTGGGTGTCATTTTTGTAAAATCAAAGCGCGTACAGCAATTTTACGTAGGTTTTCGCACATTTTGCCCAAATTTCCACAAATTTTGCCCAGATTTTAAGGGATTTTGCCCGGATTTTCACCAAATCAAAAGTTGTGGGGGTGCAGTTGCACCCCCTGCACCCCGCCTCCTACATCAGTGAATGTACATATTTTTGCCAATGCGCTCCCGAGATACTACGATTTTTATTTTATCATTTAGCAAATATTGATAAAACTGTGCAGCAACAAGAAATGCTGAGAAATCTGGAAATTTTTAAGAATGCAGAATTACCAGAGGAAATGGTGATATAGAAAATTAAAGCTCTCATCATGCATACCTTTATTGTAACAATGGTAACAAAGTCGTATTTGCTAACGGTTAAGGCTCAGATTGGTGATCAGAGGAAATTGATATAATATGTGAAAGTGATATACTGCCACAATAACAGCAATGTTTATTTAATATGAAAACAAGAGGTGTGGCACAAATTATTCGGAAGGTTCAGTAAGTTTTGTCACATCTCTTTTTTATGGTAAATTAGTCTTCTTCTTTCGTTTGAGCGAGTTCATCTTTTATCCACTGCTAGACCGCCTAGATATCGGGGCAGGTGTTGAGCAGCCATTCGGTTGTCTCATCGTCCAGAACCTTCAGGCCGTGTATTCCGTGGGGGGGTCGATGGATTGGACAGTGGAGAACGACATGGTCGACGGTTTGTTCTGCGCCACACTCACAGGCCGCAGAGGAGACCATACCCCATTTGTACCGGCAGGAGCGGAAACGTCCGACACCGGTGCGGAGGCGGTTGAGCCGGACCTAGGCTCTTCTTGGGAGGGTCATTCCGGGGGGTGTATACCGGTGTCTGGAATTAAAGTGCAGAGTCTTGTGGGGTTTGTGGGGGGTAAGTTAGTGATTTATTACAGCAGTACTTAATGATAATGTATCATGTCAGCACAGTTAAACTCTCGAAATTGCTTATTCTTAAAAGGCTGAAGTGTACTGCAACGTTACAATTTCAAAGGTGGCTTACTTTTAATGACTTTTCACAAAGCACGTTGCTTGAGCACAAAAAAGAAGTGCGCCTACATTCAGAAGACGCAAAAACGAGAACACAATTGCATAAACAGCAGCTTTAGAACCCTTTCGTTACACATTGAAGTTTTGTGCAGACATTGTCGATAATAAGGAACATGATACTTACAGATAGCACCAGGACAGAGCAAAAGGCAGAAAAAGATTGTTGGTCTACCCATGATTTATAGACAGTTTGAAGAATGAAACGCCAAATGTATTAAAATTGACACCTTAAATAGCACAGAATCTTTTAATGTGTGAATCATTCAGATTGGATTGTTTATGTGAGTGCAGCCCAAATGCGAATGTTCGCGATGCAGCACAGAGTAAATGAAATTTTGAAATTGTCTGTCTCAACCGAGTTGTCAACTTAAATTATGATAACAATATCTGTCTTAGATAATATCCCTGCCTTGTACACTAAAGACGACCTAAAATGTATTGCGTGTAGCCAGGGTCTGACCTTTCTGACCGCAAAAACATTTTAAAGACCGCAGCTTTTTTATCTGAATATCGAGATTTTTATTTGAATACCGAAAACAAGGTTTTCGGGTACTTTGATGGTGCTAGTAAAGCGAGTTTCTACTGTATTTTGAGAGACCATTGAAAAAATTTGAGACATCGTTTTGGTTTCTCAAAACACCTTAAAAAACACTGCGTTTAGCCAACAGTTGTTTCGAGGAAATTCCCTAAAACCTATGAACATTCATGACCATTGCACTGTTGCAGCTTCATTTTATTGCATATTCACGACAAGCACATGATTCCGACTAAAAGATGTTTTGCAGCTTGCCAAAAAAATAAACGAAGGGAAAACAAACATAAACAACGCTTTTCTTTCTTTTAAGGCAGTGGTGCTCAAACGTTTTGGCTCGTGGGCCACATTTATCTTTCAGAAACCCTTTGCGGGCCACAAGAATTAATAATCTCAATGAAAATTCTCTAAAAAATTCTCTAAATGATTAAAGTGTTAAGTTTTCTTTCCAATGAAAATTGCTTCGCGGGCCACTCCAGAAGACCTTGCGGGCCACATGTAGCCCGCGAGCCACGGTTTGAGCACCACTGTCTTAAGGGGTCAAACACATGGTGAAAATTTATTTTTTTCTCCGAGTTCAGTCAAGCAGAAGGTGTTGTGTTGTTTTGAAGGCAGTACAAGATGAAAACAGATCAAAAAGCAGTCTTTTGTGAAGAAATAGAGATGTACTTTACATTGAACGTTGACTACATTGAACGTCGACACTTTTAGCAAGGGAAACTCCTAGTATGCTCAAAGCCAAGTCTATATCAACAAAAACCATGCAACAAATCTCACCTCCGTCAATTTTGGTTTTCAACTTTTACTTTGGTATTCAGAGGCTGTTAGTCATGCTGACTCCAAAACAGCAATACAACAAAACCTGACTGCAATTCAAATGGCTTTCTTGTCTTTTGTCCGTTGCTCGTTGGACATGCGCTCATTTGAAAGTGACCAACAGCGACCTCAATACGCAGTAGTGTTCCAAGGTGCGGATCGTGACGTCACATGCAGGATCTTTCGTGGTTGTTCAAATTTTGTCTTGAAGCTATGCAAAGAAGGGAATAAATCTGAAATAAGTTGAAAAAGTCAGTGTATACTGGATCTTAGCAAAAGTACACAGACATGGGAAAACCTGAAAAAAATGCTTGGGCGCTTTTGAAACTGATTACTCTGAAAACGGTTGTGCTGGACTGCAGTTTCCTCGCAGGTTTGAGACGAAGGAAAGTTTGTCTTGTCGACATTCTAAAAAATTCCACCATGGCTATAATAATTACCTTCAGTCATCTATGTGGTTAGGAACTCGACAAACAAGTTGCAAAAAAACAAAACAAGGACGGTAACAATTATGCCAAAAGAAACGACCTAATTAAATGATGGAAGTTGGAAGTTCTGAAATCTAGATGAAAAAGCACGTGTCGACTGTGTATGTGCGTACAGAAATAATGGAAGAACTGAAAATGCGTACGAATGGAGAAAGGGAGCGGAAAACGTATATTCTGAACTGACGGTTATTATGTAAAAGAAATAATCACAGTCACACAGTTTCTAGGTGGCTGGGAAGCACCTTGACGGTATGTCAATGTAAAACGGTTCCTTTGCACTAAGGTGCGGTATATACGTGCTCTTGCTAGCTCAAAGTAAAAAAATCCAAAACAAAAATAAACCTTCTTCGCAAAGTAAGGTTACCAACACTTCAAACGGATTTTCAGAGTTTGTGGTGCTTTACGAAAGTGATCTACAGAGCTTGTGATAATTTTCCTACTGATAGTTTGTAATTTATATCCATCCTCTTCACTTTTTTTCTTTCAGTGGTTCATGTTGCGAAAATATGTTGACAAGGAGGTCCAAGCATCCAAAGGAAACACAGAAACAACAAAATTGAGCATTTACGATAAAAATTGATTGCTTCGAGTTTTAATGCTATATGAGGTGGCCGTGCTCGAGAAGGTTTTTCTTTGTTTGTTGTACGGTTATTAGGGAACAAACTATTTTACAACAGCTACGCTACGGCGATTTCACAGTTGGTATTGCGGAAAACAAACATCCGCATCATGAAGGGTTAAATTCTCGATTTGTGACGCCACAGACCACACACGCGATATAACTGACAAGCGAAGTGTGTTGATGAGAGGATGATGCCAACTTATCTCCTTCGTTGTACGATAAGAAGATAACTTAGGAAGAGCATTATTCATGATCTAATGAACCTAAAGAAAGACAGCAAAGGATTGGAGGGCTCTAATGACACTGATCGAGCTCTGTGTTTTCTGCCGCCACAAGGAAAACATGATGTGAGTAGGCTTTCAGAGAAAGAAAGCCGCTTTGAGAGCATGGCTTTTTACGTGTGTGCTTTACTATGGGTACCGGTATGTTCAAATTCCCATCAGCAATTTCCGTTTAGACAGATACACCGCTCCAGACTTTTTGGATTTACAGCAAAACTGCAGCAATAGGAGAAAAAATTGCGCCCTATCAAACTTGACAAACTTGACGTGAACTTTAAAGAGCCAGCAGAATAAAGGGGACGGAAGGGTGCATGTGGGAAGGCGTCAAAATGTAAATAAGATGTCGAAAAAAACGTGGAAAAAAGCTAGAAGAAACTTAGCGAACTTTCTTGGGATCTCAAATCTTTCACGTTTGGCACGGACCAGGTAATCCCCATGGTCTTGGTGTTTGCACAACAAAACCTATGTGATATTTTTAAGTTTATGTACAACTCGCCGAGCGATCAAGCGTTAGGCCTCATTTGACACCACTGTGTGGGAGTGGCTACAGGAAAATTTTTATAAGAGACAGCAGCTCAATGACAATGTAGCGCTCAGCTGCCCTAAGGTCGACCATTGGTTGATACGGACGCAGGCACACTTTTACCTTGCGTAAAATCAAAACCATGCAGGAGATTTTAACACGCGTACAAATCTTAACAATTCCTTTAGTTTTAACGCATCTTCATTAAATTCTAACGTTTAAAACTAGCTGATGCGATTAAATCATCTAAATCGCTAGGTCGGGCACACTGAACAATGTAAAAGGCCACTTTCCGTCTGCTGCTGAAAAGGTCTGCTCGGTCCAAGTCTGGATGGCCTTATTCACACTAAGATAATTCTCACCTGATACAAAACCTACTTTTAATCAAGCCTTTATAGTATAGGCTAAGGCTCAACCATTCAGTAAGGCTATTAAGGCTGGCCCAGCGGCCCATGTAGAACAAGGTTGCTTACCTCGAGACAAATAAAATCTCTCTGTGCTGTCAGGCAGACAGCTGCACATACTTTTTCATCGTTTTAGGCACACGGCTGAACTTTAACAAGGCACTTGTTGGAGTTGAGTAAGGTTGTTTTTGTTTATTTTGTTGAACAAAGCTTACTTTTTTAAATCAGTCAAAAAGCTTTGTAACAAAATTACCTCTGACATGTTTTGCACTAGAGGTATGGTCTACCCCAAACCTTTTTAGCTTAACATGGCCTGTCACCGCAGAACCAACAAAACAGAATGAAGCAAGTTCTACATAGATCTTTCAGTTTATCAATTTTATGTATCTAACTTTATAATTTTGTGGGAATATACATCAAGGTAGACTGTTTGTGAAGGGGAAAAAGGAATAAAACTCAAGTAAACAAAATAAAAATTGTTGGAGAGGGCTACTTGGGCTTGTCCAAACCTATGTGAATCGAAGAAAATTAGGACTCTGTTTTAAGAGATAAGCAGCTGTTTTCTAAGCAAGATCATTTTACTTTGTGTCAGCATATAACGGTTTCAACACCGCTTCTGTTCGTCATCGGTTAGTTTCAGCTCCGAGAAAAGCATGTGTGTTGAAAGCAACAGGCGCTAAATACCGTGTTCGTGGGTCAAAACAGACGACAAATGTATACGATTCTGTGACGCTTAACCAGCAACTCAAGTGTGACTAAGTAACACACGACATGCACACTCCCGTTATGGCCGCTTTTTATCGACACGGGTCACGGAATTGATGTTTTTGGATTGCGCCACAGAAAGCAGCTGTTAAGATTGTTATTTCTTACTAAGGCCCAGGATTATTGTCAGCGTGCTTGTAAATAGCTCTATCTCTGTTGTTTTGATTAATAAGGTGGTTTTCATCTTTGCTTATGCTGGCATGTTACAAATTTGAACATTACATAATCTGTTGCTATATGAAGCCTGACCAAAATGAAGTTTCTTATTGAAAGGAAGCAGTTCTGCCAGTGGTATTTCCTGGCCATAACCAGTCAGCAAATTCCTAATTCACCAAGAACCAAAAGTTCGCTGTAGCTTTACGATCACCATAAACGATCAAAGAATATAAATGCTTTGAAAACAGTCTCGGAATCCGGCTGTAAGCTGGGTAGCGAAACGAGTCACTTAATCTCCTACAACTATGGTCACCAGCTTCTCCAGCCAATTTGTAACAACCTTCAGAAGATGCACGGCAAACAAAACATGAAGCCGCTTCGTATGTAATCTGTTTGTGCGCAGCTACGTACAAAATGAATAAACCAGGATTAACTGGGCGGCGTGCGGCTGCAGAAGAGCATGATTATGCTGAGTCAATAACCTAAAAATGGCCAAAGTAGTACAAAAATGGCGTGAGTAAATTCAGTTGTGTTTGCGTGAGAAGCTTCACTGTTTTCCTCAATTGAAAGTTCTTCACCTGCAGAGGAATTAACGTTCTTATTTTAGAAAGCATATATTCTACGTGTAATTTGTTACTCATCCAACACCTGGAGCTGATCAAACAGCAAAAAAATTCAGTATGTTTATCACTCGCAACAGTTAGACATTAAAAACAGGCTTACTAAAACTTGTTTTTTTTCAAAAAGCTCAAAACTGTAGGCATAGTCGCAATCCCAAAAGAGGCGCAAGGATGACCTTATCTTCAGTAAGCATATTTATGATCCGATTGCCCTTATAGCCAGAATGGTGTCTTTGCTTCCGAAATATTAGTTTTCCAAAAAATAATTAGCCAACATTCATAAAAAAAGTTTGCTTCAGATCGAAACTCAGTTTCCTCGAAGTCAGTAACGATGCACTCTTTCCGTCCTTTTGAAACAAACAAGATGAGCACTTGTGCTGATCATACATCCTTCACTTAGCATGGTCAATCATGCCGCACACTCACGCCACCCCCGAGTGTTTTTGAAACTCCCGGTTACAAGAAATTAGCAGGCTACCTTCGCCACAAGCATCCACCGCCAGAATAATTGCCGATAATTGACGTACCAAGAAGCCGAAAAATACCGCGCGTAGCGAAGCCGAAATAGAGATATGCGTGTTAAGGACCTGGCTGCTCGATGGTGGCTAATACAAAAAGCAAACAAATAACGGCCTAAGTAACCATCTTTAAGAATTAAAACCCGCTTAAGTTATTATTTTGCCGGAATCGAGATACCGCAAGTGCATGGCAGGACACTGAGCAAGGTACCACTGCAACCCGATCAACGTTCGAGCTTGTTTGCTTAATCGGAGGTATGCACTCAGGTTTGACTACCGTAAAATCTCTTCTATATTGGCACGTGTTCTCCATCCAAATTAGATAATAGTTCCGCGTTGGAGGTCCCATCATTGAGCAGCTTCATGACCCGGGCCCGAAGCACCGAGTGGCTGAGTGGCGGATAAAGTCCGATAAAAAGTTCCCGACCGCACTCAAGATTTGCTTACAGCATGCCATTGACAGGCTGCCGAGGTATTGAGCAACTCACCGTCGTGAAAACGGCAAAGAGAGCTAAAGCAGTACTGCAGACGAGTTTCAATCTGTCAAGCAAAACTGCAAGGTGATATAGCCCGACCAGCAAAGGCACGTTGAAATGCGAAAAGTCGTTTTTACGAAAAGCATGTCATGTGAGCAATTTGAAATTGCAAGCACAAATTCCATCCTAAAGTTCACAATCTTTTGTAACCATAGCGGCCATACAAACGAAATGTTTCTTCAGGCAATCTTTATCGTGTTTCAAGTGTTTGATTACAGTTTAAAGTAAATTCTAGTGTTTTATCAAAGCTTTTGAAAAAAGAAACCCTTTTGTAATGAAGTATTGCGTTGGTTCCTCGCTATCCAGAATTCTCAGCAGCAGAGTCAAAAACCAATCGGAAAAAATTTCAGCAAATTTTGGTGAACCGTTAAGAACGGTTAAGACCTTATCGTCAGACTGCTGAGTCGTCGATTTGAGGTTAAAAAGTTCGTTGGATGACGTTACGGTCACGTGAAAGCCGAGTGCATTATGGATTGAATTACTACCAACAATTTTGAATTATTTTTGCCAAACCCGATTTGAAAAAGTGGTCNAACGAAATGGGNTTAGTTGGGCTGAATGCACTTCTGAAATCCATTCTGATATCTTGCCTGAAGATTTACCCACAATATGCGCTACCACTGAGCAAATGCATGAACGAAATGAAAGCTGCGGTGAGCAGCTTCATAAGCGACCGCTTTCGTAATCCTTTATCAAGAGTATATAATTCCATTGCGACCTTTACAGAGAAATTTAAACCGCGTCGGGATAGACAGGGACACAAACCTTAATACCTTAATGATGTGACCTGATGATCTGGAATAACCTTCTGCTGGGTGTTCGAAGCTTTTCATTCAAGTCACGTGACCATTTTGAAACATTACTCGCACGATTACGATCATCCATGCATGCGAGGCCGCTCAAACTGGACGTGTGTACGTTAAAATAATCTGCTCTAAGGGTGTCCAAACTACGCTCCGCGGGCCAAATCCGCTCCGCGAAGCCATACAATCCAGCCCGCAAAGATATTTTATCAGTAATGAATAAATATGATATTTACGAAAAATTTGCTGGTTTGGTAGAATGTAACATATCCCGAATCAATCACATTACGTAAGGTCTCCGGCCCTCGAACCGTTGTGTAACAGCTTGTGCGACCCTCGGACACAAAGTTTGGAGACCCTGATCTACTCGCTTAAATGACCGCTCTAGCGAAAGAAAGTCCGAGCGCAGTCACGTTTGTTTGGTTATTACTGGTACAGATACAATTGTTTGACTAAGAAAAATTGCTTCTTGTAGATGATCACGGAATATGTTCTTTTAGCATCACTGCAAAGCTTTTTGTTTCGCACGTCTTCAACACTTAGCATTTTATTCTTGTAATTTTTGTCTGGCAAGAAAATTTACCAGTAAAATTGAACGAAACAAATGAATTTTCTGCGTGTGCCACTTGTGCCTTGCATCAGAAATGTAAGTTAGTAAAACGAGCAGAACATTTGTTAACCTGAAAAATTACATACCTCCGTCAGGGTGTGCCCATCACACAAGATAACAGTGTCTGTTTGGTCTTGCGGCACACGAGACCGCATTTGAAACAGTAAATGTCTGTCAGGTGACCCAATAAACCAGGGTTGAGCATGCTTACCATGTTTGAAGGCCATTGTTATGGTCAGAAGGGATTTCAGTGGACTGTTGTTACTCTTGAAGCACCCTATAGAGCAGGGGTCTCATACTGAAATTGCTCGGAGGGCCAAATGAGGACTTACGAAGTAACCCGAGGGTCGCATTATGATGCTGACGCAACAATGGCGGTACAGGAACCTTACTAGAAAATGCGTTTCCACTTTATTTCCTGCGAAGGTATCATGAGTTATAGGCCATCTCTATGTTCATTTAAAAGGATATTGTTCACTCGCTAGCCCAGCACATTTCAACACCGGTGAATAAACTAAATAACGTAAATGTTAATTATTTGAAAATTCCAAAAAGCATCGCGGGCCGCACAAAACGCTCTCGCGGGCCACATGTAGCCCGTGTGTTTGAGACCCTGTTACAGAGTACAGAGCAAGAGCATTTCTTTCCTCGCTTTCTGTGATCTTTTTAGCGTGGCTGGGGAAAAAATCTTCACCTAATTTCGCAGCAAAATTACCCGTATTCCTAGCGTTTTGTCCACATTTTCCTGATGCGTAGGAGACAAATTGTTGGTCTCGTACGCATATGTGTACGCATAAGCACCGGTTGAAACGAACGATTTTGTCTGACATCGTCCAGCTATAAACTAAAATGGCACCCGATAGAACAGTATTACGGTGCCAGTATTTTCTTCATCAAAATGTTTTTCAGGTCTAGCAGATAATTTTCTTTATGCTTGTATTTGCAACAAAAGAGAAGTACTGCACTTTACATTCACTCTTATTTCTGAGTACTTGGTACAATTCGTTGCAGAAAATGAAACAGATCGAAAAGCTTTATCCAGGATTTTTGGGAAGAATCAGGGATGCCGGAACAGCGCTAAGGCAGGGGGGCAGTAAAAGATTTGAGTGCAATGCAAACTTATAAAAAACAAAAAAAATCGTTATCAATTATGATTGTTTCTGTTCAGCAACGATGTTGACCTCACAAATAATACCAGAAATGATAGAATAGCATTTCTGAAGTTTCTGGGTGCCTGAATAGCTGCAATAAATTTGTTTCAATTCGATATTGATAAACCATGAATGTGATACTTTTATTAAAAGGCACCTCCACCCTCGTTGTCCCCTTACCATAGGGCAGGGGCCAATGCCCTGTCACGCACCCGCTCCCCGGCGCCCCTGGGAAGAATTTCTGAAAACATTAATCTATCTGCAATTGCAGTATTGCTTCAAATGTAAACAAGTGCATTGTTTTGAAAGAATGTCATACAAGTTATATTAACTCAGCAGAATAATCTGCAAGAGATTTCAGTGCAGTCTAAAAGGAGAAAGTCATGACTTTGTTAAAGATATTTCAACTTTTGCGCAAATGTCTACATTTATCGTTTTATTGAAAAAGCGTTCAGATGAATTTCTGAACCTCACAAGAAACTGAAACTAAGTGGTGAAGTTGTAGAGCCCTGTCTTAAATCATGATGCCCTCAGACACAATATGAAAATCATAATTGATCGTGTCCTCAGATGCAATGGCCTCCGTCCTTCCACAGAACAGCATGGATTCTCAGGAAAGCTTCTCCGGACATCACAAGATCTGCTGCAGGGTCACGTGTCAAATGGATCCAAACAGACATTTTATAGCACAATGACACGAACCATGTGGTGCCATGAGTAAGATGTACATTCCATTCAACCTTTGCTTCAGGTTGCGCAAAATGATAAGAAAATTTGTTGAAGTTGATGCGGCGCGTCACGCAAGCATTTGACAGTTTTCTCGCATTTTTTTGCTTACTCATCTCCAAGTTTTTTGATTTCAACTAATGAGCCATGACACTGATAACAGTTTAGCCGCATCCGCGTGGTTGACGAACGCCTCAGGCTAGGAGCCAAAACGAAACCGCCTAGAAAATTATCTCGCAGCCTAGTATTGAAAGGAACTATGCTGAACTCAAGGTACATTTTTATTATCATGATTGCACCGATATAACGTTAACTGCAATCAAAACGTTGTAAATAATGATTCAAACTGAAATTAAACTTATTTTCTTTCTATTGCACTTGTGTATTCCTTAATCTTACTTTTCACTAGGAAAAAGTGAATCGCTTGTGCATCCATCATATACCACATCGTCTGTTTGTCCTTTAATACTGAGTTGCCTAGGATTGAAGTTCGAAAAAACGGCAGAGCTTTCGTTGAAAAGTTTACTACATTTGAATGCAATCACACTGTATCGCCTGCACAGCAGGTGTGTATCGCTACCACTGCCGAATTTTGAATCTTATTTTGGTGCTAGTTGTGAATTCCTTGATTCGTGCAACATTTTAATTCCGTTGGACTATTCCAAACTCGTAACAACGCGGAAGGTTCTTTCATGTCCTTATCATACCAAGCGAAATAAACCTTCTACAAAAGCTTGTTCCTAATATTAACATATATATTTCCAAAGTGAATGTAATGACTAATGCAATCTCCGATAACACAACAACGGTTCCACTTTCAGACAACTCACTATCTGAAAATAAAACAGTGTTATGTTAAAAGCTAGCATATTGTTACTACCATATTGAGTTTGTAAGTTAAGTTGCTTTGCAAAAAGAACTGCCGCGAAATTGACAAAAGATCTCAATGCTACAATTATGAAAATTTGAAAGGGTAAAGTGCAAGTAAATATGGTGTTAATTATGCAACCGGGACTTGGTTCTGGATTCGTAAGGGTGGATAACGCTTTTCGTAATAAAAATAAGGCAATCTTGAGACTTTCAACAGAACCAGTGGGGAATAAATCAGGTTAGAATCCAATTACATTTTTACGGCTCCAGTCTGTTATTTGTCCCCATAATACTTCATTTCTTTCGAGACAACAGCATCTTGAAATAACTGCGCATGGGTTTTATGAGCATCTTCAAAGTACCGACGTTTTGGAATACGTTTTCGCAGTTTTTGACGGTAACTCTTAGGTCATTTAAAAATTTCAATTCACCCAGCCCTGGTCAATGACGTTATCTTCTATGGAGGCTGGACGAGATTTTCTCAAGCTTGCTTGGAAAGTGTGATTCACACTCGAGTTCCAACTTTTAAAACTCACACAATACCGCTTTAGACGTCATTGTCTTTGTTAATTAATGAAAACTGTACAATTTAGAGCACTCTGTACTCACAGCTCTTTTTTTGTTTCAGACATCACGACTTACCAAAAATTCGATGCCTGTCATATCAGGTGTAAAAAACAGCCCAGTTTAATCCAGTCTTCTAAGGCGCCCAACCGCAATTGCCCACCAGTTTGACCTTCCTGTATTTTGCATAACAGCCGACTGTATCCGAGAAACATTGTACTTCAACTAAACAAAGTACCGCCGCTACCTGAAGGTGCAACATAAACTTCTAAAGTCTTTTTTCTTATCAAATTAGTTCGCGTCGTGAGGGAATCGGTGGAGTTCGCAAGAGCAGTTCTTCCTCGACACAATAAAATTTTATTTTGCTGTATAAAAAGAAAAAATCAGATTTTAGCATTTTTTGATTGGCATTGGTTTCGTTAAGACCATGAAGAAACCTTCAGCTTGTACACAGGTACACCACAAAATGCATTTATCACTTCGGGCTCCGAAGTTTTCATATAGACAGCTTAGCGGTGTGAGGTCTGAAAAGGTTGTGAAACCCTAGTTTGGACCCTCAGTTAAAAAGTCAAAAATTGTATGCTTTATTAGGGCTATGTGGATTTTTCTGTTGCCAAGTGCTTTAAACAGATTTTAACCAAACTTTTCGCCCCAGTTCCTGATGCAATGTTTTTTAAAGATGCTGTTAACAGTGTCGTTTGGCAAGCATTTCCCAAGGGGTCACACAAAGGTCAGTGATTGGGACCACTAGAGCTATAGTTCTGGCAATGAGTTTCAACGTAGTATGGTTTTGTTATTACTGTATTTATCTATGGCACATCTTAACTGATTTACAATAACCGTCAGCTAATCTTCAGTGTTGACTGTCGGACCTTATAAACTAGCGTGTTCGCCAACAGCAGCATCCAAATACAAAAACATCTCAGTTGCAAAAAATTATACAGTACTTATAATTGAAAAAATTCAATTGCTTTCTTTTGAAAATGTATTTTCTATTTCGTAAAATTAGGTGAAATAAATCACGAAAGCATGGTTTGAGCTGTAGAAACTGCTGTGAAACTTTTTTGGTGACCATATCGTGAATGAATTAAAGTAAAATAAAACTAGATGCAACACTTTCCTACATATACTACGAAAACACAGCAAGTCTTACAATGAATGCCAAGGCATTGACCGAATCACCTAAATAAGCGGTTCGATCGAATCCTGTGCAGGTTCGGCGGAGGTCTGAAGCACGGTTCATTTTGTGCGCTAATAGAATGTGCAATGTGGATCTATGTTTTGAAGCCATGTTTTATCTTCCTTAAATTTAGGTGAAGGCACGAATGAAACGTACGGAGTTCAGTGCCTCCAACCAAGTTATGAATCACCAGGCCTGTAACCATGGGGGAGCAGCCCCTTGGAAAACTTCTCGCCACCCCTGGAAAAATGTGCTGGATATCGTTTGAAGCCATTGGACATAGTTCAAAAAATTTGGGTCCCTCTCAGAAAACTCTTCGCCCCGCCTGGTGTCCCAAGCTGGTTACGACCCTGTGAACCACTGACCTAAATATGGGCTGTGGAGCAATATTTGAAAGATGTCAGCTTTCAAACATACGCTAGCACTATTCAAACTTCAGTTACTTGTAACGTTTGTAGTATACGGAATATATCTAACGTAACTGTGAAAAAAACAACGATCGGCCAAAATTATTTAATAGGAAAAGCAGCCAGTACTGAGCATGGGCGTAACCGACATCCACTGGCTTATCTAAAACCAATCTTCGAGTGGCAAATGCACAGAATGGATTTCACATCTCATACATGCCAAAAATGAAGTTTTTAACAAGACAAATTCAACTGGTCGTTCACATCTAAACTGCAAAGCGTGAAATAAGGTGTGCGTTTTTTTCGTCACAGTTAAAGGATACCGGCCAACAACAAAGTAAATTAGCAGACACTCTAAAATATCGAGGCTGTTTCGACATGCGGCAGGCTGATGATTACAGTCAAACGTTAACATCAGATCCATGTTTATAACAAAAGTGAGCAATATCGTCTGTTAGGCACGTCTTGGCCATCTCATCGGTTGTGTGGCGCTCATCCAACTGCACATCACGTATTTCAGTAATCAGAAAAGCAAACAACCGGTCGTGCTAAATAACAAGCTAGCGCTCCTGGTCCGGTTTGAACCGTTGTAAGGTGTTGACGAGTAGTTCGGGGCGAGATCATCGACATAATCTACTCTGTTTCAAACTACTGCTTGGTTTTGATGTGAAGGCTCGCGAAAAACAATTAGCACCTCATTGTTGACGTTGCCGCTCGCTCCATAGCGGCTGTAATCCCGTAACCGCGAGTTGATCATGAATTACGAGCACCGAAGCGTAACGAAAAAGGGACCTTTGATGTTTCTTTTTTTTGGCAAACGACGAGTGAATGCCAACAACCACGATGGGCTACCAAGGCTGCTGCAAGTGCATTTCACCGAGTGCCTTGCCTAACGCGCACAAGGTACATCATTGTGAAAACTCTCCGCCAGCAGTAACCGCTGAAGAAAACACTGGGGCGAAACGTGCTGCTGCGCGTGGCAACTGGAGATGCCCCTACTTATGTTTTGGGTTAAACTGTGGTATTGTCAAGCTTAGTTTAGCTGGAAATATTTGAGTGGATACACGTTATCTCGTTTCCAGTGTTTTTTCTCCTAAAATTACTTGCGCATATGTTCTAACCTAACGTGTCCTTAAGCCTGCTTAGTGTACAAACTAGTTTTTTTGCATTTCTCACGTGCTGTGCTTCTGCTAGTGAACCTCCAATTTGTGATAACCATAAAAGGTTCATATGACTATTCGATACACGTACAGTGCTAACAAACGTGCAATCAATTTGAACACATTACACAAGCTGAATACTATTGAATTTTTCCTGCCACAACAAAGATGAATATACGGAAAGGGTTCGCCAAGACAAGCACGAAAACCACGTATTGTTTGATGCACGCAGGCACAGCCATTCTTTCAAGTCAAAACTGTAGAGCTTTCAGAAAACATGACTTACGAGCAAATTTACGCTTCAAGATAGTTAGCCATTTACTTCACAACTTGATGTTAAAATGCCTTCAGTTTTCTTCCCACTGCTGGTTTACTATTTGATGAGTGAATGCAGTTATAGCTTGGTGTGTTGCTTCAGGATTTGCCACTTCCCTGTGTTGTCTGCGTTTATGCATAACACTTGCTCTGTAATGCGCTATGACTAACCAGTTTTGTGTTATTGTGCTATTCGGGTACAATTGTGATGTGGATCATGAGTCTGACGTAAAAAATTAAATAAAATCAAAAACCATTCCACGGCGTTTTCAGATTGAGTGGCAAAAGCCTTTAGATCAATCATCGAGCTGTGAAGAATCGAACAGAATGTACCACTGGATGCCAAAAGCGCCCAAATGCGCGCTGGCAGCTTCAGCATTTTTTTCCTGCTCTTCTCTCAGGAATTTATACAACTTCCGGTTTACAGTCGACTTCAGACATTTTGCTCAAGGCTGGTAATGGTGATGAAACGTGTAATAAATGCCATGCTCGAGCAACTCACAAATCTTAAACACTGTATGACTCAAGCGGATAGACCGCCTGCGAGGATTAAACCTTGACGAAACAGAAGCAGTTTGTGAAGGCAAGCCCACGTCTCCGGGTAAACGCAGTACAGAGGAAAAACCGATTACAAAACAGAGGAACCTATTCCCAGGGCACGACCTGTAGCTGGTGCTGCACCATCAGGATTAGCTTGGTATCATGTCAAACAGCCAGCTGCTTCCCTCTGAGGAAAGTGATGCTGTTCAACGAACAAGCACTTTCCATTTTAAGCACAGGCAAGCTCCGCCGTCTGCGGAGACCTGACTGCCACACGATGGGGGAGCAGAGGCGCCGAATCACTGCGGGAGGCACCGAATGACTGCAGGGGGCGCTGAAAAGTCCCAACAATGTCACAAGCACTTTCTTCAATACAGTACTTTTACTTTCGAAAGACCTCAAGTTCGAACAGGGGGGCGCCAAACTTGTTTCTTGCCCCGGGCGCCATCTGACCTCGTTATGTGCCGCTCGAGCAGCTCATTGCGATTGGACGATTCACAAGCAACAGCAATCTAGGCTTCGTCAAAGCCGATCGATCAATGAAAAAGCTTGGGCGGAATCTCGGGCCAGGGTCAAGGACAGAGCCAGAGGTTTGGTGTGAACCGAATTGCTTTTCAACGTTTTCGTTGCTACAGAGCGGAAACAAAACAAAACCTTTTCGGTACCGTACCGTGCATAAGCGCGCCTGTTTACCTGTGAAAATAGAACGGCGTGGCCCAAACACAAACACATCCATTACATGAAGGGTCGGCAACCTGCAGCTGCAGAACCGCATGCAGCTCTTTAGCGCCTCTGAAGTGACTCTCTGGATTTGACAAAACTTGTTGTAATTTAAATGTGCATTCGATTATGATTACCATTAGAATTAAGTCGAGTACAATTTAGCTTATGTCCGTATGAACTCGCATGAAAAATAAAACGGTATTAATGCTTTGTGGCTCTTCACCAGTCGTAACGGCTGGAAAATGAAGCAGAATGGCTCTAGTTAAAAAAAGTTGCCGATTCCTGCATTACACCATCATCAAGACCCATTTTACATTACGCAGAGGAATATACACGTAAAAACAACTGCATTCGTAGCTTGCACGCAGGCGCTTTAACAACAAAAAAAATAATAAATAAAGGACATGTTGAGTTGCTAATGTGTAACTACCAGCATCCTCTTTCAATTTGCGAAATACAGGCGAAAAACGTGTCTGTCTGTCATAGCGAAATTAAACGCGGCTTTCCATAAGCTACACCTTAACTGGTGTTGCGATTAAGATTTACTTTCCACATTGGAATAAAAGCCTACTTGACAGTTTCAGGTCGGTTTAGATCAGCGAGCGACCAGTTATCAATTGGAGCGCTGGTCGCGCATCAAATAACAGAACTCTTTTCTGGGCAGCAGCTTGTTTCACACCGGTTGGTGCAAACTTCATGGCGAAGAATTTCGTAAGCCTGACACAGTGACGTACGTAACAACTCAACAAGAATTTTTTTTTCGGAATTAGTGAACAAAATATCTATTTCACAACTATTTGCGGGCGACTTCGTATCGCAAAATGACCTGAAAAATAAACGACAAGCACATCCATCATAGTTGGTCGAGTTGACACAAATCAAGTGTTTTGTTTCATGAGGAGAAAAGAGAGGTTTACATGTTTTCAGCAACAACTACCATCGACACTCCATCCCAGAGCACGGCAACCCGGCAAAGACGCGTTGCGTTCATCAATAGCGCATCCAGCAAAACATGTGAAAATGCCATTGGCGTTCACAGTTTTTCCCATATGGTGCTNTGTTGCGTGGTGTCGACTGAGACAGCCGTACATTCCGGGAAAACCATTTACGGCGGCCATAGGTCGAGGAAGGTGACGGNGTAAGGATTGTTGCGGCAATGGGGTAGACTCAGCCGGGTAGTTTGCATCAACAATCGCGCGGTGTGGTCCGTGCTCACTGCAATGTGCACTCTGCAACACAAACAAAAACCGTTAGAAACGCGATCAATTTCGCGCCCGCTACCAAATTAGCACGAGCAATTGTGAGTTGTCGATGTAAGCGCCACGGAACGGCGAACTGGATATCTTTAATAAGCGGGGCGCGGCGCTCGGAGCGTTTGGCGACAAACAGCCTTTATGAACGGCCGCTGGCAGACAGTCGCACACAAGATGGAAAGTAAAAGATGCGGCCCAAAATAAGACAAAGCGACCGCAGCAGAGGCGCACCCCGCAGGAGGGTGAAAATTCGCTTCTTGACGGGTCACTGACCGGTATCCATCAAATCGAAACCATGCAAACAAATCGCTTGGGGCCGAAGCTGCTGCTCCTGCAAACTGCGACTGGTCGACGAAGTGCACTTGCGCGAAATTAGCATTTTTCGAAACGCTTGTTCGATTAGAATTGACACTGATTTACTGGAAGCTTTCGTTTCTGTTTCGAAGCGGTTTTGGAGACGAAACAATAACGCGCCGTTGTGTTCAGCAATTCTCCATCAAAACACTGAAAACGTTTCCCTTGCGTGATCCAAGCAGAAGAAGAATAACCGCCACAGAAGCATCACAACAAAAACCCAACAATTGTCGGGACCTCATCCTACGGCGAGTTCAAGCGAACTGCTCCTTGTCAGTGCACGGGTGGCAGTAACGAAGTAACACCGTCGTTCCGGCGATTTAAGTTGTTCCAACCAATAATCTTCGCTGCTTGGTAACAGGCACATCAAGGGTTGCGTCTTGTTGGGACGTTACGGGCGGTCCAAATGCTTCGGTGCGACCAAGTGACCCGTCTATAATTAATAGCCAGAGCGGTGCTTTTCGTTCAGCTGTAACAAGACGCCGCCATACACGAGTACGCGCAGCTCCTCGCCCGTAAGGTGGTTACCGTAGTCTTGACTGGAAAGTTACGGCGTCCACACAGAACTCTCCAAACAGGGTATTGATCATAGCAGTAACGGCCTATTCCGTGCTGTCCACAACCGCCATATGTAAAGTTCCACATTCGCATCGTCGGCACTGAACTTCAGGCAACCGCGTGCGTCACAACAACATCGACGTTCTTTGACGTGTTCCACGTCAAGTTCACTCACAAATGTACTGATAGATGATACATAGGAAGCTAGTCATGCGCACGCATGATAATGGGTTGACAAGGTGAAATAAGATTACTAGATCTTCAGGGCATCGAAGAAATGTTAGTAAACAGGAATGCCTTCAATATGCTGCGTGGATTACTGGCGGCGGTCTTGCACTGCACCATGCCAAAGGTGTCTTTTGCTTGGAGGACCCAAACACGACACTACCTTCATTGGCTGTAGCTGGTTTTGAAATGGCGAAATTGACTTGTTTCAGACGGCTATGATGCATTTCTTCATTGGCTTAAGAATAAGGTAAGCATTTCTTCGAAACATTTAAACTTTATTAGAAACAACACAGATAAACTGCACGCGTGTTGTACACACAAAACAATCGAACTCCGGCCAAAACGAACCATGTTTCTGTAAACCGTCAGGCCACCAGACAACGAAATAATAACCCCGGAAAACTGACCGCTGCTGCGTGCGAAGCAAGACCCAAGTTCAAGCAAGGACGTGTGATTGTTCATGGGTCTTCACCCAACCAAATAGACAAAACTGCACTTCCAGAGATAAACGTAGGGCGAGGCGGCGCGCGCGCGCACGTCACGAAGTGCATCAAGTGAAGACCACACACGTTTGCAAGACAACACTGAGCGGATTACCAGCTAATCTCAAGTGCTTGGCAGCTGTTTTCGCAAGTCAAAGCGATAAATCACATTGGCGTTGCGACGCGTGCATGACGACAAAATGCTGGTGACGACACCTCGCAGACATCTGGACGTAGAGACAGTGCAGACGCGCGAAGGGAGCCAACAAGGTCGGGGTATTGGCCGAGGAATGAATTGCTGGTTCAAATATGCTGATTGCAACATACTGTGCTACAGCAAAATCAGTAGAGGCAGATGACTCAGAAAGCATAGGTACGACGCAAACCATACAAGCTTTTTCAGAACTGAAACAGATCACTTTCGTAAACAAGAAAAAGCAACTTTTTCATTCTTGCAGCTGAAAAAAATTTGGTAACGTTAAACGTTAAAACGCTTACCAGAGCAAACACTGCTTTTTATCAGAGCGCCATCGTGGGCGAAACGCTGAGTCACAAAACCTCATGTAAAACATGCACAACACAGCACATGGATTTCAGCGGATATCTTAGTCTGCTGTGTGTAGTTTAAAAAAACTGCAGCCGGCAAAGCACGAACCAAATTTTCGATAGCGCGCTTTTCACGGTTAGCTGCGGAAATAGCGTGCAGGCTATTTGCAAGCTGCACTGACTTGTTGTCACTTGGGGACACCCCGTCACACCGAGAATAGCAGTCGCATAACATCACCCTGTTTAACGCTGACGTAATCGGAGAAGTGAAGAGCGATCCAAAGTTGACGCAAAATCAAACAATGAGCAGGGCACGAGGCGCCACGAAATTTTGACAGTGATGAAGCACTCAGGTCAGGCCATGAAGCCACGGCAACGTCCTGACAACGATTTGATTATAGGTTATAGTGAACACGAGGCTCATGTGCAGAATAAGAATCATCACAGTTTCAAAACAGACTTTCAGAATTTTAGAAAGAAACATACTGCGTCACTGCATTTGCCAAAGTTAAGAAACGAGGGACCACAACGCGAAAAAAGGCTTCTTGTAAAGCGATTCGTAATTTTCAGACATCAATATGGCATTTCACAGTAGTTTCACTGCTTTATGGCTTAAGCATTTTGTTACTTCATCCTCATTGCCTACCTTTCCAGCACAAACAATTTAATTTGAAAAAACGATGTTTTTATATGAAGCAAAAAAATGTTTCCCTCTGTAGGCCAAACATCCACACTTCAACGAAAGCAATGAAACAGCTTAGTTTACTGGAAAGCATTCTATCACACGAAAAAAATTTGCAGGCAACAAGACAAGCAGAATGGGTGCTGGCTACATTATACCGCCATCTTATGGATGGCGAAATCTTTATCCATCCTACAACCATGGTTATCTTCTACGTTTGCAAGTATGAGTGTTGTATGAACACAGACAAATACGTAATTTGATCAACAAAAAGTTGCTTTGATCATAGGTTTCACTTCAAAAACACAAAACTAATACCGACTTTTGTCAGTTCGTCGCATGTTGCGATAGGAAATTTTGCGCCTACAAATTTAAGATTGTTTAGCAACGTGCGTACTTATTGGTTCCAATACGACGAACTCATTCAACAAACTTCGCGCGTAATATTCATTTCTGCAAGATTCTCATGCATTTACTGGACTATACCCACTTTATTTCTTGGGGCTTTTGTAAGTAACAACTTCCCTTACGCAGCTGTTTCAAATCGAAGTTATTATAACACAACGGTTAGGATGGTCGTGCCCTCCACCCGCGAGTAGCAAAATTTTGCTTAATGCTGTATCAGGACTATCATCTGCGCAATAAGGCAATTATGCTTTTTTTTGCAGTTCCTCACGCATTGCTTCAGTCTGGGCATTTCCTACTACTCTGCAACCAAACGACACGTTTAACAATAAAACTTCAACGTTTTGTCAAAATAATGGTTGAAGGCGTCTTGCGCGAACCACACAATGGTCTTTTTTTCTGAGCACGTAATTTGTTTTGCTTTGGAAGTAAGATGCTGATGAAGCTACCGCCCTACAACCGAACTTTCAACGACTCAAATCAGTACTTCAAAATGTCCATTGTTCATAGAATTTCCTGGTAGGTTTACGCATTTCTAATTCATGTGTCATCCACAGCCTTTGCATTTTACAGGTTAGCATTGAAATCTTTCACACGTCTTGTCACGCCCATCACTCATCTTGAAGAAGCGAGTCCAGGCTTCGATTTGATCGGCAACCGAAAGCGTAATGGTGTGAAACCGATGTTCAACGCACATCAACAAAGCTTGACTTTGCAAAGCCAAAGCCACCCGTACGATTCGACAACATCCACGGAGCGCCGGTCAAAACAATCTCGTACTCGCTTTCACTCGGCGACCAAAAAAGATAATTTATCTCCATCCATCAGCTGTAAGCGTAAAGCGCTATTTGTAAAGGTTACGCCGTATTGTTTGTTTACAACACAATCAGAAAGCCTTCCTGAGCAAACGAAAGCAAAAGTTTGAAGTGGCCACCTTGTATGGGAGCCATCTTAGTTGCACACGACTGCAGTCCATTGGGCTAAAAACCATCCGCGTGCAATCTTACGGTTTAACATCAGGAAGGCGGCATCGGCTCTTTAAAAGAGATCGAAGTCTTTGAATCCCAACGAAAAATCAAGACATTTCAAAATGCACTAAAACGTAACCAAAATTTCCGTTAACCTCGATCACGAAGCACTCGAAATCTGTACTGTTGCTACCCGCTTTTCCGCATGTCAGTTCCACAGGAACCGTTGTACAGCCGACATCGACAGGGTTGAAGTGCTTAACAACATTAACTAAACTTTTCTGATTCCAGCCACCAATGTTGACACAAGTTTCGATGCTGAAAATATGCAATTCGAGGACGTCAACAGAACCAGAAAAAAAACCAGTAGTAGTGCAGAAAAAACAATAGCAGAACACGAAAAAAATTAGTACAATCGGAAAGCCAGAACCTTTAAAAGTCAGGACATACAGGGATCTGTGAAAAATTAGATACGTTCTGCCCATTGCCATTTCACGAACATGCTTTGTTTGATACCAAATGCAGCACATCATCGCTTTTAGGTAGTTGGTCTAAGAAAGGGCTGGGCAACCGTCATACTCAGTATTTTCCGACTTCTTTTGTTCTTCGATGCGCAGGGAGACCACTCACTTGTTTACAGCATGGTCAGCGCACTTCGCTGAATTCGCCCACAACTTCACTATAGGAAATTTCGCTAAATTCAGTGAGACTCATCTAAACATAAACCAATAATCCGATATTGTCTTGCTACTTGGGGGTTATAGCCGAATACTTGAAAAGGAAAGGCATGATGAACCGTAAAATGCAAAGCAAAATAAACTCTTACTTATGGGGCAATGCATTCTATATCCAAATGACATATTGCTCTTCACCTTGAACAGTGCACACGGAAAAGTGTGAGGAATGATTGCGCGCTGTTTCAAATATGTGACACAGTAGCTTCTGGTTTTAACACAAATTTTTCAACATAATCCGCAGCAGATATTGATGAGGGAGAAAAGAACAGAGGATCTACAGTTTGACCGCGTGCGCTGAACTTTTTTAAGAAGTAAATATAACTTCCAATAAGCAGGACTTTTCAGGACAAGCAGTGAGAAAACAGCTGGCCGAACATGTCTGCTCAGAGTGAAGTGTTAACAGCAGCCGAAAGCTTCGGCGAGGAGGCCTGTGCAAGGCTCACGCACCTCATATGCGGTGGACGCAAATCGCGCAATGCGCATGAAGCACGCAATTACAGAAGATGACTAAAAACATGTGCCGTAAGTGGAATGGTTTAGAAAAACGAGAAACAATTAGAAATAGAACCTTGCCAGAAATCAAGTTTCAGTGCAGCGAAGATTTCATCACAATGCATTAACGAGTAAAAACTTTTCGTTCACAGTCACTATGGGAGGCCTGCAAATCACAGAGGTTGACAGGTAAGCAAATCGAACTGCATCTCGGGTGACATTCCAAAGTGGCCAAAAGATAACGCACCTAAAGTACGAAAAGTGTAGGCAGGGTTTCGTCAGCCACGCGACAACAGCTATAGTGTGACCAAATAGATATACGAGGAAGCAGCATTTGACTCGCCTCGGCTAGCCAGATGTTCGTGAAATCGGGCACGTTAGGTCGACCGCAGCGGATCGAGAAAACCGCACCTGGATGGGGAGAAACCTCAGGGTAGAGTTAATTGAGAAGCATGGGAACAGCACGCGTGAAAAATTCATAGCGAAGGCATTTCAAAGTAGGAGGGCAGTCCGAATTCGGACTGTGGAGAGACTAATTGGAACGATTCTTTCACATGTGGCAAGTGCAATTGTCATCGATGAGTGGGGATTAACGGTAAAACATTTCAATTTATTAAAATATTGCCTCTATATGCGAACCATTAGGCGATAGTAAACCTGACGAACTACATTTTCCACCCAATCGATTAACGTCTCACTAGACATGGCCTATTATTCCCAACTCAACTCTCGGAACCAAACCAGCATCGCCCGCCAATGAAAACCTACTCAACTTAATTACATAACCAGCAGGGTTTAGCAAACATGGCAAAAACCAAAAAAGCAAGTGTCCCGTTTTATCATCCTATGCGCTTTCAGAGTATCTCATGCAACAGATAGCCGAATGTGCAGGACGCACAGCCTGCTATGCAGGTGGCAACAGTGCAGTGTTTCGACAACAATCGTTATTCATAAACGCAACAGTAGCTGTCGAGCCGGGCGCAATGGTGAAAGGCACCCCAAAAATCAATTCATGATTGCTTTTCGACAAACAACCACACCGGTTGTGCCCCGCAGTACAACTAGCGGTGATGAGTGGCGGATCAGGTGTCTCCGACACTTGAGGGGCAACTTCGCATGACTCGGTAAAAATTTCAGTTGATCGGGGCCACCACACGAGATTACACTTAGCCAGGATCTCCAATCTCTACACTTGAAGCAGAGCGCCAAGCACACACCAGCAGTGGTAACCGCAAAGACGACGAGCAAAGTGCTGCGAGCGCCAGGAGCATGTTCCATTCTTTGCTACGATCCCGTTCAGTTACGGTCGAAATCGAAAAACGGACTGTGGACGGTAAGCCTGGAGTATAGCTGCAACAAATAAACTCGCCGAGCGAAAATAAAGTCTGCGAGATTTACAAAACTGCCCACGCGGCACCTATTTACAACGATGCACTTTACATAAAGCATATATTGAAAAAAGTATGCATATATTACATGGCTTATAACCTGGCGATAACGATCGTGGCAAACTAGAGTAGACGAAAGTTCAAACACCTGGGCGGGGTGAAAGCGCTGAGCTTCACACCGGAAAAGGTGTACTTCAAAGGAAAGTTAGCGCAAAGCTCGCATGCCAAAGTGAGTTTTCAACGCACGGAAACGTCGAGATCAACACGCCCGACCATGAGATCGCAACTACAAGAAATGAAACAACGAACCGACGCTTTTTAAAATCAGGACAGCTGCGGGTTTCCTTCAGATAAAAGCGTGGTCTATAGTGCAACCCATCACGGACTGTGAATGCGAGAAGTTCCAGGTATGTGCCGTCGATCGCGGCGGACCCTCATCCAGCAGCAGCGCTCACGCGGAATTCCGCATACCGAGATGGGGCTTCGTCCGCCAGCATGCAGATCCAGCAACAAAGAGGCGCGACAGCGGCCGGATTTTTCAAGCGGTGGAATCTCCTATGTGTTTTAAGTGCGGCCGTGACGCCGCCATCGATGCTGTCAGCTGAGAGCAGCAAGGGGATTGGATTTTATGGTCTCGCGATCAGGTTGGGCGCATGTTTAGATCAAGCAATGCAAAGGTGTATCAAGCTAAACGGCTTACAACTTCAGCATACTTAGCGGGTATTAGCTCGAACGTAACAAGGAACGCTCTATTATCGTGGTAGGCCGACACCTTGGAGAGGCGCGATGATCCGATTGCGACTGCGATGGTGATTAGCATAGCTCGGAGGTTGCGTAAGCTAATGCACATAATTGCAAAGCGCTGCGAGAAAAACGAAACCTGATCCAATGAAGTGGCTCTCACCCGCGTCTTTTAGAAGTGTGCTACCCACGTTGTAGCTGCCGAGAACCACAGGCTGCAGGAAGGCGGAACACGCGCTGACGTCAAGAAAAACAAAAGCTTTCATTTGAAGCATACCTTGACTAAAAATGACAATCGCATTTTTTGAGGTCACGAACAAAAAAATAGTTGGAACAGTGCGTGCTTAACCCGACAGTCGGGATGTGTGATGCCCCAAGCACCCAAAAACGGGGTGCGTCAAACAGGGTTATAAGGATGTTTTGTTTATATTGGTGAGCATTCGCACTCGGCTCAGCGACGATGGTCCAAATGGAGTTAGCAGCTGACATTTTGCGCCATGGCAACGTATGGATCGGGATGTCTTATGTAGTCGCCCATCAAAGCGCACGCGTCATTTCGAGAGCACATTAACAACGCCCATTTTCATAACTTCCCTGGGAGAAATGCTTGCCATGAAAAATTTCCTCAGTTCCAGCCGAACTGCTCATCTGCGATCGGTTGGTGCTCACACTCGCCCTCGAGTGGCAGAAAACATCGAATGAAAACACCTCTTGATCACCCACTAGCGGTCACGAGAAGTGCGTACTTCGCGGACAGGGACGTTTGTTGCGTTCAATTGCAGAAGAGCGTATAAGTCTTCGTTTTACCGTTCAATCTTACGTAATGCCTTTTACTGGCGCCTCGTTAGGTCTCAAAATTCCAGTCAGTGAACAGAACGACTGAAAACGAAACTTGCAGCTCGAGGTTGAATGTCAGCCCGCATTGAGACGAGTGACCGTCTGCACGGACTGGTTCACTGGATACCTGCACGGGTTGAAAATTCTTGTTTGCACCACAAAACTATATATCTTTTCGCTTCCCAAGTGGTAATCCGAAGACAGCATTCCGTCCACCTGTTTCATGCCAGAATGTTACAGATCCAAATCACCATTTTTTCTTGCAACAAGGAGGCTACGTTTCGTATATTTACGCAACATTAGCAGACGGTTGTTTACAACCAGGCAACATAGCAATGCAACTATTGCCGTTAATTAACGCCCTGCATTGAGATGTGGCCGCATTGCATTTAACATGTTTTGTGTGTTTAACAATCTTATTACAAACTGCATTATTCTCACCACAGGTGAGCTGTGGACAGGTCATTTAGAGAGCGAAGACTTCCTCCTTCACAGTTTGGTTTGTGCGAAGCCTGCTTCACCATACTTGGAATAAACCGTGCCCGCATCGCCAGCAAATCATGTGAGTTGCCGTAACTGGCACAGTTAACCAACCCCTGCAGATTTGCAACAAAAGCATTCCACGAGGAAACCCTGTTCCGAGTCACAATCCTGATTGCGACAAACTGGTAAACAACCCTAGCCATGTGTGCAAGCCTGTTTACCGATGCCTTTATCAGGTACTTTGATCACAATCAAATACAGTCGTACCAAGAGAAAATTCAAGGTTTTCAAAACAGTGATCGAGCATTGTTATGGTTTTGAATCAGACTTGGGAACCAAGTTTAAAAATTCGCTCATCTCTAGTGCATTGCAACTTATCAAAACTTGCAAACAAAAGCAATTGAGGTCACAGAAACAGGCTGGTGACAAGTATAAATGTTCTCGAGATTTTGACATGGTCTGCAAGGAGATTTGTCATAATCTGCCAGCAGGCGATGTTCTGGACCTGGAGGATACAACATATTGCAGTTGAGCAGCCGACTTAGAAACGCTCGATTAGAAGTTGCCGGCAGCAGCAAAGCGTTATTATCCAAGAAAACGACATGTAACCAGGAACAGGCTTTGTGAGATCCCTTGCAAACTACATTACTTTCGTCAATGTACGCACGAACAAATGGTAAGAATAGAAAAATAGTGGACAAGCTCAAGTCGTCAGCAACAAAGTAATCGTTGAAAAAGCGATAAGGACGGTGAAGTGCTAATTTTGAATATGTTTGATTATGAAGTTATTATGGATAGATTGTTACAGTTGCAAAGTCTACATTCGAATTCAAAAACAATTAATGCACACCGAGGCAACATTCGACATTCTTGTGAATCATACGTGGTAGAATTACACAGACATGTAGCCAGAAGTGACAAACTTTCGTTACACAGCGTTGGCATGAAAGAAAGCAATGGTATTTATTAACACTGTATCTGGAGTTAAAACTAAATACTTCAACTGTAATGAAACTGCTCATGCGTATCCTTTGTGTAAAACACATAAAATTAAACCTGATGAACTCGCTACAACCGACGCTTCATCTGTGGAATTATTACTATCTGGAGGTAAAAATAACAACCTCTCGTGTTATGGCTGTTGCAGCTTGTATCTGCTAAATGTGCCGGATGTACAAGGACAATACCACAATCTTAATCGATCGCTGGTGAAGTAGTCGCTGATCTTTGCTTGTAAAACACATTCACAGTTTGATCAACGCTCAGTATTTTACGTTGGTTCAGTTTGCCTTTTTCGTTTGAACAATGTCATCACCCAACATGGACAGAACTATTACACTGAAAACCAAGGTATACTGTTAACTTTCGCTAGATAGTATTGCGCACACAACATAATTAGTGATATAGCTGTAGTATTGAAAATAGCAGAGCTTTTCAACGTTTTATTGACGATATTATCTGGATTTCGTTCGGAAAATAGTAAACAGAATTTATCACACGCCATCTTCAAAAAGCATTTAGACCTTCGATTTAGTGCTTGACTTCAGACAAGTAACCACCAGAGGTGGCCGAAGTCACTTTTTCAGACTCCGACTCCGCCCCTGTTTTAAAATTTTTGAATCCGGATCCGGGTACGGAAATTTTTCGGATTTGAAAATCCGACTCCTGTTCAGACTCCGGCTACCATCGATCCATCCGAAATTTACCCATGCTTTTAAGAAATGACCTCGCAGACTCATGCTACGGGCGAAATTGAGAAGTGACTCCGGATCCGGTTTTTCACAAAATTTTGACTCCGGGTCCGAAAAAAAAACGCAAAATCCTGCGGGAGTCGACTCCGGCACTCCGGATCCATGGCCACCTCTGGTAATCGCCAATGATTTGAAGCAATGTTGAATTTTCACACAAAACCAACTGCTCTCGGTTGATAAGGCAATGCGTTTAGAAGACTGAATGAAAGACAATCAGATTTTAACGGATAGACCATACAGCAAAGCTTTAAAATCTGTTCCCCAAAAGGATGGTGAAAGACATTTTTAGCAAAGAGGATGGACTGAATGACTATGCGCTTATAAATGGATAAGGGCGAATTGTTGGCTTGAGCCTCTGGTTTCTCTCTGCAAAAGCTCTGTCAAAAATAAAGATTACTGCAGCTTAAGGCCATGATAACGCTTAAAAATTCCCCACCGTTACGGTTGACCACTTAACTAACTACAAGGAAATAGCTCATTACCAGGCAACGACGGCCAAACGTTGTTGTCTTCTGCGGCCTGCGGATGTTGCGCCGTGTGTGACAACCGCGGTAAAGATCACAACACGAAAAAGTAAACCTACCTCTGCACTCCCACATGAAGAATCAAGCTGACCCAACGCTTCTCTTGTACAAACTATGGAATCTACGTGGCTACCTGTTTACTCTGTGAAGAACATATGCGGGACAAACGAAGAATAAGTTTTCCACCGGACGCTTGGCAGGAATCCATAGAAAGAGCGTGCCTTGGTTAAACACTAGATCATGAAGTACCCGGATATGAGCAATAACCTGCCTCTATTAACCTATTGCTGTATGATGAAATTCGTGGCACAACCCCAGTAGGAAAATCTTGACTGGTGTTAAGATAAATGGATGCAGCGAATAAAAACTTCAACCAACTTGGACTGAATGATCTTTCCGGATATCAAATAACTTCGGCTTTTATTTCGAATTCAGTTTTGCCTCTTCATACTCTTGGTGCGTAATTGCCTACCTGGATTCTTGGTTTTAATTTCCTCACGTGTTTTCACGATTTGGCTACTACCTTTCTCTGGTCCCGTTCTTCTTTAGGTAGCTCTGTTTTAGATTGGTTTCCCCTTTCAAAGATTTCATTACTATTAGTTTTAATTTTATTCATTGTGCAACTTTTCAATTCGTTGTTTGATTTCGAACGTTTTTTGTTTTTTAGTGCTTTTGACTTTTGTTTTGTCCTTTCGTGCTTTATTTGTTTATTTCTTATTTTCAGGTTGTTTCCTTCATTTCCCCCTTGTAATCCACGTTTTTATAATGCTTCAGTTCATTGGCACGCAGTATTGCTAATGTTCACGTGCATATACATACCGTATTTACTCGATTGTAAGCCGCGGCTTATAAAGTTTTTTTTTCATCATGTTTGCGGCTTAAATTCAAGGGCGGCTTACATTCAAGGGCGGCTTACATTTTTCTTTTTTACATTTTTTTTCATTTTTTCAGCTTCGTCTGGTTTTTGTGATAAGCTAAGGATACGGTGTAGAATTTATCGCAAGTGCTGCATCATACGGCATTCGCAACCGGCGA
>JGI24158J21664_10000802_pt1 | contig 31805 bp, 17 predicted proteins | sample Ectturendosymbi3_FD_21664 | JGI IMG/M metagenome (IMG submission 21664)
CGTCATACTACTCATTGTTTCTTGTTATTGGTATGCTACATGTTTTGTGGTTGAAAACATTGCCCTGAAGAAGCCCACTTGAATAGGTGGGCGAAACATTGGCTGATAATAAAATATAATCACCAGAAGAGCTTGTTCATCTGTTTGTTTGAATATATATTTTGTATGAAAAAATTCTGGAGATATGCAATAAAACTTTTTCTATCAAAGTTTATGTGTACGTTGTGTTCACATTCATGTCGGTATTTCTCTTGCCATTGTAGTATTATATATTTAATGCCCTGGGTTGCAGGTGGCTGCATTCGTATGTCAATCAGTACCTTAACTTGACAATTTCTTTCCGTGAGCTGCGGTGGACATCTTCCAAAATTTAAGGCTGGTGATGCTTTTTAATGGGAAAGCAATTTAAATCTCTTTTTAATTCAGAATGATCAAGCGATTTCTGGCAATTAGCGAAAAGACATCAGAAGCATTGCCGGTTAAATCTCGGAAATGTTTTTATGAGGAATTTCAATTTGTGTTTGCACCCTTTCGATGAGACGAGCAGCGTTACTGAAAATGGTTAAAAGTAAATTTTGTCCGATTGTGACTGCATATTACCACAAAATATGTTTGCGTATGTCCAGCATTCATTTCAACACAATTAGACGTGTGCAACGTGTAATACTTCTATTCCTCGACCAAACAGAAACCAAAGTATGTCATCCTGTTCACCGTGGTTCACAACCATATACTGCAAATATGCGAAAAGTTCTATTGCACCATAAGAAAAAGAATTTCGAAGTGCGCTGCTGAAAGTGACAAAAGTACGTTAACCAAAAACCACAATTTTTGCGAAGATCTCATCTTATTATAAATTATAATTTACATGCCAATAAAAAACCGAGTTTATTTTTTGGCAATCCTTCACAAGGGTGAAGTTACCTGCAGTAGCACTATTTCTCAAAAGGATTCCTAGTAAGCAGGTGAATTGCTGTGTAGCAATCAACGAATAGTTGTTATAAAAAGCTTGTCAGTATTGCATGAAAGCATTTCTAGCAAGAAAAACATGTTGATAAGTTAGACCTTTTGTTTAGCAATTTTTCATGCGTTATGGCTATAAATTACGTCCTTTAATGAAGAAGAGTTCTAAAATCAGTCCATCTGTTATGGTGTAAAGTTCGGCAGCTCTCCGAACTGTGAAAACCCGTTCGTTTACTCCAACTTCTCCGTTGGCTATGACCTGCAAAAAAAATTTTGAATAAAGCGTTTACCTGGAATTAATTTGATTGCAGCATAGAAATGCTCTTACCTTGTTCCACGTCGTGAGTCAAACGAGGTTGTATTTATTATGAAATGCGCAGGGTATTGCTGCATATATAGCAGAACCTAAAACTGATCATAGCTTTTGACAAGGAAATTCCTGCAAGCACCGCAGATTACTTGTTGCAGCATACACCCAAACTTTTTTCTCGCATAAATTTTTTGCCGGAATGAATGTTCGTGTGCTGAGTGATTTGTTTATTTTACTCAAGCCGGTGACGTATCGCTCTGGCCATGAACAAGATTCAGCTGTTGCGCCCTCTAACGGTAATGCTTTGCCGAAAGACTGAGGTATAAACATCAAAGACAGAAACTCTTGTGTTCATAAAATCGGACATTGCCTCTGTCTGTTTGCAAGCACACCCAAAAGTGACAAAAAGTGCAGAAGCCTTCACAGCAAGGAAATGAAAAACGCTTTACATAAAGAAACTTGAGCTGAAACAGTTTCAAAAATTTCATATCTACAAAGTACATCTACTGTTTTTTTTTTTCCTGTAAGAGTGTCAACTATATTTCTCGATAAAATGTTAAGTACACGAGGATAGAAAAATACGTTGCGCAGCTGTCCCTACTAAGAATTTCACTGCTCGATCTGTGTTTAGAGTTTTTACATTCAGCTTTGTAAGATACTTCGAAGCGAAAGCGTACAGACTTCTAACAACGGGCTGCAAGAACTATATTGTTTATGCTGTAACATAATTGCTTGGAATACTAGTCCTGACACTAGGAAGTTCAAGTCAAACTGCATCAATGGGTTTTGCTCTAATCACCAATATGACATTACAGCGTCCACTCCGCAATAGTTTTCCTTGGACTACTTCATGTCAATCGTTCATTACCTTCTACCGGACTCATCCTAGCTGCAAAACCAGACCTAGAAGTGTACGCGACAAACTTAGAAGGCAACACGTGGTGTCTGTGGCATCCAAGCGACAAACTTAGAAGGCAACACATGGAAGTGTACGCGACAAACTTAGAAGGCAACACGTGGTGTCTGCGAAACTAGAGGAAAATTTTCAAGAATTCTGTTTGTACTCACAATAACTGTCAGCCTGAAGCGTCAAATGCGCTTCACACCCATGTACTGGCCAGACATGCAGTTCAATCCATCGGGAAAAATTAACAAGAAATTGGTCAAAGTGTTTTTTAAACTTTAGCAAAGTTTATGCAAAGTATACAAAAACCATATAATTTTATCATTTATATTGTTCTTGCAATTACTCACGTTTTTGAAATGAAGTTTTAATTTGATATTTTAAAATATGCCAATAAACGTCACTTGTGTGCTCGATTTTGTCAGGAAAGAAACGACAAAAAATTGAGGTATCTCTTTTCACCACCCAAACGTATCTGTTTATGTTGCACTGTGTTTCTTTCAAGCCGACGCAGCATAACTCGGGCTACGTGAGGGTTGCAGTGGTTGCTATAGTGTTGTCGTCGCCGTAACTATTACTCGCTTCTTTCATCCTGCTTATTTCTTAATTTTATATATTTCAAATTGTTTTGTTAGTTATTTTTCACTCAGCGCATTTTCGACAAATCACGCTTGCCATGACTCAGCAATGTCACACATCTCATTCTTTCACAACTCATGAGCACATCTAGTTGATACAACCACATCTCAAGCCTGGTGGAAACTGCGATGCATATGAACAAATTTAGAAATAGGCGTCAGATAAAAGGACAGACGGTCATATGGAGGAAGAAACGAAATAGAGAAAGTTAACTGCTCCATAGCAAGGGTGCCCAACTCGAATAAAAGCGCTTGCCCAAGTTTTTCCTATAATCTAGTCCCGTCGAATGTCATATTCAATTAATTACAAAATGCCTTCAAATCAGACCACGACACTGCAGTAGGCTACTTACTTATTAGTTTCTGGTACCAATTAGCCGCTTGTGAACAATCTTGGTGATTGAAATTATCACGACGTAAAACCCGAACGATTTTGACAGAAATAGAAAGATCACCTGTTACCTAAGCTTAATCGCTTGGATGCCATTTTCGAACCTGTGGCGTGCTGCCACGTTGGGCACGTGTACTCTGTGTTGTGCACACTGTTCTAAACTTTGCATGTGCACACCGTGCCATTATTATTTTTTCCTACCTAAAGCGTCTTCCTCGTTAACGTAGGTATAGCTGCAAGGTCGTTTTTTTTCAGCAGACAACGAATTTGATTTTTGAATCAGTTTAAAGCAGATGACTTACAAAGCAATGCCCATTGTTAACAATATTTATCTATAAACAAGAGTCATTAACCAATTAACATCAGATAATAAGGATATTTAGGCAAAACCTTTCTCAGGTAAAAGACATCGCATTGTTCTTTACAAATCTTTTTCACGTACATTGCACTACAACCCATAAAAACGTAAATCACGAAGATTCTTCGTTGCGCAGAAGTGATTTAGAAAGTATAGGTTTTGATGAAATACAAGAAAAATAGTCCTGATGTGAATCCACTGTTTTCTTTTATTCAAGGCCTTCAATTACTAAATTGTGTATTTTGTTTGTATTTTCGCCTGGCTTTTCTCTCCTCTTAAAAAAAAAAACTAAAAGCACCTGTAATGATTCGCCTTGGTTGAAATGTCATGGAAGAAAAGTCAGTTGTCAGCATCAATGTCGCGATGTAGTCAACGCAATTCAATGAATATCATTACCTGCAGTTCCCTGAGTCGATAATCCTTCACTCCTACAGCGATGAACGTGATTCCCATAGCGCGACCAAGTGCCGTCGCTGTACCTAGAAACTGACCATCGGTTGCTCTGAAAAAAAAAAGAATTTGTCACGTAAAAACAAACGCCATTTTTGCTTGCTCTGAAGATAACGAAAGCAGAGACAATTTTCCCACCTTCCGTCGGAAACAACCACTATAGCTTGGCCGGTGCATCGGTCACCCAACTTTCCGTTCACAGCAAAATCGATTGTGACAGCTTTTTCTATAGCGTGCGCCGTGTAAGACGTGTAACCATGGTGATCAATGGCGTTCAACGCATCCTGTGCACAACAATTGCGAATTGCAACGTCAGACAAAGCAAGGGTCAGATAAAATAATATAACCTATGACTGCGACGACATATGCTTTAAATGTTGGCTGTTATTCCCATGTTAAATCGTAGATCGACACCAACGGAAAATGCCATTTAGCAGTGACGTGCTTTCGATCCGATAGAATAGTGTTTGACTCTGTTCTACTGTAAAATCTCTTTACTTGAACGCAGTTTCTCAACAGCGAGCAGCCCTGCGTTTTCTCATCCATTCCACATGTATGACATTTGTTTAAATTCGGTATCTTTCAGAAAAGTTTTTATTTTAAATCTATGAACTGGACGATTTCAAAATCTTTATTTCTTATTTAAGTCCCAATTTTTAAAGCAAGTGCCAGCAAAGGGCATTACATGAAGTGTACGAAACCAAACATACCTGTAGTTCACTCATGTTTTCGTACTGACCGATCGTGATATGTGTTTGTAAGTACTTTTGAGCGGACTCAGTCATTGGTCTACAAAAATGTAAGAAAATTCCAAGGTACCACCACTTCTGTAAAAAGTTCTTTTGGTGTATTTCTAAACTTGCTTTGCTATTCTTTTCAATCGTGGTTTTCCTACCTGGTTCGATACCAGTGTGAATACTGCATGACTCCCACTCGAGTTGTTTTCAAATCAAAGTTAGTGACAATTTGCTTCAGAAAATTGATCGTTTGGAAAAAATCGGAAGGACTAAGGGAACCCGATCCATCTATCAGAAACATGACATCAAGATTGCGAGACCAGCAACCTGCAACAAAAATGTAATGTTCTGTGTTTAACACCTTCAATAAATGTCATGCTAAAATCCCAAATGACCCAAAAGCACGTTGTGCAAAACCTTCTTATATCACTTGGTTGTTCAGATTTGTTTGATAAGACACGTTGTCATTGTTGCGCATGAGGCACATGCAGATGATAATGTAGCAAATTTTTGAAGGGAAAAACGCGTAAAAACAGCATGTTTATTTTAAGGTACTTTAGTAAATCTGCCTGCTTCGCGACTAGAAAACTTTTGGTTTTGTGGAAGTATTTGGCCCAAGAGATTCTATGTCAGAAAAGTTGTTACTACAAGCAACACTTAGCAGGTCAAATATAAAAATGCTGATTATATGGACCAGCGATTAATCTCTGCAAAATGATGTGGTCCAATCAACCATTACATTGTTTTAATAGGAAATCGATTTCACATAAATATACGCATCCTCAATCCTAAATATTGCAAGAAAAAACGTACGTGTGAAATGCTGAAGAACTAAGGAAAACTAGAGAAAGTATTTGAATTGCAGTTTACAAGAAATCAAGCACAAGCTGTGATAATAACAACTGGAAAATGGGCTGGTCTCATAAAGCTGAAAATCAAACTGACATCAATCCGAAACAACGACAACCAGCTTCAAGCAACGTGGCGATGAGTCCAACCATAGCGGGCAGCGAGAGGCACATGTAAACAGCGTGGAACAGGCGCTCTTGAAATCGTACGTTTGACTGGCGTGCTCCAGGCTGGGGTGGTTTTAAATACTGATCGTCGAAGACGCAAAAATTGGTAAATGGATTACCACATGTGGGCTAAGGGGTTCAAGTAATTGGTCATAACTAGGGCAACCAAAAGTCAATAAAGTCAAATTTTTTCTGCCTTTTTAAGTTTTATGAAACGTCCACAAACAACCAAATTTCACGCTGGTACCATGTGCGATTCCAAAGTTATTACGTCAAAAAACAGTCAAATTTATTATTAGGTCAAAATTTATCGTTAAGTCAAAATTTCTTGCAACACAGTTTTTTCTCTTTATCGATATTTTATTAAAGCTGCAACAACAGATGTTGCCATGCTTTTGCAAGTTTAGTTGAAATTCTGACATAGGTTGTGCTGGATATATGCGACTTCTCACGCAATAATGTTGTTTTGCCACTACTGGACAACTGAAAGTACGCTAGGCGTGGAAGCTGGTGATGTTGAAGTTTAACAACGTAGGACCTTCTCAGTGATTTCAGGAGATTTTGTGACCCTGGATATTTCTCTTGTGCGTTTGGATTGATTTTCGTCTACAGTTTGTTACCTCGTTTCGTTGGGCCATCCACACATTTGATTTTTGTTGCATTTCAGCAGAAAAAAAGATTTTGAACCTATCGGTTTGATTTCTAATATATGCTTTCTATTCAGCGTTTCAATTGCAAACGCAGAAAATTAATTTAAAATTTTTAAATTATACAGTCGAAATTTTAATTTTCTAGGTCAAAACATTGGTTGCCCTAGTCATAACATAATGACAAAAATTTTTTTGAAAAAGAACAGGAACATTGCCAATGACAAAAGCATAATCGGCAGGAGACAAACAATTATTTCACAAAAGGGAGGACCGTGCTTTGGATGTTAATAAGGACGTTTAATATATCAAGCCATTTATCTTCACAAGCATTTAGAGACTAAACCGTTTGTTGTTCTACAAAAGTAACAGTGTGAGAATCATAAACAGATGGTTTATTAAAGACATAAATAGGTGGCACTCATGGGCGTCGAAAGGGCTGTGCAAGAGGGCATTGGCCTTACCCTAGACTACGAAATTTGATACTTTCCTATTGACTTTTTAGTAGAAAAATTGTTTTCTCCTAGTTTCTGGTTGGTAAAATGCAATTTCACCACTGTTGGCCACCCCTGGAGAAATGCTTTTGACCACCACCTGGAAAAATCCTCTATTGGCCACCGCCTGGCCAAAATCCTTTCGACGCCTATGGCAGCGCTGTATAGTGCGCAATAAGGCCGTTGGGCTTCTGTCACCTCCGATAGCTGGTTTGTTCCAAGAACCTCGGTGCGCTGTCCATCTCGTGTAAAATTTGTTTACTGTTTGGCCAACATACTGTTGACTGCATGTTACACCAGTCGCCACATAAACACCGTAATTTGCATATGTCAGGTTTTGATTCAGCGGGAAAATTTTGTTTTTTGCTTTGATATTGGAAGTACCTGAGACCATGGATTTGTTGTATTTTCCATGGCAACCACAAGATGCACAATGCCTGCAAGGTCCTGATTAACCTTCGGCTTGTTTTTTGGTATTATATAATGCAAGGGACTCTTGTAGTTGTTTCCTTTTCATGTTAAATAATTAGTTTTGTTTCCTGCCGATTATCTATGTATATTCAGTATTTTTTCAAAAATATTTTGTTATTACGGTATGACCAATTTCTTGAACCCCTTAGCACACCTCTAGTAATCTATATAGCAACTTCTGTGTTTTGAAGACCCTCCCTAGGATGCCTCAGTCAAACATACGATTTCAAGAGCGCCTGTTCCACGCTGTTTGCTTGTGCCTCTCGCTGCCCGCTATGATTCGACTCATCGCCACGTTGCTTGAAGCTGGTTGTCGTTGTTTCGTGATTGATGTCAGTTTGATTTTCAGCTGTATGCGACTAAGTCTAGTAAGAATAGCCTGTTTTCCATTTTCTACTTGTCGCATTTTGTGTTTGATGTATTGTAGACAATAGTTCACGTATTTTCTCTATAATCTTGCTTCAGTTTTTCAGCATTTCATCCGTAGACTTTTGCCTGCAAAATTCATGACTGAAGATGCGTAAAAATTAGGATCAGGACTGAGGATTAGGATGCTTACAGTTAAGTGAAATCAATTTCCTATGAAAACAATGTTAATGGTTGAATCCACCCCGTCGTCTTTGGGAGATCAATGGCTGGAATAAAGACATACGCAACTCCGAATCATCGCAAAGTTATGAACGTAGCGCACGGTGGATTACTCGAAAGTTTGCGGCAAAACTAGAGATTTTAATTACTGATTGTATAGATGTTGGAATATAACGCAAGATATATTTGGAACAATTGGCTTTTCTGTAAAAGTGTCAACCTTGTTTTAACGTTAGAAATTATTTTGTACAAATTAGACTCATTTTTCACGGAAAATACATGACGTTTCTCTACTGAGCGAAACGCAACACGTTTCGGTGAAGGATGAGCCCTAAACAGCCCTACTAATTTGAATAACCAGAAGTGAATTGTTTGAATCAGTTGAAATAATCACTTGCTAGGATTTGATCCTCACACTTTTCTCGATATAAATTTGTTAAGGCTATTTTGTGTCTAGTCACCTAGAAATTCTCTAATAAAACATCGTTCAAAACTTGGGTTAGGTTATTTTGTGGACAAAGCCAAGACACGCTGCGCAGACTTAGCAACTTAGTTCCAAGTTTATTCATCTTTTTCGGAAGCCACGCTACACACAAAAAGCAACTGTTTCGCCGAAATTTAGCAAATTACCTGAATAAACTCTATACATAGTGCAGTTTCCGAAAATAAATTATGTTTGATCAGTTCACCTAAACAGCATATACCTGCTCACAATATAAGAAAAATTCCTGTGCAAATCAACAATTTGCAAACTGGCAAGAGTCAAATTAACTCTTAGCAACAGTTTTTTTTTTATAATTTTGTTACTTACCTGATTTATCAGAAGTTAGTGCGTTTGGAGTTGTACTTTCCGTACTCAGAAACTGTGGGGCTGTAGAAAAACAAAATGGGGTTACTGTATAATGAATTTCATGTTAGTGAAAGCCTAACAAAGCGAATAAAGCCTCTGCGTTGCCTATAACAAGGCTTTTCGAATTTTGCATTACATCTCAAGGAGTGTAAGTGTTCTCCCACATCAAGTTACCTATTTCGTCAGGACATTTGATGCCTTGATTTTAAATAATATTTATGCTTTTGTTAAACGATGCCCATCTTCATCCAAATTTTTTGCTTACTTCAATTGTATCTGATGCTTTTTACAAATCTCCATTTTTCTCCCATTATGCAACGCTTATGTATGACAATGACCGAATGTAGTAGTTACTGGTGTCTTGTTTCAGCTTTCTTGTTTCATTCTTCTTCAGTATCGACTGCGTGTACAACTGACTCCTACCCTGTGAAGCGTTGTGTATAAGCATTTTTTACCCTTGTGTTCTTCTAACTGACGTGATATCGACTTTGTGTCTGAGAAAAACACATAAAAAAGCAAAAAGGCAGTGGCCAGTCGTGAAGTTTAAAGATCAAGTCAGTTGTTCACTGTCCAACAAGGGTTGTTATGCTAACACATATGGGAGACACTTGAAAACCTCAAAGAAATCTTTGGAAAACCTGCTTCAATGCATATTTACGTCGCCTCTATTCAAATCGCCTTTGTGATCGAACACTGTAGTTCTGAAAATTTAATTGAAATTATCTTAAAATTTTATTTGAAACCATGACCGTCTGACAAACGAGTATGATGGATTACGCAGAAATTTTCAATTTTTTTCCTATTTTTTAGTCAACAACATGAGCTGCCTTTCACAACATTTGGTTAACATGAAATAAGAATCTTTGAGCTATAAGCCCTACTTCAACTGTTAACCAGGCGACAACTGTTCTTTAGTCAATGGGTGTTAAACTGAAAATATATTAGCGTCCAGAATGCTGTGGTAGACAAACTGCAATACCTGTATCTTATTTTTTGGCAAGATGTGAGTATGGAATATGGTTTATAACTTATTATACAACTGCAACGTAAAAGTACTTGCATTAAAACCTCGCATTTTGTAACTTTGGCTTCCCAAATAGCCTTAGCATTTTTTGTGATGTATTTTTAAGCAGACTTCTTTCAGAGTGTCACGGAGTCAGAGTTGAATCACATACTGCAGAGCGACCATGATGACTGGCTTCGTATAACAAACATCTGCCAAAATTCAGACCTATGTCATGTTTAACAAAAAAACAACTGGATTTACTCGAAGGTGGTCCGTCGTTGTTGCAAAGATCACCAAAGCAGCAAACAACCGTACAGTTGTTGAAGTTGAAATCGGAAGGCCGTGGAACATTTGGCATCATGTTTCGAATTTCAGAGCAAGCTGTCGAGTAGCAAGAAGCAGCTGACACACATCCACCGTACGTTACTGTATCTGTGAACAGAGCACAGCAGGTGGAAGTATATTAGTACAGAAATGTACTATATTAGTACTGAACGAATTCTACATCGTATTCATAGCCTAGTTGCACCAAATCTTACACTCTCTACGCTGCCTATTTTCATATTTATGTAGAGTTGGCATATTAATTCTTCGACTTTTATAAAAAAAAAACAAACTTAAGAAAATTGCTAACAAGTCAAAGCTGCTTTAAAGGCAAAAATGCAGATTTTGAATTTGCAAAAATCGCAATTTGCTGTTAACATACCTGTATTGTGAACGGCTTTTGCCAGCAAGCACTTGGACTGTGGTGGGCATGTATGTGACAGCTTTGTCTCAAGAACAGGTGTATGGTGAGAATGAACTTTAAAAATGGAGTAACAACTGTTTGAATATTTTTCTTCCGGCCCAACTGAAACATCAAATAGTGAAGGTAATGTGAATTGCAGCGTCACAGTAAAGTTGGAATAACCTTACGTCTAATGCAACAATGCTTTCAAATACTCCAATATACTCTAATAAGCTGACGTCTAGTGCAACGTCAAATGACGCCGTATATCAGCAATGGAAAGAAGCAATCGAAAACGTTGGCTCGTCCCGTTTTTAAACAATACAAGCACGTAGTATGTGCAACTGCATAAGTTGGGTAATATGATTCAGTGTTGAGGCGCGCTGTTGAATTTACGCAACCAATTGCTGATCAAGCTGGGGAAAAAAAACTTTTCAAAAATTGGTTTTGTGTGCTATATGACACATAATATCCGCATACTGATTTATGTTCATCAAGCGTTGGAATAAGCTCATATTGTCGTTGAGGTTCAAAACGTTTTAGCTGAGTGAAGACATAATACAAATCAACAAACCGTTTGTGCATAAAACTGCCATTGCCTCATCCACAGTCGAAAAGGATTGGACTTTGTAGCTTTGTATCAAAGTAGTTCCATGCACCAGGGGCTTTGAATGTTGCGAAACTGGAGATGTTGCTGTGGCAGTCAACACCACTCATTTCACAGTTTTATGAAGGGTTCTTATTTCAAATTCTTACTTAAAGTCAGTGATGAGCACAAGCGGTAAATTTAAAAGTTGGTTAGAGTCCCAATCTTACGACCTTCTTGTACAAGTCGATTCCAAGTCATTAACTGTCGACCTCGAGTCATGTTTAAAGCGAATTCATTCCGATTCAAGTCATCAGCTGTCGCGAGTCTTGCCTTGTGCTTGTTGAAATTGTTTGTGCTGTCATTTTCAGTCAAAAACGCGTGCGGTATCATTGAAATTAACGGTGAATCAGCTAAGATCCTTCAGTTCTGCTGGATCACGTCAAGCCCAATCATTTGATCAGAATTCTTACTCCAGAGTGCTCAATTTATCCACTGGTAAAAACAAAGGTTAGATCGTCTTATCTCTAAAAAACGTAACTTTTTTGATAACGTTATAAACCCACATTGTTGAAAATTGTATGCCAAGCAAAGTAGAGTGCTGCACGGGCCGGGTTAACCCGCGCGGGCTGCAGGTACCCGCATTTCCGGGGCAGGTACGGGACCCGCTATTCGTGCTGGTGGGTGGGGGGCGCGGGTTGGGAGGGTATGCGAGGCGGTTGCGGGTTATGAGTCTGCGGGCGCGGGAAAGATTTCTGAAATTCCTGCGGGTGTGGGGAGGGTTTAAATTTTGCGGAAGTCTGACGGGAGCGGACAAAAATTTCCACCCGCGCTGGACTCTAATACAAAGGCAAAGGAATCAAATACTGCTCCTGTATCATTTATTCCACATGAATGATTGAGTGATTTCGCCCTTGCCACATACACTAATATCAAATTATGGCCGATTTCGCAGATGTTTCAAAGAGCAGAAACATCCTCTTCGACAAAGGAAAGGAAGTTTCGTTATAGGCTACTCGTTTTGCACCCCCAACTTAGGGTATGACGAGAGGTGTGCGGGCGCTCATCTTCGCTTACTCTGTGCCTTCGGCCAGTCGGCTACTGCTACATACTATTGAGCAAGGCTTCTCAAACTTTTTTGTTCTGCGACCCCACTTCAAAAATGAATTTTCTATGCGGCCCCATTGATTTACTGCAGAGAGTCAAGACGTTAGTGATACGTGTAAACGTCCCATTTCAAATCTCAAGTGGCATTTTTGTCTATAGCAAAATAATGAAAATGCACACAGTCCACGAAAGGAAATATAAAATAATAAAAGAACCCCCTAATAGAAACATTAAAGCGAATAAAAGTTAACAATCAACAATTTAGTTTATAAAAGTTATCAAGCACAAGTAACGAAATGGATGCAGTTCATAATTTTTTCACAGATCATCCATTCGTAGAAAACGCAGGACGAAGAACATTGTCAACACGTTTCAAAAAAGATCGTTTTTTGCACTTGATGATTGTCGATTTTGAAACTGCTGCTTCACATAAATATGTTGTACAAAAGGGCAAGGATTTATTGAGGCTATTTAAGAAATAGATGTGTACTTATTTCTTGTTTTACTTCAAAATTCACATAACCTCTGTTTCGAAAATTCCAGTTGCCCTCATGTCGGAATGAATGTAATAAGGTCGATATCGGTCAGTACGTTACAACAATGATGACATAACAACGCATAACGTGTTGTGCTTAGTTGATTATTATCATTCGACAACTCAGGCAGACATCCTAGTAAACAGCTGACAGCTTGAAACACGGTGTTGCCCCTAAAAATGCATTAGAAATAAACAAATAATTTCACTGCAAGCCTACTTTCAGTTTTTTTTTATGAAGTCCAGTAAAATGTTTTTTTCTGATTTGTCAGGCCAGTTTGTTTCGCGACCCCATTTGGATTGGCGACCCACAGTTCGAGAAGCCCTGCTAAAGAGAAAGCCACAGAAATGGCGAGTCAGAACCGCTCATGAAGCTTTTTCTTGCAACCATACATCAGCGCCAATCACGAGAACGGACGACCGAAAGCACCGTTTTTCAATTCTTCAGTAAGGCCCGAACGGGTATCGACTCCAGTATATCAACGTGATGGACGTGTAGCCACTTCTATTCTTTTCCACGTATTCTCTAACTTTCTTCAAAAACACATAAGATGAAGTGGTGTTAAATTAAAAGTTAACCTTGAATAAAAGAGGCATTGAAACCACGTTGAGAAGCATCCATGCCAGTTTTCACTATTATATAAAGAGCTCCATTTGTTGAAATTATTGTATTGACACCAGATTTCAGCGATTTCACCAAAGGAGAGAAAGCACTGCGGCCATCAAATATCTGCAATCACAAATGCATGCAGAAAATAATCTAATAAACATTTTTTCATGCATTAATTCTAGTTTATCTTAACATCAGACAAGTTTTCAAGCATCATGGTATCATACGGCTGTTTGTTTCTATGTGGAATAATTTACATTGTCACTTAACGTAGACACCAAAAAGCTAAACCACTTTTTCAAACTTTAGGTAAACGCAAATCAACTACTTGTAGTTACGAGCTGCATTTAGTAGTGTTTCTTGATTTGTGTTACTATGACTCCTCCGCATTGAATTAGTTTCGTATAGATTTGCCAAGCTGAATATTTGCATGTGCACCAAACGCTGTTTAAGTATGAAACGTGTGGCTCACCACTGACAAAGCCTGATTTAGAGCCTGTCTTAGACCTTTTCATACTTAGATAATGTATGAATTTTTTGTCAAACAGGCAATAAATTCCTTCCTACGAAAATATGAAGATAACAAAAAGTAACTGTTTGTGTAATTCAACGAAATGCGATACAGCTTTTCTTAGTATTTGGCAGTTTGAAACATGATTTTGGTGGCTTTCTACTGTTTTCGTGAATGTTCCCAAATAAAATATACCAGTTCTTTTTTTACCTTCAATAAGTGTGACTGCAGTGTATCTGCTTTTACGTTAATCGATTTCACGTATGTAGACGCATCCTCAGTCCTGAATTCTTATTCAATTATATATTTGAGGTCTCCGTCATAAGATCCTATTAGAATAAGATTTGAGGACTGAGGATGTGTATAGTTACGGAAAATCGCCTTCTTTAAACAAAATGCTAATTTTGTGGAGACTAATAATTACTTGAATGCTTAAAAGTTAATAAGTATCATTGGTTTCACTTCAAAATGATTGGCATCACGTCAAACCATTGTTTTTGCTTTTTGAAATTGAGCGTGTTGTCTTGTTTATTTCCATAACTCTGCTTGTTTCATAAAAATTGCTGCTTTGAAAAAGTCTCTATTGCATCATTTGTTAACAACATTTAAAAATTTATCTTGAAATTACCTCGAGACAAGCAATTTCTGTTGGCATAAACGATTATTGTAATGTGTCCCTCCTCCAACAAAAGGTTTTGTTGAGACGGTGACTTCGCGTAATCCTAATCCTTTACAAACTAATAGTTTCTGTGCCAGAGACGCAAATTTTCACAATAGCGTGGAGATCACGAGAGTTTTTGTTTGAAGAATTACTCATTGCAAGATATTTAAGTTCTCAGTCATATCTAAATGTTTTCCTAATGATGCTGGTCACTTTACGTAAGATGTTGCAAACACATCATGAACGTCCAACAAAAACACGAATATCAGACCCACATATGCATAAACAGCATGACAAAGCTCTTTACAGTTGACTATTTGCAGAGTGAAACGTACTTTGAGGTTGTTGCAACAACGCCTCCTCCCAGTTTCATGGATATTCAGTTGAACTTGCCGAGTTGGGTCACGAGCTGCAATCAGCCAGTGACATTCTCGTTGCTCAGTATAGTTGCGCATATAGTTGGGAGAATAGAACGTTTGTGGTTTTTCGGCAGCTTTCCATGTAAATCCGCACGCCATTGGATCAAGTACGTTCGGAGCTACAGAAATTTTAAATAAATCTCGTTCTCACTTTGAAGTTCTAGCAAGAAGAAAAATCGTGATGTTAAGGTTGTTACACAGTATTTCGCAGAAACGCAGCGTACTACTCAAACATTTACGTCTGCAGCATTCACGCACAACAAGCAAGCCTGGTTGAAGCTTCTTGAAGGTTTTTATTGGATGAAGAAATTTGCTTAACGGACGTTTTTCTGCAGCACATTTGCAATTGCGAGTTGTCTTCAAAATACTCTTTGTCTGCGCGTACTTTTCCTCTGAGTCACATACACTTCTTTCTGATGTTAACCAGGCTTGCGGAGTCGGAGGTAAAATATCCGACTCCGACCCGACCTTTCCAAAATTTCCAACTCCGACACCCGCCTTCCAAAATTTCCCACTCCGACTCCCGATTCCGACCTTTCCAAATTTCCGACTCCGACTCCTTAACATAAAGGGAATGAAATTTGGCTGTTAAAATCAATGGAAATCGTGATGCACAGCAAGAAATCTCTGTTTCAACAAAAGTTTCAAAAGAAATTGTACCATTTCAACAGGAATTCCCATTTTAGGGGTGTGACATAAAATATGATCAATTAGAAACCGGAATCGGACAGAAAATCCGACTCCGACTCCCAGTGTTGTCAGGAATCTGACTCCGACTCCACCCAAAAACCTCCGACTCTTTACGACTCCGCAACCCTGATGTTAACTATGCACCGCAGATTGCTTTCTTAAGGTCAAGATGCACCACGCGATTTTCAGCAACCTCTGCTGGTTCTGCTAGCTCCACACCAAGGTGCAACCACGCCAGGTCTGAGATGTAATCATGACACTTTGTCCTTAATCAGCCTCTGGTTGGGTCGCTTTCCTGTGTGTGCAACCTCTATGAATCGCCTCGTCAATCTTCTTTGGGACTTTCTGGTCACGTGGCTGAACCATCGTAGGTGAGGTTTCTCTATTCGGAGAAATGCATCGAAATTCAATGCTTTACGAATTTCGCAACTGCGTATTTTGTCGCGAAGCGTTACATCGTGAATTCTTCGCAAAAAATTCCATCTCTGCCACTTGTACTTCTTATGGCACTCCTTCGGTCATTGCCCAAGGTTCATGACCACTGGTAAGATCGGAAGAAAGATTGATCTGAAAACTGAAAGCTTTCCGCTATTTGAAAGCTTCATTTTGTGAACCCGGACTGGTGAAACTCACTCAAACTGCGGTTGCTTTACCAATCCGCAGATTTTCGGGAATACCATGGAATTTGACCCATGCGCTGGGATAGTGAACTTGAAATTTGTCCAACGTCCAATTGGGACGGTAGCCATGCTAGCATTTACATCTACATAACAAAATGTCATGTTTTTTTCCATTCGCTTGTTACAGCACTTGGCATTTAAAGATTTTTTACAGTTTTTAGAATCGTCGTATGTGAACCCTGTTAAAAATCCATATGCCCATGACGTGATGTCCTTCGAATAACTAATTTCGTGGGAATCCCATGGCCCATGGGATGTGATATGGGACAGTCACAAGTTGCTATAGGATATTACATAAAAAGGTGTTCTATGGACAAGCCTGGCAATCTGTGCATCAGTGTCTCTAGTCTGCTTTTCGTCACTCGTGAACACTATCCCAAGGTATTTGAACTTTCTCGGCCTGGTGCACTTGTGCAGTGCATTTCCACTTGTAGAATGAAACGACTTGCGTTCCTGGAGAGGCGTAATATCTCGGGCTTTTTGGTGCCGGTTTTCATTCTGGCTTGATCACACGCAGCTGCAATCAAATCAAGTGCATGTTGGAACAGGGTTGCGGAGCCGGGAGGTTTTTGGATGGAGTCGGAGTCGGATTCCGAACAGCACTAGGAGTCGGAGTCGGATTTTTTGTCCGACTCCGACTCCGGAAGTCCAAATGGATCATTTTTTACATCACACTTCTAAGTTGGAAATTCCGGTTGAAATGGTACAATTTCTTATGAAACATTTGTTGAAACAGAGAATTCTTGCTGTGTACCACGATTCCCACTGAGTGTTAGTTGCTACAAAATTGTTGACAGCCGAACTTCATTCACTTTATGTTAAGGAGTAGGAAATTTTGGAAACGTCGGAGGTGGAGTCGGACATTTTATCTCCCAATCCACAATCCTGGCAGAAAGCACTATTAATATTACAAGCTAAAATAAATCTTATGATTTTCTTATGTTCTGTATTCAGAAAATTTAAAATGATCAAATATGAAATATTTCCATAGCTAGGTACTCACTCTTGCTATACAGCACAAAGGTTTCTTGAATGTAGTTCATGTCATTGTTGTTATTGTTTAATTCATTCACGTTATAGAAATAGTAGCTGCTCATAGTAAGTATAATTAATTTTTATGATTGGTAAATATTATTTACATAAATAGATTAATTCAAAGCCTTAGCTCATGTATCTAATGACAATAGCAAAATGCTTTCTTCCAAAACAATTTTAGCTCGCTTCTTTGCCATTATTGACAGGCAAACTTCATTCACGTTATGTTAAGGAGTCGGAAAGTTTGGAAAGGTCGGAGTCACTGGCGTAACTCACGGTGGGGCAGGGGGCGAGCCGCCTCCCTTGGCAAGCTAAGTGTAAAATCCGCGCCCTCTTTATCTGACATTTTGGTATTTAGTTTTTTTGTTTGTTTTTTTTGCGTTTTTCTGGGTGTTTTTGATTTTTTAGCTAGTATAGACATCCATGGCATCCGGATTCACTATCATTTCTTAACTTTTCATCTGACTATTGGCTAGTGGGCCCTTACGGTGGACAGTGGGCCCCCTTGTAAGGGGACCCTTCTGCTACGTTTTGCCCCCTGACTCAAACCTCTAGTTACGCCACTGGTCGGAGTCGGACATTTTACCTCCGATTCCGCAACCCTGTGTTGGAGGCCCAATGTGTAGGATACAAGCGACACCAATCGTACACAAAAAGCAAGCCGTTGATCCTGCTGCTTCCAACATTGTCACTCTTGTTGACTCGGCTGTGACTGCCTATCCAATTTATACATGTATATACAGTGAAGTTGAGTAGCAGCAGTACACACCCTTGTCTAGTGCACAGCACCCACAGCGAAGGGGATTGGAATATTGCTGTTGGCAAGAAAACAAACTTTTGAGCAGGAATACAACGACCTAATGACCGCATTAGCTGGTGGCCATCAGTACCGCACTCCTGCAACATTTCCCGAAGTTTTTCACCGGGTTCATGCTTTTGTGACGTCGATAATAGCAAGTGCAAATACCTTCTGCATACTTCCAACATTTATCGGAAATTTTCTGGAGAGTAAAAATGTGGTCTGTGTGTTGCTACTACTAGTATGGAAACCGCACTGGGTGTGCTCCAGCTTTGATTCAATTATCTCGAGGCGTTTTTTTCAAGGCACTTGGCATGCACTTTTTACAGGAAATTTTAAGGACGAAAATGCTCCGGTAATTAATGCAAACTGAGAGCTTTGATATGAATTTCACACTGCACCTTAATGATTAACAGGAAGCACAAAAACTTTGAGCTGTAGAAAGTTTCTGGATACAGCTAAATTGTGCAAGACAATGAATATAACGTGGAAGGTTTTTTCTCGATTTCAATTAAATGTCTTAACTTGCCATTAACAGCATAGAAGTATCCTGAAAATCCTCGTTCTCTCCTGGCTTCGTTTGTGTAAAATTGCAACTGTATAAGCGGCGTGTACGACATGAACATCAAGTCTGTGTGGATTGTGCGTCGAGAAACTTTCCTGATCAAGCGTCCATCTTCCCCATCCATAACCTGCGCACGATAAGATTTCACGTGACCGCGTAGGTGAAACATTTGATCTTAAAATTTTCTAAGCTTATGGCCTGAGTTAATTTACAGCTACAGTTTAAGTGCTGCTTTCATTACTTTAGCTTAACTGGTTTCAGGTCATTTTGTGGTGGCAGACAGAGACCTGCATGGGCTGGGTATTTTTCAGAATTCCTGGCATCCGGCATGATCGAAAAATTCCGCAGGCCCTAATGGGCCGGGCTTTAAAATCGATTGCTCAAGAATGACTCTGAAAGTCCTTTTTAAATGACATATTCAAGGAAACTTTGCTTCATTTTGTATATTCGCCTTTGCTTAGAAATTAACCTTAGCAGCCTCCCACCCCCTCATCTTTTGGTTGGAGAAGTTTGCTTAGAAGTCAAGCTTCTCCAAATAAAAGATGTATTCCATTTTGAAGTGAGCAAATTCATGTACAAATATACTACTTCTCAGTTACCTGCTACGTTTACCAATTGTTTTAAATTTGTTACAGATGTTCATCCATATAATACAAAACAAATCAAAACTCGACAATTTGCTTTACCAAAAGCACGTTCAAACTCAGGTGCTAAAATGATAAAATGTAGTGCAACAGAAATTTGGTCAAGAATTCCTCCGGAAATAAAACATAATAACGTGTTTGGCACTTTTTTGGCAGAGTAGCCTATAAGAAACATGTATTACTCAGCTACTAGAACCATACTTTGTGTTCTTATTTATTGGTGTACATAACAAGAGGATTGATTTAATTACTTAGCGCTGTTACAGTGGAAAGTGTCAAATCATGAAGTATCTCTGTTATATATTACATCGTTTGGCTTTTGTTGCGTTCACAGAAATTGGTCGCATCAAACCGGTGTATGAAGTAGTGGGATGCCTTTAGTCTATAGATACAAAGCAAGCGCATTTCTGTTCTCATACATGCATTGACAACGAGTTCTTCTCCGCAAAGCATGATTGTGCGACTGGTTCTCAACCTGCTTAAATATCGCGACACCATTGCGGTGGTGCAGTGATCTATAGCTTTTGACGCATTTCCTCTTTAGCATTCACGAATACTTTGAATGTGTAAAAACAGTACATGTTTAATGTGACAACTTTGAAACGTTTTCTTCTTGTGGCTTGTCCTTGCCTGCAACCCATTTTACTTCAATTTGCTGTGTAACCGCATTGCAAATATTACATTTTATACCCAGAACAAAAGACTTTTACTAACTATTATACACTGTTCCCTTTAAACTATAAGCAGCTTCGTCCTTGGGAGGTCTGCAGCCTAATTGACCTTTGGTCCTTCGCAGCCTCCCACTCCCCCATGCATTTTATACATCGATGTACTTGGAAGTCATCGCAGTTCTACATTTAATAATCATTATGGCGTCATTCATGCGTGTGTCTTAAAAGCTTGTATTTCATCAAAGTATAGTAAATGCATTAACGCCATCAAGCGTACACTCTCTACTACCGCCATGTATATATCGTCGTCTTCTTTCATGTATTTGTGTATTTGTCTTTACTGCGATGCATTTTCAAAATCTAGTCTAGTGTCTTGCGTGTGGGAGTGGAGACATTCCACAATACAATTACGTGTGACTGTGAATTCCCTCTGTACGGGCAGGGCTGGACCGGGTCGTTCTCTTGTGCAGGTAGGGCTGACCTGCCTCAAACATTTCAAGCTAAACGGGCCTTAGAACTGGATGGCCCTGGTTAACAATGGACCAGGCCGTAAAAATGTCACAGCTTGGAGGTCTTCAGTGAACGATGCTGTTCGAATGTAAAATGATTAATTAAATTGGAAGTAAAAAATTTTTGGCATATTTTTGCTCTTACGGAAAATGCTTTTGGAAGGCAAACTGAGGTTGAAAGATTGCCTCTCATGAAATTGATACTGCTGCTCAGTAGCTGCATGACTATAGAGTCAACGACTATATTCGAGTCACGATTTTGGTGAGTTGACCCGTGTTCTGTAACAATGATTAGATGACTTGAATCAAGTCACGTTGTGTTTTTGCAAAGACTTTACTCGAGTCACAACTTTTGACTTGTGACTTGAGTCGAATAAATGTAACAGTCTCCGATGCCCTGTTCAAAAGGGCATGTGATCTGAGCCCAAAGCAGTGAGCCTCTGCTGCCGCATTTGTGTCTCTGCGCAGATTTTCGTTCTTACTGTGCTTGAATCTCTGCGCAGATTTTCGTTCTTACTGATGAATCTCTGCGCAGATTTTCGTTCTTACTGATGAATCTCTGCGCAGATTTTCGTTCTTACTGTGTTTACTGGAAGCGAAATGTTCACTGATTGCAGGGTATGCATTGTTTCTCTTACTTACGCATGGTTGGAATTAGACCAGAAACACTCAACCTGAACCCGACAGCTCAACGCATTATATGCACGCCCAAGTGAGGCCCGTTTGCTAAAAATTCTTGTAATAGAACAATTAAAGTTGCGACAAGGTAAAATTCAGCAATTACCCAAACTTGAGGTCTTGTCTAAATCCTTGCATTGAATTTAAGACTGAATTAAGCAGAGATTGTGCAACGCTATTTGTTTCTTTAGTGTGGAATTCATCAACTCCATCGCCTCGACAGTGACCAACGCCAAGAGAGCGTCTTGCAGATTTTCACCTGCAGCGCCCTTCTACTGAACCCTTAACTTTTTGTGCCAAAAAAAGACATTCTGCCAACTCCCAAACATTTTCACCTGGGGCTCAACGCCTCCTTTGCTCCTAGCTACGCTTCTATTCAGGAGGACAACTTCCGCAACCCCTGCCTATGCCTTAGATCACTCTTGTATATCCAATGTTTTTATCTCTCTAATCAAAGTCATACCAGCACGCGTAGCTGCAAACGGCCTTTAGCATATCAACACTAACCACACATTTTCTAATATGCTTTATTGCATATGGTAACACACTGTTACTCCAAAGCCCGAATGAAGCCTGAGATTGTTTTCATATCCGACCCGAACAGGCGATATTCGACCCGAATTTTCATATCCGCCCCGAACGTCTTCTAACTCTGCTAAGAATCGCTTAGAGAGAGACACATTGCTGCTGAAAAGCTGCGCATATGCTTATTTTGTTTATGTTAAACTTCTAACAAAAAACTGTTTGGCAGTGGTATCTTAAAAATTTATAGGAATGATCTATGCAGCAATCATTATGTCTTTCTGTTTTTCAAATTATATTTATCGCAAATATTTTGCCAGAACCATAGAGAATGTTAGTTATGCAGTTCTTCAGTTGCATCTGAAAAACTTCATAGAACATCAAATTTCACTGTCATAAAAATGCAACAAAGGATAGAGTAAGTGAAGTCTTTGCTGTTTGGTCAATTCTGTTTTTCCTCTAATATGTTATTTGCCACCATCAACACCTACAGTACATGTCCTGCTGTATAACCACAACTACTACCCGACAGAAATTTTTCCACTGCGAAGTAGTACCAAATAGAGGTAGATGATAATAGTGGCCAATGTAATTTGAGAATCAAAGAAAGGCATTCAAGTTGGTTTATAAACTAAAAGATTGTGCCCAACGCACTTTGAAAACTAAAAACTAGCACTCAGCAGGGGTTGTGACTAAAACATGGCGCGCAAAATTCTTTAAAAATTAAATGATGTCCCCCGACGTAACTTGAGAACACAGATTGTGGTGCCCAAAGTAAATTATAATGGAAATCTAATGTCCAACATAGCTTAAAAACAATATGCATGACAATTTCACTCTGTTTTTTAATTAGTCATTAAGTGCTAGGTTAACCCTTAAACGCCTAGGTGGTTTGCCAATCACCTATTACCTAACATGTGTCGCTAGCGACACGTGCCGTATATACTGGCTAGCGAGTGGAAGGACATCGGAAATAGGAAGTTTTTTTGCAATATCATGAATATCACTTCTTAAATCTTGATAAACTAAAGCTCAGAAACAAGAAAAACCTAATAAATTTAACAATTTCACGAATCTCACCAAGAGTTTGACAAACAAAAGTTCAAAAATGAAAACATGTAAACTCTCCATATATGTAAGAACACCATGAAAAGCCAGTAACAAAGTATTCGGTTACTCGTGCAGTACGAACAAAGTACTGTGATAAATTCATGTTCACTGGAACATGGATTCCCGACAGTTTTGGTAAAAAAACTAAAAATTGATAAAAATTTGTTAAAAAACTAAAAATTGATTTTTTACCAAATGTATGGCTTTTTGTCCAAAACTCTTGAACCAGAAACGCTAGAAGGCCAATTAAGACTCAGATTATAGCCTACTTTGCACTAAAACTTGATTCAGAAAATTGGCTCTTTTGGTTGGAGCCCAGGGCCCAATGACCTCGGTCAAGAAGACCTAAAGCTACCACATTACCCCACTTATGATGTCATCCACAAAAAAATGAAACCTAAAGCTTTTTTTTTGATTTTTGAAAGTTTTTTTAATACCAAACTAGAAGACTTCCCGCAGCTTTTGAGGGTTTGAACAGCTCTCTAGCTCAATCGCCTGGAGTTACTAATTGACGCAAGAAACATGGATTTCAGTTATGGATATGCAAAGTGACGCAAAGATCGTTAAACCTACCGGCTTATGAGGTACAATTTTGTGAAAGACCGGTAATGAATTATTTCGTGTATATTTATAGAAAAGCTCTTTAGGTTTGTGGTGCCCGCAGCTTATTAGTGTTTACATCAAGGGTGTCTAACGCATTTGATTTGGTCGCCTAAAATTTTGGCATGGCAAGACTGCACGTGCCGAATACACGGCGTCACAAATTAGTTGGTGACGTCATAATAATTTGACTCTACCCAGCTAATCAGTTCGCTGGCCGCACGGAAACACCTCGCTGGGCGCATGTGGCCCTCGTGCCGAATGTTTGACCTCGCTGACTCGTATGACATGCGTTTGGAAAAAATGTTGCACTATTACCTAGCATTGATCGCTAGTGACCCTATATTTTTCTTCGGGAAAAATTTGATTTTTTCTGTAATTTCACAAACGGGAAGACTTGGTGCGTACGAAAGCAATGCCAACGAGCAACTTAAGGAATATATGGAGTGTCAAAATAGTGAACCATTTGATATGGGTAATACGAACTTGTAAAATTCCGCTTCGGTCGTCGGGTCGCTAGCGACCCACATAGGCGTTTACGGAAAATATTCTCATTTTGATTGACCCGAAACAGTGGCGCAACCAGGAATTTTGTTCGGGAGGGGCCAGTCACCTGACGTTCGTCCGAATATTCCTTCCGTTTAGTTTCGAAAGTTGAAAGTAATACAAAGCATCAGAGAAAAACGTTTAGCAAGTTTGTTGCGGGGGAGGCATGGCTTCTTCGCCCTCATTCTGGCTGCGCTACTGACTCAAAAATGACTCGAGTGGACTTTGCAATGTCTCAAAGTAACTTGGTAAATTTGTGACTCGAATCGCACTCGACCTGAATAAAATCACTAATCAGCTTGAAAGAATTTGAGATGACTCTGACCCGAGTCGAACATGACTGCCTTGTGACTTGATTCGATTTGTGACTCGACAAGTGTGACCTACCACATCACTGCTGCTTCAAAAAACTCATCCTACGGTTTAGGCTGAAATACAAGATAATCAAATTTAGAATGATAAAGGCAGAGTTAGCGAACAGCTGCAACCGCTTTAGCTACGTATTTCTGGATTTGTGCTGTTTGTTTTTCTGCAAAAAAGAAAAAATCTGTGTTTCCAAAAGTCTTCAAATGACCTGCACTTTCAGTGATTGAAAATGGAGTGTTGCCAAACTTTATAACACGACGAACCCCAAGAAAAGTTGATAAACGCCATAAAGAGATGAAAACATAAACGTACCTTGATGTAGTCACAGCACGTTTCCATTTTCATAAAGGTTATTACAAGAACAATTCTTTGACCATAGCTCGCTTCTAATTTCCAAGTGCAATTCTGGTTGTTTGCATAAACGTTGGGATAATTGTCGGAAGTGATAGCTGTTGCTTGGGAACTTGCTTGCAGCTTGGATCCGCACAAGCGCTTGCTATCGACTGCAAAGCGACAGGGTGAAAGGTGATTTTCTCTAAGACCATTTATCGTTTGTCTTTAGTTGGTGCCACAGTTAGATGCCTTAATTTCAAACTAGGGTTTGCGTTTCTTTACACCTGCAGCTGCATGTTATTTCAAGACTTAATAAATAAAAGCTTTAGGCCTTTAAACTTTGGTTATGAAATCTGGATAACTGCATCCAGAGACTACGGTAACTCCGGAAAACTGGATTGAAAACGTCAAAATAAAACAACAAAGCAGTGTGTTTCAATCTGAAAACAATTAACTGAGAGTGGACAGAAAGAAAATCAACATTTAAACGCGTTAAGATTAAACCAAATAATGCTTGTTGCATTTTTAGCTCTGTACGTGTGTAGTTCAACGTGTAAAAGCCAAATTTCAGTTGTACGACAGAACACATAACCCAGCTTTTTAAATTTCTCCGTTCTGTCCGACACGATTCGCCAAATTGACCAATAATGTTTATCTTTGAAAACGCTATGGCGTGGTATTGGTTTAACTGCAACTACAGTATAAACAAAGCGTAAGCTGCGCTACAACATGAAATTAAATTTTAGTTTTTTGCAGTCGTTTTCTTTGTCAGGTGACGTAAAAACAAAACAATTTTGTATATGTGTACGATGCGGCTTTAGTTCTAAAATTTTTTGAAATAGTAGCTTTGTTTAACTCAACACAACCCGGGCAGACAAAGAAAAGTTTTGCTGAAACATCTGGAAAATGATGCATGTAAAATTTCTTGCATTGCACTATTTTCAAAATTTAATTTTGCTTCTAGGGTCGCCTTCATTAGATTTTACTGAGTTTCACATTTTGTTTGCTTTTTGACAAAACGGTAGAAAAGCTTCAAAATGCGCCATTGGAGACCCCCACACTACGTGGGAATGTCAAATCCTAATATTTAGGGCGAATATTTAGGGCCACAATCTGCAATGGTAGTTGAAGTAATCGGTAGAAAATTTGATTTTGGGGCATGATGACGTGCGGTGATCTTCTTTGGACAACAACGCCAATATCAAACATCCAGATAAGAATCACGATTTAGGCTTCGGCTTGCCCGCTTTTCCCAGGTGAACCCAGTAATGCAAAAACGTACTTGTGTGTTCTACAGTAACTGATCAAACTTACCTAGTTGATAGGAAGCATTAAATCCTCTAAATGCGGTAGTTCTGTCAGTTTTGAAAATCAAATACAAACCACTTTCAGTTGATGTAAAGACTTGATAGCCATTATAATTTTGAAAGATGTTCTTTACAATCGGCGATTGCGCCGATTTTCCATCGCGAATCTAAAAGAAATTGTGTAAATGTAACAAAAATTGCATACAAGAAGTGAGTTAGCAAATAAAAAGGGGGGCATTTTAAAATAGTAGAATTAGCAACCAATCTGCAGTTTTGATCATGCCTTTAGTATATATTATGTTGATATACACAATACCAAGCTAAAAATTGCAAATACACAAGTTTTTACCCTACCTGAGGAGACAACCAATAACTTAAGTAAAAATATTATAGCCAACGCCTTTTTGAGCCATTTTAGGTTATCAAAATGACTGGAGACAGTTGGTGCGGTGTTATTTGCAATGAAACTGAAAGAACGACGCATTTCCGAAAGTAAATAGGGGTAAGTCACTCTCCGTGTACGAAGCCATTATTTTGTCCTTGCCAAAAACTAGGGTCAAAAACAACTTTTCTGGGTATTTTAGAGTCGAAATCTGCATATGTATTCAGTAACTTTTAGTTTAGCTGTTTTCAATAGCATTTGTGATGCCTTATGCAGTGTTTGAAGGTTGCTTATGAACAGTCAAACGAGAGGAAAGAGGTTAACCAGAACAACAAATGCAGAAGAAACATCCACTTGTTGGAAACCCAAAGAAATCTTTGATTGATTCACCAAGAGATTGCTCAACCATACTTGGTAAAAACTGCGAATGCATGCCTGTTATCCACTGCAATACTGTGTGTGATAAAGTGCGTTAAAAGTTATTGTAAAAATAACGCTAACGTGTGCTACCAGGCTTTGCCGAATGGCTTTGCTCTTCTTCCTCTTATATTATTAGATTGCGGTCTCTCGTCTTTTTTCTCGTTGATTTTACAAATTTGAGTGTTTTTTTGCTTGGAGACAGTAGAAAAAAGATCGGCAATTGATAAACATTGCAGAAAAGGACCAACTCAACAATACTAGCTTATTGTTTCAGTCTACGCTATCAGATGGGTTTTTCAACAACTTGGACGTGTTTCTGGCAAAAAACGTAACGGCCAGAATGCATTTGTGCACTCAGTACAAGAGCAGGAAAGCATAATTTACGAAACTACTATCAGTCTCGGTTTTCAGTTTTGAAACACTTCCTCAACATGTAGTGGAATGGCATCATCAGTGAAACTAAGCAACTGCATGGTTTTTAGCTATAGATAAAATGACTAAAACCACGCTGCAAACAGAATTGTTAGCAGGTCGATATGCCAACACTTTGCAAACATAAAAAGAAAACAGAATATATTTTGGTACTATAGCCCCAGGATGATTAAAAGTTATTGAAATACAAATTTTAAAAAAATCGTTCAGAATAACTTTTAAAATAATGAATTCGGCTATAGAGAAATTGTGATGCATAACCCTACAATCTCCAGACGTGCACTGCTCAGATATGCTGTTAAAACCAACTGAATCGTTCTCGTATGCAATGAAAGCCTATGCTCCATTTCATTTGTTGGAGCGAATGCGCGAGGGGTGCGGGCTAGAATCCAATAAGGGATCGTAAAACGTCATGTAGCATTATGCATCTATAAGCCATTCTCCTCACCTACACAGCTCAGTGTTTACGACGCTCTTCAGGGCATGCTATTTGGGATGTGATGGAATGCATAAAAAGTTGAGACAAGCAATGAAAAATGAAAATTCAATAAGAATTCTGCTTCATTTAACGTCATCGGCTTTACCGAAAAAAACTTGAACGCAAGTTTCCTGTTTGTTTATGTCCTTGATTTACAGTGACTAAGTTGTTGTCTTACCTCAAGAAAATCTGTTCCGCTTTCAAAACGAAAGTCGTACAGAATAAGCTGCACTTGTTTGAATTGTTCTTGAGATATAATCAACCAATGACATTCCAGTAGTGGCGGGTATTCGATAGGATAGTTGGGTGAGTGGAAGTGCCGTAGCTGTTCCGTCGCCACCACGCTAAACCCACATGCTCCTGGATCGATGGTATATTCGGCTGAAAAAGCAAATTTCCTGTGAGATGGCCAGTTTTCAGTTTGTGCAAAAAAGCCACAGCACAATTATAACTGATTAGGCGTAATTAGTCGCAGTCAATGCTTATCACAAAGTAAGATTTATTTGAAACGTTTTCCTATGCTTAAACGCTTGTTTTAAAAGTAACATTTATTGCTGGATAAGCCATTTTTTTACCTGTTGTGGCATATACCGAAGCCAGGAATCCTCGGCTTGTGACGCTCCAGTCCGAAGATAACGAAACGAGCATTTTGTCAAAAGTGGACTCGAAGATTCTAATGTATTGGAGGGTGTCTTGTCCTATTTTCGCAATTTGTCGTCCATTGCGACCTTCGTATAACTAAAGCAAGCATGAAAAAATTTGCAAACAATGATAATTTTACTGACTAAAAAAGTTTATCCATCGTATCACAAATTGATATCAATGAAGATTTCTTGTGTTTATCAACAATCGCTTCACAACTACATACCTTTAAATTTCAAAAGCACAAAAACCACTTTACAAAGTTGCAGCCTATTTCTTTCTGCTTCGGAGACGCCAGGAGTTCGATAAAAAACTTTAATAAGGTTCTACTGGCGCTACAAACATAAAAACACGTTAAAAACTTGCTAACGTTTCGATAGTCAACTATAGAAACGTTCGCAAGTTTTTAACTTGTTTTCATGTTTTTAGCGCAAGTAGGGCCTGATCAAAGTTTTTCTTGTTGCAGCCTATTGTTAGAGAAAATTTCATAGCTGGAGAAGTTGCTGTGCTATACTAACATATATTTTGTCGCAGCATGGTTCCAAATCAAANTCAGTAATGTCGATGAGAATGCGACGACCAGCGGGGACAGTCAGAGTCCAGTTGCACACCATATTGATTGGGTAATCAAAAGGATAGTTCGGGGACTTCAGTTCCGTGGAATTCTCAGGTAGGTGTATGTGCGATCCGCATGCGTAGGAAGGGCCACCTATAATTCATTGTTAAACGTATCCATTTGAAAGGAAGTAATCATCAAGAAACACATATTGGGTTTGCAATTACATTAAGGTCATACCAGATCGAAGTTGTCATCGTTATGAAAATGACTTATGATATCCGTTGTTTTGTGGAAATTTGCTTTCGGTTTTAGGGCTGTTTAAACAGCGAAACAGTGAGTTTTTCCCCACCACTGTTTGCTGAAGAAAACCACTGAAAACAATCGACACGATTTTCCAAATTTATGCCTTTGTACAACAAAATAATACCTTCCTGAAACTTCTTAGAAAATTTGATGGAAACAGGAAGCCTTGCTTTAACATTGATAAGAGGAAGAACCGGGTTTTCCAAGACATTTATACCCTTGCATTTGTGTCATGGAAAAGTGGATAAATTGCGGGATGAACAAAAATTGTATAAAACGGTTTGAGCTACCCTAAGAAATCAGTAATACTCATTCCAATTATATTCAACAGTTTGAACCATTACAACAATTATATGGACCAGGAGCCTTGCATTAGTGTGATGTTCCCAAGACCAGTTCACCTAATTACCTGGGGTTTGCTCCGCTTGAGCTTTAAACCCATCTCCTTCGATGTTGACATCCGATACGAGCCGTATTTGCATCACATTTGATGAGGAGACGAATATTTTGTTCGCTGAAATGGACTCGTCAAACAATTTATCCATTGACCTGCCAGTAAGGCCGTCAAAGATCTGTAAACAATCACATGCATCGCCTGTTGAACAAACCTTTGCTTGAAAACATCAGCATTTCACACACTGGGAACCTGTGATGATATATTGTGCGATGAGTGACTTATTGCCACTACAATATACGACAGGCGTAGAAGTCGGGGGTGCAGGGACGGCTGTAGCTCGGGGTGCAGGGTCTGTAACCGCCCCGGGGTGCAGGGACTGTAAAGTCGGGGGTGCAGGGACTGTAACCGCCCCAGCAATTTTGTTTTCTGGCAAATTTATTTCAAACATGGAAAAGATGTACATCGAAATCGTAATCATTTAAAGATTTTTTTGTATGTTAATTAACGTCATTTCTGATATTAATAAGTTGAAGGTTGAGTTAGGTATGTCTTTTTATTACCTAGAGAAGACAAATTTTAATTTTTGTTGAAAATTTACTTTTTGGGCATGCTCATGCTATTTGATTTGGTTTGATTTTTGTTAACTGTGTCACTTAATTGCACATAACACTTAACCTTACCTGCTGTGTTATACTGAACTCATTGGATGTGGTAATGACCCGTAATAACAGCAAGAAAGGCAACAAGGAAGAATCAATTCAAGCAGCTGAGACTTTTTTGAATCATAATGACTGCATGACCTCAGCTTTCTCCATAAAAATCTATTGATAAGTCTGATGAGTTGTTGGATACACTAAGCCTACTAGATTAAAATATATTGGCCTAAAAATCTTAAAGCTTCATCTTTTTCAAATTGCGATGGCTCGATAATAGGCTTAAGAGTGTTTTTGAAAAAATCAGAGTTGTGTTTGATTAATGTGTATCTACCATACTGCAGTGGAGCTAAAACGGATGAATTTTTAGCATACTTGGGCAAAATGAAACAATTATGTGAGGAGCTGCAATGCCCAAATATTTGTTTTGTGGGGGACTTCAGTGCTGGGGCCACAAATGCATTTGGTGGTTTGTTAGAAGACTTTTTTATGGAAAATGATTTTATCATTTCTAATTATGCACTACTACCCCAGGATACATTCACATACATTAGTGATGCACACAACACAACTTCATGGAAATACCATTTTGTCTCATCCTTTTCAGTGCATCAAGCAATGTTCAATATGGATGTGCTAACCGAGTGCATACTTTCTGATCATCGGGCTGTGACAGTCAGCATTCAGTGCTCCCACCTTCCTGAATTTGATGATGAGGTGATGCAGCCCCATTCAAGTCGAATTGACTGGCTTAAGGTCACGGCCCAGGAAAGAGAGGACTACTACCATGAAAGAAAAAACCTACTTGATCAACTGCGATTGCCCATAGAGGTCTGTCAAAACTTTAATTGTACAGATGAGAAACATCTGGAAGAAATGGAAAATTTATATGCAGAGCTGACCAGTGCTCGGCTTGCTGCTGCATCCCATGCAATCAAAACAACAGGTAAAAAGAATGAAGATAAATTTAACATTCTTGGCTGGAACTCGGTGGTCAAATCAAAATACCAAATTGCAAAGGCAGCCTTCCGGCTATGGGTAAACTGCAATAGACCCAAGACTGGTGGCATATACAGGAACATGGCTAAAGCAAAAAAAGATTTCAAATTTTCATTGCGGCAATGATGTTGAATTACATAAGGCCAATGGCCTAGCAGCTGCACTACAGGCTGATGAGACTAAGAAGTCATTTCAGCAAAAGGTAAATAAAAAACAGACCCCCATCATTATCAACATTGGTGGGAGGGGCAAATGGTGGTTTAGAGATTGTTAAAATGTGGAAAGACTATTTCAAGGGAATATTAAACTCTGAAAACTCTGCCAATGGGTCTGCAGAACACAGCATAGACTGCAAGAACTACATGGGTCTTGAAATACCCATGTGCTCTTTTGTCTCCTTGACATCACTTCTTCAAAAGCTGCCCTTGAACAAAGCTCCAGGGCCTGATTGTATTTCTGCAGAGCACTTGCTGTATGCAGATGAATCTCTGCGTTTTTTTTCTCAG
>JGI24158J21664_10000803_pt1 | contig 31782 bp, 15 predicted proteins | sample Ectturendosymbi3_FD_21664 | JGI IMG/M metagenome (IMG submission 21664)
CTAGATGGACTATTTACGTGTCAAATTGATGCTGGTCGGGAGTGAGTGAGTCCACATCACTCCTGGCCAGAGTGCACGTGGCAAGAACGAAGCTTAATCTGCACTCCATACTTCACAAAACTGTAAATCCCCAAAATGAAGCCTCATTACCGACTACAATTGGACGCTGTGCACACGTCTGTTAATTGAAACTCTTCCAAAGTGTTGCTGCAGATCAATCGTCAGTTGTGAACACAGATTGGCGTAAAAACAGATTGTTATTAGTAAAATTTTGTTTTTGTTGGTTGTCGGCCGCATGGTCTAATGGATAAGGCGTCTGACTTCGGATCAGAAGATTGAGGGTTCGGGTCCCTCTGTGGTCGCTGAACTTTGGTTAGTGTAAATCGTTACATCTTCCAGCCAAACTGGAAAGTTAGAAGATACTTTCAAAAACGTCGAATTTTGTCAGATAGTGTATAGATTGGCGTAAGGAACAGATGTGTCTCAAAGAAAGTCTTGCGATTGCTTTGACGTCTCATAATGTCATGGCCAATATTGAATAAAGTCTGGCAAGTTTTCGGACGTCTGTCTTTTTTAATAAAACCACAAATGAAGTTTTTGGATGGAGTCACAATGCTACGTACGAAAATTGACGTTTGTATTGAGCTCATTTTGTTGTTTTTCGCGTTCAAAAATTGACGCCCAATTTTTTCTGAAAAACACCTGGAGAGATAATTTGGTGGTCACACCAAATAAAAGTTTTCATGATCTGTGTGGGAGAAAATTTTCAGGCAAATGTTGCTAAAAAAGTTTCGTTAAATTTATGGAAATTCGGCAAAGATCCTTAGCACCCCGAAGAATTTGGCTGCTCCTGCCCCTGTTACTTTGACACACTGCCTGTCAACTAAGTGCAAAACACTAAACGGCAAACGCTTGCAATGCCCGGTTAGGTTAACTGATTGTTACGATGATCGCGATTGCAGACTACCTTACTTGGGAAGATGCGTGATGTCCTAATGAAAACAAACAGTGTATGACACAGCAAGGAGATTAATTGGTTTCCCTTTCGCGTGCAAACGATGTAAATGTCTGCACCACATACAGTGATCACTAGCAAGGACACAAATTGGATTCAAGCCAGATTTTTCAGGTAATAATGCTGTTGCACATTGATGGCACACCTTTGCTACTGCGAATGTATCCATGCACAACCCATTTTCCTTGCGAACGAAACGATTGTTCTGGCGGTGACGGTTCACATTCAGGCATCATCGGCACCTCGCCTGGAGAATATTTTTAATGAAAGGAAGTAGCAACCACATCACTAGCCTCATTACTGGCAACATCACCGCTATCATCAACATTAACGCTGTTATCAATCTTATTCCAGCAATGCCATGAAGTAGAGAGATATCTCTCAGTAACAGATCAGCTTCGCATGAGTCATTGTGAGCATAGATGGGATTGGCGTTTGTTAGTTGTGAACGAACTTTGCGGACAACTGGATCAAATTTACTCGCGCGCACAAAACAACACAAGACAACTTATCTGGGTGATGCCGATCATGAAGGCAGGGCCGTGTGGCGACCTATGGTCCAGGGCGGACTGAGATTTGATTGCGCCCCGGGCAAGAAACAGGTTTGGGATCCCCATATTTGAACCTAAAGTCTTTTGGGAGCAAATGTACCGAATTGAAAAAAATACTTGCGACATTGTTGGGACTGTTTGGCGCCCTACAAGTGATTCGGTGCACAGTTGTAAACCGGCCTCATTTTGAAGCCCGAACCCGGACCGCGACCGAAACAACAAGCCCGAACTCGGCCCGAGCCCGACATTTATTTTTAAGCCCGATTTAGTCCGAAAGCCAAATTTACCGAGTGAGTCAAGATATGCGCAACTGCCTGGTATCGGTGGACCTACAGGTACACGGTTTTTACACACCCAAAATAGCAATCTCCTTGACCAAAACATTAACTTAAACCAGCACAAACTCAGCTTGTTAATCAGTGCTAATACTGCGGAATGTAATGTTTCTCAACAGAAAAACAAACTATCACGAAATTTTCCACGATGTCGCTATAGGCATAAAAAGAAATATTTTGGATAGCCCTATAGGCATGAAAAGCTGGATTGTAGGCCATCGTTTCTGAACACAAGCGACGAATCGCGTAAGTGATTGATCTTTTCGACCAATGCCATTTCGTGCTAATTTCCACACCGCTGTCGCCTTCTGAAAAAAGTGTGAGACTAATCCCTGCAGAGCACAAGTGAATGCAGCTGTGTTTGCAAATAGAGTTAGCTGAAGAAAAATCACAATTAATTCACTCACAGAAGTCACACAGTGAGCAGAACAAATGTACTTGAAGAAGGAAAAAAATCGTTACTTCGAATGGTATAAAAAACTTGTGTATGCAGGCCCGAAATCGGCCCGCACCCGGCCCCGACTTGCAACTCTGATTCGGCGCCCGGGTCATTGTGCAGATATGACCGCAGTTCATGGATCTCAAATGATAAGTCAAGGTCTGGATAAATACGATTAGGCACGCCGGTAATAACAAATAACTGGTCGAGGTTCACGATAACAGTCAGAGTTATGGTGTGACAAGGAAAGGCGAATGGGAATTTTGAACATTCATGAATAACCGTACGTATGGTATGAACTTGTTTCTAGATTCAAGCTAAATATCTTTGGAGTGATTTGCGGCAGTTGACGAAATCTTGGTTTGTTTTCTGCGCACATACGACAATTTTGACAGGCTTTGCGAACACCTTCTGTGAGGAAAGGCAAGTTTTTGCTTCCGACCAAATGCAGCAATGCAGTTATTTCAAGGTAACATAACTGAAATTGAATTTCATTATTCGACATACTTGGTAAACTGAGCACTAAGAGCTCTCCTCAAAGGATCTGAACCAGCACTGACTTTACTAGGTCGATTGCGTGGTGGTGTAATATAGAGACGCCAACTCTATTGTGCAGCTTCGAATTTTATTGTTCTTGATTTTATTTCGGCTGCGATTGCTCAGGATAAAGGCGACAGATTGTTGATCTGTGACGAACTCGATGTGGTAACGAAGAGGAATATTTTTCCGTTTTCGTCCAGCTCCAAATACTGCTGTTGAATCCTTTTCGACACCTGGATTGGATCCCCTCCTTAAAACATTCGGGACATGAAGGCGACTGGATTCCCGGCTTGATTTGGTGTAGCATGTACCATAGCTGCAGGGGAACAAAACGTTTGATGGTGCGAAAAAGTTTGTCCAGTTTTTCGGATATTTTCCTGAAAAAAGAAAAAGCTAAATTACGGCAAATAGGCAAAAAACATCAAAAGTTAACATCAAAGTTTTCCAACATGGTTAATGGGGCTATGGCTCAAGTTGTGGGGGGACACAACTGTCGTATAACCTTTTTAAGGGTATACTAAAGATCGGCTTTAAAGTTTCCGTCGTCAACAGGAAAAAAAGTTTGCAACTAACCTTGTATAACCACTGTACTGGATCCCCAAGATATCATCGCTGATGTTTGTTCTTCATAGATGTGATAAATATGTTAATCTGTCAGATTTAGAATTATACGAGAATTTCAAATATTTTTTAAATTTTTGCCCGACTTTTCTCTGATTTGCAAGCGCATTCCTACCTCTACGACCCAGAACCGTAGCCAGAAAGTCTTCAATAGGGGATTTTACGTTAGTGCAGGAGGGCTTAACTTTCTAAATTTGACAAAAAGTTCACTTAGGTTATTCATAGTGTTTCATATTTCAATTGGGGTGGACGTGTAGCTTTGTTTGAGGGGGGCTAAACCCCCAACCCCGTGGCGACGGGAGTGCCACGTACTATCACATCTGACACTTCGTATTTAATACAAAAGGGTTTCATCAATTTGACGAAGACAGGGGTTTGCAATTTATTAATTCACTTTGAGATTCGCAAAGGAGTGGTATGACTTTTATCCAACAAAAGTGACTGTGCAGTGACAAGTGGTTAAACTTGGTGGGAAAACTTTGGAATACGTTTTGCATGATAAGCAATCACGCCTAACATCCGCTAGGTGTCCTTCTTGCTCTGTGGGAGAGGAAGTCTAGAAGCGGGTTTAAACGAACTGAATCTGTTTTGATCATTTTGAGCTCACTTTGATGTTCGAAGACATTTATTTGAGCCGCTGTCTTTAGAGACTTATTTTCTTTCATCGTTGAATTGCGGCATCAGAAAGCTTCGAGCAAATTTGCAACATTGTAGTCATGTTCTTCTTGTGATCAATCAAACGCCGTTATGTCTTCTGATAAGCGTAAAAGTCTATTCGATTTTCATCCTTTAGAAAACGACTGATCGCAAGCTGAAAGTTGAAGACCCCGATTCTCTGTACATGTTGACTGTCAGAGAGTAATTGCACATGTACGAGTTTTTCATCAATTCGAACAACTGGTTGTGTATCCCACTGCAAACGGCTTGGTTCAACAATATCGTTTTCTTGTAGTTCAGCAATTTCTTGTTTCAAATTCTGTCAGCTTTACTATACTGCCGAGATTTCGCTGCAATATGTTGACGATTTCCTGACTAATTAGGAAACAGTCTCAGGTACGACACGAGCTTAGGGTAGGTCGTACAGGCATGCTCTCGTAACGACAAAATCCTTCTTTAAACCGTTGTGCTCAATAATAGTCGGTTGGCCAAAAATGATGTCACTACGTTTCTTGCTCATCAGCGCTAAATCGCATTTGTTTGTTTTCACTGCTATTGACAGTTACATCACCGCACATATTTCGAGAGTTGTATCGTATGGCTTGTCTCATCCATCGACACTTGTTTTAAGATAAATTGTTTACATTTACAGTATCAATCGAGACACATCGCTACTGTTGTAATTGCCAACTTTTGAAATAAACAAAAGCACAAATTTTTTCTAAATATCAAGACAGGAACAGACGAAGATGATAAAAGCTTTGGGCATAGAACACATATTGCGCTGGCAATGATATAGAAAAGCCTAAACGTTATCTGAACTGATCAGATTTTCTCCAACTTTCTTGCATTTATTGCATTGATCATTTTGTGCGCGACAGAGCTTTATGGGGTTGTAGTTATATTCACAACAATAGACCATTATTTTGGCAAAGCGCTGCTGACAAGCATCACAATCCAGTTTGATTTTCAGAGTGGTATGAAATGATGCAGCATAGGAATGCAGATCATTTGGCAAAGATTCGTAAGAGCTGCTCTTTTACGTTGTTGTTGCTGTAGATAGTCCTTCCATAGGGTTGAATGCTGCAAGCAAGATGATTTTTGAACAGCGTTTAGTGAGGCATGTTGATCAAATGCCACAAACATACAAAAATTTTTGTTTTCCAGATGGACATTGACCAATTTCTGGAAACAGAAGACCGTTGGTGGAAGCGTCTATGCATAATTCCTGTCAGTATTACTCTCCACTAAAGTCTTTGCAGTCTTTGCACCGACGGTTGTTATTCAGTATTTGCAACATTTGAAAGAACTCGTTTAACCGTTCGCCGAAGTTTTGCTTGCAAACTGCTACAAGATCAGGTGTAACTGTTTCGTTTGGGGTTCAAAGAGACCTGATCACTTCAATATCTGAATGGATTGTAGTACAATCTTTTATAAACTCAAAAGGTATCAGGACCACAGGCACCTAGGACAAAACCCACCCAGGACAACTGCTACCTGCAGTAGGATAATGCGCTTTACACATAACATACGAGCTATTAAATTCAGTTCACACTATCGCTTTGCGGCACGCAAGAGGAGTTCTCGCGGCACGGCGGTTGAGAACCACTGTGCTACAGTGTTATTGCTTCAACATAGTGCAGCAAAAGTGAGTTGTAACGATGCGTTTGCTGCATGTAACTCACATGAAAAGCTGAGGTAAAGCAATGCACAGAACGTAAAATGGACGAAAGTAAACGGGTTTTATGAGTGCGTGGAATGCATATGATGGAACAGTGTGCATGAGAGAACTGAGCTGTGAACAAATTGAAAAGGCTCATGAAAAAGTTAAGGTTTGCGCTTGCTTTAAGAATGCTTATGAAGATGTAATGACATCGACACGACATCCTACCCTCAAAGTATTAAACCTGAATTAAAGGTTCTCTAAAGTGGTCAGAGGACGAAAAAACTTTTGTTAGGCCTAAACACTTTTGGGATTTCAAATTTTTGTCACCAAAGCAGCACCTTGTGAAGTTCGAAAGGCTTTAATGGCAATAAACGTAGTGAATTCAATGTGTCCTAGTTGTCCGAGGTGGAAGTTGTCCTAGGTGACAGTTGACCGAGGTGGTAGAATGCCGGGGTGGCAGTTGTCCGGTGGCTACGAGCCCAATACCAAAGCGAAAATAGAGGCTAAAGTTAAATTATCTGAATTAAGACTATTCTACATTCGTTTGTCTTCGAGCTGAGCAACGAAATCGTCAAACGTTCTTTTCTCATTCTTCCAATCCATCAAAGCTGAATCAGCATTTGCATTGATATCCAATCGAGCTGGTTTAAATGTTGCAGTGTGTTTGCTTCAAATGGCATCTCTGCAACTTTGTGGCCAGTTATGTGAACTGAACAGACAGAAAAAACGAGAACCACTTTGCAAGAACAAGAACAGCACAAAATTGAAATAGATCTGTGAGATAAAGAAACCTTCATAGCATTGCAAACGTCGTTTACTGCACTTAAATCTACTGTGCCGCGTCTCACCAGGACAGTCACTTTGACACAGTGCTGATCAACCACCTGCACAACACGAGGAAGACCAAAGTATCGACACTTGGAATTCACGCTTTGATTGATTATCACCATCACGCACGGCAGCAAGTCGATACGTTCAAGTACCTTGCTATCGTACTCATGAAAGACAGAAGGCAGAATAAGTAGATTGCTACACGGTTCCGTAAGACAAATGAAATATTGCGGGAGCTTTTTCATTCCGTGATCACAAAACGGGAGCTTGTAACCACTGCTTACTTTAAATTTTTTTAATCGGGATTTGTTCCGATCCTCGCCTCTCGTCATTATTCTTCGTTAATTTTGCGATCTCAGACACAAGCGGCAGAGACAGAGTTCACAGTGCAACACTTCGCGACAAACTGCGCAACTGTAAAACTCGTAAAGTTGTGAAGGTCGAGCCACTTCTCCGAATTGAGTGACCTCAGCTCCGACGGTTCGCCATGTGAACATAATATCCCAGGAAAGAGTTGCGAGGCAAGTCCTGCTGGCTACATCCACGGGAAAGCGGCCCAATGGTCGACCAAGGACTACGCGGAGTGACTATATCCTTCACCTAGCTTGTTCCTGTCTTGGTGTGGAGCCAGCCGAACTATCAGACGTTGAAAACCGTGAGGTATTTCAAGAACTCCTCGGCGACTGCTCCCGAGATCCTTCCCAGAGGAAATGCTGATGTGAAAATGAGGTGTCTTGCTTAAAAACCACTACAGCGTAACTCCCGCCTCATTACGTGGATTACCCACAATTCGCAAAAATGACTTTTTGCACTTTGAAATTAAAGTTTGGAAACGTTATGAAAAATTTCCAAGTAAAGATTTTACTTCCTGAAAGAAGGCGAACAGTGTACGTGGTCAATTTCAACACAGGTCTTTTTTATGCAAACGTGACATTTTTCTTCTTAGGAGCAGGTAACTATGCAATTTATTGCTGTCACATCCATAACCACAAAGGATGAAGTTACGTGTAAGCAGCTTTGTATACAGTACAAAAACGTCACAAAACAGTTACAAACGTTAACAATCACAAAAAACGTCACAAACGTTAAATTATCACAAAAAACGTCACAAACGTTAGTTATCACAAAAAGGTCAGGAACGTTAAATTATCGTTTCCACCAGAAGGAGCTACAGAGAACCTGAAACCGTTGTTTTATTTGTAAATTCATTTCTGATGTTGTAACTGTCCAGCATAATTTTATCACAAAAAGTTCAGAAACAAAATTGCCCATGGAACTCATAAATAGCCGTAGCAAACAAGCAATGTATTTTAGGTTCCCGTAAACAATTTTTATGTATTATTTGCTACAATTCAGGTGTACATTGCACTAACTGTAAAAGCGTTGCAGCAGAGGGTGCAGTTGGCCACGGGTCGAAACTGGGAATGTGGAACTTTAACAGATATTTTCAGAGATGTAAAGGCTATTAAATATTTATCGCCGGTTGCAATTTTTTTTTGAATTAACTTTTGCGGTTGACTAACTCGTTTGCTTTGATAAAAGATCGAAAATTTGAGATACAATGATGTTTGGTGATCTTTGGATAAAGTCCCTATGTACAGTATTGCCTAACCTCTCGTCACTTTGAAGATGAAGGGGACCATATACGCTAAAATTGCAGACAGCTAAGGTGAGGTTTATTTTCCCAAAGAAAATGTAACGAGAAAATGCAGGGACAAAACCGAAAGCGCATGCCGCGGCAGAAAACAACGTTGGATCCAAAACTGTATGCCACCCAGGTTTACAAATAGCAAATCGCATTTCAGCTGCTACATGCAAAAGGCAGATAAAAGCAAGATCACGCTGCGATAACTGGAAACACTCATTATTATAAGTTGTAAGCGTTTGTAATGAAGTTTGCTGAAAGTGGGCGAACTGATGAAGCTTGTTATTCTTTTGTGTTCCAAGTGCGTGACAGAAGAAAGCGTCCAGCTCAGTCCTCACCGTACCAAAGTGTCCATCAACGCAGGGGCAGCGCAGCCTTTCCTGTAAGCCGGTGCAGTCAACTGACTGTTGTCTATTTGACCTGGCAATGTTCGTGAGTTCGTTTGTGTCAGAATGCCGGAGTTCCAGGTTTCGTACGATTAATGTCACGCTCAGGTTCAAGAGGTGTCATTTCCAGAAAATAACCTTTCAAGTGGTATCAAGACTGCACTACAGTATAGCGAAAGCTTTTAATAATGCAGACCGTAATTAAGATGAAATACGCTTTGCACCTGTAGGGCATACACACATCGCAACCTATCACTTTTGTTGAGTGCGCTTGCTCAATTAAGTTATACGCCACTGCATATTGAGCATTTCAGCAAGAGTTCCACTTGTCGAGTAACGTGGTTTTAGCGACAAGCGATCCTATTGTAAGGAAATGCGTACGTTTTTTTTGCACCGCCTTTTGATTATAAAAGCTTACTTAGCACAAAGAGCATAAACACTCATCAGTTTTCACAGACAAGAAAACGTTCTTCAAATCTTAAGAAAGGCTTTGATTACGGTCAACAGAAAGCTACCCTGCACGAAATCCTCATTGTGACGTAAAATATGAAGCTATAATCACATCTCAAGAGAGTTACCTTCTTTGTTGTAGTATTTACGAAAGCATGCTTTTCTGTTGCTTTTTCAAGTTTGGTTGTAGACCAAATTGTTTATGCATTTTTCTAAAATTGACCATCCGGAATTTTCAAAAGCAACAATGGTTTGGCTTACGAGGAAACACAAAACCTATAGGAGAGCAAAAACCTTGCTTCTTTGGTTATATACCTATTTTTTCTGCAACAATATAACTGGTCAGAGGACTGATTCATGGAGTCGTAAGGCACTAGTAGACCAACTGTTACCTTATTTGCAAATTAGTTTCTCCACTTTTGTCTACTGTAGAGTGGATTGTCTTCACAACATTGAAATGATCCAAGTACAGATTAGCTTATCCGTCTTAATACCTTGTCTTAGTGCGTTTACTATTGTAAGGCTGAGTAGACATGATTTGTCATCGATTACATGGTAAGCAAGGAGTATCTTAATTTTGTTTATTCTACCTCATCGACTTGGCCAAAGATTATGACGCAATGTGCCACTTCGGAACTTCAAATGCTGAGTAGAAGTAAACAAAAAAGAAAATGATGTAAATCTGGTTAATTCACCTTTTTATTGCTCATGCATCACATTACTTTTCACGGCATAGGTATTCACCTTGTGTCAAAATGATGTTGCAGTAGATCGCACCTCTGGAACAAAAACAAAGCATTTTTTCAAAAATATTCGTTTATCCAAAACAAGGTTTACTGAGGCGCATTCTGCGTGTAATGTTGATATCTCATTAATTCAACACAATTTCAGTGATTCTTTTCTAGACAAAAGTTCTATAGTTTTTAAATGGAAATTTTATATCTTGCCAGATAGTCGAATATAAGCATATTGCATTTCAGTTTCTAAATCCAATGTTATACGACCTTCCGGGATAAAGATATAGTTTCGCAAAATGGTGTGATCAGGTCAAATTTGTAGACGGTAATATCCTACGTAATCCTAACTGAAATGGTTTTTCGTGTTGTTGAAGCTGAAAACCTATAACCAGGCGCTTCCTCCTGCAAGAAAGCTCAGACCAACACGGACAAAAGATCTTTCAGCAACGGTGGCCTGTGACCTTGCGGCCCACTGCAAACCGCATCTTGAGACGTTTGTCTGATTATTTCATGTAAACACATTTTGCGGAAGGCCTTACTCTCGTCAATGTAACACCACCAGGACAACACACGAGATCCGATGCAGTTTCATTTCTTGTCATTTTTATGTGGAGCAGATCGATGCGGTGAACGGAAATACTCAAAAGAACGAATAAGCCGAAGGCTTGCTCGTCTTTATAGTTGTGGTCGTCTCATCTTTATAGTTGTGGTTGCGAAATACCGACACTTTTGGTAAACGATGACACATATTGATGTTGAATATGACACATATTGAGGTCTCAAGATGACACATATTGGGGCCTCAACATGACACATATTGAGGCTTCAAGATGACACATATTGGGCCTTTTCATGCTTTTAGCATTAAAAAGGATATTAACAAAGAATTTCATAAAGCAGTTAAAATAAATCATCCATAAAGAAAACGCGAAACTAAAATAAATCATTCATGACGAAAACACGAACCAAGCGTTGCTTAATGAACTGCTGACCAAGATTTTCTCTAAAACCCACCGATAAATATCTGTTTCCTGACCTTTGCAAAAATAGGAGAAAAAGTCCAGTTTGCCATATAAACGACCTGCTGCTCGCTCATAGCTACAAGAGACAGCGAAAATAGCGAAAACTGGTGTTACGAAGCAGGAAAGTTGCCGCGAGGCACCGAGCTGAGGACGAGGATTTTGCGGCGGCAGAGCTCTGGGCTCATCGGCTTTATGTAGAGGATTATTTCTGCATGCACAAACTTGACTAACGGTTTTTTGTTGCTAAAAGTTTTGGTTCTGCCTATAGCAGGAAGACATTTTGTAAATATCGCCAGAAATTGTTTATTACTCGCCACAACGTGTCCCAAATAAACACAAAGGTAAAGAATGTGCGTTTACTGAGATGAGGTTCAAGCAAAACCAGATCACAAAATATATCTTGTTGAGTTGCAGAAAATGTTGTACAAGCAAACAATTTTTGAATTCAATGGTAAATGCTAGCTACTGCACGAATATTCAGAAGTGCCTCTAATTAACGAAACGAGCTTACTATCCAGTCGACCATGACCAGACGAGGCATACGTTTTCGACTCACTGAGTCAGATTCTGAAAGTAACAAGTTTTACGAAAAACTTTTTTTTTCAATGCACCCGCAGATCAACGTTGTATTTCCAGCTCGTTTTTGGTTTTCAAAGCTTTTTAATTTTTTTAACGTTTCTAAATGTTTGCGGCAGAGTGAGAAACAATTCATCCGCGTTTAAATTTATTTTTTGCATTAACACTCTGCGTCGCCAGTCGCCCGGCATGAAGCCAGTAACTGCCACGCAGACAAACGTTACGGAAAGCTCGTGTAAATAACTCTCGGTTTACTAAGTTTGCGGCAGCAACACGCGTTACGCCACGCTTGCCCCGCATCCAACATTCGCGAGCAGTTGCGCGCAAGAAACAACGGAGATGCTCACAACAGACAGGAGCGTTGTGTTAGCGAAGTATTTGGGGCGAGGAGTGATGGATTTGCGAAATGGACATCAAGAAACAGAAAATAAATTAAGCTCATCGAGTGTTCCGCACACCGGAATTACTGCAAAAAAACGTGTCCAATAAGTTCGACACACCTGGTCATATTAAAAAACGGTTTTCGGAGCTCACTGCAGCTTTTTCCCTGAATGTTTTTGTTACATCTTTGTGGCTTCCTCCAGTTTTAAGCAATGCCGAAACACGTTTTTCAGCCTTCTTTTAAATTAGTTTTTGGTTGTGGCGGTTGGAAAACGCTTTCGTGATTTATTTTAGAAAAATAATTCCATTGGGTTGTCAATAATCCCGCAGAGTTGTTTGATTGACAACTATAAATATAAAGTCGTTTTTGCTGTTTTTGTGAAGCTTCAGCACTACAGTCTCTGCGAAATTGCTTTCCAGTATCGTCCGGAAAAAATATGTCGCAAGACGCGCGTGGTTGTTGACCTAACACTGTGCGGCATTACACAGTGATCGAATTGTAAAACGGAATTTCTAGAAGTGAATCATTTATTTGCCGCTCGTGTGCGCACTGCCCAAGTGCTTGAGGTCTGCTAATGAGGGGTGTTCGGTAGGCTGACTCGCCCATGGCTAGACAAGCACACCTTTCATTACCGGTATATTTTTCTTTCCTTTGCGTAGACGTGGAATACGTCGTTAGTTGCTGCCTTGTTATCTTTCAAATCAAACTCGTTGATAAATTGTCTATTTGTTCGAAGCAGGTGTGGGTACAGCGTGTTCGAACCAATATCCAGGAAAATAAGTTTCTTCTCCTCTTAAAGTATCACAAACGTCATCCTTTTTTGCTGTTGATGCATTTCGTTAGAACATTTGTGCAACGCTACCTTATACATGTTAAACCATCTTTAGGGTGAAGATATCAAAACAGTCGTTAACCTAAATACCAACAAGGGAAATGAAAGTTTCGGCAAAATGTATGTTGAAATATTTAATACATAATGCGATCTTTTTTGAACCTTTTGTGCTATACTTATGCATGCATTATGCAAAAAACATTCAAATGTGTAAGTGTGCTCCAAACCAAAGATGTACGTGATGATGTCAGTTGTGTCAGTGTGCAATTAATACATGTATAGTAAATGCAAAGAGTTGTGCAAAGGCTTCATTTAATTAACATATCTGAGGTTTGATAGCTCTACTTGATTGAACGTTTGGAAATGGGTGCTAGTAGTGATACTTTATCCTCTAATTTGACACTAAACATGCCTATCTACTGCATTTTCGTTTTGCAGGTTAATTGTATGTAATGATTACAACTTTTTTAATTTATTTAAAATAAACTAGAGGCCGGTTTGATGCAATTTCCTTTTTGTTAGCACTTAACATTTTGGCAAAAGTGAAGAGGCAAACCCCTCAAATAGAATCGCTAAAGGTCTTTAAACATGATGTCTGGAAAGGAGGCTTTGTTGTTGGTAATTGCTGCAAGCTGCTGCATTTATGGATGTTTTGCTGAAAATGTGAGTCTTTTTGACAAACTTCACCTTCTGCAAGAAATAGATGAATTAGAATATTATTATCAATAGAGTAAAAAAAGTACTTTTCATGTAGAAATTCTATCATGGTGATTATTTCACGAAGTGTCCCTCCAAATAAATGAAGAGCATACCTATTATGAGATTTTATTAACATTTCAAATTATGTGAAAATCAACTGATTTGAAATAGCCTATTGCACCTCAGCTAAAAAGCAAATCAGATTTAATTAAACAAAATTTTACTGTTTTTGTCAAAAGTGATGCTACCGTTATTAAACGTATTTAATGTAATAATTGGGAATAGCTAAAGGAAACATTTTGCATAACGATATTGTTTCAGATATTGCAAAATTTCAACTCTTACCACATAAATTCAAATTATTTGGTATTTTTGTAACGAAAAATTAACTTGAAAAGTAACATTGTATGTTTTTAACGCAATAGCGATGTGTTTCCAAAGCAAAAAAGCTTTGTTTATGCGAGGAAGACCTTTAATAAACGTGCCGACACACCCAGACCAAGTTACAAAGGGGATCATCACACAGCCATTGAAAAAAACAGCCTTGCACATTATATCACAAGTTGCTGTCTTTCAAACTGCGTGATACGCGTGGATTTGGGACATTGCAGCCAGAGCCGGTCCTAGCAGATGCGGGGCCCAATGCAAGACCAAAGCGCGGGGCCCTTCTTAACTGAGATTTTATGACGTCATCGTGTTCAGTCAACCGTGTTACGATCGTGGTAGAGCGCAAATATGCAGTACAGCAGTAACACGAGAATTGAGCACGTTTGCTAACTTTCGAGAGGAAATTTGCTGGTTCTGACGAGAGCGTTCTTTCTTAACAGTGAAATTTATATGGCGTTTCTACTGAATTCTCAAGCGCAAGGTGTATCTGGCAAAAATGAATAATCTACCCAAACACCATAGCGCGGGGCCCCAGAGGCGCGGGGCCCAATGCAGCTGCATCGGTTGCATCGGCTTAAGGCCGGCCCTGATTGCAGCTAACATCAACGCCTTGTAAACATCTTTTTCTACTCGCGGCAATAATTAGCCGCCGTCTTAGCGTCAACTACTTGATGCCAAGGTGACATGCTTTTGCTGAGATGAACGCCGGCAATTAGTTGGATTGAAATTACACTCTCCCTTTCGGATATCCGCACGGTGAAGTTCAATTAATTGATGTAACGTTTTGTAGCAAACAGCCGGTTCGGAGCCCCTGGAACCTGCTATCTTTCATATTATCATGGATGTTATGCGGCCGGGCAAAGCGGATAACCCCTAATAATTAGAGTTATCAACATTGGACAAAGGTATGCAGAAAGAACAAATGTACTTCCTTAGTAACAGACCAAATTATGAAAACAATCAAGGTTTGTTTGTTCATTTGCGCGACACTCATGAATAAAACAACGAGACATCGAACAAAAAGTAAGTGTTTAACTTAAAGAAAATTCTCCGAAATAGGTCAGAGCCACAGCTGATGTCCTAACACATTTCGTCATTATTTTTCCCCCGACAATAGATGAAATTGGTTTCTGTTGTCCTGTTTCACGCATGAGGTCATCTGCAAACACTTTGTTACCAACCTCAAAAAACCTGCATGAATGAAATATGCACAGCAAGACTTTAGGCCTAATTATTGCCAGTACTGATCGTAAAAATTGATGTCATGTTTTCATACGTCATAGGCCAAGCTGAACCGTGACGACCAAAGACATCCAATAACAGATGAAAGGGAGCAAGAAAGAAATTTTCCAGTGTTTCTGCAAAATACGGAGAAAACCAACATTTATCTCTCACAATACGGCTTACCTGTCTTTCACGTCTACTATGTTCCTGGAGAAAATGTTACGAACGTGGAACATCCAGCAGTTGAGCAAGCGTTTCTCGTTAAAAAGGTTAGGGGTGCATCGGAATGATGTCTGTTATTGCAGAAAGTTTATGCGTAATTTCAGAAAGCTTCAACCTTAACTTACGCGTGAGCACAGGACTTCTAGATTCTAAGTTAACGTTGCATTATTTCGGAAGGTTCATCATTTTTCCCTCATTATGGTCGAGGGAAAGATTGAGTAAATGAAATCAGAAACTTGCCCTACTCTTGCCTCCGAACATTAAAAAAAAACTTTGGCAAGTTTTGTAATGTGTTCCGAGATATTGCTCTTCTTGAATTATTTTTTGCACATGCGTTTCCCACATAGCGCCTCCTCAATGCGTTGCAGTTTGAAAAATTTTATTCAATTCAAAGTATATTTTAATTTTCACTTTTGCTATCTGACAAACATTTTCAACAACCTGTCCTTCACACGTTCGTTTCTTTCAAAGGGAAAAGCAGCAATGACCACAGACGGTCTCCAGATATCGTTACAAGATTTTCACAGTTTTCACAAGTCGTCCACTCGATCAAGGCGGGAAATAACTGGCTTGTCAAATCAATGGGGATCTTGGAGTTGCTGCAGGTGGGAAATGTTCAAGTTTTGTTCCGTTTTACAGCTGTCGCGTTTCAAAACATGAGATCAATATTTTGCGATGGAAATGGTTTCGCGGCTTCCTAAAACATTGTCATGTTGGGCACATAGGCGTAGCCATTGGGGTCAGGAGGCCATGGCCCCCAAATGTCATATCTAGTCATTTTGTGCTTTGAGAAGCCGCGTCCCAAACAAAAATACTGTTGCTCGCCTAAAATCAAACATTTTACACCCCCCCGAATGTTTCGCCCCCCAAAAAATTTTGGGCTAGCTTCGCCACTGGTTGGGCAAATCTTTAAGCAGTGATGTCACTTGTATGAACATCACAGAACAGTTGAGAAAGATGTTTTGTGAAGTGGCCGAATAGGCAATGTTATTGCATTGCGTCACCTAAACTAATAATTAAAAGACCAGATTGACGTTCGTTTCATTGTCATGGCGAAAGGATAATTACAACATCGCGGTGCTTTCTTGAATGCACCGGTGGCACGCACGTACCTGCACTGCCTGGGAGGAATCCGAAGTCGACGTATTGTTTAGTATTGATTTACAAGCACGCCTTGATTACGATGGCGATATCTCCGCGCGGATTTACTCCTCACGACTTTTGCGGTCGTGAGTCTCGTGTACAAAACCGAACAGTGCGGGAGAGATGTTTTCCACTAATCGATGATTTATGCAATACATTTGTTTTAAGGCAAAATATTTTGGGTCACGCTTGTACTGTATATTAACTTCAATTCCAAAAAGTACACAGTATCTTGCCGATAATCTTGAAGATGTTTAATACTTGTACAACATAGGTTAAATTGAAGTAAATCTGTTCAACCTTGTCTACTGCAGATCGATGCCAAGGGAAAGTTTCTTCATATTTATTTACAGATGATTTGAACAAAAATCGTTGCAAACATTTGCCACATTATGGATTTTGATGAAATTAAATTGCTTTCTGTCATTTTTCTAAAAGTACAGAGTGGCATTAGAGCAGTAACATGCAACCCTGTTTTCTTATTTCCGTAACGTTTTTTTCATCTGTTGGTTTTTCACTGCTGGTAATCCACTTGATCTAAGCTGCACTTGACTTCAAGTTCAGAGCTTAGAAAATTAACAACGAGTCAATTTTTAGGTACTTTGACAAGCCTAACGTCATGGCAAAACTTTAAACAATACAAACATTGTTAGTGGAATCCGTTTTGCCAGAAGCATCTGCCAGTCATAATTTTCAAAGCAGCACAGTTGTGTATAAAATAATCTATATAGATCAGAGCCAGAGGAAGAAATGCTATTCCTTTCAGCGTAATTGAAAAAAGCAAAGGTTTGAAAAAATTCATGGCACGTGTTCACGCATAACAAAAACGCTTTTGCGATATTTTTATTTGTTTTAAAGAAATATTCGAATGCAATGTTTATATTTTCCATTTAAATTATATTCAACCTTAAACATTTGTTTCTTGAAAAGTCTTCAAACTTAAATATTTTTACCTGCGCTTAGTTCACTTGATTATGTTGCTTTGTCAACACAAAATACAAAAAGGTAGGTTAAGTGACTCTTAAAAATGCTTTGTCTCGTTAAAGAACTTCCCCTGAAATGCCGTGTTCATCGTAACACAAGACCGACGTCATCTACCGCCGCCTGACTGGCGACTTGTGGTCTTTCTGTGATACCTGAGATGAGGCAGCAAAGATTGTTTTTCTATAACTAAAATAACGCACAATCGTGCGTAGACTTTACCCACGAACATGTTCTAGATGAAACACTTTTGTCTGAGGTTGCTAATTTCACTTCCAAAGAAAGAACATCCGTTAAATATTTGTCCCGGTTTGTGCTTTCGGCATTTTTTTGACAGTCTATATATTTTTATATTTTTTGCGGCTTATTTGAAAACTCACAAAAAAGCAACTTCCGAAACGTTTTAGTTTATTTCGCATTCACTTTTTATACAAACTTTAACAACGTGAGAAACACATTGTTACGTGAGAAACACACATTGTTACAACCTCGTCTTTCAAACTCTTAAAAGAAAGGTCTGCCTTGAAATGTGAGTAATTACGTCCACCTACATATTTCAATTCCTTGATGATGCACCCTTGGTAGTTCATAAACGTTCATAACAATGTGAAGAAAGTAAACTTTTCAAAATAATCAAACCGTTCTCTGCCAGAATGGCAATATGTGCGCCAAATACCCAGGAGGCAAAGTTTGGCAAGACCAAACATGACGTGGAACAGGAATTATCAAACTTGCTTTGCCAAAGCTTGACTGAAAAATCAAACAAGCACGTCGTAGCTCTTGGTTCAAGTCCTTACAAATTTCTGCATTGCTAATCCGGCATGTAACGGATCGAAATGTTACCTTTTTTGAAGATCTACTTATTCCCTTTTATAGGCTGAACTAAGGACTAATGTGATTGTTACGATCGGTCGGTAAAGTAAAGCAAGTCGTTTATCTTTCAGAGCTGGACCATCAGTTCAGGTCAGGGAACGAGCGCGTGGCAACAAAATGCAATTCACTTCCCGTCAATGTTTGTGGGACTACTGTACAGGTAACTGGTATTCACAAACTTTGCACCATTTCTTTTGTCTAAGTGTCTGAACGTCATACCAGGTTTTGTCTAAACAATTGTCAAGATAGAAGATCTAATGGAATTTCAATGTGGATTTTTAGCCAGACAACACCATTGTTTTTAAATATTCGTTGTCTTTATTTAGTTTTTAGTACTTCCCACTTTGATCGCAAGACTTAGTTTGGGAAAGTGTTCATGGGGATTCCATACGTTTACGCCTCGAAGACCCAGTTGAATTGCTAATAAACTAATCGCATTGACAAACTTTTCTTCTGGCTGTGATGAAAATGTGAATGATTTCAGAACTCATGTCACCAGAACGCACATTACTAGAACTCAAGTCGCCAGAACTCATGTTATCAGACCTCATGTCACTGAAACTCATGTTAATGGAACTGTAGCCAAAACAAACTCATGTCACCAGAACTAACGCCAGTTGGGCCCAGATGATGTTGGGACTCAAGTCAATGTTTCTTTATTGATTGACAGATGAAGACAAATGTGAAGACGATTTCCACGGAAATGCTTGTTCTCAACTAAAGCAGCAAGGCTTGTGCAGCACTTCCTCTTCGGTTGTGGGGTATTCGCATATTCTTTAATCAAAATCCGTTCTTGTTCTGATGTTTAGATTCTAATATTTTTCTTGTGATTTTAGTAACAGTTATGTCAAACACATAGACGTATTTCTCAAAGAGTTACTATCATCAAATATTGTTTCTGTATCAGGAAAGAAAGTTTTGAAATGTTTATCCAAACCAAGTTTCCAACTGGCTGTTGAGTAGTGAAACTGTAGGATACATCTTTGACTTAATTCAAAGGCTTATAGGGAACAATACAGCTTGAACCCGGAGCATTTTTTAAAATTCCATTCTTTTCACCATCCTTTTGTAAGTCTTACATACCGTAAACCATTGCTTTTGGCACTAGCTATAATTCAAGTTTGACACACATAGGGTTTGAGGAAAATAGATCGACCTCTTTTCGTTCGAGATGGCGTTCTGAAGTGAGTCCAATATGAAGCTATGAAACGTAAAGCTGGGTAACATACCGCTGGAATTGAATACAGTTTAAAAAAAAGCACCAGGAAACAAAAAATTTTAAAGCACTGGGTCACTGAAGTGAAGGGGAATACCTATGAAGTAAGATACGCAACCTCTAACAGGAATTTGATGAAAACATTTTATGCAAACAGTCATGTCTATAAAGTCCGCATTAGCTATTAGACTGCTCGTCTTCTGAAGTACAAAAAATATTGCAAGTAACAATCACAACAGCCAAGCAAGCATTTATTATGATTTTTGGTGGGGCAGGTTTCAATAGACTGAGCTTTGGATAGAACCAAACAAAGTGAGAATATTTTAACTTACTTGAACAGGTTTATGGCTTTACATTGCCCGAAGACTTGTGCGTGGTGTGCAAACAAGGGGCCTGCGCCAACGTTTCGCCCCACAACTGAACAACGTGAGTTTTTATTCTTGAAAATGAACTATGTGAAAAACTGTTTACTGAAGAAATACATTCATTTAGCGCACAGAACAGCTGTAAGCACTTGCTTGATTTTTGAAACTTATACTGCAACGTGTTAGTATTATTGCGGAGTATTTTACAAGCTTCTATTTCTTGACATTAACGTAGAAGTAGAATCAAGAGTCAAATAAATCCGTTATGTAAAAAATTGCACACGCACGGAAATCCAAAAGAATCTTGTGCGTGGGATTGAACCGTGCTGGTTGCTGATGCCTCAAAGATTTTCACCTCATTTTAAGCATAAAGAAAGCTTTCGTCTCACAATCGTTTCGTTTTGCTTTTTTACAGAGAAGAGAAGAGAAACCGTAAGACTTCGAAAAGTCAGGGTTTACTTTAACGACAAAACCTCACCAATTTCTTATCTGTTTTCTGTTTCGGATCAACGACCATCTTCAAGATGGAAACCATTATCAAACGGTTATACGTCACAAGGAGACGTGGCGTCGTTTAAACTGGCAGAAAAGTATGTGCAACTCTTTTCTTGATGGAAAAATGAGTGAATCGTTTTCTTCCTCTTATTATTATTATATTATTACCTCATGGTCTTCACTCAACTTTTGTGTTGCGTTAGTTGTTTTTCTCTATTCTCGGAGTCTTATCCGGACTCTGGGAGATGGATCACCTTTCGTGGTGGTGTGTTTGGTGCCAAGAATTGCAGGTTTTGCTAGTTGGGGTACCTTGTTTTCGCCAAGTAGTTACTTTACCTAGGTGTTTATTCCAGGTTGTTATTTGTTTCTTCTAAAGCTCCTACTGTTGGTATCACACTGGCTGTGTTGTTACGCTTTCACTGTATTTCTAGTCTCATGATCTGGTGCTCAAACTTTTCTATTTTCTCACTTTCCTTTTCTACTTCGTGTGTGTCATTTGGTACTGATGAATTTATTATTATTGGTCTGTTTGTCTATTGCTCCTACGCCTGGTCTGCAAGTTAGTACCTGCCTGTCTTTCCAGATCCACAAGACCCTCAGTATCTTAACCTTGTTGTTTTCTGCCATTGAGTTTGGTTTGTGGAACCAGATGTTATCTGTCGTTTTGATCTAGTAACTCTGGCACATGCTCTGGCGGATTGCTGTTGCTACGTTGTTACTGCCTTGTCTTGTACAAGCTTCCTACTATCCTGGACAGTGCTCTAACAATGTGGGCAACTGTCTCATAATTCTCGTTGCACTGTACTTTGGATCGCTTGCGGTATGAAGTATCTTAGACCTGTGGAACTTTGTCTCCAGTGCTTGATCTTGTACTGCTATTATGAGTGCCACGGTTTCTATCTCAAGACCTGTACTTTCATCTAACCGTTTGCTGGTCCGATTTATTGGGTTTTCTGTTTCCAATTCTTCCATTTCCTCCTTTTCAATTTTGTATTCTGTGATTGCGTGTGCATCCACAATGCATTTAGCAGACGATCTTTTCTTGCTTTGTCGATGGACTCCTGTAATCTTTCGCAATGGAATCAGACTGTTTCTGCGACTTCTGTTAATACTTTTCCATCTTCCTTTCTTTGTAGGTGCAGCCTATGCCTGTCCGCTGGATTTGGTGACATTTAAATCACGCGTCATTTAACCACGCAACGATTAATCACTGGTATTTAATCACTAGACAGTTAATCGCGCAGACAAATAACATTTAATCATTTAGACACATTATCACTGGACAGATCAACACGCGAAACGACGCAAGTACACTAAAATCTCACTGAACGAGTATCGAACTATACTAATATAGTTCAATCGATCAAAGAATGCGGAATAAACTATAAATCCCTAATAAACCTAAAACCTAACCTAAAACTCGCGGATAACGTGGAGTAACAGTTTGAGTAATCAAAGTGTGTACGTGTTGATCTGTCTAGTGATAATGTACCTAAGTGATTAAATTTCGGGATGTTTAATTGTCTGCATGATTAACTGTCTAGTAATCAAATGTCAGTGATTAATGGTCGCGTGATTACAATAAATGACGTGTGATTAAAATATTTGTACACCGTCTGCTCTTGGCTGAACTGCTCCGAAAACGTGCATGTTCTTCCTTATTATTCTGTCTAGATCTGGTAGTTCTGTTGTGTTCCAGTCTGTGATTCCTGCTGTGCAGGTCATTACTGGCAATGTGTGTGTGTTGATGGCATGCAGTTAATTTTGGCATTGTGACGTGATTTGCAGGTTTGCCTTTTCCCGAAGGTTGCTGTTGCTTTGCTATTGACGTCATCCTATTTGCACTGCGTGTTTTGTAGTATGCCTATTTATTTGAAACGTGTTTGGATGTCGAAATTTGTGATTGCTTCTATGCTTGGATTTTATCCACCCATTGTCTTGGTGTTTCCACGTTGAATTATCTGACTTGCGCACTTTTCTAGTCTGGTCTTAACTCCATGCAGATGTCTATTGTAAAGATACGAAGTGTTTTAATCAGGATTATCAGATCTTTTTTGTTTCCGGAGTACAGTTTCAGATCAGCCACGTAGAGAAGATGGTTTTTCGTGTGATCTGCTTTTAGCGTGTATCATTGTTCAAAGCTCCTGAGGATGTAGCTCAGTTGATTTGATGATTACACTAAAACGTATAGTGGTGACAGCGTATCTTATTTAGATATTGCTCGTTCGATGTTGATATTTTCTACAAACTGGTGTCTATCACACTAATCCACGTGACCGGATATTAATATTATTGACATTTTTTTCATTATTATCATTGTTATTATTCATTAGTTTCACAAGAACCAAAAGGCTTTCCGCGCAAACAAGAATGATCGTCCTAATATCGGTCACTTGAAGGGTTTTTGTTCTGTTGATAGCGCAGGTTACCGTGATGACTTCTATATTACTGCAGGCCTTCCTCCAAATACTCGAAAGCTGTTTATTTCTGCAAAGCGAGAGCTGGTCCGCAATACAAGTGGATGATTTCCGAAGGAAACTGCAGAGGAGGTGGAAATATGAGACAAAAGCGTTTACTCTTATGCGATTAATCTATTTTAATAAAGCTATAAATCATAACGTAACAACCTTTTTTTCCGAACAGTGTGGCAATTACCACAGCTCAAATTTGTTGACATTGCATGGACGTTTTGTCAATGTTGCAACACTGACGATAACATTTGCTTTAGATATTCGTAAAATATTTGAAACACACTTGCACTGAACTTGATCTTGTAATACAGGGTGGAAACTGGACTTTCGTTTGTTTGCATCAACGCATCGGACAAGCATTTCGGACAAAGCCCTTTACATTGCAAACGTTGGTAGAGCACCATGGTCTTCAAGAGTCTCGAGCAGCCCCCCATGTTGTGGTTACATGCGCAAATCGATGACAGTTTACTCACCAGGCAAGTCACTACGACAGCATCATGACCTTGCTTTTAGCATCGTTGTGCACGCGGAACACACTAGACTTCATTAGGCTTTTCTGCAACAAATCCTAAATAAACAGATCTTCCTGTAACACATTCTACAGAACCCTCTGAATACGCCCGAAAATCCTTAGAGCGCAAAGTGAAGTGCTGGGTGTTGGCTCAGAGCGACTGGACTCCACAGCTGTGCTGGCATGTTCATGAAAAACGTAGACATATTGCTGAGAATGTCGAATAAATTCTCCGTCTTGTGATGAACTATTCTGACTCAATTTAAATGTTAAAACAAACGCTCGTGTAGCTACTCATTCTGTTGATAACAATATACTGTATAATACAGAATGAAAAGTGGGTTTGAGAACTTGCGTTACGCCTGGTTTTCTGAAAGTTTTAATTTAGATATAAATGCCTATGAAAAATTGACCTATACATAGAGTAGCCTCTTTCTATGTACTGAGTGGGTTTCAAGAACGTGCTCGCCTACCAATTCTTGTCAGGAAGTTATTGCTTGATTTTCTTTACACTTAACGGATTAGACCTGAGGTTAGCTTTCAGTCCAGTTGGTCGTTTTTAAGAGCGAACAATTTAGTTTTCAAAGTTTGCTTTCCAGCATGCTTCAAACTGCAACTGCTTTTTACTCAAGTGATCTTACGCAGAGTCCTCAGATTATAAAAAATGCTTCCTCACTACTGTTTGTTAATTGTTTTACAGTTTTAAAAATACAGAAAGTTTCTGTTTTGGGGGAGTTACTTTCCAGTAAAGTAAGGCTTTTGGAGAGCTTTTATTTCCACAAGAAATGAAAGCGACGTGATGACAAACTTACGATGATTGCAATAGCTTTATCAGACACACAAATATCATGTTCTGAAAATAACCAACTGGATGCTGCTCGAAGATAAAAAACACTTCGTTTTCACCAATGTGACGGGCAATGCATTTTCTAGAGGTCATCGACGCAAGACGACCCGCACATCCGATCCCACCTCAAGGCGGACAGTCAAACCTTGGGGGTTTCAGAGGGACAAAAAAGCCTCCGTCTTCGTTGAACCGACCCGTTGCAGGAAGTTCTCAACCCACATCCAGCTTCGATAAGGAATGCTTAGACATGCACAACTTTTATCGGTAACCAGTTTGAAAGCTTACCAGCTGGAATTATCATCAAGCTGGCAAATCACAAATAGGATAACCTCCGTCATGTTTTGAGCGTAACAAGTTTAAAAATAAGTTTTTTTACTGAAGCAGTGTTGTCACCTGCAGAACGTTTTCTCTATCCGTTTTCAAGAAAGAAACGTTTACATTTATTGTCGCCAGCGCTCTGCACAACGTTCCAGCCCTGACCTGGAACCCGTCAATTGCTCACACTGCGAAGCTATGGGCAAACCATCTACTCGCGTCGGCCCCAGAACACCCGATGAAGATATCATCAAATGTGAGAAGAACATCCAACTGGCCGCATTCTGAGGTACGTGCTTGCTGTTGCAGTCATTAGTCGCAGGACATCACCGACAATGCTCTCTGCTAAAACCGTCAAAACTACAATTCAGAGGGGAACGCAGTACAGGAGCAGAGGTGTCGGAGAAAATATAGTATGGGATTTATCAAGCAGCGGAACGTCGGCCAAGGAGTCTGTGTTCCGTTGGTATGCCGAGATCTTCGACTACGACAAGAACAACCCGACGTACAGTCAGCCAGGAAAGCCTGTTGGTGAGCAAGTTTAAATAATCGACAAAGAAACGTTTTTTTCCTTTAGTTTTGCAGGTACTGGAACAACGTGAGGTATTTGGATCAATGCCGACAGAGATGCGTTTTGTGTGAACCGTTGATTTGATACCTTTTCTACGAACACTGAAATGAATGCATTGATCAAAACAACATATAATATTATACTTTTAAAACAACAGCAAAGTAAACCAGACTAGGCGTTTACACTTGACGGAACGTCTGCTCGTGTTAGAAACCATGCATGTCAAAATTGCAATTGCGATATTTCAACATCAACCAGTCTCTTAGAGCAATTCTTCTTTCTCTGGTGCTGTTTCTACGGCATCGATTCCTAACACGTTCATCTGAAAAACATGAACCGTTTACCTTTTAATGAAGACATTAAACCAAATGTAACCATGAATTTTGAAAAGGCGCTTTTTCTGAACCGTTTGCTTGGCATGACGCGTCAAGAGAAATCTCCATTTATTCATTACAGCTGCTGTTTGCAATGTTTTTTTGTTTAAATCTATCAACAGGATGATGCCACTGAATTTGGAAAAGGTCTATCAATTGTTGATTTCTTAACGTAAAAATCTGCGTTTTGTTGACATTAAAAGGTAATGCGTGGTTGGTAATGAGATGTGAACTGAAATTAGTCGGGTAATGGTGCACGTCCATACTGCGAGTTTAGGCCTTTCACAATTAAGAGTGCTCAACGTTTCGTCCGTTGAGTCTCTACTAATGATTCTTCGCCGTAATGTTTTGGCAATAAACTCGTCGATGCTGAAATCACCTCAATGAAGAATGCTGCATTTACCCAAACCAGAAACAGCATTATTTTCAACGGGCGTTGGTTGCGCAATATTGTGATCCAAATACAACGCATCTAAGCGAACACATACAACTGCAGTATTAGGAGTTGAGCAGACAAAATATGTAAAATAATCTTTTAAACGTGACCACGATCATTAAAAGGTGATTTGCGGTTAGGAAAGCAAAAGATTATCTTTTCCAAAAAGAGTAGAAAATATTGTGCGGCGCGGCCGGAACCGTTGGTGAATCAAGGCTCGAGATAAGATCTCAAAACAGATTTCTTGATCTGGAAACTGCGTCAGTAACGGCCGCTCCTTGCGGACTTGCCTGGCTTTGGAAGAGCATATCGCAGGATCTAATCGCTTTCGCAACTTTCCTGGCTATCGAACATCTGTTGTGGCAAACATTTTGAAGGATCGCTGGTAAAAGTGTAATCGCAGTGCAAAGGATGGTTTGGAGGTATTTTGATGACATAACGTTATATTTGTACTACAGCATTTGCAATCGAACACTTGCTCAGGAACTTCGATCTGATGCCGAAAATTATTTAAAAATTAAAAACACAAAACGGCAAAGTTGACAAATTTAAATGATCAAACGTTTAGTGCAAAACAAAGCAGCTACAAGTTATTTTAAGGAAGTTTAACAAATATGTTTTCTTTAGCAAAGAAAACGTTCATTGAAACAAAGTATAGTATATCAAGAAGTATACCGAAAACCTGAAAGAATTTTAAAAACGTTTACTAACAGGACACGATCTTCTCTAAGGCGCATATTTACATTGTCGTTCATTCTGCACACACAAAAATAGACGTTCACACATCAGTCCCCAACTAAACACGATCTCACAAAAATTAGAAGTTGCAGCTCACAGATTTTGTCATTCGATGTCTACCAGTTAAGCAAAGCATTGTGGTCAGCGATGTGCATAACAAAACTACGTGAAATATGTTTGATTGAGGTGTTGTCAGACTTTTCCGAATCAGCATTTTTCCATTAAATTGTTCGATATAATCACCGGTTGCGTTTGTAGTTGAAACCTAATCCTACCGGTCTCTAGTAGTTTCAGTTACTTCGCCAACAACCTCTACTAGAAACGCAAGCCCAAATTTGTGGTTTTTTGAGCTGATACCCCAAACCGCAACGCCGTTTACCTCCTAACTACCAGTTGTGAAACTGTTGCCGTTCTTGACCTCTGAGTGGCCACACCCAGCATGACTCACGCCGATGGTGAATGTTCGCAGGTCATTACACGCAGTTGCTGTGGAAAGGTTCGAATAGCCTCGGATGTGCGCAAGCGGTCAAGACGATCAGGATGAGAGGCTACGAGGTAAAGACCACTTACGTCGTCTCGCACTACGCCCCGGGCGGGAACATCCGATACAGACGCAGCAGCGACACCTTGCGAGCGTACACGGAAAACGTTCCTGATCTCAAGCAAGGTACGGAAGCTTCTTGCGAAATGAGAAACAAGTAACTTAATAAAAGCGTCACTTTAGCTGGATAAGCACGAAAATGAACAAGGAAGCTGCGATTAGATACTTTTTGTGAGTGCATACAAATATTTTTTTCGTTATATCTTACAACAACAATGATTGTATTTTGCTTTGCCGTTTGCAATACGCTCAACCGATAAAAGGACAAATGGCAAACAAAAATGAAGTTGATTTTTTTTATGAATTACAAGTGCTATTGACAAGATTGCCAGCATTCACTCTGTTTCACAACGTCAAAAATGCTTATTGGACAGAATTCACACAAGGCTGCATCTACGGCTGCTTGACCCGCTTTCGCATAAACTATGTCTTGTCAAGTCGGGGCCGTAACGGTTATTTTTCGTGACCAGGTGCGTATCTATCGCCCATTCGATACTGTGACGAATAATTGCGGACGCTTTGTACCACCAGGCACGTGCAAGACGTCTTCCAGTTGCCAACGTGACGGGGGCTGTATGGGATTTCAACGTACGGTCAGCTGCAGGTGCGCAAGAGATAACACCATGGGCACCGGGTAAGATTTTGAATTTGAACGTTTGATTAGATTGTTTGAGCATCGACATTGCCTTTCGTCATCAGGCATATCTACTCTCACTTGTCGCCAAAACATTCACGACTGGTTAACTGTTTCAACAGCAGTGAGTTCGACACAAAATCCCAACATCTCAGTGGCTGAACAAACAAGCAGCTTCATATTTCTATTGAGTGATGTAGCGGTTAGAATGCCAGAATACCAGTTCGGAATGTAAAAAATGGGACAAAAAGATAATTTTAAATGACAGCGGCTTTTAAAGCCGTTTGAGCTCCTCTCCAACACAAAGCAATTGTCATGTGACAGGTGATGCAAATATTCTACCAAATGTTAAACTGTTCGAGCCTGCGCTGGCAGCCATTATTTCCTGTGTTCAAAATTTTGATTTTTTCATACTGACAAGATTATTTTGTTATATATATTTTCTAGCGTACTACAACACCAAAGCCTTTCAAAACTTCAACGCAGATTTTTTGTAGTAACAACCAGCTATTTTCGTTGCAGGGGAAGACCCCAGTGCGTCGGTACCGGGGGATGTTTGGTGAAATGTCAAAGGCCTTCCTCTCAGATACAAGGCTTCTACAGATGGGAAAGTGAGTGCATGGGTCAGAGGTCATGCGAGTGCGTCTACAGGCCTATCAACGGCAAGGCCGGGGCGATTTGCTCATAAATCTATACAGTTCAGTGCAATTCATCTCAATCAATGAAATTTACAACCATATTGGCGTCAGTTAAAAAAAGCCGAGATTTGCTACGATGAGCATTGTTTAGTTTTGTTTGTTTTAGTTTTCTATTTTCTATTTAGTTCTTCTGCCCTATTTTTAAACGGTTTACCGAACAAATATTTTTGCCGACCTAATAATTGTGCAATCAATACTTCTAGTTAATGTGGAAAAACTAATATCTGAAATCAAAAGTAATTGTTCTGAGGCACAAACTTTGCACCTGTACCTGTTACTCTCGTACGAGCTATACCGTTGCGCTTTTTGCGTTATTTGTATCATCTGCCATAATTGAACAACGCGGGAAAAACGCTATAATTGTTTGAACCTAAATTTCGCGGGAAGGAAATAGAACTTTCCCTTCTAAAAATATTACGAAAGCAAGAGGGTAGACATTTGCAGGTTTCATACTTGTGGCTTAAAACATTCGTTTTTTCCTTTCTATACTTTGTACAATTTTTTTGCAAAGGCAGTGCTTTTGATTTCCGTATTTGCATATACGTTTTAAATTGTGTTATGTGTGTGCAGAATCTATGAGGTTTCAAAAATTTACGAATCAGGTTTGCATAACGGAAAATTCTTGTGTCAAATACCTTGTGTGTTTTGACTGCAGTGGTCATTAAATTAGAGCCAGAAAGGATGTTAGGCACGATATTTTTTTCGCACAGGTGTAGTTTTACAATGATGCTGTAGTTAGTTATGTCGCTTGTAAAAATAAATACGGTATGTTCATAGCAATGCTTTGTGTGTAGGTTCTAGTTATTATTAGTGCGCAGTTTCGCCATCCGGGATTAGTCAGAATGGCCAACAGACAACACTATGACAAATATGGGGAATAATGCAACGGAGAAAGTTACATCGTCTTTCAAATCCTGACTGCAAAGGGCAAAAAGTCTCTCATCGCTTGCTGTGGCTACGGGCCTGGTTGTTACCTAAAATGCGCAGAAACAATGCCTGTTTTTGTGTAAAAGCTGTAAAAATAATGACTGTTGATGCTAAACAAAGACGGCAATTGCAAATCAATGACGATTATTGTACAAAAATGACGGTTGTTGCAAGACAACAGAGCAAGAGTAGGGTTTCAGAAGTGCAATCTTTTTTCTGTATGTAAGAAAGAGTGTATTTAGTCTCTGCGTTTTCCGCCAGCAATGATCCCTGTGGCATTCATAAAGATCTTTGCTTTGTACTCACTTGCCTTTAGCGTTGCACTTTGACGTTTTTGTATTATCGTTTTGCTATGACTCTGGGAAAATTTCTTTCTGTTTTGCAGTAAAAGCAACCAAAACCGTTCTGCGTAATAAATCTTTAGGCGACAGCAATGTGCAGATTTTATTCACGCAGCCGTTAATGGCAGCGCCCGTGTCGAAAGTTAATTGCTTTACAGCGGGTTGCTTCAATCCTCTGTGCATAACCTCACCTATGATGCAATGACAGCCTCACGATCACGCAACATATGAAAAAAGAAACAATATCCGTTCGCGTGGTTTCCGAATTCGCGCAGGTCCGTAGTCAGGTTCGAAGGTTTTCTGGGGCAAAATAATTTTCTAAAGGGGCACGATTTTTGTGTTTATTGTACTTTTAAAACAAATTTTCCTGGGCACAAAACAATTTGGGGACACAAATAATATTTAGGGGGCACTGCCCTCGAATGCCCCCGTGGCTACGGGCCTGGATCCGCGTGCATTGCTCTGCTTTTCCACATGTGATTCTTAAAATGTTTGTAATGAAAGGCAAAACGTTTTACCTGTTTTACATCATAGCCTGTCGTAGAGAAGTTCAACATCAATAAAATTAATTCCACAGACTGTATGAGTGCCATCGTCTTGTCGCGAGTTGTAGCGAAAGCCCAAGACAACTAGCAAGTCACGCAGGCTTAATGATGTTTGCTGCTTCACGATGCTGCAACACGATGCTGCGGTGAGACTGCAGCGCCAGCAGAGCATGTCACTCAGAACGTGAAGATTCGCAAATCAGCTTTCTTTCAAAACATTCAAAAGCTATTTTGTTAAACTTTTCCTGCTCAGGCAATCTGAACTGCCTGACATGCTGTTGTCAATTCACGGTCAAATTTGTCACGCGTGAATGGGTACGTTTCCAGGAGACAGTCTGGTAATTGGTGAAATGTTTCATTGGGCGTCAGGCAGACAAAAGTTGTGATATAATAAGAGTCATAGTGACGGTATGTATGCTTTTGTTTTTCCAAACAAGCTACTTGGTTTGAGAATTTCAACAACATAAAACGAAAGATAAAAGAGCTCCAAAGAATGTCAGGTTTTCCTGACTGTCCGGTCGGCAACATGCCAGTTTCAGCTGTGGCGTTGAATGTAATCCGGTATTGAGCTGAACTTTACAGTCGTTACAGCAGTTAACTCAGTTCAGGCGGTGTAGTTCACGAAAAAGACCAAACTCATTATAAGAAATAGCCAGTGGCGTAGCTAGAGTGTGGGCTGCCCGGGGCGGCCCTTGTGTTTGGCGCCCTGAAGCCCATAAAAATACGTATTGCACAGTGACTCCCTCTTAATTCTTTGTATATATATTAATTAGTTTGTGGACACTTATAATATTACAGTACTATCACGTGCTCAAATATGGTATGTTTTAAATATAGGCTACACAACAAACTCAACCATTATAAGTGACAGTTAAACAAAATGCAAAAATGACATATAGGCAAAAATAGTAAAAAAAGTGTAAAATATTAGGACTATCTTTGTTTCTGAAATGAAGACTACCATTTTCTACACAGTAACTTTTCTTGCCTTATTTTTGGCAAATTTTTCAATGGCAATGTCAAAATTTATATTATCTGTCAATTGTTGCTCTGCAGACAGTGTGGCAAGATTTCTCAACCACAAGGTGCTTATACTAGATCTGAAGTAATTCTTGATCAGGTTTAGTTTCGAAAAACTCCTCTCACAGGTAGCAACGCTAATGGCAATTTTGAGGAAAATCTACAGCATTATTAGGCCTACTATATTTGGAACAGAGTTCCCAAGGTTCTACTTTTGAATAAACTGCAAACATTCAAGGGGGACTTCTTTCTCTACTGCAGTGTTTTTCAACCTTTTGGCTGCAGAGGAACCTCCGCAAATGTTGCGTGGCTCATGGAACCCTATGGCAGAGGGTTTCGTAACACAAAGGGAGCAGTAAGTGAAAGCAATTGATAAACAGAGTTTTCAATGCGATTCATAGTGGCAAGGATACTGTGCAACAGTGGCATTGCTACAACCGCATAGAACTGTGGTTGCTAATTT